>Ga0180216_1001268_pt1 | contig 22986 bp, 21 predicted proteins | sample eDN3rd37CBELigMG_FD_128879 | JGI IMG/M metagenome (GOLD analysis project Ga0180216, IMG submission 128879) | Enriched Miracle-Growth compost microbial communities from Emeryville, California, USA - eDNA 3rd pass 37_C BE-Lig MG (version 2)... ...
ACACAAAATACAGCAGGCATTGCGGGGCTTACAGCTGGCGTAGAGTACATCTCGCGCATCGGTATCGATAAGATCTATGAACATGAGTGGAAGCTGTCACAGCGGCTGCTTAGCGGTCTTATGGATGTTGAAGGTGTGGTGTGCTTAGGGCCAGACATCGGTCAGCCTAGAACTGGAATTGTTTCGTTCTATATTCCACATATTGATCCATCAGAATTGTCATTTATTCTAGATCAGCATTATCAAATTGCTGTTCGATCGGGCTTTCATTGTACACCGACAGCACATATGGCTGCAGGAACGAGTGAGCGTGGAGCGGTTAGAGCTAGTGTAGGCTACAATACGACAGATGAAGAAGTGGATGCATTAGTTTTGGCTGTAAAGGAAATTATAGAACAATACTAATAATAAATTGCTTAACATGGCCTGAAGGAGAGAAACATTTTGGTTACTGAGTACATTGAAATCATAATCATGGCACTTGCAATTGTCATTGTCGTACAGGCTATTATAATGCTCGGAATGAGTAGAAAGTTGAAAAAAATAACCCGTTCCTACCGGTCAATGATGGATGGAACAGGGATAGAGAACTTAGAAGGTGTTCTCGTGTCATTAAAGGAAGAACAAAGGCAGGAGCAAAAAGACTTAGCTGCGGCGTTGAATAGAATCGAAGCATTAGAGAAGCGAGTGCCATTACAAAAAAGCAAAATGGCAATTCACCGATATAATGCTTTTTCCAATACAGGCAGCGACTTGAGCTTTTCACTTGCTATAACAAATGACGAGAAGGATGGAGTCGTCCTTACAAGCATACACAGTAGAGAGGGTATGTATTTATACGGAAAACCATTACAAAAAGGTGAATCCAGTTATTCATTAACACCAGAGGAACGTAAAGTGATCGATGAAGCAAAATAGTACAACTACAGCGAGTAGCGTACGTGAAAGGCTAATGAATGCCAGTAGACTGCTCGCTGTTCATATTCATCGAACGTATATGCTTTGATGTAGCGTAGTAAAGACATTGTGATATAATTTCAGACATCGACATAACCAGATGAAGACGTGTGTTTTGCAAAACAAAATACTCCATGAATCCACCGACATTTACGATACCGGTAATATGGATATCTCCTACAGGAGGTAAATCCTTGTTCACCCCTGCTCCAGGACGAACGGGACCTTGCCCTGCTTGAATACAGCCAACACTTGAAGCTTGACCTAAGCATGCATCAATTCCAATAATAAATGGATGGGTGAATTGTTTATGAATCGATGCTAAGGTGTCAGCTAGGTTAAGCGCATGCACAGGCTCAGCAATTGTTCCGAATACATGCATAAAGCTCGAACGGTATTTAGCTAGGGAAGATCCTACTAACGGCCCCAATGAATCTCCAGTTGAACGATCTGTGCCAATGCATATAACGACGATTGGTTGATGAGGGAACGCCAATCCCAACAGGTTCGAAAGCTCTTGCTGCAGCAAACTTCGAATCATTGGAGAGTTATAGGGTAATTTAATAGGTGAGTTCGTTTCCATTGTTTCTTGTAAGTTTCCTTTCTTGAAACAAAATATTAGTATCAGTATGTTACTGAATTGTTTAATTTATACTTCTAGGTGAGAAAGGAGCAGCTTTCATGAACATGCTTATTGCATTTGATTCGACGCAGCAGGCGCTGCGAGCAGAGATGTTATTAGAATATGCAGAGATTGATATTGATATATGTCCTACACCGAAGGAAATTACAGCGGGCTGTGCATTGTCTATACATTTTCCAGCAGCTGCACTTGAGCAAGTGAAGGACATACTAACGAGTGAGCATGTGGATATTCGCGGAATATTTGAACATACTGCTGAAGGATATGAGCAAAGACTATAATGTAAGCGAGATAATAATGTATATGCGGTTGAGCTCAGGAGAATAGCCGTGCTTTTGATTTATTTTAGTATAGTAGTACATAAGATGGATGATTTCGTTGTATATAGCATCGTTACATGAGGCAGGTCAGAAGCGCCTAGAAGAGACAGCAACAAAAGGCAGTAGGTCCTAGGTAAAGAGGAAGAGGATTCTTTTATGAGTCGGACTCGAGGAACACGAAGCTCAACTTTATTCTTAATGAGAAATAAGCTATGAACAGGTGTCTGCGATGGATAAGCTATTCCATTGATTAAATGAAGTGTCTATAACTGTGGATACTTTCTGCTAAAGGAAGATAAAGATCCACATGAATAAAATTGCGAGGTGATTTCGTAATGGAGCGTAAGCAATTCGAGCTTGGGGATATTGTTCAGATGAAGAAGCTACACCCATGTGGATCAAACGAAATGATAGTTATCCGCATGGGGATGGATATTCGAATGAAGTGTGTTGGTTGTGGACACAGTATCTTACTGCCGCGCGCAAAATTCGAAAAAAACATGCGTAAAGTAGTGGGGAAATCAGAGGTAACAGAAGAATAGAATTGGAGAAGCACTGGTTAAGAAATAAAGTTGAATACTGATAGTCATTTATGATATATTAATTTCGTGCAAAAGGAGAAGTACCCAAGTGGTTATAAGGGGACTGACTCGAAATCAGTTAGGCGTCGCAAGGCGTGCGTGGGTTCGAATCCCACCTTCTCCGCCATTCATTCGTCAATAACATTTAGAGGCTCTTAATAAGGGGCCTCTTTTTGTTGTTTAAATATATGGCTTGTATAGTAGTAGGAGCATGTTGCACATGCACTATTACTAAGCTATATGCTGTTCTACTGTCCAACAATGTTCAAATAAATCCACGCTATATGTTGCCCCCATAAACTCCGCGAGCTCATCATTAGATCGTACTAGAATCGTTATATGTTCATTAAAGGTTTTGCCATCATTGATCCAATAGGTCACACCTATGCGTATGAATGTTTATCAATCACTGAATGCAGCAAATAACAGGATAAGGATGACAGTATAGTTGACACCCTCCCTCTGTCGTTATTTCGAGTTTCGCGGCTTCCCGGCTATTAATGACGTTATCACTGAAAAATAGACAAAATTCTGAGTCTGTTATGTCACTTTATAAAACATAAGCAGCCATGTATCAATTTTCTTAACAATGCGAATCAATATACAGCGATATTGTTACAAGTTACGGGGGGGAAGGTAAGGAAAGGGATGGCAGAGCATCAATTTGAATCGTAACTATGAAGCGATATGACATGCACAGACCTACATTTTAAAGTAAGTCGCAATAACAAATTTGCAATTAAAAATTTCAAATAGAGCAGTCCTAACATAGAGCACAGCTCACAGCTGTGTGATTAAACATTAACATTATTACTGTGGAAATCGTCATTGCGGAGTTGTTAAGATTGTTAATAACATTAAAATCTGACTATTCACAGATTCACAGCTATTGATGGCAGCTCTTATTTTTAGAGGGGATAACTTTTTCGTTATGAATTTGTGTTTTGAGCAGGTTGCCATGAATACCGTGGTAAGCGCTTAAAATGTCATAACACATATTTCCAGGGAAATGATTAAAAGCAGCAACCTTTAAAAAAGCGAAGGAATAAAGAGAAGTACTTAGAAAGTAGAAAAGCCCCATCCCATCGTCATAAGACAAAGGGATGAGGCTTTTTGACGGTGGTTGATTAGTTAGCAAATTCATTCTAGACAAAGAACTGACTTACGAAAACAACTCAGCGTAGGCTAAGGAATAACTCGTATTCATTCAGCTCAATACTTTTTTAAGGTAAAGAGCACACTTCTTTGTCGCAATTAACTGCAAGAATAAGCTTTTTTGAATCTGTTGAACTTAAGCTAGTGAAGTACAACGGAACCACACCTCTCTTCACCGTCAATAATATAGTGCCACATTGTATTTCGTTTTATACATCATAAATAAAAAAAATGAGTTATTTGGTTAGCTATCCGTTTTAGCGGTCCAGAGAGTGAACAGTACAAAGCTTTACGATTGAATTTCATAATAACGCGAATAGTAAACTCAACTGTCATCTCGAAAATCTAATAAATGACTTATATAGAAGTAATACTCACTAAAAGTCACTTGGTCGTGCACTATTCTCATATTTACTTGCTTATATATGGTGCCTAAGATCATTACATGTGTGATTAGTGCTAAGTTATGTAGGGAAATAATTGAAAGTTAATGCAACAGCACCGTTTTATCTTGCCATCGCCCAATTGATTTAGTATAATATACAGATGCGAGCTTAATTGTTCGCTCCTTGCTCCACTTCGTGGGGCCGTTAGTCCAAAAGGAGGTGAAATGTAATGCGCAAATATGAAGTGATGTACATCATCCGTCCGGATGTTGAACAGGAAGCTGTTCAAGCTCTAGTTGAAAAATTCAACAGTGTCATCTCTAACGGCGGTGAGGTTATTAAATCTGATATCCTTGGCAAACGTCGTCTTGCGTATGAAATCAACAAACTTCGTGAAGGTTATTTTGTTCTTACACAGTTCTCGGCAACAGCTGAAATTGTTAGCGAGCTTGACCGCGTGATGAAGATTGCGGATGAAGTTATCCGTGTGTTGATCGTAAGAGATGTAGCTTAAGAAGTGTGAAGGTTTGATTGGGAGGTCATATAGATGTTGAACCGCGTAATATTGATCGGTAGATTAACTAGAGATCCTGAGCTTCGTTATACCCCCGCTGGTGTTGCTGTAACTCAATTTACGATTGCTGTTGATCGTCCGTTTTCTGGTAGTAACGGCGAACGTGAAGCGGATTTTATTCCGGTTGTCACTTGGCGCCAACTGGCAGAAACATGTGCAAATTACTTGCGCAAAGGTCGCTTAACCGCAGTTGAAGGCCGTATTCAGGTAAGAAATTACGAGAATAATGAGGGCAAGCGTGTGTATGTTACGGAAGTAATTGCAGACAATGTTCGCTTCTTGGAATCTAATCGTGATGGCAATCAACAACGTGAAGAGGGTAGCTATGGTAGTGGTGATGGTTATAATGCAGGTGGCAGCTCTAATCGACCAGCTCAACCATCACGCAGTAGCAACGTCGATCCTTTTAAGGATGATGGACGCCCAATTGATATTTCAGAAGATGACTTGCCGTTCTAATATGAACACGAAATTGAATTTTTAATGAAAGGATGGGTTCAAATGAGCTTCAAAAAAGAAGGCGGAGAAGAGCGCAGCGAGCGTAAATTCTCTCGTAAAGGCGGACGCAACAAACGTCGTAAAGTTTGTTACTTCACAGTAAACAAAATTACGCACATTGACTATAAAGATACTGACTTGCTTAAAAAGTTCATCAGCGAGCGTGGTAAAATTCTACCTCGTCGTGTAACTGGTACAAGCGCTAAGTATCAACGTCTATTGACAATTGCGGTTAAACGTTCTCGTCAAATCGCTTTGCTACCATACACTACTGAATAGTAGTTATATATGCAAGAATAGGAGGAGCCTGTCACTACAGGCTCCTCCTATTTATTTTTTGGAGAGTCCGTAGTTTGCGGACTCTTTTTTCGTGATGTAAACTACCTGCTACAATAGAGATGAATGGATAGGAGAACTCATATGGAATATATATTAGCACTAGTCATTATTGTTATATTTACGAAGGTTGCAGGACATCTAGCTGTTATGATTGGTCAGCCTTCTGTGCTTGGAAAGCTGATAGCAGGAATATTGGTTGGACCTGCCGTTCTTGGCTGGGTCGAGCCTAACGAGTTCATTGGTCACTTCGCCGAAATCGGAGTGCTGCTGCTGATGTTTATCGCAGGGCTGGAAACGGATCTTGAGCAATTAAAGGCTAACTGGAAATCAGCGGTTGCTGTTGCACTCGGTGGCATAGTTTTGCCGCTAATTGGTGGGTACGGTGTTGCTATCGCTTTAGGGCTTTCACAGACGGAAGCATTATTTATGGGCTTGCTGCTATGTGCGACAAGCGTTAGTATCTCTGTACAAGCTTTGAAGGAGATGGATAAGCTTAGCTCACGTGAGGGTACTACCATACTAGGTGCGGCAGTTGTTGATGATATCGTCGTAGTTATTTTACTTGCAATCATGATGAGCTTCTTAGGTGCGGGAGGAGAAAGTGTATCTATTCCGTTGTTGATAGGGAAGAAAGTTATCTTCTTTGCCGTCATTGCTGTAGCAAGTATATGGTTGGTTCCGCTTATTATGAAGCTGGCAGCTAAGCTTAAAGTAACAGAGGCGATTATGAGTGGTGCGATTGTGCTTTGTCTTGGGTTTGCTTACTTCGCAGAATGGTTAGGAGTAGCCGGCATCATTGGTTCCTTTGCAGCTGGGATCGCAATTAGTCAGACGAAATTCCGCAAGGAAGTAGAGCACCGAGTTGAACCAATTACGTATACATTGTTCGTTCCTGTGTTTTTTGTCAGCATCGGATTAAACATTACATTTGACGGGCTAGGCGAGCAGGTTTGGTTTATGGTATTGCTTAGCATTGTTGCGATTATAACAAAGCTGATTGGGTGCGGCTTCGGAGCACGGATAACCGGCTTTTCCATGAAATCATCGCTAGTCATTGGCGCAGGTATGATCTCTCGTGGTGAGGTTGCTTTAATTATTGCGTCTTCCGGTCTTGCTTCAGGCTTACTGCCGCAGCAATACTTTACATCAGTGGTGTTAGTTGTCATTGTGACAACCTTAGTGACACCGCCATTGCTTAAGATGCTGTTCTCAGGTTCATCTAATGAGCCCGTGAAAGCACAGCAAGGCACAACACTGAATCAATAATCATAAAAAAAGCACCAGTGCAACAGAGTAGGGCTAGATGTTATCCCCATATCTCCTTGCGCTGGTGCTTTTCATATATATTCCTATATTCATCTGCTTACGACTACGGACGCTTTGGTGATATAGCTACCGTGCAGCGTGAAACACATAGAAGTCGATCCTGCTCATCGGTAATTTTTATATCCCATACGGCGCTTTTTCGGCCTTTATGAAGCGGGACACCAACGGCAGTTACGATGCCCTCGCGAACGCTACGGACATGATTGGCGTTAATTTCCATGCCCATAGCAACTTCATGCTCTTGGTCGATCGAAGCCCATGCGCCAATGCTAGCTACTGTCTCGGCTAGGACGAGCGATGCTCCGCCGTGTAGGAACCCAAAGGGCTGCCGTGTACGCTCATTAACGGGCATGGTGCATATCACCTTTTCAGGTGTTAGTAATACTGTTTTAATCTGTAGTGCTTCTATAATCGTTCCTGTAGTGTCCATCATGTTCATAAGTAACAACTACTTTCTCATAGAAATTGTTCGACAAGGTATCCAATAATGAAGCTAAACGTCAGCAGTACGCCGAACATTGTGTTGAGCTTACCGGTTGCCTTCATGGCAGGCATCATTTCAAAGGCTACTGTTTTTCCGATGAATTGCTTATAAGCGCTTATCGCTTGTGGTACACTAATCAATACAAGCATTGCCCATGGCGTGACATGCTTCATAAAAACTAAGACGATGATCCAGGCAAAGGCGATCGCAAAAATGGCACCGAGCAGCTGGATTGACGCAGGTCTTCCAAGCAAAACTGCGATGGTGCGTCGACCGTGCTCCTTATCTCCATCCATATCACGAATATTGTTGGATAAATTAAGTGCACCGATTAAAAAGCCAACGCTGATCGACACAAAGAGATGACTCCAGTTTAGATCGCCAGTTTGAATGAAATACGTAATCATAATGATGACTGGGCCCATAAATAAGCCGGAAAACAGCTCGCCAAACGGTGTATACGCTATTGGAAAGGGACCAGCGGTATAAAAGTATCCAACCGCCATAGATAGTAGTCCAATGACCGCGATCCACCAAGAGCTGGAGTAACAAATATATATCCCAATCAGCAACGATATAAAGTAAAATAAAAAGGCGAGATTACGAACAAATTTAGGAGCGACGCCATCTCGGACGATGGTGCCACCAATTCCTACAGAATTTTCATTGTCCAAGCCTCTGACGTAATCATAGTACTCATTAAACATATTGGTCGCAGCTTGTATTAGCAGTGACGCAATAAGCATAAGCATAAAAAGTATAAGTTGTACGCTGCCATCGTACAATGCCATGGCGGTACCTGTGAAGACGGGTACAAACGAAGCTGTAAGTGTATGTGGCCGCATTAGCCGCCACCAAACATTGCTATTAGCAGCTTGTAGTTGGGTTTGCATATTCACGCATCCTTACTATATAAATTATGTTGTCCTAAAATGTGCTGAAAACCGAACTTTATGAACTTGCACTATAAGTTTAGGGGAATGAACCTATTGTGTCAACGCATGAAACTTGGCAGAAAGTTGACGTTATTCAGGCAGGGGTGTATTCTTGAAACAGATAAAACGGCAAGGTTATGACAAGGGTGAAGAACGTGACTTATAGTATGTTAAGCACGAGCATGAATGCATTAGTGAAAGAAGGAAAGGCCAAGGCCGAACGCCTAGGCAAGCAAGTGTTGGTTAGCTCCGTTATTGAAATCAATCAGACGGATTTGCCAGCCTTTTTTTCTTATCAAGAGCATATGTATCGTGGTAATCGATTTTATTGGTCAGAGCCGGGTCGTGCACTAACCTATGTAGGATTAGGTGCAGTATTAACGATTGAGGCTGATGATAAACAGAATCGTTTTAAATATGTAGATAGCAAGTGGAAGGCTATAGTAGACGATGCGATTGTCGATAAGCCATCTCCATATACAGGTCCTATATTGTTTGGCGGGTTTTCCTTTGATCCGCAGATCGAACAGTCAGAGAAGTGGAGTGATTTTGCTCATACTAGCTTTGCTGTGCCTAAATTTATGATTACCGCACATGATGGACGTTATTATATGACAAGCAATCAGCTCATTGCACCTAACGAAGAACGAGCAGAGGATGCTGAGCTGGATAGGCTGCTTAGCGAGTTGCCTCCGCTGGTTGACAGTGAGGTACTCGATGCTCCTCATGATTCCATGATTCATGAGGAGATCGCACCCTCTGATTGGATGACTGCGGTTGAGCAGGCTGCTGCATCTATACGTGAGGGAAATTTAGAGAAGGTCGTACTTGCACGAACTGTAATGCTCCAGTCTGATGAAGCATTTCGCACGGAGGCTGTATTACGAAGCTTGCTTAAGGAGCAGCTGAATACGTACGTATTTGCAATTGATAAACCGAATAGCTGCTTTGTAGGGGCAACACCTGAGCGTCTTATTAGACGTGAGGGACAGCAGCTGCTTACACTTTCGTTAGCTGGATCGGTGGCACGTGGGCAAACGTCACAAGAGGACGAGGAGCTCGCGAGCTTTTTGCGTCACGATCTTAAGAATCTACATGAGCACCGCTTAGCTGTAGATATGATTGTAGCAGCAATGCAGCAGCTTTGTGTCCATGTCGATGCGCCGGATGCGCCTATTATTCGTAAGCTGAAGGATATCCAGCATCTTGCAACACCGATCAAGGGCAAAGTAAAGGAGGGCGTGTCGCTGCTGCAGGCAGTAGAAGCGCTTCATCCGACGCCAGCACTTGGCGGTATGCCGAGAGAGCGGGCGCTTGAAGCTATTCGAACACTCGAGCAGATGGATCGTGGCTGGTATGCCGCTCCAATTGGCTGGATGAATACTGATTCCGATGGAGAGTTTGCAGCAGCCATTCGTTCAGCATTGCTGCGCGAGGAGCTTGCTTATTTATTTGCAGGCTGCGGGATCGTAGGAGATTCTGAGCCACTGAGCGAGTATAAGGAAACATCACTTAAATTCACGCCGATGCTTAAAGCATTGGATGCGCTTCATACAAGCAGCAAGCAATAATCTCATCATAATAGAAGTTTGATCGTATGATTGTGATGAATGAATAGAACATGCAATGAGGAGGAGCGAGATGACCAACGAGGGTACAACCTTATATTTAGGCGCGTTTGTAGATGAGCTGGTACGTTCGGGACTGAAGCATATTGTCGTAAGCCCTGGATCACGCTCAACTCCAATTGCGATATTAGCAGCAGAGCACCCTGAGCTGAAGGTATGGATTCAGATCGACGAACGCTCTGCTGCGTTTTTTGCGCTAGGACTTGCTAAGAGCAGCAGACAGGCTGTTGCTCTGCTATGCACGTCCGGTACGGCGGCAGCAAATTATTATCCTGCGATAGCTGAGGCTAACCTATCACGTGTTCCACTTATCGTACTAACCGCTGATCGTCCGCATGAGCTAAGGGATGTAGGAGCACCACAAACGATCGATCAGCTGGGGATGTACGGTAGTCATGTCAAATGGTTTATGGAGATGCCTCTCCCAGAGCAGTCGCCAGCGATGCTGCGACATGCGCGTGTAATGGCTTCACGTGCTGTAATGACATCTCAGAGTGCACCACGCGGCGTTGTGCATCTTAATTTTCCGCTACGAGAGCCATTATTGCCTGATATTGAGCATCCTCAGCTGTATAATAGTGAGCGGACAAGCGGGACAAGCTACACATCAATCTATGCTGCGAAAGCTGGGCTTGATGCTCATGAGCTCAATAAGCTAGCTGCTGCGTTGATCGAAGCAGAGCGTGGCCTTATCATATGCGGACCGCACGATGATCCTGCACTAGCACCGCTCATTGTGGAGCTAGCAGAACGACTTGGCTATCCAATAGTAGCTGACCCTTTGTCGCAGCTTAGAAATGGCGCTCACAGCAAGCAGCTTGTCATAGACAGCTACGATTCCTTCTTGCGCGTGGAGGCGGTGAAGGAGGAGCTGGTACCAGATGTATTGCTGCGCTTTGGAGCGATGCCTGTATCGAAGCCGCTCCTACAATATATGAATAAGCATACGGAGGCTCGTCACATCGTCATTGACGAAGCGGGCTGGCGCGACCCAACGCTGCTTATATCCGATCGTGTACTAGCTGAGCCGATAACGTTGTGTGAGCAGCTTAATGATTGGCTGACGCAGCATGACACTAATCGTAGAGCTGCTGATTCCAGCTGGCTGAAGCGCTGGCAGCAGGTTCAGCTGACAACAGCGCAGGTGCTTAGTGAAGCAGCGGAGAAGGAATATGATTCAGAGCTGTTCGAAGGGACAGCTGTTGCAGAGCTTCAGCAGCTGATGAAGGATGGAAGCACGCTATTTGTCGGCAACTCGATGCCGATTAGAGATGTTGATAGCTTCTGGCGTAATGATGCTCGAAGCGTTCGAGTTATGGCTAATCGTGGGGCGAACGGAATTGACGGACTCGTCTCGACGGCGATGGGAATTAGTGCGCTTGAGGAAGGAACGGTGCTCCTGCTCGGTGACTTGTCATTCTATCATGATCTGAACGGATTGCTAGGGGCAAAGCTGCATCAGCTGAACATTACAATCGTCGTTATTAACAATGATGGCGGAGGTATATTCTCCTTCCTTCCGCAGGCTGGAATGGATAAGCATTTTGAGCTGCTATTTGGCACTCCGATTGGGCTGGACTACGAGCATGCGGCAAAGTTATATGATGGTGCATTTACACGTGCAGGCAGCTGGGAGCAGTTCAGAGCTGCATTTATCGAAGCACAGCAAGCCGGCGGACTTCATATTATTGAGATTCCAACAACGCGTGCTACGAATGTTACCCACCATCGCGGCATATGGCCTGTGCTGGAGCAGCGGCTTCAGCAGCTGAAGGACTAGGTGATGGCATGAAGTCAGACGTTCAAGGAACAGATCAAGGAACAACGAAAGGAACCATTTATAGCATTCGTGGTGTAAGCTATAACGTACGGTGCATCGGAAGCGGTGAGCCACTGCTGCTGATTCATGGCTTTACTGGCTCAATTGCACAGTGGGAGCCGCTCGAAGCTAGCTTATCTCGAACATATCAGTTAATTATGGTAGATATGCTTGGTCACGGCAGCTCTGATGCACCGCTTCAGTTTGATCGATACTCTACCTTAGAGGTAGTCGAGGATTTGGCGGAGCTGCTGCAGAAGCTCGGGCATAAGCAGGTTCATGTGCTGGGCTATTCGATGGGCGGAAGAATTGCGCTATCCTTTGCGATGCAAAAAAGGGAACTGGTGCGCTCTCTAATTATGGAGAGCAGCTCGCCTGGACTTGCAAGCGAAGAGGAACGGCTGGCACGTACCAAGAGCGATCAGGCGTTAGCCAAGCGAATAGAGCAGCAAGGCATTGAATGGTTTGCGGACTATTGGGGTAAGCTTCCATTGTTTAGCTCCATGCTGCAGCTGCCAGAAGCGAGTCAGAAGCAGCTACATGAGTCAAGACTGCGCAATCGTCCATTCGGTCTTGCCCAAAGCCTGCGAGGGATAGGGACAGGCGTGCAGCCCTCGTGGTGGCAGCAGCTTGATGAGCTAATGATACCTGTGCTGCTCATTGCAGGTGAGCTTGATACAAAGTATTGCCATATTGCAAAGCAGATGCAAGGCAGGCTGCCACAAGCACAGCTGGAAATTGTGCCAGGTGCAGGTCATAATGTACATGTGGAACAGCCGCATTTATTTGATACAATAATAAAGAGGTTTCTAGATAAGAAAGGGATGGTGTAGGCATGGCAGTAGTACCTTGGGTTAAGCAAGGCGAGTATGAGGATATTATTTATGAAACATATGAAGGCATGGCCAAAATTACGATCAATCGTCCAGAGGTGCGCAACGCATTTCGTCCAAAGACAGTTTCGGAGCTAATCGATGCTTTTGCATGGGCGCGCGATGACGCCAGTATTGGTGTTATCATTCTGACAGGTGCAGGCGATCTCGCATTCTGCTCAGGCGGCGATCAGAAGGTTCGTGGTCATGGTGGCTATGTTGGTGAGGACCAAATTCCTCGATTGAATGTGCTTGATCTTCAGCGCTTGATTCGCACAATTCCTAAACCAGTTGTAGCTATGGTTGCTGGCTACGCGATTGGTGGAGGTCATGTATTACATATTGTATGTGACTTGACGATTGCAGCAGATAACGCTCGTTTTGGACAAACAGGTCCAACCGTAGGTAGCTTTGACGGTGGCTACGGTGCAGGCTATCTTGCACGCATTGTTGGTCATAAGAAGGCAAGAGAAATCTGGTACCTATGTCGTCAGTACAATGCTCAGGAAGCACTGGACATGGGTCTTGTAAATACAGTAGTGCCGCTAGATCAGCTGGAAGCTGAAACGGTGAAATGGTGTCAGGAAATGCTTACGAAAAGCCCTACGGCGCTTCGCTTCTTGAAGGCGGCATTTAACGCAGATACGGATGGTCTTGCAGGAATTCAGCAGCTAGCTGGTGACGCAACGCTGCTTTACTACACAACAGAAGAGGCGAAGGAAGGCCGTGACGCGTTTAAGGAAAAGCGTTCACCGGACTTTAAGCAGTTCCCAAGATTCCCATAAGGTTATAATACGTGATCAATACGTTCGGCTGAATTCAAGATTCGAAGTCGAATACACATTCAGTACTGCTTCGTAATCAAAGCTAGACGTATTGAATTGCCTGTACAAATAAGAGTTCAATACGTTCGGTTTTAAGCACCGAGAAGGTTGAAAGAAGCTAGTGCTTGAGAAGCGCAGCGTACGGAATTGGTACGTGAGCATCGGAAAGCTCGGCTGAATTCAAGATTCGAAGTCGAATAAACATTCGGTACTGCTTCGTGATCAAAGTTGGACGTATTGAACTACCTCTAAAGGTATGAAAAGGGGGGGTTACTATGCAAATACCCATCTGGCTGGAAAAGCGAGCTTATCTAACCCCTGATCGAATAGCTGTTGAAGCTGCAGAAGGAACAATCAGCTTCGCCGAGCTGCGCTTGCAGGCAAGAAATGCTGCAGCGCATCTGTTGGAGCATGTACAGGCTGGAGATGTTGTCGCTTGCTTAAGCGAGAGCAGTATGGCTTTTGTTACGCTTGTGCACAGCATACCTTATACGGGTGCACAGCTGATGCCGCTTAATACTCGCTTAACAGAGCATGAGCTGCTGTATCAGCTGCGAGACAGCCGTTGCCGCCTGCTTGTATATAGTGAAAGCTATACAGATATAGCAGAAGCGCTTCAGCAGGAGCTCGAGCAGCTTCATATCGTATCGATAACTGAATTGCAATCCGATGCAGCAGCTGCCCCAACGCAGCTGCTGCATGACGTTGAGGAGCAAGCAGTTTATACGATTATGTATACATCAGGTACGACGGGCTATGCGAAGGGTGTGCTGCAAAGCTATGACAACCACTTTAGCTCGGCTATCGGTTCGATGCTCAATCTTGGTTTGTCAGAGCAAGACAAATGGCTAGCTGCTGTGCCTTTATTCCATATAAGCGGTCTATCGATTCTGCTGCGCAGTGTGATTTACGGCATTCCAATTGTGATACAGGAGAGGTTTTCGCCTAAGTCAGCGAATGCAGCCATTATGCATCAAGGGGTAACGGTGATGTCAGTCGTTAGTAATATGCTGCTTCGTATGCTAGAGGAGCTGGGAGAGCAAAGCTATCCAGCAAACTTTCGCTGCATGCTGCTTGGTGGAGGTCCAGCACCATTACCTCTGCTTGAAGCCTGTGTTGCTAAGCAAATTCCAGTCGTACAAACGTACGGAATGACGGAGACCTGCTCGCAGTTCGCAACGCTTCATCCTGAGTATATGCTGACGAAGCTGGGCTCAGCTGGTAAGCCATTGTTTCAAGGAGACCTTCGTATCGTACAGAATGGTAACGTTCAGCCGGCTGGTGAAGCAGGTGAAATTATCGTGAAGGGGCCTAACGTAACAAGAGGCTATCTGAATGGTGCCGCAGCGGACAACTTTGATGAAGGCTGGCTATATACAGGAGATATCGGATATGTTGACGAGGAAGGTTTTTTATTCGTGCTGGATCGGCGTAAGGACATGCTGATCTCTGGCGGTGAAAACGTATATCCTGCAGAAATCGAGTCTGTATTAATCGGTCATCCCGATGTACTAGAGGCAGGGGTGACTGGAGCGGAGCATGAGGTATGGGGGCAATGTCCGATTGCCTTTGTCGTTATGCGGCCAGGTAAGATGCTGAATGAAGAAGTGCTGCTAAGCTATTGCCGCGCTCGTCTAGCTAAGTATAAGCTGCCTACAGCCATCTATGCGGTAGAGGAGCTGCCAAGAAATGCTTCCAACAAGCTGCTCCGTAGAGAGCTGAGTAAGCTGCTTCCGATGAATTAAACAAGGCTGCAGAAGCAACGAGTAGGATGTGATGGGATGAAGATTGAATCGGTCATACTGCATCGCCTCCGGATGGAGCTGGTGTCACCGTTCGTAACGTCATATGGCGCCTATACAGATCGTGAGACGATTATTGTTCAAGCCATTGATTCGGATGGACATGTCGGCTGGGGTGAATGTGTCGCTTTTGCTACCCCTTGGTATACCGAGGAAACGGTGCAAGGTGCCTGGCATATGCTCCAGCAATTTATTATACCGCCCTTACTGCAGCAAGAGATTAAGCATCCTCGCGAGCTCACGCAGCTGTGGAGCGGGATTAAGCGTAACGCAATGGCGAAGGCAGCTGTTGAGATGGCTGTATGGGATGCCTATGCAAAGCGCCAAAACAAGCCTCTGTATCAGCTAATTGGTGGTACTCGTCATGAGATAAAGGTTGGCGTAGCTATCGGTTTGCAGCCTACCATCGATCATTATTATGAGCTTATTGATCAATATCTTGAGCAGGGCTATGAACGGATAAAAGTAAAAATTAAGCCGGGGCAGGACCTTTCGTTAGTTGCCTCACTTCGAGAGCGATATCCGCAGCTGCCATTAATGGCGGATGCGAACTCAGCCTACACGCTCGAACAGACAGAAGAGCTGAAGCAGCTTGATCCGTACAATCTGATGATGATCGAGCAGCCGCTTGCAGCCGACGACATGATTGATCATGCACAGCTGCAGCAGCACTTGCAAACACCAATCTGTCTCGATGAGAGCATATTGCACGCAGAGGATGTGCGCAAAGCGATACAGCTAGGCAGTTGCAAGGTTGTAAATGTGAAGCTTGGTCGTGTTGGCGGCTGGAATGAAGCCTTACGTATTCATCAGCTATGCCGTGATCATGATGTACCGCTATGGTGTGGCGGGATGCTGGAGACAGGCATTGGCCGAGCGCATAATATGGCGCTCGCTACGCTGCCAGGGTTTACAATACCGGGAGATATATCTGCTTCCTCAAGGTACTGGCAGCGCGACATCATTACACCAGAAGTGACCGTGGATCAAGGTAGCGTACGCTTACCGAATCAGCCAGGCATAGGCTTTGAGGTTGATGAGCAATATGCTGAGAGTCTGACACTAGCTAAGCTAGTGATGCGTTGAACATAAAAGTCAGGTAAGAGAAAAACAGTACAGGTACAGTATGGGACAGGTACAGTATGAGCAATTTGCAATTTGCAGTATTAGCGAAATTAATAGAATTAGCAGCAAAAAACAAGAGCAAGCAGACTCACTGTAGCATGACAGTGGCTGCTTGCTCTTGCTCTTGCTTTTGTTAACCGATAAGAATATTGTCTTCTGGATAGCTGATACGTGATTGCTGCTTGCGTGTAGCGAGTGCATAAGCAAGAGTTAATGGACCGAGTCTGCCGATAAACATCGTGATGCTCACAATGATTTTACCTGGTAACGATAAATCCTTCGTTAACCCCATCGAAAGACCTGTGGTGCTGAAGGCTGACGTTGCTTCGAATAGCACCTCGAGAAAGTGATCCTCTAGCAGATTCTCGGTAATCGTAAGCGCCAGAGCTACAAGCAGTACGACCATAATCGAGCTCATTACGACCGCAAGTGCGCGAAGGATCGAGCCATCTGGGACGCGTCTGCCAAAAGCATGCACTTTGCCTCCGCCTCTGAAGGTCGTTATGGTGGCAAGGATTAACACGACGACTGTGTTAATTTTTACACCGCCGCCCGTACCACCAGAGGCTGCACCGATGAACATAAAGATAATAAGTAAAAACTGAGATGCAGGCAGCATGCTTGTAATATCAATCGTATTAAAGCCCGAGCTGCGGGGCACAAGGGTCTGGAACCAAGCTGCCTGTAAGCGTTCGTTACCATTCAATAACCCGAACGTGGAAGGATTCATCGATTCGAGTAAGAAGAGAATGCCGAAACCAATGATCGATATAATGAGAGATGAGGAAAGCACAATTTTCGTGTGCAAAGAAAATTTGCGCCATCTTCTTTTTTGAACAAGCTCAATTATAACGATGTACCCCAGACCACCGGCAACAAACAGGGTAATGACAACAAAATTGACAATCGGATCACCAACATAAGCAACAAGTCCTTCAGACCATAAGGCAAAGCCTGCATTATTAAAGGCAGATATCGAGTGAAACAGACCGTAGTAAAATGCATTTCCCCAGCCCATGCTCGGCTGCCAATGTACAGTCAGAATAAGCGTCGCAATGGATTCAAATGCGAATACGATGATCATAATATAAATACAGAGCCGGACAAGCCCTTGAGCGCTTGTCGATTGAGTCGTTTGCTGAATGAGCAGACGATCCTTTAACCCAATGCGCTTTCTCATAATAATCGCAATAATTACGCTGATGGTCATAAAGCCAAGACCACCGATCTGAACAAGAATCATAACGATCGTTTGTCCTGCCACAGTGAAGTCGTCACTTAGATCAAGCACACTTAAGCCATTCACGCATACAGCGGATATGGCAGTAAACAGTGCATTAATAAACCCAATGGAATGACCAGATGTAGAGGAAAAGGGCATCATAAGCAGCAGTGTACCGCACCCGATCAGTAGTGCAAATATAACAATGATCATTTGTGGAGGGTTTAGCTGGTATCGGAATGCTAGCAGCCCTGCTTTTTGGTTTAATTTATTTTTTTCGTTCATAATACTTCTCCAGCTGCAGCACTTGCTCCTGGCTACCGATAACGAGTAGAATGTTGCCAGCCTCGATTTTATCATCGGCGCTTGGTGCAATGTTCATGCGCTGCTCCGTTTTAATGGCGAGAATGGTGCAGCCGAAGCGGGCGCGAATATTAAGCTTTTGAAGTGAAAGTCCGATCATGGCTGCTGGCGCGAGCATCTCGACAATATTATATTCCTCGGATAGCTCAATATAGTCGATAATGCTGTTCGAGCTAAGCTGATTCGCAAGCCGCACCGCCATATCGCGTTCAGGGTAAATGATCTTGTCAGCGCCTATTTTTCGAAGCACATTGCCATGCATCTCATCGCGCGCTTTTGTAATAACGATCGGAATATTCATTTCCTTAAGCATCAACGTCGTTAAAATACTTGCCTGCAGATCATCGCCTATAGCTACGATGGCATGAGTAAAATTACTTACGCCGAGCTGCTTAAGCACAACCTCATCTGTACAATCCGCTTGGACAGCATGGGTCGCATAAGGGGCTATATCCTGTACTAGCTCAGCATCCTTGTCCACAGCAAGCACCTCGTGACCGTTATCAACTAAGGTACGCGTCATACTGCTGCCGAATCTTCCGAGTCCAACGACTAGAAATTGTTTTTTCTTCATCCATGGTCACTTCCTAATAATATTCCAAATAATAACTGCCTACGAAGAATGATAAACATCGAAAAACGATAATGCAATAACAATATTCAATCACGATTATGTACCAAGTGATTCCTAATGCGGCATCGTCCGACAGGGTATAATTTATGTTATAATATAATATAGTGTAAATCACGTGATACTGACTTCTCAGAGGTGAATTTTTTGAAAACGGGAAAGAAGCCGATACTATGGAGCTTGATTGCTCTAGTGCTTCCATTATTAATGGTTATACCGGGGTTGAACATTGCGGCATTACTGCTTATGTTGGTTCCATATACAGTACTTTATACGCTGCTAAATCGAAATTCGAGCATTGTTCATACGCTGGCCGTGCTCGTTATCGGAAGTTTAATTTTAGATCCGATCCTTTATTTAAGCTTTAGTTGTATGGCTATCATTCCGAGCATTGTTCTAGCTAACTATTATAAAAAAGGTCTAGCTTCGAGCTCTATTGTTCCGAAAATGATCGGCCTTGTTGTCGTCATGTTTATGCTAGGCTTGTTGATGCTTGAAAACATACTGAACATTTCGATCATATCGGATATGAGCAATTACATGACAACAATGCTCAACGATGTTGCCGCACAGGGCATGTCGCCTATCGCATGGAGCTCCGAGATGACAGATAGCTTCGTCACCATTATGACGAGCATGATTCCTTTAGTATTCTTTATTATGGCGCTGGTTGTCGTCGCATGCTCCCACACCATCGCTCGCAGAGTGGTTCACGCCGAGGGACTGCAAGTGACAGCCTACCCGAAGGCTAAGGATTGGAGGCTGCCACGCTTTCTAGTTTTTGTATACTTTATTGCCTATTTACTCGAGCTAACGATTGACCCTACAGATGGTTCGTTTATGACACTAGCGATTATGAACCTTGTACCGGCATTAAGCATCATCTTTGCAATACAAGCTGTAGGCTTCTTTTACTATATTGCCGACAATCGCGGCTGGGCGAAGGTTATACCATTCCTGATTGCTTTTCCGGTACTTTTGCTACCACCAGCAAGCATTATTGGTCTTTTGGATGTAGCTTTTCCACTTAGAAAAATGTTTTCTAAGCAACAATAGGCACAGGAGCGATAATCATTATGCCAAATTTTTTATCTAAACGCTGGCATGGGCTTCACAGTGTATTGGCCCTGCTTATCGTGCTATTACTATCAGCGCTGCTTAGCTATTTTTCATGGATAGCAGGACTTGTAGGACTACTGCTTGCTATTGGTACAGCGATCTATATGTATATTGCTGAACGTGCCTTTCGCAAGGACTTCAAGCAGTATGTTCAGACGCTGTCCTACCGATTAAAGACTAGCGGTACCGATATTATCCAACAGCTGCCATTCGGCATTATCATATATAATGATGAGCAGCTCGTTGAGTGGCACAATCCGTATATTGGTCAAATATTCAAGGAGGATAACTTAGTCGGTGAGTCAATTAGCAAACTATTTCCGGCGTTATCTCAATTGAAGGAGCCTGACACTGTAGCAGAGGTTATGCTGCATCAGCACATGTATCGTTTAACCTTCAGGGAAAAAGCACAGGTTGTGTATGTAGAGGATATTACAGAATCATGGGCGTTGCATAAAAAGTACGATGAAGAGCGTCTGTCGCTAGGAATTGTCATGATTGACAATCTCGAAGAGGTGACGCAGGGCTTAGATGATCATCAACGAAGCTCACTGCTATCCAAGGTGACGGGGCTGATTACGGACTGGGCTCAGCGGCATGAGGTGCTGATCAAGCGTCTTACCTCTGATCGTTTTATGCTCATTACCGATGTGCATACCCTTCGTATATTGGAGCAAACACGCTTTGATATATTAGATGATGTGCGAGAGATGACTAGCGATCAGAAGATTCCGATTACACTAAGCATTGGCTTTGCTGCGGGTGCTGAGCATATTGTAGAGCTTGGTCAATGGGTGAATCGAAGCTTAGATATTGCGCTAGGCCGAGGAGGCGACCAGGCAACGGTTAAGCTTGGAACGCGCCAAACCTTCTACGGCGGCAAAACGAATGCAGTAGAGAAGCGGACGAAGGTCCGTGCACGTGTCGTTGCACACACACTGCGTGATCTCATTAAGGAAAGCTACAATGTCATCATTATGGGACATCGTACACCTGATACGGATTCAATTGGCGCCGCAGTAGGTATACTGAAGGCCGCACGCATGCTCGGCAAGGAAAGCTATATCGTGCTAGAGGGTGTAAACCCGTCGATTGACCGTATGATGGAGCTGCTGCGCGAGGACGAGAAAATTGCGCAACGATTTATTACACCTGATCAAGCGATTGCACTTATGAACAGCCATACGCTGGCTGTTGTTGTAGACACGCATAAGGCATCGATGGTTGCGGAACCGAAGCTGCTTAGCATGACGGAGCGCATTGCGGTCATTGACCACCATCGTCGCAGCGAGGAGTTTTTAAGTCATGCGACGCTCATGTATCTTGAGCCTTATGCATCGTCAACGTGTGAGCTCGTGACAGAGCTGCTTCAATACATTCATGATCGTATCTCGCTCGACGTGCGTGAAGCAACATCTCTGCTGGCTGGTATTACTGTCGATACAAAAAGCTTTTCGCTGCGGACTGGTGCAAGAACGTTCGAAGCGGCATCGTTCCTTAGACGCAACGGCGCTGACTCGTCTATGATTCAGCGGATGCTGCAAGAGGATCTGAATGGCTATATTACGAAATCCGAAATTATTAAGCATGCAACGATACTGTACGACCATATTGCGGTTGCGGTTGTTGCACAGGGAGAAGTTAAGCCGCAGCTGCTTATCGCGCAATCGGCTGATACACTGCTTAACATGTCCAATATATATGCCTCCTTCGTTATTGCAGAACGACCAGACGGGATCGTCGCGATCAGTGCACGCTCGTTCGGTCAGATTAATGTACAGGTCATTATGGAGCGTATGGGTGGCGGTGGACATTTAACGAATGCAGCAGCACAGCTCGAGTGTACGGTAGATGAAGCAGCTGATAAACTAAAAGCAATACTGAAACAAATTGATGAAGAAGAGGGGTTATTTGAATGAAGGTAATTTTTTTACAAGATGTAAAGGGCCAAGGTAAAAAAGGTGAAATTAAAGACTTGTCTGAGGGCTATGTTCGTAATTTTCTACTTCCAAAAAACCTGGTCAAAATTGCTTCAGAAGGTAACGTAAAAACTCTTGATATGCAAAAGGCTTCGGAAGATAAGCGCAAGCAGCAAGAGAAGGAAAATGCGATTGCTCTAGGCAAAAAGCTAGAGGAGCTTGTCGTTATCGTAAAAGCAAAAGCCGGCGAAGGCGGGCGTTTGTTCGGTGCGATTACAAGCAAGCAAATCGCTGATTCACTTGCTAAGCTAGGCTATAAAATTGATAAGCGTAAAATTGAGCTTGATGAGCCGATTCGTTCGTTAGGAACAACACAGGTACCCGTAAAGCTTCATCCAGAAGTGAAAGGTACACTAAAGGTACAAACTGTCGAAGAATAATCAATATGCAGCAAAGTAACGAGAGGAGTGTGCTAGGGCGATGAACCCAGAAGCTATTTTCGACCGTGTACCACCGCAAAACATGGAAGCAGAGCAGGCAGTTATAGGTGCAGCATTGCTTCAGTCGGAAGCGTTAATTACTGCGATGGAACGGGTTAAAAGTGAAGATTTCTACAGCACCGCCCACCAACTGATCTTTGAAGCAATGATCGAGCTGGGGGAAAATAATCAGCCGATTGACCTCGTTACACTTACTGCTCATTTGCAGGATAAGGGTTCACTGGAGGAAATTGGCGGTGTAAGTTATTTGGCAAAGCTGGCCAATTCCGTTCCTACAGCTGCCAATGTAGAATACTATGCTCAAATCGTTGAAGAAAAATCGATGCTGCGTAGACTTATACGTACAGCAACGAACATTGTCTCTGACGGCTATGCAAGTGCAGATGATGTGACCAGCTTGCTGAGTGATGCAGAGAAAAATATACTGGAAATCTCCAATCGGCGTTCCAGCAGCGGCTTTGTCTCGATTCGCGATGCTTTGATGGAGGTTTTCGAGAAGGTTGAGTTTTTATATGCCAATCGAGGCGGGACCTCGGGCATTCCGTCTGGATTCGTTGATCTGGATCGGATGACCGCAGGCTTTCAGCGCAGTGACCTCATCATCGTTGCTGCACGTCCATCGGTAGGTAAAACAGCCTTCGCCTTGAATATCGCACAGAATGTAGGCGTGCGTGCAAAGGAAACGGTAGCGATCTTCTCGCTGGAGATGTCCGCCGCACAGCTCGTTCAGCGTATGATCTGTGCAGAGGCCAACGTTGATGCGACACGTCTGCGTACCGGTAATCTGGAGGCAGACGATTGGGAGAAGCTGACGATGGCGATTGGTTCGCTATCTGAGGCGAACATTTTTATCGATGATACACCGGGGATTATGGTAGCCGATATCCGTGCGAAGTGCCGCCGCTTGAAGAAGGAAAAGGGGCTAGGTATGATTCTTATTGATTACTTGCAGCTCATATCTGGA
>Ga0180216_1001270_pt1 | contig 22972 bp, 30 predicted proteins | sample eDN3rd37CBELigMG_FD_128879 | JGI IMG/M metagenome (GOLD analysis project Ga0180216, IMG submission 128879) | Enriched Miracle-Growth compost microbial communities from Emeryville, California, USA - eDNA 3rd pass 37_C BE-Lig MG (version 2)... ...
AGGATCGGCACGGACGAGTCGCCCGGCAGGAGAAAGTACGAGTGCAGCGAGTGCACGTGGAACGTGTTGGGCACCGTCCGCGTCGCCGCGGCGAGCGCCTGCCCGACGACCTGGCCGCCTGTCGCCAGCCACACGCAAGGTGCCGCGGCAGTGGTCGGGGTGAGTGGCCGGCGGGGCGACTGGCCGGCTGTGCACGCCGTCGTACCAAAGACGCCGCGGGCGCCGATGGGCTTCCACTGCGTCTTGCTGCGGAAGAGGTTCTCGTCGATCTCTGCGGCCCAAGGTGGTCCCCGCGCGCTTCCGGCGGCGCGTCAACCCCGCGGCCGCCAAGGCGCCGGGCGCTGGGCGCCGCCCACGCGCTCCAGCCAGTTCACGCACCTTCCAAGTCCAGGGCCTGCTCAATGAGGGTGCGCACTTGCGGGCCCTCGCCCTGCGGCGCCTGTCCTGCCGTCGCCGCCATGGTCGGTCGTCGGTGTCTCACACGGTGGGCAACAAGTGGCAGTGGGATTCCAAAATTGAGGGGACTGCGCTCGCGCGAGCCGCCCTTCCGCCCGGCCCGTTCCACCACGTGCACCGGGCGCGCTGCGCATCCCCGGTGCTGCGTTGGGTAACGCATGTCATGTGTATGTGGTGGAAATGGGTTTCTAAAGCCACCCAAAGGTGGTCACAGGTTGTACAGGCATCGGGCCAGGTCGTCATACGGATCACATCACAAGTCCAACGTAGGGGCCCACCAACTACCAACGGCGAGACGCACCCCGTCAATACTCCACAGGCATAGCACATCGAGGCGCAACTACAGAGAGGCGCAACCATAAAGAGGCGCAACTAGGCCACGGCCAGGACGGCCTCCTGCTCCGGGGGCACCGGGCTCGGCCGGGCCGCCGGCACGTCGGCGCCGGCGTGGACGCTGGTGCGCGCCTTGACCCGCGCGACGCTGTGCATGAAGCGGTCGAACAGGAAGCTGGTGTCCTCGGGCCCGCCGCGGTACTCGGGGTGGAACTGCACCGACGTGTAGGGCATCGTCTTGTGCGCGAGGCCCTCGTTCGAGCCGTCGTTCAGGTTGGTGAACCACGGGCGCCAGGTCGACGGCAGCGTCTTGAGGTCGATCGCGTAGCCGTGGTTTTGCGACGTGATGACCGCCTTGCCCGTGTCGTGGAAGAGCGCCGGCTGGTTGTGGCCGCGGTTGCCGAACTGGAGCTTGTACGACTGCGCGCCGGCGGCCAGGCCCATCAGCAGGTTGCCCATGCAGATGCCAAAGACCGGCTGCGGCCGGTGGAAGGCGACGTCGGCGAGCTGCTTCACGGTCTCGAGGCACGTCATCGGGTCGCCGGGGCCGTTCGACACCAGGAGGCCGTCGTACTCGACGGTGCTCAGGTCGTGGTTCCACGGCAGGAGGAGGATGCGCGCGTCGCGTTCGGCGAGGCACCGCAGGATGTTGGCCTTGGCGCCGCAGTCGATCACGGCGATGGTGAACTTGCCCGCCGGGTTGATCTCCTGGACGGTCTTGGTCGACACCTCGGCGACGAGATTGCGCGCGTTCGGGTTCTCGAACGGCGTCTCGGCGGCGCCCGCCGGCCGGATGCGGCCGAGCGCGCTGCCCTTCTGGCGCAGGATCTTGGTGAGCGCCCGCGTGTCGATGCCGGTGACGCCCGGCACGCCGTGGCGCTCGCACCACGACGACAGCGACTCGACGGCGTTCCAGTGCGAGTACTGGAGCGCGAGGTCGGCGACGATGATGCCCGACGCCTGGATGCGGTCCGACTCGAAGAAGCTCGGCAGGCCAAACTTGTCCTTCGTCGCCGGCGGCACGCCGTAGTTGCCGATCAGCGGCTGCGTGAACACGAGGATCTGGCCGCGGTACGACGGGTCCGACATCGACTCGGGGTAGCCGACGAGGCCGGTCGAGAAGACGATCTCGCCCGAGACCGGGCGGTCGGCGCCGAACGCGAAGCCGTCCAGGGCGACGCCGTTGGCCAGCTCGACCCGCGAGGGCTTGAGGCCGCGGGCGTTGGCGGTGGCCGCGGTGGCGAGGGCGCGCTGCGCCGTCGCCAGCGGCGTCGGCAGGCGCGCGGCGGTGCGCGTAGCGAGTGCGAAGAGGGACGCCATTGTTGCTCGGCCTGTCAACGGGGTTGTGGCGGGTGAACGCGGTTGGCGCGGTTGGCAGGCGGGACACTTACGACGACGACGCGGTCTTGCTTAGTGACGGTGCGGCGTGACTGACCAGATCTTACAATAGTGCACAGGGAGCGAGCCAAACTACTACTATGCGCAGCGCTTTACAGAAATCTACAGCTCCACGCTCCCTAGAACGCCAAGGAGAGTGCGGGGACGGAGGGCGAACGGTTACTTCAGTGACTAGCAGCCGACTTCCAGATCTGCAAAGTGACAGGGAAACAAAAAAAATGGTAGACCATGCAGATGCGCGGGGCGACGTTAGTAGGTGCGGCGCGGCGAGCACGGCGTGCGGGGCGCGGCGGGGGCGGCGGCGCCGTACCTGGTCGGCCAGGTAGTCCTCCGCAACGGTCTCCGAGACGTGAACGTAGGCCACCAGCAGCGGCATTTTAGCAGGCCCCCATCGGGAGGAAAGGACGACGGCCAAAACCAGTATCCTGGTGCATTTAAGCGCACGAGACGGTGGCCTTGCGTGCTCCTTTCCCTCGCTACGCAGCTCTAACGAGAAAGATCCACGAGAAACCTCCTCCAAGGGCTAGAGAAAAGAACAGGAAAAAAGGGCGGGAAAAGAGATCGTCCGCTCGTCCAAAGTGGAGTCCAACTCGTCCTCGAAAACCGAATCTGGGGTCGCTGGTGCACGGGGTGCTCACGCAGTGTGCGTGTGTGTGTGTGGTGTCGTTGATTCGCTGACAAGGGCAGCAACGGCAGGGCGGCAGCAACGGCAGCGGCAGCCGCAGCGGCCGTTCAGGCGAGAAAGAAAGAAGAAAAATTTGGCGCGAAAAATCCACGTGGCCGCCATAGTTCGCCCGGTTGCGGCAGCGGCCGAGTCAGAAGTGAGTCAGAAGCCGCTGCGGCCGCCCACTTCCGCTGTTCGCCTCCAGTTCGCCCTGCTTGCCGTGTGCGCCACCCGAGAGCCACCCGCGACGCCGCAACCATGGGTACGCCCGCCGGCCAGCACGCTGGAGCACTCGGCGGGGACACGGGGCACGGATGGGCACGCGCTCGCACCCGACGCCGCGGCGATGGGGGCGCATCGACGCGTGCGATGCGTGAGGCCAAGCTGGCGATGGGGATGGCGATGGAGCCGCGGATGGACGTGGCGGCCGCGGCCCAACCCGCTCAGCGCGCATCCAGCACGCCGGCGACCGCCGCGAGCCACGGCCCCTGCCGATGAGCCGGAGGCCGCTCCGGCATCCGCGCTGGCGGATGCGCGCGCGCGAGGGAGCACCCCGTTGGTGGAGCCTCTGCGATCTCCCTGCGTTGGGCGATGGGACATGGGCCGTGAGCCAGCGGGACGTGTGGTCATGTGCTTTGGCAGCGACGTGGACGGACGGCCATGCGACCGGTGAACGGCTTTAAAGTGCATGCGTTCGGGCGCTGACGCACCGAGCCCGATGACCGCGCCTGCGCGTGCGCCTGCCGCCATCTAGGTATCTCCCGCGACAGCCGCCACAAGCGGCGCGCCACTGGTGGCAAGCGCCCTCAGATCGTGAAGAAGCGGAAGCACGAGCTGGGTCGCCAGGCCGCCATGACCAAGCTGGGCCCGAAGCGCATCCACACCGTGCGCGTGCGTGGCGGTAACCTCAAGTACCGCGCGCTCCGCCTCGAGGCCGGCACCTTCTCGTGGGCGTCGGAGAGCATCTCGCGCAAGACGCGTGTGATCGACGTCGTCTACAACGCCAGCAACAACGAGCTGGTCCGGACCAAGACCATTGTGAAGGGCTGCGTCGTCCAGATCGATGCCACCCCCTTCCGCCAGTGGTTCGAGGCCCACTACGGCGTCCCGCTCGGCCGCAAGAAGACCGGCGGCAAGAAGGAGGTGCGTTGGCGCGCGGGCCCGCCGCCCCTGCGCGCCCCGGCGTGGTACGGAACCGTGTCGCTCATCCGCGCTGCCGCCGTTGGTCATCCGCCCTACGCCTGGGTCGCGCCCCGCGCAGGAGGAGGAGAAGGCCGCTGAGGAGGCCAAGAAGTCCAACCACGTGCAGCGCAAGATCGCCGCACGGAAGGACCTGGCCAAGGTCGACCAGCAGCTGGTGGACCAGTTCGTCGTCGGCCGCCTGTACGCCGTGGTCGCGTCCCGGCCGGGCCAGTCGGGCCGCTGCGACGGCTACATCCTGGAGGGCAAGGAGCTTGAGTTCTACCTCCGCAAGATCAAGGCCAAGCGCAGCTAAACAAGAAAACAAACAGTCCAAATTGTACGGGCGTGCCGCTTTCCGCCCATGTGAACATATCGTTCTGAAAGCGGGCCGGCGCGAGCCGGGTCAAATAAAAAACTTTAAAAAAGAATAACCGCGCTCCTGCTGTGGGTGCAGGACACGCTCTGGTTCAGAGTCGGAGCGCCGCATGTTATGGCTGCGGACGCCCCTGGCTGCCTGGTCTGGGCCTGCCGATGCGGCCGTGCAAGCGAGTAGTGGATGGGCAACTGGCCGATACGTAGGCCCGGATAGGTATCTGACCGCGCAAGCGTGCCAAATGATTCTTGGCGTACGCTTCGCGTTGTTGCTCGGACGTGCCACGCACTATGTCGGCCGCACCGCACGCCGCCAACCCACGCGGCGCGGCCACGGCCAGCCGGCGCTTCCGGGGCGGCACCAGCCGCGTCGTGGTCGTGGCGCCGACGGCCCCGCGCGCCCGGCCGCCGAGCAGCAAGCCGCCGCGCACCAAGGCGGTCGGCGCGCTCCAGTGGGTGGTCAAGGACCCGCTCATCAACGTCTACGCCGCCGACTACGACCCCGCGGCCGGCGGCGCCGCCCACGCTTCGCACTGGAAGGCGCTCGAGGCCCGGCGGGCGCGCGACGTGGTGGCGCGGGGCATGTATGCCAAGGCGCGCCAGCAGCGCTTCGCCGCCTCTGGCTTCTCCAACCTGCTCGTCCGCCTGCCCTACCATCCGACCGCGCCGCAGCGCCGGCCGATCTGGAAGGTGGTAGGCCGCTCTAGCCCCAGTAGCGCACTCGCCATACTGTGTGCTGACGCAGGCCACGAGATTCGCTGGCGGCCCCCGTCGAGGCTGCAGGCCAGGATGGAGCAGCTGCGGGCGCTGCAGCGCGCCCAGGAGCCGGCGTCGCCTGGCGCGGCAGACGCGGCGACCGTGCCGGCCGCTTCGCCGACCGCCTCCACTGCGGCGTCGGTGCCGCAATCCTCTGACGGCGGCCGCGGCTCCGACCGCGAGGGCGCCAGCAGCGGCGGCCTGTGGCCGACCATGGTCAGCTCGGTCCTGTGGACCATCGACGCCATGAAGCGGTACACCAGCGCGCGTGCATGCAGCCAAACGCGCGATCGCTGTACACGCGGCCGTCTGATGCAGTGTCGCATTGCGCGTTGGCGCCGCGGCGCGGGTGCGGTGGGGTGGGTGGACGCTCTGCGGTAGAACGCTGCAGAGCACGATGGCCGGCACCAGCCTTGGCGACGGCCACGACGACGACGACGACGACGACGCCCTGCCGTCCGTGCCGGAGAAGCGCATGCGCTCGTCGTCGCAGCCGGAGGCGGCGGCGTCGAGCCCGATGCCGTTGTTCTAGTATGAGGAGCGCTCGGGGACAGCGCCGTCTGCGCGCCTACACTAATCCGGCGGCGGCGGCGAATGGGTCGACGGTCGCGTCGCGGTGCCAATTCCACTCCAGACGTGTGGCCACCTCCACGGCGGCACGCTCGCCGTACAGCTCGCGGACGACGTCGAGCGCCATGTCCGTGCCCGCCGAGATGCCCGAGGACGTGCGGTACTTGCCGTCCGCCACCCAGCGCGCCTGGGGCACCCACTGCACGCGCGGGCCCTGCACATTTGTACAGCACAATGACGAGCCAGAGGAGGTGAGGCGACGGCGGCCGTGGAAAGCGCCCGCCGCCACGGCGGGCGCGTACCTGGCTCTCCACCCAGCGAAACGACATTTTGTTGGTCGTGGCGTGCCGGCCATCCAGCAAGCCCGTCCGCGCCAGCAGCGCTGCGAAGCAGCGCGGGCGCTCGTCTGCGCTTCCGAGCGTCAGCGCAACTGCTGACACCGGCAAGGTCCGCCGGCGAGGGAGCGGCGCGCGCCTACCCGCGCCCGTGCAGACGCTGAGCACCAGCTCGGTCGCTTCGGCGCGGGCGCGGATAAAGTCGATGAGCGCGGCGTTGTCCACCAGCGTCCGTGTGCCGATCCCGCCCGGCACTGCGCATCGCCCGACGACGGCGGCACTAGTACACGCGGCGCCGTCAGGCGCGGCTGGGAGATCCCGCGTGGGCGGTGGTGCCTGCGCGAGCCTACCGAGAAAGATGTCGAGCGGCGGGCAGTCGGCGGCGGCGACGTCGGCGACCGTGCGGACGCGCTGCGCGCTGGCGACGGGCCCTGCGGTCAGCGCCACCGTGATGACGTCGAGCTGGGGCACCTTGCTGAAGCACTCGATGGGCCCGTAGACGTCCAGGGCCTCAAAGCCCTCGAACAGAAGCACGCCGACGCGGCGGCGCCGGCCGGCGGCGTCCGCCATCCTCCTTTGCGCCGGCCGGGTTGGCACGCATGACATCATCTGGGTTGGCAGAAATGACGTCACCTATGGCGGCCACTGAGGCAGCCGAGCAGCGCAGCGGCGACGGCAGCGGACGCCGAGCGCGCGGGCCGGCGCAGCGGACGCTGAGCGACGACCCGGTGGACGGCGGCTGGCGCGGTCGGCGGGGCGCGTGGGGGAAGCGCGCGGGCGCGGGCCCCGCGCGGCCGGCGGGTGCGAAACGGTGGCGGCCGCGACCGCCGCTGTTGGCGGCCGCCTGCACGCCCTGGCCAGGGCCACCGCGGCCATGGCCATGGCGAGCGCCAGCGCGGGCGCCGCGGGCGGCGCGGGGAACGTGCAGCACGTCCTCGTGTACGCCGGCGAGGGCGTCGGCTCGGGGCCCCTGCGGCAGACGCTGCAGGCGCTCCGCAGCCTGCTGAGCCACCGCTACGACGTCAAGCCCGTCGAGGCCCACGCGTTGGCCGAGCAGCCGTGGCCCGAGACGACGGCGCTCCTCGTGCTGCCGGGCGGCCGGGATCTCCCGTTCGTGCAGCGGCTCTCGGGCAAAGGTACGCCGCTTTTTTTTGCGCGTGGGTGCCTGTACAATGGGGGGCCCCACACGGCTCAGGCATGCTCGCCGGCGCGAACTGGGGGTCGTTTCTCGGCAGCGTGTGCGCGCATCCGCAAGTTTGTGGAAGGCGGCGGCGCCTACCTCGGCCTCTGCGCGGGCGCCTACTTCGGATGCCGGCACATCGAGTTTGAGCGTGGTACCCCATTGGAGGTGGGCGGGGCAAGAACCTCAGACGACGTGACGACGCGTGACCCGAAGCCCTAACGCGAACCCACGTCGGGTATCACTGCAGCCAAGCAGGTCACGGGCCCGCGCGAGCTGGCGCTATTCGCTGGGACGGCCAAAGGGTGCAGCCGCGCAGGTCGTTAGGACGACCCAGCGTTGGCGCATGTGCTAAGCAGCTGGTGGCCGACTGTTCCCCTGACCGCTCCTTGCCTGCAGCTCGGCGTTTGGCGGCTTCCAGTACGACTCGGAGGCGGGCGCGCGCGCTGCGACGGTGCGGCTGGACGCGGCGGCCTTGGTAGACCTGCACTCTGCGAACGCGACGGCGGCCGTGTACACCAACGGCGGCTGCTGGTACAGCGGCGCACGCGACGGCTGGGTTCGGCGTTGAGCTCTGTTGATGGCATGCGTCGCTCCTGTGGGGTGGCCCTGCCAGGTTTGAGCCGGACGCTCCGAACGCCCCGCTGGAGCTGGTCCGCCCGCTCGCATGGTACACCGAGCCGGTACGTCTCGCATTGTCACCATGCGGCTGCCGGTGATGAAGCACATTTACCATCGTGCACTCGTTCAGCGCATTGCCCCGGTTACGTAGCCGGTCGACGGCGCCATCGCTATTGTGGAATGCCGCGTCGGCAAGGTACAGGGTCGCACCAGGGGCAAAAAACACTTGCTGGAACGGCTACCTCCAATGCTGCGCAGGTTTCGTCATTGTCGATTTTTGGCACAGGGGGTCGCTATCCTGAGCGGCGTGCATGCCGAGTACAGCCCGGCGCTGCTGGACCCGCGCGACCCCGTGCACGCCCGTCTGGCGGCGGAGCTGCAGCCGAGCGAGCCGGCCCGTGCGGCGCTCTTCCGGTCGCTGCTCCGCCGGCTGGGCTTGAAGACGCTGGACGCGCCGCGCGAGGTGCAGAGCCCGACCCACGCGGTTCTGCTTGTGGGCGGGCGGCCGCCCACCGATCCACTCAGGTGCGCGCCAGGCCCAGCCGCGGCGTATCCCACCGCGCTCGCGGTGCTGATACCTCTGTCTGCGTGCACGGTGCAAGGTCGCTGGCACGGTGCAGCCAAGACGTGGCGTCGCTGTTTGCCGACAACCGCGGCACCGCGCAGCTGGACATGGGCGAAGACGCCGGTACGGCCCGCTCACGTGTGGCACCGCCATCCGCAGCGGCACCCTCAGCATGGTGGGCACAGCGCCGACGTCGGGGTGCGGCACGGCAGCACCGATCCAGCTGCCGCCGGCCCCACGACCACCAGCGGAGGCCGTCCAGCTCGCCGCCGCTGCTGGAGGGGAGCTGGCCATTTATGCGGCGGAGCAGTTGCCGCGCGACGCCCCCGCCGCCACCCTTGACAGCGGCCTGTACTTTAGTCAACTGCGAAGGCGGCACGGCGGCACGCTGGTGCACGTCCAGGACGGCGCCACCGCGCTCCGACCAGCCGACCTCGTATGGGGCGGCGCGCTGCTCTACGCCGAAGTCATCACGTCCACGCAAACCCTGCTGGACCGGTGCGCCCTCCCCAGAGGCCACCACCGCCGGCCGCTTGCGATCCGGTTAGCTCACAGCCACGCAGCGCAATAACGATGCCTCTGAAGCCTCGCCCTAGCAACATGGGCCTGACGGAGCGCCTGCCGAGCGGGTTTGTTTGCCTCGCCACCCAGCAAGTATCCGGCCGAGGTACGCCCTGCGGTGGCTGGACCGCGTCGCCGGCGTCGGAGCCGCGCTGACGTTGATGCCAGGCTCCCGTGGTTGGCCTGTGGGGCACGCGCAGGTCGCGGTGGCAACACGTGGGTGTCGTCGCCGGGCTGCCTCCAGTTCTCCGTGGTGTTGCGGCACCGCAACTCGGCGACGCTGGTCTTCATTCAGTACGTCATGGCCCTCGCTGTTGTTCACGCCGTCCGGTCCTTCGCCCCCGGCTACGAGGTCCGTGCCGCCGGCGAGGGCGCCACCTGTCCCGCGAAACTCTACGGACGAAACGACTGCGGGCCCTGTTGGCGCATCCGCGCGATCCAGGGTGTGGAGCTGGCCATCAAGTGGCCCAACGACATCTACAGTGTGAGCCCCAGCGACAGTCCCGGCGATCCGGCCGTGCGCCGCAAGATCGGTGGTGTGCTGGTCAACTCGAGCTTTGGGAACAACGGCTTTGTCCTTGTCGTCGGTGCGCGGACGTTCCGCTGCGCCGTCGCCGAAAGCTTCTGCTGGGCTAACTGGCGATTCCACCTCTTGCCGTACCGATATTTCCAGGCTGCGGCGTGAACGTGAGCAACTCGGAGCCGACCGACTGCATCAACGACGTGATTGCTCGGCACAACCAGCGCCACGGCGCCACGCTGGCGCTGCTGCGCAAAGAGGTAGGTGCCGGCGCAAGGTTCTGGCGCGCCCGCCCGTGCCGTTGGCTCAACCGGGGGCACCCGGGGCTGCAGATCGCGAGGGCATCTTGCTATGTGCGTGCAGGAGCTGCTGGCAGCGGTGATGAGCACGTTCGAGGACCTGTACAAGACCATGGAGTCCAGCCGGTCGTTCGCGCCGCTGCTGCCCCTCTACTATCGCTACTGGCTGCACGGGTGCGCTTTCGCAGCCGTGGTTGCGGACGGCCGCGGAGCCCTTCGTGACCTAACCACGTCCGTATGTCCCCCGCGTGACTGACTGTCAGCAGTGGCGAGCATGTCACGCTCGACGGCTTTGGCGGCATCACCGCGGTGGTCGAAGGCCTGAGCGACCAGGGCTTTTTGCGCACCCGGAGCACCACCAACCCGGCCGACGTCTTTGAGCACCAGCCCGACGGCAACTCCTTCGACATCATGCGCCACATGATTGTAAAGAAAGTACAGCCCTAGCGTTTAAAAATGTACAGGGGAAAGAAAATAGTTCACACCGCGGCAGAAACGAGACTGTCAATGGCCTGAGGACGAGCGCACCCCTCGCATGGCCGTGGCACAAACATTAGCGATCGCGTCCCCTGGACCCAAGCGGCCCACCCTAGACGCACCGTTCGGCTGAGTGGCTGGACATCAAAGCACCGCTGCTCTGCGCTCTGCAACGCGTCGTCGATGAGCGTGGTGAGCTCGCTGTGCACCCCCACACGCAGCAAAATCCTCAAACGGTGCGCATTGGCCACAGGCGCATGTTGTACTGGGCGGGGCGGGCTCGAGCGCACCTCTCCTGCGCCACAAACCGCCACAGACGCTGCCGCAGGTACTCGGCGTCCACCTGCATCTGCTTGTAGCCGTAGCGGCCCAGGTCGAGTTCGCGGACGAACTCCACCAACGCCTGTGGTGGCCACGGTTCGCGACCCACCGCCGTTGCCGGCCACCATGTCAATGGCGGTAGTGCTCACCACACTACCCACCGTCGCCCGGCGTACCTTGAGCGCGATCCGGACCAGCGCCGACGTCACCGCGCGCTTCGAGTAGGCGATCGTGTCGGCGTAGATGTCAACGTGCTCCCGGAACAGCCGGTCGACCGCCGCCGCGCCGGCGCCGTACGGGTTGACACCGTAAGGGTTGCCGCCGGACGGTCCGCCGCGCGCTGCCGCACCGCCGCGTCCCGACTGGCCCGGCCGCGCCCGGGCGTCTGCGCGCGCGCGCGTGCGCGCAAAAACCAAACAATGACGTATCGCCAAAGTGAGCATTTTTAACTGAGTGCACTCGCCACGCTGAACGACAGGCTAGCAGCTGTCGCCGCGTACCGGCCGACGCCTTGGCCTCGGACTCGGCCGCGTCCTCGTTGCCGTAGACCTCCTCCACCAGCCCCTCCTGCGCGGCAATGTCGGCGGCCACCTGCGCCCAGACGTCCGAGACGCGCGCCGGCTCCGCGTCGCTGGCCCACGGCTGGCGCTCGACGTGGTCGCGCACCAGAAGCGTGAGCCGCCAGCCGGCGAGCTCGGTGAAGCGGGTCATCAGGCGCTCGCCGTGCTTGGCGAACGCCGTGCGGGCGTCCGTGAGGTCCTGCGACACCGTCGAGCGGCGCACGCCCGTCGCAAAGACCTCCATCAGGCGCGAATAGACGTTCCTGAGAGCTTGCCCACCCGTGGACGCGGCGCATTTTCAAAGTTAGGCCCGTGCTCGTTTCGCGCGCGCTATACGACGGACGGCGTGCATACGCAATGACGGTGGTCTCCAGCTCGCGGCAGACTTTGGACAGCAGCAGCGTCAGGGCCGGGTTGGCCTGCTCCGGCTCTGCGTGCGCTTGCTCCCCCACGTGCTGGGCAGGCCCACGCAGCGTCGCCGCAACATGAATGGCACTCTGTGTGAGCCATGCTCTCCGGCGGCGCCGCCCCCCCGGCAAGGGTGCCGTACCACCAAGGCCTCGCCCAGCGTGGTCCAAAAGTGGCCGGCCTCGCGGAAGACGCACTGCGTGAACGCCGGCAGGTGCGGGTAGATGAACGGGTCGTCTAGCTGCGCAAAGGTGTCCAGCTCCGTGACGGCCGCGTCGACGGTGCGGATGATGGTCAACGTCGTGTCCTGCACAAGCGCGTGGAACTCTTCGCCCCGCGACAGCGGCGTGCTGGTCCGGTCCGGCGACGTCGGTCGGTCCGGAGTGGACGCGGATGCGGCAAGGTTGCTGGCCAGGATGGTGCGCACGCGTTCGGGGACCTTGTGGACGTGGTCTGCAGAAAGCCACCCTTTCGGTGCGCTCAAACGGCGGCCTCAGCCCGAGGAGCGCCGCCGCTGCCGCCGCCGCCGTGCCACGCGGCCGCCGCGCGGCCGTACCGGAAATGGTGCGGAAGACGTTGGCAAACTGCTTGCTGGCAAAGTCGAGCAGGAACTGGTTGGTGAGGTGCCGCGCCCGCGATACCAGCTTGACGCGGTCGCTCAGGCCCAGCCGGTTGTCCAGCTCGCCGATGTCGCGGTCCAGCCGCGCGAGGCACAGCGAGTACACCTTGGCCGGCACGTTGGGGTTCATCTCGAGCACGTTCTCGACCACCTCAAAGTACTCGCGGGCCATGTCATCCACGAAGCGCATGAGGTCGTCCTCCGCGGCCCGGCGCTCCTGCGCTTGCCACGGCCCACGCAGCCTTGCCAGCATCACGTTAGTCGATGAAATGTCTTGGGACGCGGGCACGCGCACGCGTACCTCGTCGGTCAGGTCCGTGGCGACGCCCAGGGCGCGCTGGTGCTGCTGCATGTTGGTGGTGCCGCCCACCGCCACAAAGAGCCGCAGGAACTTGGTCACGCAGTCGGCAAAGTCCTTGATGAACGCGTCATGGACGTGCGCCAGGCGCAGGAACGGATCGTTGCGCAGCACCTCGGCTGAGCGCCCCAACGCAACGCCAAAACGGTCCGCTGCGACAAGCCCTCAGTTTGACCAGCCCAGGAAAGGACGGGCTCGCCCGGCCTCACGGCGCGTGGCATACGGTCCATGGCGACGTCGCGCGACGGGCGCTGCCCCGCCTTGGCGGCCGACGGCGCCGGCGGCTGATTTAAACTGCCCGCGCGGCTGAGCGCCCGTGTCAGCAGCCGCTGCTGCCCTTTCAAGTACTCTTTCCACAGCAGCTGCGGGTCCTCGCGCAGGCCCAGCAGGATTTGCACCGTTTCGCTGAGCTGCGGCGACCGAGTCTGCAGGCGGCAAGTGCACTACAACGAGTACGCAGAACGACGTCGTCAGCCACCAGCAGATCACCATGCACGAGCGAAGCGAGCCGCGCACCGTCTCGGCCGTCAGGCGCACGCGCAGGCGCTGCGCGACTTGCTTCATGATGGCCTCGCACTCGTTGTGAATGTTGGTGAAGGACGGCACGTGCTGGTACATCTTGAGCACATCGCGCGTGCGCGAATAGTACCGGTACGCTGCAGCGCCAGAGACGGAGGCATAATAAAAGCCTTCCGTTAGGCGGCGACCAACGGCGATTGCGGGGTCGCACCGCGCAACCGTGCCTTCGCTGTACTCTTCCAGCTCCAGGCAGCGGCGCAGGCGGCCGGGAAGCTCAAACACGAATTGGATCTGTGCAACGGGCAGCCCTCACAAGGTGCACTCCGAGCGTCAGTCGACGAAATCGTGACCTCTTCCTGGTTCCCGTCGCAGAGCCGCGAACCTTGCGCAGCAGCGAGTGGACGTTGGACAGCTGGTTGATGCGGTTGCGCTTCTCCACCAGGCTCGTGTTCACGCGGCTCGAGCCCGTGGTGATGAGCTCGATGTTCTGACGCAGCAGCTTGAGCTCTTGGTCCATGTTGGTCACGTTCTCGCGCATCTGCAAACGAGGCTTGTCACTGGAACCCCGCAAGGCGCCGCGTCAGCGCTGCGCGCAGTGGTTATCCGCAACCACCAGCCGGTAGGCGCGCCGACCTTGCGGATCGTGTCCGTGGCGCTGATAAACTTGTTGTAGTTGTCGTACACCAGCGTCTTCATGTTGCCGTCCAGCTCGCGCACCTCTGGGACGCGCTCGCGCACCGACCCGTCCTCCTGGCGGGCAAGGTCAGCGTATACTGACCACGGCCACCTGCACGAGGAGGCGCAGGGAGGGTACCGCTGTCCATCGCCTCGGTCTTGCGCATCAGGTCGCGCAGCGAGTCCTCGCCCATCAGCTTGTTTAGGTACTGGTCCGGATCAAAGTTGTTGCCGTCTGCGACCGGTGCCGGCAAACGCCTCCTCCCACCCCAGTCAACGATTGCGCGCATGCCATGGCGGCTCCGCCGAGCGCAGAAGGGCACGCACCAATGTCGAGCGGGTTGGACAGGGTCAGCTCGGGCCCGTCCATGCCCGGCGCCGCGCCAGCGCCCTCGCCGGGCACCTGCTCCTTGATGCCGTAGAACGACATGAGGTTGTGGCGGCGCCGCTGGCGCACGGCGGACGGGTCGGCCGGGTCGGCGGCGGACGATGCTGTGGACGACGCCGGTGACGGCGCCCCCGGCGTTCCGGGCGTGGGCGGCAGCGCCCCGCCGGTCCGGCCGGGGGCCGTCTTGGCCGGCAACGGCGGCGGCGCCATCGCGGCGGTGGGCGTTGCGGGCGGCCTGCCCGCCATGGCCGACCGCGCGTCGATCTGGTGTTCTTGCGCGAGCGAAGACCACCCGCAGGCTGCCAGCTGGGTCCGCCGGGGGTGCCAGGCAGGCGCGTCCAGCGTCCGCCTGCCGCGTCGTCCGCGGCGTCGCCCGCCTGCCGCAGCCGGCCGCTCCTATGACGTCATTCCATTGTGACGTCATCACTTGCGGCTTCGTAGACGGCGTGTGTCACTGGTGGAGCGCCGTTTTGTCCAGACAATTCTGCCGCTGTCTGCCGCGCGCGTTGCGCAGGCGGCCGGTGCGGTTCTGCCGCTGTTCTGCCGCTGCTCTGCCGACGGGAAAAAGGCAGACCACGCGGACGACGCAGCGGCGGACGACGGCGGCGCGCTCGAGGAAGAGGACCGACGCTCGAGGAAGAGGACCGACGCTCGAGGAAGAGGACCGACGCTGGAGAACGAGGACAAGAAAGAGGACGGCAAAGATACCGTCAAGAAAACGACACGTTGAAAACGACGCCTCGGAGCGAGGACGCCGAGGAGACGACCACGACGGGCACGACGACGAGGAGGCCCCCCGGAAGACGACGAAGTGGGCAACGCGGGAGACAGCCGTGACGTCCCCGAGAGCAAAGACTACGACGACGACGACGACGACGACGACGACGACGACGCCTTTCGTCGAGCAACCGGTGCCCCGGGGCCGCCCACGAGTGAGCAAGCTAGCACGCCCGCTTCACTCGTTTTCGTCGCTGCCTGCACGTTGGTGGCCGCTCCCGAGGCCGCCTATTCGTCTGCCAAGATGCCGCTCTACGAGCTCGTCACCATCGTGCGCTCTCAAATGTCCAGCGTACGTTGGCCCGCCGACCGCGCCGCGTCTGCCGGCGCCGCTTCTTGTACTGACCCGTAAGCACCATGGTGCCGTGGTGGCGGCGCGCGCCGTGCAGGCTCAGCTGGCCGACCTGGTCCGCAAGAGCGTCTACATTGTGCTGGACAACCAAGGCGTCGTGCGGCGCATTGAGAACCTCGGCGTGAAGACGCTGCCGTACCCGATGCGCGCCCACATGACCAAGTTTGATGTCGGCCGGTACGCTGCCGTCGTTGTGGACCCCCCGATCCCTGCGCGCCGTGCACCGACCAACCCGCCGCCCGCCCTGGACGCTGCGCGCCACGGGAGCAGGACGCTGCTGATCCGGTTCGACGCCCGCCCTGCGCTGGCCGCGGAACTGTCGCGCCAGCTGCGTAACGACGACCGCGTCATTCGCCACACTATCTTCAAGCGGCCAAAGGACGAGCAGCTGGGCATTGTGAAGAACGAGGGCATCTCCCCGCTCGAGGCGCTGATGAACCCGAACAGCCTGCTGGGCAGCCTGGGCGACCTGAGCGGCCTGCTGGACACGCCTAGCACCGCGTCGTCCGCGTCGTCCTCTACCTCGCTCTTCGGCGCCCTGCCCTCCTTCAGCAGCGGCAGCAGCGGCAACAGCAACAGCGCCGCCGGCGGCACCGCCGCCAACGAGGGCGCGCCGGCGGCCGGCAGCGCGGGCGCCTCGGGGTCGTCGCTGGCCAGTTGGCGGCGCGGGTGGCAGCCGACGACGCCGAGCAGCCGCTACGGCCGCGGCACCGCCGCGGCGGCGGCCAACGGCACGGACGCGCTGGCGTCGCTGTCGTCCCTGCTGACCAAGCGCGCCGCCGAAGGGAAAACGCCCGAGGCGCCCGCGGACGCGCCGAGCCCGGCCACCCCCGTCGGCAAGCCCTAGAGCGCCGCGCGCACAGCGACGGACGAGCGTGCAGCGTGTTGTTCATCGGATGCATTGTCCACGGCGGCTGAGCCTACACTGTACAGTTTCGCAACCATTGAATTTTGCGTTTGCCTTTGCTTGCATCTAGATGCCGTCTTGCCGTTGGTCCTGCTCCGCGTTCTCGCGCAGGATCACCGGCACCGACGTGGCCGGCACCATGCCCGAGTCGCACACGACGGCCGTGACAAACTCGGCGGGCGTGACGTCGTAGAGCAGGTTGAGCAGCTTGAGCGCCTCCATGTCGCGCCAGTTGGCCAGCGGCGAGACCTGCGCGCCGCGCGCGGCCGCGGCCTCCGCCGCCGGCTGCTGCCCGCCCTTGCCGCCCTTGCCGCCGCCGCCGCCGCCGCCGCCGCCCTTCTTGTTGCTGGTCGCCGACGACGGGGTCGGCGGGGGCACTGGGGTGGCGGACGCGCTGCTGTCCCCCGCGAGGTCGTCGCGCTTGCGGCCTGCCGCGAGCGTCTCGACCAGGTCCGCCGGGTCGGCTGAACCGTGGAAGGCAGGAAAGCCACGCGAGCGGAGACAGCATGAGACCGCTGCAAAGGGGCATGAAAAACGGAGGACTAGGACGGCGACGCACCCAGCTCGTTGTAGACGAACGAGTCGAGCTGGACGCGGTCGGTGAACTTGTACGTCTCGCAGCAGACCATGACCGGCACCTTGTTGGCCGACGCGGCCATCGCCACGGCCGCCGTGCCCACGCGCGACATGACCGCGCCGTTGGAGAAGATGGCGTGCGCGCCGAGCAGCACCAGGTTCACCTGCCGCTGCGCGCCATGTGCGTGAGGGAGCGGCGCGGGTCAGCGGGCCAGCTTGCCGCCGGTGCAACCCGTTGGGCGCAGCTACGCACCTCCTTCATGACGTAGGGGAGCGCATGCAACAGCATGTATGAGCAGGGGATGCCCTTGTCCACCAGCCGTCGGAGGAGGGTGCGGCCTGCCGGCAGTGATCCAGGAGAAACCTCGCTAAACCTTGTCAGCAGCGTTTTCCTGCGCCCGGCTGTGCTCCATCATGAGCGCACCTTCAAGCCGAGGCCGGCTGTCCGCCACAATCACCCGGAAGCGCGTGTTGGACGCGTGGGCATCGTGCAGGACACGCGTCACGACGGACGAGCTGGCGCCAGCCATTCCGTGGAACGGCGCAGCTTCGAGCAGTTAGGTTGCCGCGCAGCACTCCTCTCAAAATTGACAGGGCAGGAACGGTGCGCACCAGCCGTAGGTGAGGATGACCGCGCCGTCGCGGATCTTTTGGCGCGCCAGCTCCGAGATCTTCTCGCCGGCCGACATGATGCGGTTCTGGATAAACTTTTCAATCTCCTCGCACACGTCCGCGACCGCCTGGCAGCGCGCGGTGGCTCGGACGACAGTCGACCATTCGCGACGTTAGCCACGCCAGGGCGGCGGCGACTGCGCACGCGGCTCGTCGCGTCGGGCCTACCTCGTTGGCGCGGGTGTTGGGCGGGATCTTGCTGATGAGTCCCTTGACGAAGCGGACGACGTTGCCCAGCGAAATGGACAGGGGCCGGACGCCAATGAGGTACGAGATCATGGGCCGCAGGTACGTGTCCAGCTGCCGGTTCATGTTGTGCGTATCCGGCGGATCGAAGGCGCGGATCGCCTGTCGTTGTGCCAACCGTGAACACGGAGAAGGCCGGTGGGTTGGATGAATGGTGCCCTCATAGGCGCGCGTCTTCGGCCCTTTGAGCGTACCAGCTTGAAGGCGGTGAGCAGCGCCACGCAGCGAGCATTGGAGCCGATAATGCTGCTGTCGCCCATCTGCATCGACAGGCCCAGCTGGAGGAACGCCGGGTGGATGGGCACTGGCGCACCGCGTTGAGCCAGAAACGCAGGACACACGGGGGCTTTGGTCAGCGCGGCGTGCACGGCCGGCGATCGCGCAGCGTGAGCGCGCGCGTACGCTTCTTCTGCTTGATGTCGGCGGTGATCGACTGGTTGCGCTCGTACTGCGGCAGGTGCGAGAACAGCGGGACGATGCGCAGCACGCCCGTGCGCGCGATCACCTGGTTCTTCTGCATCTTGGCGCGGCCGTGGCTGGTGTCCATCTGCATCTGCATGGGCACGACGGACGGGCCCTTGCCCTTCTCCTTCTTGGCCGGCGCGGCGGTCGCCGCCGCCGCTGCGCCGCCGCTCGCGCTCGTGCCCATCTTGGGCGAGACCGACGCCATATAGCTGCCGATCACCGAGTTGGACAGCGACGACGGCGTCGCGCCCACCGCCGTGCCCGCGTCGCCGCTCGGGGGCTTGGACGGAATGGGCACGGCCGCCGCGGCCGCCGCGTTGCCCTTTGGCTTCGGCGCCTCCACGGTCAGCAGGCCCGGCTTGGCGTTGCCCTGCGCCGCCAGGCGCGCGGCCTTGGCCGCCCGCTGCGCTTCCTGGGCCATGGCGAAGCGAGGGAAAGGGGCACCCGTTCCACGTGAGGACTGCATGCAAACCGGACGACGCGTCCTTCACAGCCCTACGGCCGCACCTGCAGGGCGCGGCGCTCCTCGCGGGTGGTCGGCTTCTTCTTCTCAAAGGGCGGCCCCTTGGGCGGTTCCTTGCCAGCAACGGCGGACGGCGGCTCGGTGCCGGCGGCGGCCGGTCCGGCGGCGCCCTCCGACGACTGGGCGTCGTCCTTGGTGGCGTCGACCTCCTCGTCCATGGCGAAGACGCCGGTGGGCGGCGACGCCTCGGCGATCTGGGATCCGCGGCTCGGACTTCCCGCGCCATCCTGCGCGGAGGGACACGCAGCGACCGGCGTCAAAATGGTCAGCCCAGACCCAGCCTGGCGCACGAGCATCGTTCCGCCAGCGTCGTACCGAGACCACGAAGCCGACCGTGCTGCGTTGCGGGATGCTGACGCCCTTGACGGGCGCCGGCGACCCGCTGCTCCGCGGGACATCCATGCCGCCGACGACCAAGGGCCGGGCGGCCTGACGTTGGCGTGGCGTTTTCCACTCGCACGGTGTTGTCACTTTCCGTAGGTCTTCTCCTGTGCTCTCTCTTTCTCCTCCTCGGTTCGTCGTGGACCTTTTTTCTTCTTCGTCCTCTTCTTGGCCTCTTCCGCCTCGTCGTCGTCGTCCTCGTCCTCTTCGTCCAGCGCCGTCCGCCGCGCGATGGAGCGATGACGTCATTGATTGATGATGTCATCAGGACATGGACCAAGCCCTAGCAGAGGCACTTTTGGCGCGAAACCGTCGGCGACGACGCCGCAGACGACGACGACGCGGACGACGTCGCGGACGCGAAGGACAAAGAGAGCAAATACCAAACTGGAAGCCGGGGACCCACCTGGGCGCGGCGCAAAGCGTTGAGCGTCGTCAGACACGGTGTAGACGAGCGCCAGCTGGGTGGTTGGCGTTCTTGCGCCGTCCGTCGCCACCATGCTGAGGCGCGACGCCACCAAGATCGACCTGGGGCCCGACGACGTCCGGCAGTACGAGCTGGCCCTCGAGGCGCGCCAGGTATGGCCGTGTCGTTGTCTACCGGCCGTGCGCGTACACCCACTGATCAGGTCGGCCTGCCTTGCGCCTGCCGGACGGGCCCCCACAGGAGAAGATGGCCAAAGAAGGCGTCGCCATTGCCCAGCCGCACAAGACGGCCGCCGAGCGCATTGGATTGGTACCGCCGCCGGCCAAGAAGTAGCGCTGCTACTAACTGTTCTTGCAACCTGTACAGCCTGTACAATATACGGCACGCGTGCGCCGGCTCATGCGGATGACGGCGCCGTCCGAGTGTACACCAGCGCGCTGTTGTAGCCCAGCTTGGCCAGGTCGCTGCGCGTCTCGTCCGGGTCGGACAAGGACTGCCGCCGGAAGAACTCGACGAGGCCCTCCACCAGGAGGCCCCGTCGGTTGGAGCGGAAGTTGCGCAGCAGCGCTTGGATGGCCGCCGGCGGCGGCGGCTGGCCGTTGACGGCGGCGACCAGCGCGGACAGCTCGGCGGCGCTCAGCGCGCCGTCGCCGTCGCGGTCGAACCGGCCAAACACTTCTGCGACCGCGGCCTGCAGCTGCGACGACGCCGCCGTGCCGGCCAGCAGCGGCGCCACGGTGGGTGCGGCGCTCCGCCCGCTCTCCTCGGCGGCGTCCTCGGCGGCGTCCTCGGCGGCGTCCTCGTCGGCGTCCTCGTCGGCGTCCTCGTCGGCGCCCGCGTCGGCGTCGGCGTCCGCGTCCGCGTCGGCGTCCGCGTCGGCGTCCGCGTCGGCGTCCGAGTCCGAGCCCGAGTCGTCGGCCCGGTTCAGCCCCTGCTCGCGTTCTACCAACTTTTCGATCTCCTCGTCAACATCCGCTAGCAGTTCTGTTAAGCAACGGACACGAGTACAGCAGGTGGGCGGGTGTCAGCACAATGGCAGGGCCTGCAAACGCCCAGGGGAGTGGGGCCGTACCGCGGGCGCGGGCAAAGTCGGGATCGAGCTCCAGGGCGACGGCGAGGAGGTGGTGCGCTACGCTGTACGCGTTCTGGACGTAGCAGATGTAGGCCAGCGTATAGAACGTCGGCGGGTGGTCCGGCTGGGCATCTGTGCAGGGGCGCAAGGCGCGCGCAGCAGCAGCAGCGTCCATAGTGAGCAAGAATGACCGGGGTAGCCTGCGGGGGCGAGATGCCTGCGTGTGCACCTAGGAGGGTGAGCAGCGTTTCAGCCAGGCTGCCGAGCTCCTCCAACGCGTACTCGGTCCCACTGAAGCGTGCGGGGAATCGCCGTGTACGTGCCAACAGGGCCTATGTTAGAATCCTCAGTCGTCGCCCTATCTGGTGCGTCCGTGTCCACTGTCCAGCCTACCTCTCCAGCCGGGCCTGAACCTCGGCGTACATGAACGCCAGCCGCTCGCCCGACAGCTCGCTGAGCGTCCGGTGCCGCGCTTGGTAGAAGGCGCGCCAGTCCGCGGTGGGCAGGCTCTGGCGGTCGGACGATGGCAGCAGCACGCCCTCCGCCGCCAGCCGCTGCTGCACGTCCAGCGACACGCCAAAGACGTCGTGGCACAGTCTGCAACGGGAGCGTTACGCGATGGCAGGCAGCGGTGCATGGCCTGAGCGCCATGGCCCAGAGCGAGGCGGTGTGGTGGCAGGCCGCTGGTCCGTACGGCTCCCAGACGCGGTCGTCCCGGCACATGTCCCTGAGCGCTTTGCAGGTCTGCGGCGTCGCCGCCCACCAGACGTCCCGCCTCGGGCAGGTTAGCCCGTCGGGCACCGAATGGCCCCTCTTTCCGCGCTGGCCGCACCTGTGCGAGCCGCTCGAGGTCGACGGCGTCCAGAGCGGCCAAGATCCGCGTCCAGGCGGCGGGCGGGAGGTCGAGCAGGCGCGGCCCGAGCCGCAGCGCCGCGGCGCCCGCAGCGACGTCGTCGGCCATCGCCGCGGCGGCCGCCCACATGGCCTTGATGACGTCATCTATGGAGGAAGACGCGGCGGACGACGGCGCGGCGGAGGGCGCGAGCGGCGGACGCGGCGGAGGCCGACGGCGTGCGGGAGAACAGGGCAGAGGAGGGCCACGGGCGCAGTGTGGAAGGTGCCGGAGGGTGAAGGACGGACGCGAAACAAAACAGGACGACGAGCCCGACCCCCGATCCTCCCCGCGTGCCCAGCTGGCCCGCTGGACGGGTGCTCAACGGGGCGCAGCGAGAGGCAGCGGCCCAGCGGGCTGACGAGGCGCCGCCATGAAGGTCAAACGCCTCAAGACGATCCGGCGCCACGTCGCCTTCTACCGCCACCACTTTGGGCTGCGCGACCCGCTGCAGATCCTGGGTGCGCGCTGGGCACGGTCACCGTGGACGCTCCACACCCGGGCCGTCTAACGCCGCACGCCGTCGTTCCTAGCCTCTGTTGGACTGCAGTGGACGGCAACTTTTGCTACGCGGCGCTCAAGTACAAGGTGCACATCAAGGAGCAGCTGCCCAAGGCGCTGAGCGCCACGTGCAAGGAGCTGGTGACCCGCTGCGTGACGGAGGAGCTGCGCAAGCTCGGCGACGAGTTTGGCGGCGCGCTCTTCATCGCGCGGCGCTTTGAGATGCGCCGCTGCGGGCACACGACGCCGGTCTCGGCGTCCGAGTGCCTGGCGTCGCTCGTGGAGAGCGGCAACCCGAACAACTACTTTGTGGCCACGCAGGACGTGAAGCTGCGCGACCGCCTGCGCCAGGCCGGGTCCGTGCCGCTCCTCTACCTGCAGTTCAACCTGCTCCTGATGGAGCCGCCGTCCGAGGCCTCCATCCTGCGCGCCAAGCAGGTGTGAGCCCACGCGAAGCCGCTGCGCGTGGCAGTGCGGGCGTGTCCTGACGGTTCGCATGGCGTTCAACGTTTGGTCTGTTTCTGCCGCGGCAGCTGGAGCACCAAAAGCTCCTGCCCAAGGAGCTGGAGCTCAAAGCGGCCAAGAAGGTCACGGACCCCGAGGGCAAGGAGGACATCGCCGCCCCCGTGGTGGTCCACCGCCGGAAGCGGGCCAAGGGGCCGAACCCGCTCTCCGTGCTGCCCAAGAAGAAGAAGCCGTCGAACAACCACTCCGGCAGCGACAGCGACCGGGCGCCGCCAGGGACCGCCGCCGCGCTCGGCAAGCGGAAGCGCGCCGCGGACGCCGCGCCGGCCGCCGCAGACCCGGCTGCCGACAGCACGGCCGGCGAGGCGACGTCCGCCGACGAGTCCGCCAGCGAGGGCGGCGACGCGGCGGGCGCTGCGCGTAAGAAACGGCGGCGCCGCGGCACGCGCGGCGGGGCCAAGCACGCCAAGCGCAGCAGCGGTCCGGCGGGAGCCAGCGACGACGGCGCGGGCGCGCCGGGCGACGCGGACAACGGCGACGCCGAGAGCGAGTAGAGCGCGGCCAATGTACAGTCACACG
>Ga0180216_1001271_pt1 | contig 22917 bp, 22 predicted proteins | sample eDN3rd37CBELigMG_FD_128879 | JGI IMG/M metagenome (GOLD analysis project Ga0180216, IMG submission 128879) | Enriched Miracle-Growth compost microbial communities from Emeryville, California, USA - eDNA 3rd pass 37_C BE-Lig MG (version 2)... ...
CACCCTGCTCCGTTCGTTTGGGACGCGGACCACCAGAAACGTTCTGGGCCGTCGAGGTCGAGGCTCCACAAGCCAACGCCGCCAATGTGTACGCCGTTCACCATGGGCTGCCAGCAGCGGCCTTCGCCGAGACTGACCCGTGGTCGCGGTGTTTGCGCGCTGCACCCGCTCAGCGTGCTAAACCGCCACGCGCCGCTGGACGCATGGCCACACCTGAAGCGTGTCCGGCGGCCGCTGCCAGCCGCCGGCGAGGCGCCCAAGCCGGCACCGGTGACGCTGCAGGTCATCCTCGGCAGCACGGCGGCGCTGCCGGACCCGACCGCCGTGTGCGCCGCCTTGGCCGAGGCCGGCGTGCAGGTGGCCCGGACCTTTGAGGTTCAGGTGCCCAAGCACGCGCCGATCACCGCGAGCCAGTTTCAAGCGTGGAAGCAGCTCTGGCCGATCACCTTCCACCCACCGGCGCCGTACGTGGCACGCGCGACCTTGCAATGGGCTTGGCGTGCCGATACTAACGCGAGCGGGACGGTGGGCCAGCCCGGATTGCCGGCGGCGGTGACGCGCGCGCGCGCGCCAGGCGCACGGACGACACGCCCGCTGAGCTGGCGGCCATGGCGCGCAATTTCGAACGGCTGCTCGACCTGGCCGCGGCCGCCAAGCTGCCGCCCTTTGGCGCGTACGCCATGATCGTGGACCCCGCGACCAACGAGGTCGTGGCGCACGCGCCCGACGCCCGCGACCAGCACCCGCTGCAGCACGCGGCCGTCGCTGCGGTCGATGCCGTCGCGGCGCGATTGGCCGCGGCGCACGGCGGCGAGCCCAGCGGCGGCAAGCGCAAGCGACTGGCCGAGCCCCCCGAAGGCGGGAGCCCCGCCAGCTCCGGGCCATACCTCTGTACGGGCCTGGACGTCTACTTGATACGCGAGCCGTGCATCATGTGCGTGCGGCCGACTGGCGAAGCGTGTGGTCGTAGTTTGTTAACCCTAACTTGGTGGCCTCACCCGCGCGCCGGATCGCTAGGTGCGCGATGGCCCTGGTGCACTCGCGCGTGCGCCGCGTCATCTATGCCCTGCCCAACCCGGTCTTTGGCGGGCTCGGCGGACGTCTCGCCGTCCACCACACGGCGGCGCTGAACCACCACTACAGCGTCTTTCGCGTCGACGGCGCCCTCCTGGAGAAATGCACCAATCTCGTGTCATCCCTGTAAACGCTCGCGTGTACAATAACTGCAACGCAATGTACCATAATGCACAAGCAAACGGAAGACGCCGCTGCATAGTGCCTGAATGGAAGCAAGCAGCCGCCGCGCCGCACGGGGATCGCCCGGCGGGAAGGTAGCTGACGTCATCGAAGAGATTTTGGCGCGAAAACTTGAAAAAAAAACCTGTGCAGGGTGTGGCGCCACTTGCATCGACCACCTCCAGTGGCTGCTACGCCGCCCGCCGCCCGCATCCACGCGCAGCACGGCACCGTACTGCTCAGCCCGCGTAGATCTGCGACTGCGTGCGGCGAATAAACAAGATGGGCCGGCCGACGACGCGCGCCAGCGCCGCCGCCCGCATGGTACACACCAAAGGGAGCGGCGGTAGGTGGCGAACGCCGTCACCTTGCTCACCTTGCTGAGGCTGGGCTGCAACGGGGTTCTCGTGTTGCAGGCACCTATTACGCCGGTGGAGCAGATCACGAAGCCAACAAGGCCACGGCAGGCGCAAGCACCACCCGCCGCTGCGGCGGCGCCGCCCAAAGCCAAGCCAAGGAGTGCCAAGAAGGCCCCCGCCGCGCCTCCCGCACGTTCCAGCGTCGTGGACCTCACGCTGCTGGTGCAGAGCTCGCAAGCCAACCAGCACTACTCGCAAGTCCGGGTACGGACTGATGCATGCGCGCAGGGCACGGCTCGCCCCAACAGCGCTGACCCGTGGCCAGCTACGGCAAGGCAGGGCGCCCTGCTAGAAGGTGCCCCAGTGGGACACGGCGCAGAGCTGGGAGGCCCTGAACGCCGCCCTGAAGGCGCGGTGCCCTGCCTTGGATGCGACGACGTATCGCCTTTCGTACGCCGGCCGCCACATCCACTCGACGGAGCGCGACGACAAGCTCGCGGCGTCCGCGGCGCACCTGGCGAGCGAGTCCGACATGCAGGACTTTCGCAAGGTCGCCGCGGGCCCCTACGACGTACTGCTCTACGCCCACCCCAGTAAGGAGGAGCGGCCGAGCTGCGCGTCGGCAAGGATGGAGCACGCGCTAACCTAAGGCCTCTGCTCCCGGTCAGCTATCCCTGCCGCGGCCAGTGCTGGCGGACCAGGCGGCCGACCTCGACGACGATGAGGCGCCGTCCAACTGCCGCAGGCTGGACTTTGACGACTGCTTGGACGACGAGGACGAACCGGACGCGGATTCGGACGACGACCTCACCGTCGAGGAGCTGAACCTGGCCTCGGGCTTGCTCCTCGGCTTGGTTGCCGCGATACGCTTGCGGCAGGCCTCGCAGCTCTCCCCGTGGCGGTCGGACTGGCGGAACCGCTTCGCGCTGGGTGACAGATGGGCCTCGCGGTGGCAGTAGCATCGCGCGCCAGAGATGCCGCTACACGAGCTGGCGCCTTCCCTGAACGGACGATGCATGTACAGTGCTTAAGCCATCCGTGCACGCAATGTAGAGTACAGCGTACACACACGACGACACGAGAGGCACACGATCTCGGCATGCGTGACATTGTAGTGGCAGGCGGCGCCGATGGTCCCGAACAAAGTTGGACTGATCGCAACTGAGGCAACCGAGAACAACTATCGCCGGGTCCACAAAGGTTCAGACGATTTCACGTATGCCCTCGTCCTCACAAGTTCGCGAGCGCGACTACGCCGCGATTCTCACGTTCTGGAAAGCCCTTGAGGGATCGAGGGCATGCGCCGAGTCGCACGCGCCCGGCGCAATGAAGGCGGCGCGGCGAGCGATTTGTACGTATGGCATCCCTTTGCCAGACTACCACGAGTTTTCCCGGAGACTGATGCTCATGGTGGAGTGGTGCCAAAGCCAGACGCTGCGTCGATAGACTTGCATGAGGATGGGCGTTTGCGAGGGGAGCAGGTCATGACATGCAGGCCGTCGTGAGTACTTTTTTAAACATGCGAGGACATATATGCATGCGTGCTGTAGGCAATCCTGGCCGAAGCGAACCGCCAATATTGCAGCGTCGTAGATTCGCTGGTTCACTGCTGCATACTGCGGGCCGCCGCTGCCCCGGTGCCAGTCGCCGTCTGGGCCCCGTCGTCCGCATGCGCTAAGCGTAGCAATGCCGCCGCTGCCGCTCTGCCGCTGGCTGCTTCTGACATGCTCCTGACTCGGGTGACGCAAAACAGATGACGTCATCGGTGGCCGCGTAAGCACACGCGAACCAAGCGACGGCGGCCGACGGCGGCCGGCGGACAGGCTGCTCGTGGCCGCTCTAGAGGGCCCTTTGGGGGCCTTACGCATGCTGCGGACCGTGGACGAGAGCAGGAGAAGGTCCCGGTTGGCGTTGACGAGGAATAAAGGCGGCAAAGGCGGCGTTTCTGGCGGATCCGGGGGTGCTGGGAACGTCAGGCAGGCCGCACGCTGCCGATGCTGGCGGCCCGGCGGCCGGTCGCTGCAGCCAATTGGCCACGGAAAGCGGGCGGCGTCGCCAGCGTAAACCGTCGGTCACGCTGGGAGGTCGTGGTCTGTCACCCAGCTGAGCCTGTGGCGTACAAGTGCTCACGCCGCCCGGCCGAGACGCTTCGGGTTGGCTGGCGGGGTTCACAGAGTCCTACCGCCAGCCTCGCAGCCTCGCTGCGCATGGCGTAGTGCGGCCTAGGGCAATTAAGGTGCGTGCCCCGCTGTGTGACCTATGCTGAGCTCGCCTGGAAACGCGCCCCCTCACCCGGCCATGCGTTCGCGGCAGTCCTCATCCCAAACCCAGGAACCAGAGGCCGGCGGCCTGCCGCCGCCGTGACGCCCGCACTTGGCCGCCCGCGCTAACCTGCACGGCGCGCGCCTGCGGGCGCGGCCACCTCGCGGACGCCGCCACCATGGACGCGCTCGTGGGAACGTTCCTTCGCGAGTACTTTGAGCTGCTCTACCGCAACTTTGACCCCAAGCGTGACATGACGGTGAAGCTCGGCAAGGGCGAGGTCCGCATTGGGCCGAAACGTACGCCGTCCTTTGTTTGGCGGCCGCCCACGCCCAGCCGTTCGACGACCTCACGGAGCCTGCTGCTCACTTCTCCCAATGCCGTCGCGGCGCAGGCGGCAACGATACCATCCTCCGCGAGATCTTGGGCTTTGAGACGCTGGACGTCGCGTACTTTCAGATCTCGGACTGCGTCGTCAATGTCCGTCGACCGCACCGAGCGGTGGCTCGTAGGAGGGCGGCGCCCGGCTGACCGCAGCGTGCATGCTCGTCCCTTGGTTGAACGGGGTCCAGGTCTCGCCGACCAAGATCTCCACCGTGCCGACGCTAATCGAGTTTGGCACGATGGACATTGTGCTGACGGTACGGAGGCGCAGCGGGCCGACCATGTGAAGCCTGGTGCGCATATCTCACGTCCTTTCTCGCTGGAGTCTCTGTAGCCTGCCCATCGACTCGCCTACAGGAGCTGGAAACGCCAAAGAAGCTGCCCACACTGCTCGAAAACATGATCCAGAAGCAGTACGGCACAAGATGTTCAACGCCGCGATCGCCCGTCAGGCTGTAGCTCACCGGGGTGGGGCGCGGCCCAATGGCGACCCGCATTTAGGCGCGCCGAGATGAAGAACCGCAAGCCGGACGAGTACGGCTTCACCGAAAAGCTTGGTAGGCCGCTCCCACCGGGCTACAGCTGCACTTGCTCAACGTTGCACTCATGCGACGCATCTTGGTGCGCCTCGCCACCTGCGTCGCAGCGGACGGCATCCGGCTCTCCGTGCGCCACATCAACATTGTCGTCCACCCACGCGTACGTGAACCACGATGGTGAGGTCGCCGAGAAAACGCGAGCTGACATGCCACCGTGCGCGTCGACACTCAAACGCCGCAGCCCCTCCGGGGCCCTTACGACGACAAGGACTGGTACATTGAATGCCGCAGCGATTTCACACCACGAACCATATCTCTGACCGTCCATGCCGTTCGATATGCATACTCTTCACGCCCTCCCAGGCCGGTGCCGCTGCTGGTCATCGAAATCCACAACTTTGTACTGCAGCAGACGGATCCGCGCTGGCAGGTGGTCGACCTCAAGTCGGCGCGCCGGCACAACCGCAGCGCCGACTTTGTCCACGTCTTCCGGCAGGCCACGTCGGCCATCTCGGCGCACCTGGTCCCGTACTCGGGCAGCGCCGACGACCCGGCGCACGCGCTCCTCCACGGTGCCCACCTGAGCCAGTTTGCGTCGCGGCGCGGCGCCGACGGCAGCATCCTCGGCGGGCCGCTGGGCTCGTTCGTGGTGCTCGACAAAATGCCCGTCACGCTGCAGTCGATTATGGTCAAGCGGATCAAGGACACGGTCGTGACGAGCCTGCAGTTCGACCTCCTCATCCCGATGCTGCTGGTGCGTAGAACCCGCCACCTTGCGCGGCGGGGGTGCGGGGAAGGACTGCTCACGCCGGGCCTGCCCACCTTGGCTTGCTTGCGCGGTGCACCCAGCTGCGCCTCACGCCGCGCGACTTGGCCCTCCTCACCGACTTTTTGCGGGCGTTCAGTCGCATCTTTGCGGCGGCCGGGAACATTGCCGCGGCCGAGGAGCAGGCAAAGCGGGCCGCCAAGGCCGTCAAGGCCGCCGCACATCACCACCACCAGCACCACGCGCAGCAGCACCAGCACCACCACCAGCACCACCACCACCACCACCACCCGGCATCGCCGAGCGGCGGCGCTGCGGCCGCCAAAGCCGCAGCGGGCCGAACGGCTCCCCAGCCGCCGGCGCCGGCGGCGGCCCCCACCCGCCCGCCGACGTGGACGTCGCGCATCGCCGCGGTGTTCTCAACGGCCGAGGAGTCCGGGTTCAAGCCCAACGTGCTGGTTCGCGTGCACCTCGCCAAGCTGGAGGCGCACTTGGGCGGCCTCCTGCCCGCCGAGCGGCCGCCCAACTCCACCGATCCGGTGCCCGAGCGCCACCCGCCAACCGCGCGCATGGTGCTGCGCATCGAGCGAGCGCACCTGGCGCTGCAGGAGGACTGGTTCAAGGGGCCGCGCGGCGACGAGCTCGTGGTCCAGTTTGATATTGGCTGGCTGGAGATGATGTCGTACCCGGCCGACCCGCAAAAGCCGCCCCTGGTGCGACTGCAGCCGTAGCAGCCAGCGCGCCAGCATGCGCCAAGCTAACGCTCAAATGCGCTCGTGTGCCTGCCTGCCGCTGGCCATGGCTGCAGGTGTTTTGCTCGCCGCTGACGACGCGCGAGCCCATGACCGGCTTTGCGTCGCTGATTCGCCACATGCACCCCTTCATCCCGGGCGACGACGACGATCCGACGGAGATGCACCTGCTGCGCGTGAGCTACCTCGAGCGCTTCCCGTGCCCCGCGCCGCCGCTCTACGGGCGCGAGCTCCAGGTCCGCATGCGCCGGCTGGTGTTTTACCTGCGCGAGGAAGACGCCGACTACCTGATGGCGTTCCGGCTCGTGGCCGAGCGGCTGGGCTACCGGCCGGCGCCGCCGCCGGCGCCCGCGGCGTCGGCCTCGTCGTTGCAGCTGCCGCAGGGCGACGCAGCGCCGGCGGCGTCCAACGCGGCGCCGACGGCCGGCCCCGGCCCGGCCCCGCAACCGGCGCCGCCGCGGCCGCAGCACCGCCCGCAGTACAACGTGGACGAGCAAGTGTACCGCCTGCCGCAGCCGCAGCTGCAACCACCGGCCCTGCCGCCCAAGCGGCCGGCGATGCCGGCGTCGGCGCCGGCGACCCCAGCGCCGATGCCGTCGTTGCCGCCGCGGCGGGACGCAGCGGCGACGCCGCCGCAGCTGCCCAGCCGCCCGCCAACGGCCGGCGCACGGTCGCCGGCAGCAACAGCAGCGGGAGCGCCGCCGCAGCCGGCGGCCGCCGAGGTGCTGGCCGGGATTGTGCGCGAGCTCGTGGCGATGGGCTTCAACCAAGACGAGGTGCGGGCTGCGTTGGACGACGTCCAGCGGGGCAGCGGCGGCGCCGCCGCGTTTCGGACGGTCGAGCAGGGCGTCGACGCCGTCCTGGCCGCTGTGCTGCGCCGGCAGGAGCAGCGTGAGGCGCTGCGTCAGCTGGATCAGGCCGCGTCGCCGCCGCCGACGCCGCGCGAGCCCCTGGGTGCTGAGCCCAGCCGCAGCGCCGGCAGCTCCCTGGCGCTGACTCCCGCCGCGCACGACGCTGGCGAGGCGTCTCGCGAGGGCGTTGACGCGCCGCGGCGGCCTCGTGCGGCCACGGCGATCACCGAGCTCGCTGGTGGCAGCGCGAGCGCGTCCCTGACCATCGGTGGCGCCAGCGCGCCCGATGGGCATACGGACGCGGCAGCGGACGGCGATCGCCCGCGCGCGGGCACGGTGGCTGGCGGGGACGCGCCGGCGCCGTTAACGACGACCTCAATCTCGCCGGCGCGCTCGGGCACGACCACGCCGGCCGACACCGAAGGCCGGTCGCGCGCCAGCTCCGTCACGACGGGCGCCGGCGACGCGGTCCCCGCCACGCCGCCGCCGCGGCCGTCGGCGTCTTTGTCCCCCAAGCCGGCCACGCCCAGCCCTGCGCGGCCCACCGGTGACGCGGCCGCCAGGACGCGCGCGGCCACGATCAGCACGGCCGACCTCGCCGGCACGGCGAGCGACGACTCGTCGCTGGCATCGGCGACGGACGCCGGCGCGTACAAGACGTTCAGCTGCATGATCGACATCAACGGCCCGACGCTGCACATCTACCCGCGCGGCTTTCTGCGCCCGCTCGTGTCCGTCCACTTCTCCAAGCTGATGGTGGTCGGCCACCTCACTGTGGCGCTGCCCGTCTTTGCGCTCCGGCCCAACGTCCAGGTGCGGTCGCGCGCCAGCACGCAGACGTCCGCCGACGGCACCGCCGCGGCGCCGCGCGAGGGCACCGACTGGACGTCGTTCCCCACGATGCCCAACGACTTTGTGTACGCCGGCATCTCGGAGGGCAACGGCCGCGAGGCGACCAAGCTGGAGATCTTCATCTTCCCCAGCACCGTGCACCTGCTCGGCGAGCGGGCGCCGCCGGACCCGTCGGCCACCTTTGGCGATTCCGCGGAGCCTCCAACCGGCAGCGGCGACGGTGGCGACGCGCACGCGCCGCCGCTCGTCGCGATCGGCGAGACGCGTATCGGCATCCACTGGGACGACACCGGCACGCCGCAACTGGTGTTTTCGCTGCTCTGCCCGACTGTCGAGTACGTGCGGCCGCGACGGCACCGAAAAGGATGCGGCGCCGGCGTGCTCACGCGCTGTTCGGGGATGGTGGTGTCGTGCCAGCACAGCGTGAACGTGCCGCAAGACATGCTCCACTTGCTGTACCTGACCGCAGCCGAGTACACGCGCGCGGGCCTCCCCGACTTTTGGCTCAGCAACAGCGAGCGCGGCGTGGACTTTCAGTGGACCGACCTGCTGGCGTACCTGCCCAACCCCACGAACCAGCCGCTGCCCGACCGCTTCACGGGCTACACCGTGCTGCACCTGCTGCCATCGTGCGGAGCGGCGCAGGCTGTTGGCAGCCCAGAATGGATGCAGCGTGCTAACGAGGATGCCGGGGGTGTTCTGCGGCGGTCTGCACTTGAATCCCGTTGCAGCTATGCTGTCGGCGTGCTGTTCGAGCGCATCACCGTGACCCTTTTGGAGGGACCGACGGTCGTCAGCCAAGTACGGCAACCCCGCGTCGAGCAGAGCACCGTCCCGCCGCTGCTTACAACAGCGTGACTCCGCGGCTTGGTGCAGCTGTAACCAGGTGACGCTGCGCGATTTGTGGCTCGTGCTGGAGCACCACCTGCGCGAGGTGGACCACACGTCCATCGTCAAGTTTTCGCTGGGTGACTTGATGGTGCGGGCCGCCGCGGCACCGGAACTTGGGGGGTTGCACCCCGTAGGCCTAACCGCATTGGCGCTTTCGATGAATCTGGTGTCCGCGGACCAGATGTCGGCCGAACCGCGGGGCGCCGTCGTCGTCCGCAGGCCAGGCAGCGGCGTGGTGTTTGCGCTGCGCTATGAAGACGAGGTCAGGCGGGGGCCTGCCACCACGTCGCCGCCGCAGTCGTTGTCGACTCACTGGCGGCCGGCATTGCGCACTGACACGTTGGTTGCGGCCCTAGTTCCCGCGGGCCATGCGGCGCAAGGACCACCCGACGCCGCTGACGCGGATGAACTGTAGGCCGCCGTTGGACGGACAGGTGCCTGCGCCACGGCAGACTGACGTTGCGATGCTCCATCATCTTGACATTCTTTTTATGGAAAACTGCTGCAGCAACGATCGCGAACCAGCTCGGCAGTCTGGAAGAGGTCACGCGGCTCGCTGCACAAGAGGCCGAGCAGGCGAACCGGCTGGCCACGACGTTCACCAAGCTGCGCAACTACGTGTACAGCAAGCGCCTCTTCCACCGGAACGGCCTCACGGTCCGCCTCGGCCTGACTGACGTCCAGCTGAGCCTGTGCGCCGGCGCAGCCGCTCGGTGCCCGAACCGGCGCCGCATGCATACGCTGACCTTCCTCAATTTGTGACCGCCGCTGCTACCACCGTCACGCAGGGAGCTGTTCGCCACGCTGGCCCGCTTCTTCATGGGCGACACGACCCCCGCGGCACACCGCAAGATCCGCGAGCTGCGCTTGTGCGAGCACACCCCGGCGCCACCGTTGGAGGTGCTGGAGACAAATGAGCCCTCGCTCCTGCCGGGCGACGCCGTGACGGTGCCGCCGGCCGACGACGGCGCGCCGCGCGGGGTGTACGCGGCGGCGGAGGTGCTCGAGCAGGCGGTGGCCGCGGGCACCTACGGCATTGCGGCGTCGGCCATGCCCGGCGCGCGGATCTTGGGCGCCCCGCCGCCCCGGCCGAGCGCCGGGCCGGTGTATCGGCTCGACCCGATGCTCACCGCGGTCAAGGACCGCGCCGAGTGGTCCGACCGCGACCGCGTGCTGGCCGTCATCGACAGCCTCACGGAGCGGCTCACCGTGCTCGAGCGCGCCGTCACCGAACTCGACCAGGCCAACCTGGTCATGGGCGACCCGATCCCGGCGCCCCCCGAAATGCGCAAGGAGGGCAAGACCGGTACGGCGGCCGGCCGGCCGCGTGGACGCGAACCGGGAGGCGGAATCGGCTTACGCTGCGCGCTGGCGCGATTGCGTGAACGCGGCGGGCCCAGGCATGGTGGTGCCGATCGCCAAGCTGCAGGCGACGCTCGAGCGGCGCGGGAACGAAAAGGTACTGGTGCAGTGGCGGGAGCTGCACGCCGCACTCGGCGCCGCCCAGCGCGAACGCGAGCAACTGCGCGAGCTGCTGCAAACGGCGTGGCCGTCGCGATCGTCTCCCCAGGCGTCTGCCTCGCCGGCGCCACCGACGCCGTCCACACCACCAGCCCAGGCGCCCACCAAGTAGGCCATGTCGTGTCTTCAGTGGTCCTCTAGATACTTTACAGCAGCAACACACGTGTACATCTGTACAGGCTACTTTGCGGCGGACTTGCCGATAGACGACGCAACCAACTGATCGAGCGCGGCCCACCGTGCCCGCTCCGCAGCAATGGCGGCGGCCAGCTCGTCCCGCAGCTGCGCGGCCACGCTGGGCGACGCGTCCGCCGGGTGTGTCGACAAACGCTTCCCGCTCGGCGAGCCGGCCCTGCCGTGGGAAAAGGCAACGCCGCGGTTCGCCGCCCGCGCTTGGTGAGTAGGCGCCGTGACCTCGGCCGATGCACAGGCCGGCAGCGGGGTCCGTACTGGCGCAGCCGCCGCTTCGGAGTTCCGGCGGGGGCCGTGCCCCCCGCAGGAGCGGCCAGCGTCGCCAGCACGGCGGCCAACCCGTCCGGCGGCGCCGCGCGCAAGGCTGCCAACGCGGGCGTGGCCTGCCACAGCACCGGCGGCTGGCCACGCAGGGCAGCGGCGACGCGGTCTGCGGCCGCCTGCGCCAGCAGGCCGCACGCCACGAGGACCGACAGCGGGGGGCGCGCCATGGCCTGCATGCGCACGGGCGCAGCCAGGGCCCCGAGCGCCATCGGCAGGTAGTCCTCCAGCGCGTGTGCGGACGCGGGCCACGGCGGGAGGCGTGCCGCCGCCAGGGCGTCGTTGACGCGCCGCGCGGCGGCGGCGGCCGCCCAGGGCGGCGGCAGGCACAGGCGCGCCACGTGCGGAGCGGCGGCCAGGGCTGCGTCGCCGCCAAGGGCGCGCCCCACGGCGTCCGCCAGTGCGCCCAGCTCGGTCGGCGGGGCCGTCGTCGCCGCCGTGGCGTACGCCGCGGCAGCGGCCGCCTGGCCGGCCTCCAGCGCGCGGTTGACCACGCCGACCAGCTCGGGGCCCACCATTGGCAACGCTAGCGACCGCGCATGCCCCGTGCGTGGCCCCGTCTCCAAGTTAGCACCGAGGGCCGGACAAGGCGCCAAGAAGATGCGAGGCGTGGTGTACCGTCGGGGGCCGCCTTGAGCGCGCTGGCGGCCTCTAGCACGCGGGCCATGACTCCGGCCTCGTCCAGCGTCGCGTTCACCAGGTCTGTCACCCGCGCTCAGACGGGCCGAGCACAACCGTTTTGGTAAGCCAAGCACCTAAGAGTTATCGACCCCCTCCGCCGCAGCTCGTACCCTCGCCCGGCAATAGGTCAATGGGGGGCAGCAGCTGCGGCGGCACCGCCTGTAGCAACTCGCCGAGCGCGGCAGCAACGCCGGCAATGCCGCCCCGCGGGCCGTCCGCGAGGACGTCCACCGCCCGCACCAGCACGTCCCGCGCGCCGCTTGCCAGCTGGCGTGAGATGGCGGCGGTCAGCTGTTCATCGGCCTTGCCGCCATCACCGGCGCCGAGGAGGAGCACGGCCACCGGCGGGTGGCGCCCACCAAGCTGCCGCAGCGTCGCCGCTAGGCCCCTGCGTGTCCTTGCCACCGCGAAATGGCCGCATCGCGAGCACCGCCTTAGTCCGTGCTACACTTGGCTGCGCCCGCTCCAGGGGGGATCGCTAACCCACGTACCGGATCCGCGCATGCGCCGCTGCCGCCGTGGTCACCACCAGCACGGCGTCGGCGTTGTGGAGGTGAGCGAGGTCCGCCTCCGCGACCGTCCGCACAACGACGCCCAGGGCGGCGTCAGCGTGTGCGGCCAGCGAGATGGACGCGTGGGCCAGGCCGCGTGAGCGGTCCACCGAGGTCGCGAGCACGCCCGGCCGGCGGCGCGGCGCCAACGCCTGCACGGCCCACTGCGCGAGCGCGTCTTCCGGGTCGGCAAGTGCCACGGCCGTCCAGCTAAGGGAGGCGCGCCGGGGCACGCTCGCGGGAACGTGCGCATCGGCCAGCGCCGCCAAGTCCACCGACGCCGGCGGGTCGGCCGTCAGCAGGGCGCGCAGCTGTGGCAAGATGCGGCGCGGTGACGTGTGCGACGCGGTGGCGTCAGCGCGTGGAACCAAGTCCGTCATCTGTCGGCACTTCTAGGCGCTTCACCTGGTCCTCGCGCTCGTACGCCGCCAACGCCGCGTCCACCCGCGACAGAAAGGCGGCGAGGTCGTCCTTGACCGGAGGTGCGGGCCGCGCGGGCTCGAGGATTTCCGGGGACGCTTCCCCCCGCGTCAGCTCCGCCAAGTCGAGCAGCGAGAGGTCCAGGTCCATCGCCGGCAGCGCCGCGAAGGCGCGGAGGCTCGCCCGCTGCGCGGCCTGCAGCGCGCGCTCCTGGCGGTGGCGCAATGCGGAGCCACGGAGTTGTCGGGGGCGCAGTCAGTTAGGAGGGCACCGCCGTCGCGGTGCGCATCACGGTGCCCGCCGTACTTGCAGCCGGCGCCGCAGCTGCCAGTGCCACGTGCGCAGCGCGAACCGGCGCAGGCGGTACTCTCGCCGCTGCTGGGCCTGCCGTTCGCGCACGTGCAGCACCACTTCGGTGGCCACCTCGCGCACGAGCTCGTCGGCGCCCTGGCTCGCCAACCACCAACCACGTGCGACCCAGCACCGTTTTTAGCACGCTCGGCGACGGCATGACGCGGGCCGCGCGCATGGCAGGCGTACCCGCGCCACCAACTCAGATGCCAGCGCATTGGCCACCAGCTTGAGGCGACTGCGGTCTTCGCGTGCGTCGGCCGCCACCTCCGCCGCCACCCGCTGCACCACCGGCGCCTCGACCACGTCGCGGTACAGCTCCTCCGCCACCGCGGACGCCTCGGCGGACACCGTGCGCTGCTGCGTAGCTGACGCCGTCACGGGGGCGGCCGCCACCGCCGCGGGCGCCACCAAGGGAGTCGGGGTCGGTGCTGGTCCACCTGCCGCCGCTGCTGCAGCGGCGGGCCCCGCCGCTCGAGCGGGCACCGCGGATGCGGCCGGCGGAACCAGCCCCGCAAAAAAGCCCGCAGGCGCCGCGGTTGGCGTGCGGGGCACCGCTGGGAGCGGCGGCGCCGCCACCGGCACTGCGGCGGCCGGCGCTGCTGGAACGGGTAACTGGGGCGCGGCGGCCGCGGGGGCCGCGGCCACCGCGAAAAGGCCAGGAGCGGGCTGGTGCGGGGCAACCGTCGCAGCGGGCGGCTTGAACAAGCCGGGCGGCGGCTTGGCTGGGGCAGCAGCGGCCGCCCAGATGCCGGTGGCCTGCGGCGTTGCCGGCGCCCGCGGCGGTGCTGCAGGCACTGCGGCCGGGGTGGTCGCGACGACCGCCGGAACCGCAGCTGGCAGCGTGTGTGGCAACGTCGGCAGCAACGCCGTGCCCCGGGACGGCGACCGCTTGAGCGCGCCGGTGCTCGCGGTGCGCGCGGGCGACGGAAGCGGTAGCCGGCGCGGCGTCGCCGACGTCGACACGCGCGAGGGCTCGTTGATGAGCACCGAGTTGGGCTGGGTGTTCTTGCGCTCGATCACCTCGGTGGAATAGTGGGCCGGCGGCGGGGGCAGGCCTGTGGCGCACACACCCGGGCGCGCGCGCGCCGTCGACGGCAGTCAGAGCGCTGCCCTGCATCCATCCGGCAGGCATCACCTCGCCAGCGTACTAAAGTCGGCGTCGCGCGCGAGCAGCACGTGGTCGCCTTGGACTTGGAGGTCGTAGTGCTGCACAAACTCGACCACGTGCTCGCGCGAATCAAACGCCAGCAGCCGCTGCAAGTCGTCGAGCGGGAACCTGTTGACCTTGCTCCGGTACGCCTTGCAGATGACGCCCAGCGCCGCCTGGCGCATCGCGCTCGAGCTCTACGCAGCACAAGCCGGCCACGGCGAAGGCGCGGGATCGCCAAATCAGCACGCCCAGAGGCCGTCGGCGGACCAGGGCCCGCCGTTCCGTTGGCAACGCACCCGGTGCATCAGGCATGCTTGCAGGTACGAGGCCCGGTTCCGCAGCAGCTGGAAGAAGCGCACGTAGTTGGTCTGCACAAACGCTTCCGCGACCCTGAGCGCCGTCTGCAGCTCGGGCGAAGATTGCACCTCCTCCGGCAAGCTGTAGATCTTGGTCATGATCTAGGGGCGCAGGTAGCAGGGGGCGGGGGTGGTCCGAACAACTATGATAAGCGAGGCGATCAGCGCGCTCCCAATGACGCTTGGGCCCACGTACGCGGTAGCGCTCGTTGCTCCCAACAAAGACCAGCAGCTGGTACGCCCGGAACTCGGCCTCGTTGGGCGAGGTCCGGCCGGTGCGCTGGCGCTGCTCGTCGTACACCTCCATGAGCGTCTGCAGCGAATCGCACATCAGCTGTTACGCCGACGTGAGCGAAGCGAAACAGGAGGGTGTGCATCGTGAGCGGTGCGACACAGACACGGACAGAGGCACCGGCGGTTGTGTTCGGACCTTGGTGTTTTGGTTGTTGTTGAAGGGCGAGACGTCGCGCTGGTCCGCGGGCAGGCCCAGGAGCTGCCGCTGGTAGTCTTGAAAGGCCGGGTCCAGCTCGCAGAGGCGGTGCCTGCGGCCCGGTTGCCGATCCACCCCACGCGGCGCGGCCCCAATCAGCGCTCACTACCTGCGACCAGAGTGCAATGCGGCGGCGCGTACCCTGCAAAGATGTAGAAGCGGGCCATGCGCTCGTGCAGATCCACGCAGAGGCTGTCGCGGATGTGCTGAACGTTGATGTCCGAGGCCACGGCGCGCATGCGATCGCGCAGAAAGTTGTACACGGCGACCCACTGGGTCGGGTTGCACTCGCCGGGCACCTCCTTGTTGCTGTCCTCGTCCTCGCCCTCCTTGGGGAAGAAGCCGCCCGCCCAGTTGGCGATGTCGTTGCTCAAAAAGTCCATCGTTTTCTGCCGCCCGCAACGCCCGCAGCGCCCGCAGCGCCCGCAGCGCCCGCACGGCGCCGCGCAACTGCGTCAGCGCGCGCCAGCACTGTGCCCCACGCTGCGGGCACCAGCGGCGCACCCGCAGGGCGGCAGGGGTGCGGACGTCCTCCGCCAGGTAGTAGCGGTCCGCGGCGGACCGTTCAAACTTTTTCACCGCGCGCTTTGGGTCGATGCGGCGCTCGCCGTTTTCGGTGCCGCGCACCTGGGAAGGCGGACGACGCCCGGCGGAGGAACCAGGTACCGGTTCAATCGTCGGCGCAGCGCCGTCCACAACGCGAGCCCAGCCCTGAGCGAACCATCTCAAAGATGGCGACGTCGCTACCGCGGTACTCGCGCTCGTGCATCTCAAACGCGGGGCACATGTCGTCGCACAGGCCGACAATGCGTGCGCGCGCCTGCTCGGCGCGCCCGCGCCGCAGCAGTTCATATTCATGCTCGAGCCGCTTGCGCTCCGGCAGGAGCTGGGGTGACGTGGGGCAGGGCTCGCCGGCGCCGGCGCAACGTTAGCGAAACGTGCTGGGAAGGAGCATAGGTGCGCCACCTCCACACCTTCTCGTAGAGGTTGCCGGCCGGCACCTGTCGGTGCGCCATCGTGTCGACGTTACCGTTGGCCGGCGCGGGCCAGCCGGCAACGGCCCGCGGCTACGTGGCCACGGTTACAACCGCTCAGCAGCACCAGCATCGACCTTCTCGCCCCTCGTTCTCGCCGTACCTCCGCGCGTCGTCCTCCTCTGGTTCCCCAGCCCCAAACCTTGCACTCGTCCGCTCGTCGCGGCCCCGACTGGCCCAACACCTACTCCTCCCCGTACTTCTCCTCGTCGTCCCCTTCGTCTTCGTTCTCCGCTTAGCTTTCGTCCTTCGCTTCGTCTTTGTTCTCCTCCTCGCCCGCGTCCTTCTCGTCGTCGTCCTCCTCGTCGTCCTCGTCCTCGTCCTCGTCCTCGTCCTCGCCGTCCTCGTCCTCGTCGTCCTCCTCGTCGTCCTCTTCCTTCTCCTCGTCGTGCTCCTGCCGCCTGCCGCCTTCCCCTTCTCTTCGTCCTCCTGCCTCCTAGCCCTCCTAGCCCTCCTCTACCTTCTCCTCTTGCTTCTCCTCTTCCTGCTCCTCTTCCTTCTCCTCGTCCTTCTCCTCGTCCTTCTCCTCGTCCTTCTCCTCGTCCTTCTCCTCTTCCTTCTCCTCTTCGTCCTCTGCGACCGTTGCACCGATGACGTCATTCTAGGGTTTGGTCGATGGCCCTGTCGCAGAGCAGCAAGCGGACGACGGCGACGCGGCGGCCGACGACGCCGACGCGGACGACGCAGAGGATAAAGCGGAGGGCACCGGCAGCGGTGACACGTCGGCGAGACGCCCCGCGCCTACCGGACAGTTTGAGTCGCTGAAACGCTGGTGGTGGCTAGCGCCCAACGTCGGGCAGCGTGGTGCCGGCGCCAACATGGCGGCGGCCCGGGCGGCGCTGCGGGCGGCCGCGGGCGGCCGGGCCTGGCCCTGGTCGAGGGGCCACGCGGGCCTCCACACTTCTGCGGCGCTGCGAGCGGCGGCGCCCAAGTTTGGCGAGGTGAAGCGGCTGACGTCGATCCCGGCGTTCCGCGCCGAGCGGCCCAAGATGGGCCACCTCGGCTTCGTGCCGACCATGGGCAACCTGCACGCGGGCCACGTCTCGCTGGTGGAACGCGCCAAGCGCGAGTGCGAGACCGTCGCCGCGTCGATTTTCATCAACCCAGCCCAGTTCGCCCGCGGCGAGGACCTCGACAAGTACCCGCGCACCGTCGAGGAGGACATTGAGAAGCTCAAGCGCGCCGGCTGCGACTACGTCTTCATGCCGAGCGTGGCCGAGATGTACCCGTCCGGCATCACGCTCGACATCCCCGACCAGCAGGGCACGTTCATCGAGGTCCGCGGCAAGTCGCACCAGATGGAGGGCATCATCCGCCCGCACTTTTTCCGCGGCGTCGCCACCATCGTCGCCAAGCTCTTCAACGTGACGACGCCCAACGTCGCCTACTTTGGCCAGAAGGACGCGCAGCAGTGCGTGGTGGTGCGCAACCTCGTGCACGACCTGCTCTACGACATCAAGATCGTCGTCGGCGAGACCGTCCGCGAGCCGGACGGCCTCGCCATGTCGTCGCGCAACGGCTACCTCTCGCCGTCGGACCGCGAGGCCGGCCTGTGCCTGTACCGCGGCCTGTCCGCGGCGCAGCGGCTCTTTGCCCAGGGCGTGCGCGACCGCGCGCGGCTGCACGCCGCGGCCACCGACGCGATCAACGCGGAGCCGCGCGTGAAGCTGCAGTACGTCAGCCTCGCGCACCCGCGCACCCTCGAGGAGCTCGACACCGTCGGGCCCGACGGCGCGATCCTCGCGGGCGCCATCCAGACGTCGTCGACACGCCTCATCGACAACGTCCTGCTCGGCGTGCCGGACGGCCTGTAGGCGCAGTCCACTGTAACCACCGCTTGGCTTATTGTTGCGCGCGCGTTCTGTACAAAATTGGCGGTAGAGTACACGGTTTGGGGGTCTGTACACCGGGGGGGCTCAGATCGCGGTCTGCAGCGAGTCAACCCACCCGGCCAGCACCGCCGCCTGCTCCGCGTTCAAGTAGTGCTCGGCGGCGATGGCCTCCAGCTCGACGAGCCGCGTGAGCTCCCGCGCGTGCGACGCGGCCAGGATGCCGTCCAGCAGGTCGGCCACGTCCGTGGACAGCTGCACCGGCACGGCGGTCGCGCCGGGCCGGGCCTGCGGGGGCGGCGGCAACGCCGTCCCGTCCGAGGTGGCAAAGTCGGGCACGCCGCACAAGCGGCCCAAGTCGGCGCGCAGCTCGTTCATGTCGTGGCCCTGTGGCAGCGCCACCGACAGGAGGTACCGATGGGCGTCAGGGCGTGCGCGCCAACCGACTGTTCAGCTGACGCGCACTCGCGACGGCGGACCTCGCTCAGGCGCAGTAGCCAGCGCAGGATCTCGGCAGACCGGATCTCGGTCGCGTACACGTCCAGCCCGTGCGGCGTCGCGTCCGGCCACCGCTGGGAGCGCTCCACCTGCAGGAACTGCGCCAGCTCCTCGGCCGTCGCGATCGCCGCCGCGTGCCGTTCTGCCCGCCCCAAAAAGGTGGCAGTACGGCGACAACGGGTTAGTGGCAACCCCAAACCCTTTGGGGTATTGGACGGCCGCCATACTGAGCCGCAGCTCGTAGGACAGGATGGTTTTGTAGGTGTGCAGCCGCATGAGCGGACCCAGCTGGTGCCGCGCCTGCAGCGTCAGGATGGCCCGCTGGTTGGCGATGGCCTCGTCCAGTCGCCCCAGCACCTGCGCCACGGCACTCAAAGGGCGAGGGCAGCATGGGGCGGGGGTGAGCACAGGCACGCCGCATGCTACCTTCGTGGGAGGGGACGTGGCCCACCTCCTGCAGGGACGCGAGCTCTTCGTAGAGCAGCATCGCTTGCATAAAGTTGCCCCACTTGAGGTAGCTCTGCGAAGGTGGCGACCGTGAGCGACATGCCTAGCGTGCGTCAGCCGCTGGATTCGGCCCAGGCGAGCGGTGTGGCTTCGTGGGCTGACCTCGATGGCCAAGCGGTAGCAGTCCAGTGCTTCGATGTAGTTCTCCTCAAAGCCGACGGTGCTGCCGTCGGCGGCAAAGACAAACGTCTGCTGCTCTACCTCGGCCTGCGCAAACAGCCGCGCTAACGGACGGCCACCGAAGCGCGTCGCCATGCAAGGGCGGGTGAGCCCTGAGCAAGCACGACGCACAGCGTGCAGGCCGCCCACCAACCGGCGTCGGTGTACTGGGCGACCTCCTGGTTGGTCCGGCCGAGCGCCTGCTCGCACCGGGCGACGGCCAGGGCGCAGAAGGCGGCGTACTGCGGGAATTTGTCGCGCCGCATCTGCGCCTTGAGCTGCGCAAAGTCCAGCGCGGCCTCGCCATAGTTGGGCTTGCGCATGAAGCGCCTTCGGAATGACCAGACAAGGCGGTTCGACGCCGCGTGACTTGCCCGTGAGCAACCGCCACCGGCCGCCAGCGGGACGCGGGCCCCGGCCGTACCTTTTGACTTTGTTGGCGATCGCCATGTACGACGCCCAGAACTGGCCGCTGGCCGGCTTGGCCGCGTTGGCCGCCATTGCGAGCGGGCGCGAGTGATCCCGGCTTCGTCTGCGTCCTCTGGCTTCCTTCGGCCTGCCCGGCGGCACGAGGTGGCGGTGGTCTTGTCCTCGCGGTCCTGCTCCGTTCTTGCTAGTCCTCTGCGTCGTCGTCCGCGTCTGCGCTCGTCCGCCGTCGCCGTCTTCCGCGTCGTCGTCTGCTTCGGTCGTCGTCTGCGTCGTCTGGTGCGCCAACGTCGGCGGTTCACTAATGCTAGGTCCAATGCCCACACGATTTGGGCGCTTGATTTGCAGGCGTCCGTAGTATGATTTCGTTTCCAACACCACACGAGAAAGGACGCTGACTAGACCGCGCGAGGTGAACTGAATGTCATAGTCCGGCTCGTAGCTAGTGTACCGGTAACAGCTAGGGCTGTAGGGTGCTGGCCGTATGGGGCCTTACTTGTAGGGCTTGACCGGCCTGCTACCTGCCGCGGGGCACGTCACTTCTGTAGTGCGCTGCCTGGCTTGATCCCGCTTATATACTGAGCTGCATCGAGGACAGCGCAGCGTTGCAGTGCTATCTCACTACTGTAACGCAACGCATGGAGTTACGCAGAGACACGTTCGTCTGCAACACCGCATGCGTCGCCATGCATTATATGCGTGGTGGTGCTTCAAAGTGAACCGTACGTAGGACGCTGCTAAACGAACAAGTCGAAAGCCAGCGGATCCACGACGAGTCGTAGAGATGCCAGAGTCTCAAAACATGCACTCGACGTTTACCATATATGACTGCATGTGCTCCCACTGTGCTTTTGCGCCAATCCAGCATCCGCTAGTAGTATGATTTTCTTCCTGGAATCTTTTTCCACCCCCTTAGTTTCAGGGTCATAGAAATCATACTACTTCCGCTCAAGACAGGTTGGATATATATTCACGCTATGAACTATTGTTTTATCGTCTACTCCACTGCGCGCTAGCACGCAGTTATCTGTTGCAAAGGCCACCGATAGCTATTGTTATCATTGTGCCACTAACTGACGTATGTTAACTCCGTACGCAGCATGGCCCCGCATGTCTCTATCTGCAGCCTTCTGCGACCGCCACTATAGGATACAAGGCTGTATGCCAGCTGGTCGATGGAATGCCCAGTATTCTGTGGCGCATGGCGCTCGAGTTTCCTTTAGCGTCAATACCAATACCAATACAAGACTAGGGCGACTGGTCGAGATGGTCTGATGCCGCCCCATGCGCCGTTGGCCCGCTGGTCAGCTGACGCCATTCTTCCCTTTGTCTGCCGCGTATCTACCACATTTCGACCAGTGTCTGCCCCACGTTTTGGCGCGGTTCATCGTTTTTCTACTGCGTTTCTGCCACTGTTCACCTCGATTCAACCTTTCGGTACGTCGCAATATCGACGGTCGGCGACGCCCGCGTGCGCGCGCGATGGCGACGCGGTTGAGCGGGCTGCGCCAAAGTGTGTTCGGGTTTAAACCATGAGAACAGCTGTAGTTGGGGAGGGTGTTGACGCACCCGCAAAAATCTCGAAAGAAGGGGGTGGGATGGGCGCTGAGAAAGGCGGCTTTTCCGCTGGATCGGACCGAGCGACGGCCGGCATCCCCGCGAGCGCGCACCGTGCCGGGCGGGGTGGCCGACCTGGCATGGCGCTACCAGCATGGCACTATCGGCGTCGTCAGAGTGAGTTGAACAGTGCGTGTATGGAATCTTGAAAGGGCCAACGTCGACGGACGCTGGAAAAGCCGGCGTTCACGTGCTCGCATCCCGCCGACCATGGCTCTTTCCGTTTGCTTACGCGGACCGCCTCTCTGCGCTTCGTTATGGCTTGCCTGCAGCGGTGTGATTGCTGGCGGAAGCTCCCGCCAACGAGACGTCGCCGCCATGCGCGTCGCCGCGATTGCCGTCGCCCTCCTGGCGCTCGCCGCCTCGGCCCTCGGCCTGAAGAAGTCGTACGCCGGCTCGCAGGTGTGGCGCCTCAAGACCACGTCGGTGGCCGACCACAAGCGCATCGAGGCCCTGAGCGAGGTACTGCGCACGCACGCACACGGAGCGCGCTCGATCCGTCTCGTGCTAACGGCTGAACTCGGCTTTCAGTTGTGCTCTTGCTGCCCGTGCAGGCGCTCAACCTCGACATCTGGGCCGAGAACCGCGTCGCCGGCCTGGTCGACATCCGCGTCGACAGCCGCGTGCGCGACGCCGTCAAGGCGCTCGAGCTGCCGTACGAGGTCTACATCGAGGACGTCCAGGCCCAAATCGACGCCCAGGTCGCCAACCGCGTCGGCAAGACTGGCGTGAACCCGGAGTGGTTCACCGAGTACCACACCTACAACGAGACCTTCGAGTTTGTGACCGAGCTCGTCGCCACCTACCCGGACCTGCTCACCCCGATCTCCATTGGCACCACCCACGAGGGCCGCTCGATCTTTGGCGTCCGCCTGCGCGGCCGCAACAACCCGACCAAGGCGGTCATGTTCAACGGCGGCCAGCACGCGCGCGAGTGGATCACGCCCGCCGTCGTGACCGGCATGCTCTACAACTTTGTCACCCAGTACGGCAACGTCACCGAGATCACCGAGATCGTCGACAACCTGGACATCACCATCATCCCCATCCTCAACCCTGACGGGTAAAGGACGCGAGCGCACCGACGGAGCCGCGGCGCGGTCCGGGTCCACTGACAGCGACTGGCCTCGGCGGCGCATGCTTGCGTGGCCCGCCAGCTACGACTACACCTGGACCAACGACCGCATGTGGCGCAAGAACCGCCAGCCGACGCCCGGCGCCACCTGCATTGGCACCGACACCAACCGCAACTGGGAGTACCAGTGGAACACCGGCGGCAGCTCGAGCATGCCGTGCAACGACGCGTACATGGGCCCCGAGCCGTTCTGGGCGGTTGAGGCGTCGTCGGTTGATGCGTACATCCGCCAGCTGCAGGCCGAGGGCCTCGAGGTCCTCTCGTACTCGGACATCCACGCCTACAGCCAGCTGTTCATGATGCCGTGGGGCTACACCTGCAACGGCGAAATCCCCGACCACGACGAGGTCCTGGCCGTCGCCCAGGAGGCGGCGGACATCATTCGCAGCGTCCACGGCACCACCTTCACCGTCGGCCCGATCTGCCAGGTCATCTACCAGGCGTCGGGCTCGTCGGCCGACCACACCTACGGCGCCAACGGCGTCAAGTACTCGTACGCCCTGGAGCTGCGCGACCTGGGCCGCTACGGCTTCCAGCTCCCGCCCGAGTACATCGTACCCTCGATCGAGGAGCTCTACCCGGCGTACGTCTACATTTTCCAGCACGTCCTGAACGAGGGCCGCCGCCGCCAGTAAGCGGCCGGGCCAGCCGGGCCGGCGACCGGAGCGGAGGGTTTTCGCGATGCCGCCCGCTGCACCGCCGCGTGGCGTGCGGCCGACGGGCACTCGGTGCCTCGTTTCCGTCGCCGCGCCACGCCCCGTCGTAAGGCTTCTGTTTCCGCCCC
>Ga0180216_1001274_pt1 | contig 22888 bp, 34 predicted proteins | sample eDN3rd37CBELigMG_FD_128879 | JGI IMG/M metagenome (GOLD analysis project Ga0180216, IMG submission 128879) | Enriched Miracle-Growth compost microbial communities from Emeryville, California, USA - eDNA 3rd pass 37_C BE-Lig MG (version 2)... ...
GCCGACAGGCATTGTAGTGAAGCACTCACCTGCAGAGTTTTGCGGCTTGTGACGCGTATGTGAGTGTGCCGCTGGCCCATCTGCCGCAGGGACCAGCGCGAGCGCTAGGGCCCTACCGTTTACAAGCGTGGTGCCGGTCGCGACTTGGTGGACAGTCAGTTAACCGCGACATGAAGGTGCGGCTAACAGTTAACCGCAGAACTAACGATGCGGCTAACAGATTTAACCGCACGACTGGCGATGCGGCTACAGTTAACCGCACAACTGGCAATGCGGTTAGATGTTAACCGCAGAACTGGCGTTGCGGTTAAATGGGTCCCAATCAGCGAGCAGTTAGCACAGTACAACGTCCCTCTTGGCGTTGTGTGACGGCGCAGGTCGCTTGCGGGGCATTTGTGGGCCAAAGAAGTAAACAAAAGCTGACAAAGCCGTTGAAGTAGCACGAACGCCACGGCTGGCGACGGTTGCGCGCAGCCAACGAAACAATGGACCGGTTCGACGAAGAGCGCCGCGCCTTTCTCGAAGGCAGAATAAGGGAGACTCTTGGGAGCATTCCAGACGCCGGAGAGGTCGACTTGCAGTGTGAGCTGCTTCGACTCTTTCTGGATGAAACGTTTCGCTTCGCTGCTGACGCTGAGTGGCAGTACGTCGCTGGTCGCGATGACCAGGGCCGCGGAGACCTCGTTTTTGCAAGCGCACGCAATGTCGAGAGCCATGGCTCTCATGCGCCATGCAAAGTGCTGATCATGGAGGTTAAGTTTGAGACGCCCCGCCCTGGCCACACTGCTCGGGTCGCTAACCACAACCGCCGTGCTTACGCGGCTCAGCAAGTGCAACGGTCGATGCAAGCGTGGAGCCTACTGCACCCCAACGACGACATTTGGGGCGCATATTTCTCCAACACAACGGACGAGTTCTTTTACGCCGTGTCCTTTTTGGATTCCAGCATACGCCTCGAACTGCGCAACCCTCTCAATCCGTTCCCTGCTGACGTGGGAGAGGCCGCGGTCCAAGTTCACCCGCAGCCCGCTGAACGCGAGGAGGAAGGGTGGGGGTGGGGAGCGTGGGCCGCGGTGGGTGCTGCCGCCGTTGCCATGGCTGGTGTGGCCGCCTATGCGACGAACCAGCGTCGTCGGCGAGACGCGCTGCCATAGGGTGCTATAGTTTGTGCGATTTGTCTCAGGCTCTTTTTTGATTCCTGCAGGTGCCATCGTTGTGAAGCACGCGCTTTATATTGTCCTCCCGTTGAGACCAAGGAGCGTCCCACCATGTGAATTGATCGAATCTCGTCTGCGTGACGTCTAGTTGCAATAGCGGCATCTCCAGTGGTGATAGCGGCCTATGCTGGACGTGCGCTCAGTCCCCTGTAAGTTGAGCATGGCCCCATTCTACCATGTCTTTAAAGTAATACACCTCTCTTGTGGTTCCACGAAGCGGCCCGGGCATGAAAGCACCCCGCCAACAATGGTGGCCTCTGCCCGGCTGGGACCACCCGTTGTCTTCCGTCGCCTCTTGCATGCGTCCCACTCAGAGTCTGTTGGTCCGATTTGGTCTATGCCCATTCTCCCGCCCCCATTCCTCGGCCGCCACCCTGGGGGGCGCAGCGCGAACCACTGTAGGCTAACCAGCACATGGGGTGGACCCTGTTGCCCGTCCGTGTCCGAGTGCCCGGCGCGCGCGGCGCCTCGCGAGGGATCCCCACATTTTTCTTACTTTTCTTACATTTCTTACATCACAATGGAAGATTACTTTCCACTGGGGAAGCGGTGACCACGGACGTGTGACGAGAGTTGGTGGCGAACAAAAGTTTCCTACGGCGGGCCACCGCCGACCAGCCACATTGCACTGCCGCCGCGACGGACATTTTTTTTTTATTAATCGTCCTGAACTGTAGGGCCTTCAAAGGCTACACGCACTACAATTGCATGTAAGCGCGCGCGCTCTGCCCCACACCCAGCCTACAGGAACGGCAGCGCACACGCACACTGCTGGGGCTCGGGGCGCTGCAGCTGGAGGTACCGCATCTGCCACTCGTAGTGCTCCGCGCGGCAGAGGCCCGTGACAAACATTGCGGCCGCGTCCGGCCTGCTGCTGGCCCCGCCCAGCTCGTCCTCCAGGGCGCGCTGCGCCGCGGCCAGCTGCGCGTCGTGCACGCGCGCCAGGCCCTTGGCCGCCAGTGTCTGGCGGCGCGTTTCCTCCGAGATCGCCGTCGGCCGGCCGGCACCCAGGGTGCTCCGTTGGTGCGCCCGGAAGAGCTCACTTTTGAGACGCCCGCCGTCTATGTCGCCAACGCGGCCGAGATGAAGGTGGTGCTCTCATCAAACTTCATGACCTTTGATCGTTCCCGCATGGAGCAAGAGACGTTTGAGGAGCTCCTGGGCAACGGCCTAATCCTCATGTCCAATGGTCCCCGGTGGAAAACGGTGAGGGGCGCCGCCGCCCGCCGCGTCGCGCGCCACCCCGCCTGATGAAACGCCGCGCGCGCGTGCTTGGGAGCGCTCTACCGCGCAGTTCCGCGAGCGCGCGGTGCAGAGCCTGAACCACCACGGCCTCCAGCGAGCGGCCGCGACGGTGCGGCGCAACTTGGAGCACATGCTGACGACGCTGGACGCCGCCGCCCAGGGCGGCAAGGTGGTCGACATGCAGACCGTGCTGCAGCAGTATGCGGCGTGGCTGGTGCTGTGGAGGGCAAGGCGGCGCCGCTGCGCGCTGACCGGGCGGCGGCCGTACCCGGGCCGGCGCGTCGCTGCAGGCTCACCTTCTCGGTGATTGCCGACTTTGCCGTCGGTGCCGACCTGCTGCAAGAGACCTGCATCCCGCCGTTCGCGACCTACGGCGAGGTAGGGCTACGTGCGGCTCGTCGGACGCTGCCGCGACCACGCTAAGGCCGCGGCGAATCGCGCGGCGCGCGCTCTTTGCGCACCGGTTGCCAGCTGTGGGCGTTCATCCTGCACGAAACGACCATCCGCTTCCTCATGCCCTTCCGGTACTGGCGCTACATCAAGACGCCCACCGCCCGCCTGTACGACAAATCTCTGGCGGAGCTGACGCGGCTCGCCAACGCCGCCATCAACCGCCGCCTCGCCATGCACCGGTACTGTCCCCGGCGCTGCGGCCGGCGACGCCTCCGTGCGCAGCTGAACGGCCCCGGCGCGGTGCCGCAGTGGTGCGCCGCACAGCGCGGCGAGGGACGCAGGGACCGAGGTCCCGCGCGCCGAGCGCATGATCGACAGCCTCACCGACATGAGGATCGAGGATCCCAAGGCAGTGACGCGCTCCGACATCCTGCAGCAAGCCATCACCTTCCTGTTTGCCGGGTACGTTCCGCACGAAAGCGGACACCAACCGATGCGCTCTCTCGCGGAGGTTGACAACGCGCACGGATTGCGAGCCGGTCCACGTTCTGGGCAGGCACGACACCACGACCAACATGATCCTGTGGGCGCTGTACGAAGCGCGCAAGCGCGACGACGTCTGGGCGCGGCTCAAGGAGGAGGCAGCGGCCGTGCTCGGATCGGAGAGGTAGGGATGCGTTGTTGGTGCCTAGGGCGATCAAATCTGCGCACGACTCATGCAGCCTGGGGGGATGGCCGCGCTGGGCGCGGTGCCTGTCCACAGGATCGGCGACTACGACGCAATCGGCAAGCTGCAGTACCACCGCATGGTGCTCAAGGAGACGCTGCGGCTGTACCCGTCTGCGCCACTGCGCGGCCGGTCGCTCACCGAGCCCGTCACCCTGGCCTGGTGCGGCACCTAGGACCTGGCGGACAAGTGGGTGCGCGGCATGCGCAACTAATGGCCGTCCCGATCGCGCGCGGTACACATTTCCCACTGCAGCGGCGCGCAGTTGCCCAAGGAGTGCGACGTTGTGCTGGACTTTTACTCGCTGCACCGCGACGCGACCGTCTTCCCCGATCCGGAGGTGCGGGCGATGCACCCGGCCCGTGTGCTAGATGGCTGTGGCTGAGGAGGACCAGTTCTACACGCGGTGGCGGTGCTCGGTGGCTGCGCAGAAGTTTGACCCGGAGCGGTTCAGCGAGGCGCAGTCGGAGGGGCGGTCGCCCTATGCGTACCTGCCGTTTGGCGGCGGCCCGCGCCGCTGCGTGGGCGAGGTGTACGCGCTCAACGAGGGCGCCCTGGCTCTGTCGGCGCTCGTGCACAACTACGAGTGGGAGATTGTGCCGGAGCCGCCGGTCATGCTGGACTTTGCGCTGACCCTCCGTGCAAAGAACGGCATCCAGTACGTCGCCGTCAGACGTTGGTCGCCGGAGAGCGCGGACCATGGGACTGATCCACCTAGCCGTCGCCCTCCGTGGACCTGGAAGCAAACCTTTCAGCTTCAAAGTACGCCTGCCGTGAGGCTCCTGTAGAATGTTCGACTGTGTGCGTGCGCGCGCGTCCGCATCATGTACGGTGTGCCCCGTGTGCGGCGGGGTTGCACGGGCGACGTCGGACTAAACCAGCCTTGCCATCGCACGCGGGAGTGGGCACTGGCCAAGCAGGTTGATCGCCCTGCGATAATATCCCTGTACACACACTGTTTAAATAGGCTATTCACGTCTCCAGTGGCTGGCTGGCGGACGCTGGCGGCAGGCTCTGCAGCTCCGCGGGCGTCAGCTCGATGATCTGCAGACGGCAGATACTATCAAAGAACCAAACGCCCCGCGTCAGCCTCCGACCCGGCCGCTCACACCCGGTGAGGCCGCGCTGTACCCTCCCCGAGTTCTTGTCGAAGCGGTACGGGACGATGCCCAGCTCGCCGTCGAAGCGGTTCTTCTTCACGTCCAGGTAGCGGTACCGCTTGCCGCGCTGGATGACGATCAAGTTGTCGGCCTCCTGCGTCGCCTTGGCCGTGCCAAAGACGGAGCTGTCCGCACAAGGAGCGGGGGCAATCGCTGCACCCAGCTTTCTCGGTCAGCGCGTGCGGCGCGTGTGCGGCGCCCGGGCTCCGGCCGGTGCGCCGCACCTGATGGACAGCGGCACCGCGTCGTCCTCCTTGCGCGGATGAATCACGAGCGTCACGTGAACGTTGCGGCTCGTCGCAAAGGCGCGCAGCAGGTGCAGCGCTCGGTCGTGGATCTCGAACCTGGCGGGCCGCAAACATGCGATGCGGGCGGCAGCGGATTGGTCTTCCTATGCGCCAAACGCGCGCGCGCGTCCCGCTCAGCCGTACCGCTCGTAGCCCTTGCCCTGGCCGCTGGTCATGAACTGGAGGTTGTCCAGGATGACGTGCCCGACGTCGTGGACGTAGTGCGCGTGCTCCATGGCCTCCAGCACTTCGTCCACCTGCCACCGGCCAAGACGCAGCGTACCCTGCGGGGCAAGGCATCAGTGCATGCAGCGCGGCACGCCAAGGACGCGGCGGCGCGGCAGCGCACGCTGGTGGAGCCGAAGAACTTGAGAAAGTGCATAGGCAGCTGCTCGAAGCGGTCGGCCCAGATGTGGAAGTCGTCGGCGTTGCCGGCAAAGTTCTTGTTGGCCAGCTGGCACAGCATTTTTTTCATGAGTCGGTTGTTGCGGATCTCGAACGAGCCCCACAGCGTACTGACGCCTGCGCGATGCACGCCAGCGCGCGCGCGCAGCAGCCGGACCGCCGTGAGGCTGAAGCGAGGACCCGACCGTCTCCGCACCGCGCGCTGCACACCTTGCAGGCAGTAGTCGAGGGAGAGCTGCGACAGGACCGACGTCTTGCCGATGCCCGTGGGCCCCGTGAGGATGGTGAGCTCGCCGCGGCGGTGGCCCTTCAAGATCTTGGTGAGCGTCGGCAGCGACTGCGACGGCACGCCGGCCACCTGCGTCGGGTTGAGGATCTCGTTGAGCACCTCGTTCCGAAAGCTTTCAAACCGCACGATCTGCCGGTGCTCCAGCGGCGTTGCCGTGCGCAGCAGCTGGCCCAGGTCCATCCCGCGCGCGAGCGCCTCCAGCGCCGTCTACGCGCCACGATCCCGCGCTTAGTGCCGGTAACCAGGGCCGGCTTAGTGCGACGTGCACCCGGTGCCTCGCCGCGCGTGCGCACCGCCCGTACCTTGGGCGAGTGCTCGTCGGTGCTGCCGCCGTGCGAGCGCACGACGAGGCAGCGGTCGCGGCCCAGCTTGCGGCCCATGCGTTCGACGGCCTCCTGGCCCGGCACGTCGTCGCTGAACCAAAGGTAGAGCCGCGTGAACCGCTCCAGCATCGGCAGGAGGGCCACCGGCAGCAGCGACGTGCCCATCGGCAGCGCGACCGCGGGGCGGCCCGTGCTCTGCCACACGGCCATGGCGACCAGCTCGTTCGTGGTCAGCACGAGCTCGGACGCGTTCAGCGGCACCGTGGACCACCCAAAGAGGCCGACGTCGCCCTGGCGCGGCTCCAGCTGCCGGAAGCCGGAGTCTGCCACAGCTCCGCGAGCGCTGCACAGGTCTGGGGGGAGCCGGGGGGTGAGGGCGGATGCTGGGAAGAGGCCTGGGACACGATGCTGCTCGTACCTTGAGGATCGCAGTAGGCCAGGCGCACGAGCTCCCGCGGGCTGGTGACCGTCGCGCCGGACGCCGTCCACGCAAACACCGCGCGGGGCGGCTCGCTCGGCGATCTGCCATGAGGGAGGGCGCGGCATGCGATCGGGCATGATGGGCGCGGCGCGGGATCGGGCATGATGAGCGCGGCACTGCCACAGCGGCCACAGTGCGCAGCGCAGCGTACCCGGGGGTGGCACCGACCCCGTAGTGCTGCAGCGTGGCGACCTTGAGGCCGTGGCCGGTCAGCTGGGCCAGGACGGGGCTGGTCAGCAGCTCCTGCTGCGCCCGCCGCCACGCCGCGTCGGCTGGCCGCGCGGCGGTGCCCTCGGCGCCGCCGTCGGCGGCAATGCCGGGAACAGCGTGGCCGTGCACGTGCTGCCGCAGGTCGAACCACGACCCGCTGGCCTCGCAGGCGTTGCAGTGGTAGGCGCCGTTGCTGCGGATGCCCAAACCGAGCAAGACGAGCACGATTCGGCTTAGTCGCAGGTGAAGCACGACCCGCAGTCCTGGTGACACGTACCGCTTGTTGATCACAAAACGCCACTGGTGCTCAGGCTGTTTATCATCCACGAGGAGGGCCAAGGGGTCGGCGCGGCGGTGAGCACGGCGGCGCCGAGACCCAGCGCTGCCTCACTTCGCGTACCTTGGTGCGCTCCTCCAACTCGCAGACCAGGCACGTTTTGAGGCTGATCTGCGTGTCGCTGGCGCGGTGCTCCAGGTGCGCCCGCTGGACGAGCTCGGTCACTTCGTTGGGCTGTAGCTCAAAGTACGACGACACAAACAACGACGCCGGCGGCCGATCGCCTGCCGCGGCAGCGGCGGCGGGCAACGGCTCCAGCACGGACGGCGGCGCCCGCAGCGCCGTCGCGCCCGCCGCCGCCGTCAGCCGACGGACCCGCGCGAGCCGTGGCACCAGCGGCGCCGGGGCCGCCGGGGCCGGCCTCGCCAGGAGGCGCGGCGCGGCGCACAGCGCCCACTGGCGCAGGGCCGACGCTGCCATCCCCCGTTCAAGGTGTCCGCGGTGACAATGGATCCAGCCACCCGTCCAGGTGATTGTCGCGCCGTGTTCCTTGCCTTTGTCGCCTTGCCCACGCGTCGCCGTCGTCGTCGCCGGCCGCCGCCGCCGCCTTTGACGTCGTCGCCGCCGCCGCCGTCGCCGGCCGCCTTTTTTTCGCGCGCAATTTTGAGTTTTTGGAACGTTTTCGCGCCAAAAGTTGGGGGGTACGACCAAAATTCAAGTTTACCCGCCGCTGTTTCCAGTTGGCGCGAAAAAAAAAAAAAAATGGCGGCGACGGTCGACGGCGACGCAGCGGCGGCGGCGGCGGCGCCGTCGTCGCCCGTGGCGCCGTCGCCGGCACCGGCCGCCGGCCCCGACGCACCGGCAAGAACTCCGACACCCACGCAGCAAGGGCACAGCGCCGTTGGCCGGCCCGCCACCGAGGTCGAGGCCAGTTTGCGCGAGCTGCTGACCGCGGCCAGCCCGCGCGAGCGCGAGGTGCGGGGCGGCCGGGCGGGCGGCCGGCTGGCCGGAGCGCGCCGCAGCGGACTAACGAAGCAGCCTACGTGCCCAACGGGTGGAGGAGCACTGTGGGCGCCGCTGCAGGCGGTCGTCAAGGCGGACGCCGAGATGGAAAAGTTTGTCAAGAACAAGCAGCAGGCGCGGCTGCAGGTGAACAAGGCGTCGCCGTTCATGGCCAAGACGCTCTCGCTGCTGGCCGAGTGGTACGGGCTGGAGCTGACAGCGGCGCGCGACGGCGGCCTCCTGCTGCTCAAGACCGACCGGACGGCGCTGTACGCGGGCGTATGCGCGCACGTGGGCAACTGGTGGCACCGAGGGGGAGCTCACGGTGATGGCGGTGTCGTGGGGGCGCCTTGTTCGGAGCAGGCCCACCGCCCGCGTGGCCGACCTGGCCGCCGACGGCGCCGGCACGCCGGCCGCGGTGATGCCCAAGAGCATCAAGATCATGCAGCGCGCGCGCCCGCCGCCGGGGGAGGCGGCGCCGTCGCCGGCGGGTACGCCAGCCACCGCGGGCGTGGGCGGCACGTCCGCGTCGCCGGCGCCGCCCGGCGCCGGGCCCTCCACGGGCGGCGAGGGCAGCGCCGACGCCGCGCGCCAGCTGTCCATCGAGGAGCGCGAGGAAGCGTACGAGCGGGCCCGCGCCCGCATCTTTGGCGAGATGGGCTCCACGTCCGCGTCGGAGGCGACCTCGCCGTCCGCGTCGGGCGCCAGCACGCCCGCGCTGGCCGAGTACGGCGGCGGCGGCGGCGGCGGCGGCGCACCCACGCTGGTCCCGTCGCAGGTGCACGACCGCGCGCTGCTGCAGAGCGCCGCCGGTGGTCCGACACCGCCGCCGCCGACCTCCCGGCGGTACTCGGCCCGGGTACGCCTTTGCGCGGGTGCTGGGCGAACCTTGAAGCCTGTCAGCGATTTTGACCAAGTTACTGCTTTAGCTTGCTACGTTGGTCGCCCAGGCGGGAGCCCCGCCGGCGCCCGGCGCGTGGGCGTCGCCACTGCCGCTCCCGGTTGCTGCCGACGGTCGGCCCTTGCCGTTCGGCCCCCCGCCGCCGCCCGTGGCCGCCGACGGGCGGCCGCTGCCGTTCGGCCCGCCGCCGGGGGCGCTCGTGCCAACGCCGTACGGCATGGCGCCTGTGTACCCACCGACGATCCCGCCGGGCGCGCCGCCGGGGCATTTGGACGCCGGGCGGCCGGGGCGACCGCCGGCCCCGTCGTTTTCGCTGCCGCCGCCTCCGCCGCCGGGCGGCCCCGGCCCCGGCCTCGACCGGCCGCCGCCGCCGCCGGCGGGCGCGGTGCCGGTGATGGGATCGAACGCGACATGGGCCGCGGGCGATCTGGGTCCCCACGGCCGGCCGCCCCCGCCTGCCTGGGGCCCGCCCGGTGTGCCGCCGCCGTTCCACCGGCCGGCCGGGGCCAACGGGTGGCCGGCGCCAGGGCAAGGCCCGCCGGGCGCCGCACCGTGGATGGGCCCCGGGCCGCCGCCGACCGCGGGCCCGTACGGGGGCCCTGGCTGGGACCGGCCGTACTACGGGCCGCCGCACGCGCCGTACCTGCCGCAGCGGCCGCCACCGCGGTCGCGCGAGCTGTACGACCCGAACGCGCCGCGGCGGTCGTCGGACCAGCAACGGTCTGGTGGCGGGCCGGGCGCCAGCCGGCCCAGCTCGCGGGACCTGTCAGGCAGCTTTGCGTCGCTGCGTGTGGACGAGGGGCCCGGCGCGCCCAGCAGCGACGGGCCCTACGCGTGACGCGCGGTGACGGCCGTCCTATCCTGTATACTAGAGTTCGCAGATTTTTACAGAATTGTACAGGGCAGCTTTGGGAATCCAACGTTTCACGCAGCCATCGGCCGGCGCCAGGCAGGGTAGTCCTCCTCGCGGCTAGGGGCGTTGTCGTCCATGCCGTCGCCGGCGTCGTCGGGCTCGACACCCTCGTAGTCCTGTCAGCGGTCCCAGCAAGGACCGTCGCAACGCCCCGCGACTTAGCCTTGGGCCAAAGCCAGCGTCGTGCACGGGCGGTGGCGCCGCCGCACCTCGCCGTAGTAGGTGTTCACCAGGTAGGCGGCGCGCTGCGACAGTGCAGGCGGCGCTTCGTTGCGGTACGACAGCGTTTCCAGGACGTCCATGCCGCCCTCCCGGTCCAGCACTTGCGGGCCCTGCCGGCGGTGGGGCCGCGGACTAGGCAGTGCGCCGGGGCCTCCGTTAATCCCAACGGTGACATGAGGCCGGTTCGCAGGCGGTGCGTACCTTGTACACCGACCGCAGAATCGTCTCGGCGAGGAAGAGGCCGACCTGAACCATCTCCCAGTCTTGGGCGCGCAGGAGCTCCACCACTCCTGCGTCCCGAACGCAGGTCGAGCACGACGAAGACTGCCGTTAAGAGGCGTTCGGCGCACACAAACCAAGCTCTGGCTGCGCACCCTTGGCAAGGCCGTGCTCCAGCAGGGGGGTGAGGTGCTCGGGGCCGTGGTGCGCGACGTTGGCGATGATGTACATGGCCTCCTTGCGGATGTCAAAGGTCTGGTGGAGGAACAGGTACATGACGAGGCGGAGGATGCCCGTGCTCTCCACGATCTGCACGTGCTCGGGCGGTGCCACCGTAAAGTTGCTCAGGGTCCACAGCGCCTCCTTCAACACGGGCCTGTGGGGCAACCGCCGCCGGTCTCTGGGTAGGCGCCCGCGCGCGTGTTAGCGACGCTGCCAAGAAATCCGGACGCGGCGGCGGGCGCCACCGGTACCGCGAATCGGACTCGAGGCAGTGGAAGAGGCTCGGCAGAAAGTCGGCCTCGCGGCTCAGCCCGACGGTGAACACGTCGGACGCACAGATGAGGTTGCCGAGCGTCCGGATGAACGGCACAGCCTGCGCCGTGGCCGGCCGCTGCTTGGCCAGCTGGGCCACCAGCAGCGGGCCCACGCCCATCTCGAGCAGCTCGGCGGCATAGTGCCGGTCGCCCGCCGTCAAGTAGGTCAGGATCCAGGCCACCTCGGACGCCAGCTTGGGCTCCTGGAGGCGCCAGCTCAACGCGAGCTGGACCACGTTTGGTGGTCAACACGCCGGCTGGCAGCAGCTTCAACCTGCGGGCTCTCCGTACCGACACGCGCATGTGCTCCACCAGCGCGGGCGCCATGCCGGTCTGCCACGCGGCGGGGACGTGCTGCTTGCCGCCGTGCAGGATGTTGGCCATCGCAAAGGCGGCCGCCGCAATCACCTCAAACGGCCGCTGCAGCGCGAACGCACTTGCACCATCGCATTCATGTGCCGCGCGGTTAGCGTGCCTCCACCGGTCCCGCCCGCTCGTCCCCCCATGCGGCGCACCCCGGCCTGCGTGTCCAGGAGGCGCGCGAGCGGCACGAGCGCGCCGTTGGCCACTACCGTGTCGCGGCAGTGCGGGCTGTCCGCGGCCATGTTGCCCAGCGTGAACGCCGCCTGCTCCTCAAACAGCTGGATTGGACACACGCAACCAAACGAACAGCGCGTTTCCAACGTGGTTAGCCGGGACGCCTCGAGCATTGTTGTGCTGGACGCGCAGCGTACCGGGTTGCCGCTGGACAGCAGCTGAATGAGGAGCGGCGCGGCCGCAAGGGCGCGCAGGCACAGGTCCGAGGCGCCGGCCGCGAGGTCTGGTGTCGGCGGCGCGCAATCAGCAAAGACAATGGTCAAGCTCGCGCACACCGTCGTACACTGCCAGGTTTGGGCCGTCGCCGTACTGGACAAGCACCACAGCGCGCGCAGCTGCAGGTCCGCGTTGGCGCTGCGCAAGCACGTCTGCCGGCGCAGCACGGCGATCGCAGTGCGGCTGCACGGAAGTGCATGAGCGGCGGTCCCCCTGCCACGCAGTCAGCCCCGGCGCATGGACGTACCGCCAGCGCGTCCATGCTCGCGCCCTCGAGGATGTAGCGGCGGACGGGCTCAGACGGCTCCACCAGCGCCAGGTGCAGCTCTGTCAGCGCGTCCGCAATGGCGTCCACATTCGACCCCTGCGGCAAGGCGGCACGCAAAAAAGGTCGCCGGGTCCCTGGTTAGGCCCATGGGCGCACTGAGGGCCATGGTGGGCAAGGGCACGTACGGCCAGGGCGGCCTGCAGCCGCTCCACGTCCTCCGCCGACAGCGACCGCGCCGCTGCCGGCCAGTCCCCATCAGCTCAAGGCCAGGACCGACAGCCGTCAACCATGCCGTTTCACCGCAGCAACGGCCCAGACGGCGCAAGGGAGCGTACCGCTCTGCTCGGCCGGGACCGGGCTCTGCACGCGCATGCGCTTCGCCGAAAGGAGGCGGTCGCGCTGGCCGCGGCGGCCGACCTCGACCTCCTTGGCCACCCGGAGCCGGACGGCGTCCGGCCGAATGGCCTGCGTCTGGGCGTCGCGCGGCGCGACCCGATGCGGGTTGGACGCCATGGTGTTTCGGCGGTCGTGCTCGGAGAGGAGCTGGCCAGTGCGCAAGCAACCCTTAACGTGACGCTACAGCGCGATAGCTGTCCTTCTCTGCTCCCTTTCACGTCGTCCTGGGGCGCGGTGGTGGCCGTTCAGGGGGGCTCCGGGGCGTCCCGCAGTGCCCGACGTCGTCGCGGTGCTGCTGTGCCGCCGCTGCGCCGCACTCGCGCTGTCGATGACGTCATCCGTTCTGGCGCCAAAAACCTTTTTGGCGCGAAAAGAACAACGCCGCGATTTGAACGCGTACGCCCCCGCCGCACCCGAGAGGCCCATGAGAGAGAGAGCCTTCCTTGCTGACACCACCGCACCGGCTGTGCTCTGCGTGCACCCACTGCGCAAAGTTGTCGCAGCGCCTGTCCAGCTTTTGTCTGGTTCAGATCGGTCGAGCGAGGCATTTGGCTGCAGGCCGGCAAAGATGGCCGACGTCAAGCTCGAGCCGGGCGTGAACTCGCGCCCGCGCGTTAACGGCGCCACGATCGGCAGCCATGTCGGCGCCACCGTCTGCCTCGTCGGCAAGGTCACCAAGGTACGCCACAGCGGTGGGCGGCGGCGCGGGGGATAGACGGCAGCGGCGCTCATCGCCGCACAAGTTTGGCCACGGGACGCTGGGCAGGCCCCCGAGGACGGCGTGATGACGGTCGAGGCCTCTGACGGCAAGCCCGTCTCGGTGCACACCGCGCAGGTGCGGCTCGCGCGCTGTTTAGGCTATCTAGCGTGCTCCTAGCTGAACACTGAACGCCACCGGGGCCTTAGCCTCGCCAACGCGCCCACAGACGGCCCCATTTTCGGCGACCTACGTCGAGATCTACGGCGTGGTGAACGGGGACCAGAGCGTACGCGCGACCACCATCACGCCGCTCGGCGACGCGTTTGGTGCGTCCCTGCCACTGGGGAGTTGCTGGCAAGTGGCGTCTTGACTAAGGCTCCCTGCGTCCCTACGCCCGCGTCTTGGGGTGGCTCAGACCTCAACAACTACAACGAGCTGGTTCAGATTTCGCAAAAACTGCCGGACTTGTTTTAGCAAACCACCAGCACACGCGCGCGCGTTTCCTGTACAAACCTCCAAAACCTCCAAGAATTAAGCGGTGACAATGAACTACACACGTTCTGTACGACTAACACATTTGCCTACGGCCTACGGCCGCCGGAGGCGCGGGCCGGGCACCTGGGCGGCGAGGGCGTTCGGCGCCAGCAGCTGCTCTTCGACCGCGGCGGGGTCCGTCGTCGGGCGGTCGCACGCAAAATTGCTGGGAGGCGACGTCGGGTGCGCGGCAGCAGAAGGGCCCGCCATGTCTGTTAGCATGGCCCGCCGTGCGCCCGGTCCTTGCCGGATCGCCGCCGCCGCACCGGCACACGTAGGCGGTCACCGCGTTGTTGATGCGCGCCGCGCCGGCCACGGCGGGGTTGTGCTGGCCGAGCCAGCCGCTGCGCGCCTTGTCGGACGCCAGCAGCGTGACGCAGTTGGGCGCCAGGTGGCGGTACACCGCGCCGACGAACGCGCACGTGTCCTCCTCGTCCGGCTCGCCAGCCACCACGACCTCGACGGCACCGGCCATGCGCACAAGGCCCGCGATGCACATAAAGGTCATGGCCTGCGGCGCCTCCGACAGCAGCTCCCGGAATGCCCCGATCGTGCGCTCCACTGCATCGTTTACACACAGCGCACAAAGAGCCCAGGTCAGCAACGCAAGGTGCGCCCAGGCGCCGGACGCGGCATGCTGCGCCTACGCTTGGCGGCGTAGGCGCCGTCCTTGTCGTCCACCATGTGCGCCAGGCGGAACAGGTTCAGCGCCGCCACCGAGTTGGGGCTCGGCTCGGACCCGTCGTGGTCTGCGGCACGTCACGGCTCGCTGCGCCCGCAGTCGTTGGATCAGCCACGGCGCCGCCCAGGCCGCGCGTTCGTGGAGCTCGCTGGCAACGGACCTTCCTTCATCCGCAGGAGGATGGTGGGGTCGTCCGCGCGCGAGCCAAAGTAGCCGCCGCCCTGCTCGTCCCAGAACAGCGCGTCCTGGCGCGCCTGCAGCTTGACCGCCAGCTCCAGCCACTGCGGATCAAAGCACGACTCGTACAGGTCCAGCAGGCCTGCGAACACAAGAGCGCGTTTGGCACGGTGCGATTAGCCGGTCCACCTTCGCTGCGGGCCAGGGGCGCGACGGCACGCTGCCCGCACCTTGGATGAGGAAGGCGTAGTCGTCCAGGAAGCCCTCCACGGTGGCGGCGCCGGCGCGGAAGGAGCGCATCAGCACGTGGCCATCGCGCAGCATCGTCGGCGACTTGAAGAACTCGGCCTGCTTGAGCGCGCGCTCCAGCAGCGCGTCGTCCCGCAGCGCCTGGTAGCCCTTGCACAGCGCCGACAGCATCAGCCCTGGCGGACGACCGGCGTGGCTGCGACACTCGCGTCGCGCGTCATCACGTGCCGCATCCGCGGCGTGGGCCACGCGACGCCGGCTCGCTACCGTTCCACGCCGTGATGACCTTGTCGTCGCGGTGCGGCTTGGGCCGGGCCTTGCGCGCCTCCCACAGCTTGGCGCGTGCCTCGCCCAGCTTCTCGCGCACCTGCGCCACCGTGAGCCCAAAGTGGCTCGCCGTGTCGGCCAGCTCGCCGCGCTCGATCAGAACGTTCTCCATGGAGAAAGTCCAGGGAGCACGCCCGCGCAGGCCTGTGTCAGCGAGCTTGGCCCGCGGCGGCTGTTGTTGCGGCGTGCGCGGACCTTGTTGCGCAGCTCGCCGTGCGGGTCCTTGCTCGCGTCCACGTTGCCGCCCTTGCGCACGTCGTAGTGGTAGCAGAACAGCTCCTTCTCGTCCTTGCGGAGCGGCAGCTCGTCGTACGTCCACACCGCGAACGCGCCCTCTGCAGGGCCGCGCAGTGGTGACGCCGTGGCGGCGGCAACGTCTCAGGGCCAGGCAAAAATCCACGACACAAGTTGGGCACGCTGCGTACCGGCTTTCTCCTTGGCGCCTTCCGTCGGGTACGAGTCGGCATCTTCGGCCGAGTAGAACCCGCCGGCCTCGTCCGACAAGTCGCGCAGCACGTACTGGAAGATGTCCCGCGCGATCTGGGCGGATACGGGCGGCAACGCGCGGCCGCAGCGCGAGCGCGGTCAGTACGGTGCAGCACCGGGGGGGGATAGACCTTGGCGGCTGCGCGTACGCTGGCGTAGAAGGGGTCGTAGGTCAGCTGGAAGGCCTCCAAGTACGCCACCGCCAGCTGCGCCTGGTCGTACAGCATCTTTTCAAAGCTGTTTGCGCGACCGACGCCACAGCTTTAACCACCGTCGTGAGCGCGCCGCGCCACCCGACGGCGGCTCGCCGCCCCGGTTCGGGACGTACTGAGGAACGTGCCAGCGGCGGTCCGTCGAGTAGCGATGAAAGCCTTGGCCGATGTGGTCGTGGATGCCGCCCTTGGCCATTTGCTGCGGCATCGCCGTCGCCATCGCCCGCAAGCGCGACAGTTAAAATCGGCAAGGCGCCGGTCCGCATCCAGCGTTCGCCGCAGAAATCCGCGTGCCTTGAGCGTGAACAGCGCCATGTCCAGGGCTTTCTGGACGTCGCTGTTGGTCGCGTTCAGGGCCTCCAGGTAGCGCTTCACGAGGTCGGCGCGCTCCACACAGCCGGTGGTGTCGATGCTGGGGCACGCGCGTAAACGGTACCGTCGGTGCCGCAGCGTCAGGTACTGTCACCGCGCCGGCGCGCGCATACCTCGCCGCGGCGGCCGTACTGATGGGCCGCCAGCTCGGCGTGCAGCTCGTTCAGCGACAGGGCGTCCAGCTCGCTGGCGGTCTTGGGCAGGCGGTGCAGCAGGGCGTAGTACCGCATCAGGAGGTAGAGGACAACTGGCGTCGGGAACTTGGGCTCGTCGCTGAAGCCGCCGTGCACCGAGTCGTACTTGCGACGGAGCGCGTCGATCGCGGTCTGCGCCGTCTTTAGCGAGAACGCCTGGCCGCCGCCGCCCGCGATGGCCCGCTGCAGACCGTCCGGTAGCCACGCGCGCGCACACACGTTAGCGCATTCGTCCAGCCGGCCGGCATGCGTGGTTCTCGGCGTGCGCGCGTACCTGCTGCGTGTGCTCTTGCAGCGCAGCCATGACGCTGTTGGCCGATGCGACCAGGCGCGCCCGATCCGTCCGCCACTTGTCCGCCAGCATCTGCAGCACCGTCGGGAAGCCCGGCTGGCCGAAGCGGTCCGTCGGCGGGAAGTAGGTGCCCCCAACGAACGCTGCAGGGGCAGGCGCGCGATGCCAAGGCGGCGATGGCTCAGTGATGGTGAAGTATTTCCATGCCAATGCGTGGCAGCGTACGTTTCAGGTCGGGCGTCAGCCAGACCGACATCGGCCAGCCGCCGTGGCCGGTGGTCGCCTGAACAAAGGTCATGTAGACGCGGTCCACGTCCGGCCGCTCCTCGCGGTCGACCTTGATGTTGACAAAGTTGTCGTTCATGAGCTTGGCAATCTGCTCGCTGCAGGGGTGCGGCCGTCGCGAGGGCGCTTCGCGCCGCGGTCAGGCAGTGGTCGCTAAAAGCGTCGGCGAGCGCGATGCGTACTTTTCAAAGCTCTCACGCTCCATCACGTGGCACCAGTGGCATGTCGAGTAGCCGACGGAGAGGAAGATGGGCCGGTCCAGCTTGCGCGCCACCTCGAAGGCCTCGGCACCCCACGGGTACCAGTCCACGGGGTTGTGCGCGTGCTGCAGCAGGTACGGCGACGTCTCGCGCGCCAGCCGGTTCGTGAACCGGTGTGCCCCCGCGCCAGCGGCGCCGGCGGCGTTCGCGGCGCTCGCCATCATGCCGGCCGGCCACGCCCGCGGTGTCTGCCGGCCCACCATCAAAACACTGGAAGGCTCGCGCGCCCAACGGTTGGCCGGGCACGGCCTTGCCGCTTTCCGATCCGAGGCTGCGGACGTACCACGGCCACGCGAAGCTGAGCAGACAGCCGGGCCACCCGCAGCGTCCGTCCGCGGGCGGCCAACGCCAGCATAACCAGCGGGTTGCTGCCGCCGGCCCCGGTCAGCGTCGCGCTCCTTGGGCGCGGTGATGCCACAAGGCGGTTGCCTAATCTGCCCTGGCTGTCCCCTCGGGCGGCGTCCAGGGCTGCTATCTACCGCTTCACTGAGCTGTAGTGGCCCGCTGTGGCGCTGCCGGGGTGCGCCGCTGCCGGCGCCGCCTGCGCCTGCGCCGCCCTGCGCCGCCGCCGCTGTGATGACGTCATGACGTCATCGGTGCGCCACTGTTGCGCCACCGCTTTTCTGAGGGCGCGGCTGGCAGAGGCTCGAGGTGGAGGGCGGCTGTGGAGAAAGCGTGAGGGGGGGACGAGGACAGCGTAGCGAGGAGGGGGGCTCGAATGGTAACACTGGCAGGCAACTATTGGTAGTGGCCTGCTGTGAGTGAAGTGAAGAGAGAGCGAAAGGTAGAAGGGCCGTGTCAGCGAGGTGTCGGGCAACGGTGCCATTCATCCAGAAATTCGTCCGCCACGCCGACTTTACTTGAAGGAAAGGCAAGATGGAGCCGCTCGTGGGTTTGCGGCAGAGCGAGTCGCGCACCGTGCTCAAAGTGCGCGGGCCAGCCGCGGCGACCGCGCTCACCGCGGACTGGCGCTCCGACACCGAGGTACGCCACGGGCGCTCACCGGGTGCACTGGTACTCGGCCTGGCTCACGCCGTCGTGCAACCGCGATGCGTGGCCCTGGGGGCAGGTCCACTTGGCGTGGAATGTGGAGGGCAGCCCGCCGCTAACGGTGCGCTTCGACCGGCCGCACTCGCCGGCGACGCTCGCCTCGGCGGCGCTGGGCGACGGGCTGTGGCTCGTCCATGCGGACCGCCCCGCGGACGCGGGCCTGGGCGAAGGCGTGGCGTGGAGCACCGGCGACGGGCGCGCCGGCCGGGCGCTCTTTCTGACGCCGGACGCGGTGCGGGCCGCCGTCGCGGCGATGCAGCGTGGCCAGGACGCATGGAAGCTCGCCGCTGCATAGAAGGGGGGTAGTGTACAGAGTTTGTCTTACATTGTACAGGCTGTATATGACGCGCTCGACACGGTCGCCTAAAAGCAGCAGTCGCAGTCAAAGGGGCAGTCCGGCGTATCTGTCCAGGAGAAAGCGGCACGAAGACGTGCGATCCGTTAGAAGGCTTCGTTCTGTGCCCGGGCTGCTAGCGCCTAGCCCAAGCGTACCGCCGCCTTGGCCGATCTTGAGCTCCTCCGCAGTGTAGATGGGATACCCTTCCTCGGTATAGCGGCGCTCTGCGACGGCCGCGACGCATCCACCACGCGCACACACCGGCCTGGTGAGTACGCTGCCTGCGCTTTAACGTCGCGGGCCCGTGCCACGCACTGTTTCGCAGGCCGCGGCTGTCTGCAAAGCCGTCGTCTTCTTCGGCCGCTGGTGCCGCCGGCGCAGCGTCGGCCTTCCCGCCCGCCGTGGCCTTGCCGCCCGCCTTGCCGGCAGCCGTTTTGGCGGCCGACGCGGCCGGCACGGCCTCCTTCGGCTTCTTTGCCGCGAAAATGTCGTCAATGTCGGCCGCCTTGGCCGCCGCTGTGGCCGCTGCCGGCTTGGCCTTGCCAGCGGCCGGCGGCGCCGCGGCCTTGGCCTTGCCCGGCGCGGCCGCCTTCCCCGCCGCCGCGGGGGCGGCCTTGGCCGCGCCCTTGGCCGGTGCCGGCGCCATTGTGCTGCAGCCTAGCCAAACCGTTCAATATTGATGCACTCGATGTGTCGGGCTATCTGTTAGCGGGCCGCAGCTCAAAAGGCGCGGGGCGGCGGCGGCGGCAGGGCAGGGCAAGGGCGCCCGCACCTTCCGCCCAGCTGCCGCGTGCTCCGCCGCCCGGCCGTAGCGATGACGTCATTGGACGGATGACGTCATTCGGGTTTCGCGCGCTTTTTCTTTGTGTGTGTGTGTGGACGCGGCGCCGTTTCGCGGCCGCGGCGGCGCGTTTGGGAGGCGCCTTTCGCGGCCTCTTGCGGCCTTGCGCGGGCTTGCGCGGCCTTGGTAGGCAGTCGAGACCTCGCTGCAGGGGCAGGTGCTGCTGCTGCTGCTGTGTGTGTAGAGGTGTTGCGGCGGTCTGCAACAACCGCGGCCACGGCGGGAGCCCGAGCCTTGGTCTGGTGGTGACGCCGGCGGCGCGGCCGGCGCAAGCCTGTAAGCATGGCGGACGACCTCGAGGCGGCCATCATTGAATGGGTACGGCACGCCAGAGTTCGCCTCGCAGACCGCGGGCCTCGGCAGACGAGCTGACCGAGCGCCGCCGCGGATGTCTGTTGAAGGCACCCAGCTGTCCGTGTTCGAGGGCCTCTCGAAGCAGGCGACGTCGTTCGACAGCTTGCGCGACGGCGTTGTCCTCTACGAGATCATGCAGGGCCTGTACGGGCAGCGCGCGCCGCCGCCGAATGAGCGCAGTGACCCGTGCCAGCTGACGCCCGTGCGGCCCTGAGAAGGGACGCGTCGCTCACAGCGATCCCGCCAACTTCCCGCTGAGCGCCATCAAGACCGACGCCGGCGATAACTGGGTCCTGTGCGAGAGCAACCTGAAGCGGCTGCGCAAGGCACGGCCGCGCCGTTCTCGCGGCCTAGTGGCGAGCAGCCGGGCAACCGCTGACGCGCCGGCGCGGCCCCGCCATTGCCGCTGCCCGCTCGATTGCCACAGGGGCTCACCAAGCACTACGAGGAGCACCTGGGCGTGGAGATGGACCAGCTGGTCGTGCCGGACGTCACGGCCATCGCCAAGGACGGCGACGCGGGCGAGCTGGTCAAGCTCGTGCAGCTCGTGCTCGGCTGCCTCGTCAAGAACGAGAACAACCAGTACTACATCGCCAACATCATGCAGCTGGGCGCCCAAGCGCAGGCGGTGCTCATGAACATCATTGGCGAGGTCTGCCCCGCCTGCTTGGCGGCGCTACCTGCGCGCTCATCGGCATGTTGCTAACGCCGTTCGGCTTGGAGCGGTGTCACCGCCTCGTCAGATCATCCCCCTGATTGACGAGCATGCGTCGGCGCCGGAGCAGCGAAGGCTCCCGTCGCTCGGTTTCAGGTTCGCTGCCACCCACCGCGCGTGTGCGTGCTGGGCTCGGTGGGCTCACTTCACAGGCGAGCTGCGTATCGCGGTTTGGAACACCAGCGACAAGCTGGTGAGCAGCCTCGACGCGATCCAGGCGGAGCGCGACCAGCTGCTGACGGAGCGGCAGCGGCTCCAAGAAGAGCTCCAGCGCGCCACCGAGGACTACGTACGTTGCGCGTCGACGGTGCGCTGCACTGGATCCTGCTAACAACGTCGTGCCAGAACCACGAGGGCTTGCCGTGTTGTTGTTGGGCAGGACGAGCTGGCGCGAGAGCGGGACGAGGCCAAGGCCCGCATCGCGGAGCTGGAGGAGCAGGCGGCGCGCCAGCAGCAGCAGCAAAAGGCCGACGCCTACCGCCGCACCGACTACGATGCCATGAAGATCGAGCTGTACGCGAAACGCCAGGAGCGCTGCTTCCTGGCCACGCGTGTGCCAACCGCCGCAGCTGCCACCGCGGCGCTGGGTTGGGGCGACACAGCGACAAGCTCACCACCAAGCTGGCCGACGCCGAGGACACGATTCTGAAGCAGACGAGCACGATCGCCGACCTGAACCGCCGGGTGCGGTGCTGCGCGCCCACGCACAGCGTCTTTAGCCCGCTGTTAATGTAGCGCCCGCGGCGGCGGACAGAGGTCTGCGCGTTCCCCCCGCCAGATGGAGACGTTCAGCAAGCAGGCGGAGGAAGCGCAGGCGCTGCGGGACCAGGTGGACGACTTGCGCCACGTGGCAGACAAGCTGGAGAAGACCGAGCGGACGGTCGACATGCTCAAGAAGAAGGCGGAGGAGGCGAACGACCTCCGTCGGCAGCTCAAGGCATGCGTCCGGCCGCCATTGGCCGTGGCGGCGCCTGAACGGCACGTTAACGTGCACTGTGCCCGCTCGCTGACGCCCCCTCCTCCGGACGACAGGCGCTGCAAGCGGAGCTGGAGGCGGAGCGCGCCGCGGCGGCCGAGCTGGAAGACGCCAACCGGAGCTCCAGCCGTCAGCTGAACGTGGCCGACACCTACAAGCGGCAGATCAGCGGTACGACAGCGATCGCGCTTGGTGGGCAGGTCCACGCGATCTTCGTCTGACGCGTTGGCTTTGTATATTTTTCCGTCTGCGATCGCCGACGGACGCAGCGCTGGAGGCGGAGAAGAAGGAGCTGCTGGAGCTCAACGCGACGCGCGAATATGAGCTGCAAAAGGCCCGCACGGAGCTGGAGGCCACCAAGCACGCCAAAACGCAACTGGACGACGAGGTCCGTCGCCTGCGCTCGGACCTCGAGCTCGCGCAGCACGCCGGCGCCGGCGGCGCGAGCGAAGGTGCGCAGCGCGTGCGCCGCGCAGCTGGGCACGGCGGCATGTCCGGCTGACCGTCGCCAGGCATTTGCTCGGGCATTTTCCCGCTCCGGCATTTCCCCGGCGCCAGGCGCAGTGTCCGATTTCCACCTCAACCAGCAGCTGGCGCAGCTGTATGCGTGACTGGCAGCACTTGTTTAGTTTATGCCTTGGCTGACGTCCGTGCGCACGCAACTGTTGGCACCCCGGGCACCCCAGCCAAACCAAGGTCAAGGATCTGGAGCGGGAAAACCGGATGCTGCGCAGTGCCGGCGGCGGCGCGGGCGGCAGCAGCGGCGGTGGCCAGGCGGAGGTGATCGAGTCGCTGTACGAGGAGACTAAGGCGGCCAAGGAGGCGCTGGAGGGCGACTACCGCAAGGCCGTCCAGGAAAACCTGGCACTCAAGGACAGTCTTGCGACGCTGGAGAAGGAAGTGGTCGGCCTGCGCCTGCGTGCCGAGTACGCTTGGCGCATGGATGCACGACACGATGCTTGGGCGCCGGTTGGCTCATGGTGGGCTGGCACGCCTCCTTGTTCTGAGGGCGGCTAGGGAGGGCAACGTGCAGTCCACGGTGCTGGCCGAGCGGGAGCGGGAGCTGCGTCAAGTGCGCGCCAAGCTGGACGAGGCCGAGCTCTCGGTACGTTTGGGCGCGGGGTGGAGCAGGCACGACCCCCCTTGTGTCGGTGCTGACGACGGCGCCCGGTCATCTTGCCACGTTGCGGTGCGACAGGTGAACGACCTGCAGCGCAAGCTCACGGCTGCCGAGGAGTCGCTGACCGAGAAGCAGCGCGAGGTCGTGTCGCTTCGTTCCGAGCGTACGGCGCACAAGCGGCTCTGTCGCCCGAAGCGCGTCGCAGTAAGCCGTAGCGAAACTAACCACGTGCGCGGTTTGCGCTCGGTGTTCGCCTCCTCGCGCGCAGTGAATTTGGTGAGCCAGGACAAGGTGGCCATGCTGGACGGCCTCAAGCAGCAGCTGGAGGCGGAGGCGCAGGAAAAGGTGCGGCGCGCAGTCCCGCCTGCGCCAGTGACGGCAGCCACGCAACCGACCGGGCTCCTTGGACGCCCGCTGTCGGATGCGACCCCCCGATGGCAC
>Ga0180216_1001276_pt1 | contig 22856 bp, 14 predicted proteins | sample eDN3rd37CBELigMG_FD_128879 | JGI IMG/M metagenome (GOLD analysis project Ga0180216, IMG submission 128879) | Enriched Miracle-Growth compost microbial communities from Emeryville, California, USA - eDNA 3rd pass 37_C BE-Lig MG (version 2)... ...
CAGTTCGCCAAGCGCCAGGGAACCTGGTTCCGCGGCCTCGCCGAAGTCCGCCCGATTCCCGTAACGGCCGGAGAGGCTCCCGAGGAGACCGCCCGCCGGGTGGCCGAGCGGATGATGGGCGGCGGTTGACGAGAACGGTCAATTTCGCCGGATTGCCCTTCTGTCTTCGTCCCGCTTGTGCTACGAATCCGGTTCGAAACGGATTTCCCGACCTCGGCCCGCGCTCCGATCGCGCGCCGGCCGGGTCGGACGGATCAGCTTGAATTGAATCGAATCGCACCCTGTCCAGACGCGGATCTCGCGACAGCTCTTGATACCGGCGCGCGGCGTCAACCGGGGCCGTTCCCAGGGAAGGGGACAAAATCCATGGGCCGGCGACTCTTCTATCTGTTCGGCGCGATGTTCCTGTTTTCGCTGGCGACCGCCGGCGCCCAGGGATGGCAAGGCGCGCCGTCCCCCGTCAAGGCGGTCGAGCCCCAGCCGCTCCCGCCCCCCGACGGCGATCTCGCCGCGCCGGCCGAGATCCCCGCGCCCTCGGATTCTCGCTTCGAGGAGCCTCTGGACGTCTCGACGCCCCAACCGCTCGGCGAGCCGGCTCCCCTGGACATGGGAGGGTTCGACCCCAATCCCCCGCGCGACGAGCAGGTCCAAAGGGTCCAGGCCGCCCCGACTCCGGCCGCCGACGCCGCGCCGGCGCCCGACCCGTCGCAAACCGGGACGCAGCCCGGGGGAATCCCCACTCCCTTGATCGACCAGTTGCCGATGGGCCCGCATGAGGAACTTGTCAGCGTCGACGTTCAGGCGCCCGAGACGATGAACATCCAGATGGAGTCCACCGTCAAAATCATCGTCCGCAACAACGGCTCGTCCGACGCCCTCGGCGTCGTCGTCCGCGACGAGCTGCCCGAGGGCCTGGAGTTCGTCTCAAGCGCCCCCGAGACCCAGCCGGTCAACGGCTCGCTCCTGACCTGGAGCCTCGGCACCCTGCCGGCCGGGACCGAAAAGGTGATCCTGGTGAAGGTTAAGCCCACCCGCGCCACGCCGCTCGACCACGTCGCGACGGTGACGTTTCAGGCCGGCAGCCGAGCCCGTTCCCGCGTGCTTCAGCCCAAGCTCCGCGTCGAGATTATTCAGACCCCCAGCCTCCCCCAGGTTCTCAAGGGTCGACAAACCGAGTTTCGGATCTCGGTGACGAACACCGGCGACGGCCCCGCGCGCGACGTTCTCGTCCTGGCGAAGCTGAGCCCCGGCTTGGCCCTTGAGGGGGAGCGGAACGAGACCAACAGCTACGACCTGCCCATCAAGGTGATCGGCCCCGGCCAGCGCGAGGATCTGCCGCCGATGATCGTCGACGCGCGGCAGGGGGGCGTCCAGTCGTGTCTGGTCCGGGCCGACAGCCCCGACGTCGTTTTCGTAGAGGCCGAGGCGCAGGCCGAGCGGTCGTTTGAGGTCGTCGCCCCTCAGTTGAAGCTGGCGCTCGACGCGCCCGAGAAGCGGTACACCGACACCGTCGCCGACTACGCCGTGAGCGTCGCGAACCCCGGCACCGCGCCGGCGAAGAACGTCCAGATCATGGCGACGATTCCCGTCGGCGGCCGGCTGGTGGCGGTTCCTCCCGGCGCCCGCTACGACGCCCCGTCGCGTCGGCTCTTGTGGACGATCCCCCAGCTTGATCCGGGTGGCCAACCGCGATCGTACCCGTTCGAGGTCCGCATGGGGGGCGTCGGCTATTACGAGGTCACGGCCGAGGCCAAGGCCGACGGCGGCATCCAGGAGCGCGACAAGCGGTCGACCGACGTGCAGGGGATGGCCGATCTGGATCTGGTCGTCCGGGAGCGGCGGCGGGTGGTCGACGTCGACGGCACCACCACGTTCCAGATTCGGCTCCAGAACTACGGCACGAAGGAGGCGTCCAACATTCAGCTTCGCGCCGAGGTCTCGCCCAACCTGCGGATCGTCGAGACCGGCGGCGGCCCCGAAAAGGAGGCGAAGGGAACCCCCGACGGCCTCCAGATCGCCTTTCCGACGATCGACCGCATCCCCGCGGGCAAGGAGATGATTCTCGGAATCAAGGTCAAGGTCGCCAACCACGACAACCGCATCGGCACCTGCCGGGTCTACGTCAAGCACGACGACTTGCCCCAGGAGATCGACGACATGGCCACCGTCAAGCTGACCGAGGGCCGTCGAACCGCCGCCGCCGTCGACGAGCCGCCCGCCCAGTAAACGCGGCGTCCCTCCCGAAAAAAAATCTTGGAACGCGGCCCGGTGGCGCGAACCTTGGAAAATCTTTGGATGTCCGTAGGGAGGCCGCGACAAATTGACCGATCCGAATAACGGGTTGATTTGTCGGCGAGGGAGCGTCTACAATCCCCCTCGATGTCGCCATCCCGGTCGAATCGCCGGGGGAGGCGCGTCGGCCGGCTCCCGCGGATTTCGTTTCGATTAAACCTTCCGGAAAACGGCGACGAATTAAAACAGATGCACGACACAAGACGCGCGAAACGCCCATTCCAACCCATCGGCTCCTCCATGCCGAGGGGGCGTTTCGCACGGAGAAGGCTCGAGGATGTCCCCCTCGCCGCACGCCCCGGATGAGTGGCGCGGTCGCCGCAACGCCGAGATGACCCGGTTCGCCGGGGTCTTCCGCGGGCGGCTCCTCCTCGATCGTCGACTCAACTCCCAAGAACCACCGGCCGCGTTGAGCCTCCGGGACGGCGGTTGATGGCCCCGCCCGGCCGACGGTCAAAATTCGGGTCGGCCCCCCAACGCCGACGGCTTCCCTCCCAGGTTCCCGCTCCAATCGGAGCGCGATTCCATTCCGAGTGAGTGGATGCTTGATGAAGTCGGCGCGTCCCTCCCCTTGGGGGAGTCGACGCTTCGGATTCGCAAGCGATGTGGGCCGCGCGACGCGACTCGTCTCGTCGCGCGGCGGATTCCCCGTTGTTCGAGCCCTTGGGCTCCTCACCCCCGCCCGCCGTGGGCGCCCGGGGTTGGCGAATCGATCGCCCCGCGTGGGGGACCGTTGCGCCAAGCCCGCAGGTTTTCTCCAACAATTTTCGAGGGTCTCACACCATGCCAAGCGCTTCCGAAAAAATCGAACAAATCTTCGCGCAGGTCATCCAACGCAACCCGGGTGAGGTGGAGTTCCACCAGGCCGTCAAGGAGGTCCTCGAAACACTCGCGCCGGTCCTCGAGAAACACCCGCAGTACGCCGAGCACAAGATCATCGAGCGGATCTGCGAGCCGGAGCGTCAGGTCATCTTCCGCGTTCCCTGGCAAGACGACCGCGGCGAGGTGCAGATCAACCGGGGCTTCCGCGTCCAGTTCAACAGCGCCCTGGGGCCGTACAAGGGGGGGCTTCGGTTCCACCCCTCGGTATACCTGGGAATCATCAAGTTCCTCGGCTTTGAGCAGATCTTCAAGAACGCCCTGACCGGCCTGCCGATCGGCGGCGCCAAGGGCGGCTCGGACTTCGACCCGAAGGGGAAATCCGACGCCGAGGTGATGCGGTTCTGCCAGAGCTTCATGACCGAACTGCACCGCCATCTGGGCGAGTACACCGACGTGCCGGCCGGCGACATTGGCGTCGGCGGTCGCGAGATCGGCTATCTGTTCGGCCAGTACAAGAGGATGACCAACCGCTACGAGTCGGCGGTCCTGACCGGCAAGAGCCCCGAGTGGGGCGGCTCGCTGGTCCGGCGCGAGGCGACCGGCTACGGCGCCGTCTTCTTCGTCGAGGAGATGCTCAAGACGCGGCGCGAGTCGTTCGACGGGAAGACGTGTTTGGTCTCCGGCTCGGGCAACGTGGCCATCTACGCGATTGAGAAGATCCACGAACTCGGCGGCAAGACGGTCGCCTGCTCCGACTCCGGCGGCGTGATCTACGACAAGGACGGGATCAACCTGGAGACGCTCAAGCGGATCAAGGAGGTGGAGCGGCTGCGGATCTCCAACTACGTCGAACAGCATCCCAACGCCAAGTACATTCCCAACGGCAACATCTGGGACATCCCCTGCGACGTGGCGATCCCCTCGGCGACCCAGAACGAGCTCGACGGCGATTCGGCCCGCCGGCTTGTGGAAAACGGTTGCATCGCCGTCGGCGAGGGCGCCAACATGCCCACCACCCCCGAAGGCGTCCGGATCTTCAACGAAGCTCGCGTCGCCTATGGCCCCGGCAAGGCGGCCAACGCCGGCGGCGTGGCCACCTCGGCCCTGGAAATGCAGCAAAACGCCAGCCGAGACGCCTGGAGCTTCGACTACACCGAGCGGCGGCTTCAGGAAATCATGAAGGAAATCCACCGCTCCTGCTACGAGGCCTCCGAGGAGTATGGCCAGCCCGGCAACTACGTCCTCGGCGCCAACATCGTCGGCTTCATCCGCGTCGCCGAGGCCATGGTCGCCTTCGGCCTGGTCTGACGCCCGCGGGCGGACTCGCGGCCCAGCGGAAGGGCGAGGCTCTCACCGCCGGCCGCGCTTCGAGCCCGCCTTGGTTCGCCCCGCGGCCCCGCGTACAATCGGGGCTGGAGGCGCGCCAAGGCGGTTCGCGGTTCCGGAGGGCCCTCGTCGTGATGGCCGACGTCGCGGCTGGGGCGCCGCCAACGACCGCCCAGGCTCCTCCGAAGGTAGGCGAAACGCGCCGCCCAAGAAGGAGGATCGACGTGAGCAAAACCACCTCGACCATCATCGGCCCCGACGACGTGGGCCGGCGCATGACCCTGGACGACTTTCTTCACGCCGAAGGAGAGGGGGGGCGACTCCACGAACTGAGCCGGGGAATCGTGACCGTGGTTGATGCGCCGAGTCCCCGACATGCTTTAATCATGGACTCAATCTCACGCATGTTGGGACGTTATCGAGATCCGCATCCCGGGATCATTCATGGCGTCGTCGCCGGGGCTCGCCTGTGGGTTGAGACCATCGCCAGGCCGTCGGACATCCACCAAATCCCGGTCTTGCCGGGCCTGGAACTCTCCATCGCCGAGGTGTTCGAGGCCGCATGAGGCGAACCCTTCGAATCCTGGGGATCGCCCTTCCCTCGGCCTTGGTGATCATGGCCGTCGTGGCGCTGCCGGGTTGGTTGCCGATCCTCCCGCGGTCGGTTCAGCGTGGGCTGACCGAGGGGCTGCTGCAAGGGACGCTCTCCTTTTACGCGGGGTTGGTCGTCGCGGGACTGGTCGGAACCCCCTGGTTCGGCCGGCGGACAATCCGGGCCTGGCGCGCCAAGCGCCGGGGGACTTGGTCGGAGCGGCTCTTTTTGCTCTGCCTGTCGTGTCTGGTTTCGCTCGTGCTCCTTGAGACCGGCGCGGCCGCCGCGCGGGCCTGGACGCATCGGTTCCCCATCCTTCCCACAAGCTTTCCGGACGCGGATTCAAACGACTATCGAATCCTCGTCCTGGGTGGATCGAGCGCCCTGGGAGAGCCGTATCGGCCGTGGGTTTCCGTTGGCCAAATCGTCACCTGGAAACTCGGGGAGGCCATCCCCGAGCGCCGGTTCGAGCCCGAGATCCTAGCCTGGCTGGGCGACTCGCTCGAAGCGCAGCACCACAAGCTCGCCCAGATCACGCGTCGACCCGACGCCGTCATCATCTATTCGGGGCACAATGAATTCGCCTGGCGGTTCGAGGAGAACCGCGACTATAGGCTCGACCCCGGCGCCTCGTGGGCGATCGCGCGCGGTATTGATTATGCAAGTTCGTTCTCGCCCTTCCGCCGCCTGATTCGTGAACTCATCAGCAAGAACCGCCTCGACGCGCCGCCGTCGTTGAACGGCCGCCATCAACTGATCGACCCGCCGCTCTGCGACCCGGCCGAATACGCCGAAATCCTGGCCGATTTCTCGGCGCGATTGGAGGCCATCGTCGCCTATTGCGAGCGGATCGGCGCCCAGCCGATCTTGATCATCCCCCCGGCCAACGAGGCCGATTTCGAGCCGAGCCGGTCCACCGCCGCTCCCGGAACGAGCCTGGCCGATCTCCGCCGCCTCGCCGACGAATTCCGAATGGCGCGGAGCCTCATGGAGCGCGACCCGGCGCGGGCCGAAGCGTTGCTCCGGGCGATTCTCGGCCGCCATCCCGAGTTCGCCGAGGCCCATTACCGGCTCGGCAAGCTGCTGGAGGCGTCGGGACGGATCGACGAGGCGCGGAAGCGGTTCCTCGCCGCCCTGGACCGCGACGGCCTGCCGGTTCGCTGCCCCGAGCCCTTCCGCGCCGCGTATCGCCGGGTCGCCGAGCGCCACCCCTCGGCCATCCTGATCGACGGCCGCGGCGAATTAATCGAAGCCGGTTCCTCGGGGCTTCTGGGTGATAATATGATCGAAGACACGCATCACCCCAACTTAAAGGGGCAAGTCGCGCTCGCGGCCGCCGTCGTTCGCGAGCTGAAGCGGCGGGAGGCGTTCGGCGCGGATTCGGCCGCCATCGAGTCTCCCGATGTTGCGTCGTGCGTCGCCCGATTTGAACTCGACGCCGAACGGCTGGCGGAAGCCTGCGAGCGCACGAGCGTTCATTACGAGCGGGTGGCGGGGTATCGCTACGATCCCTCGGAGCGCTTGGCGAAGTCCCGGCGCTTCGCCGAAGCCGCCCGACGCCTCCGCGCCGGGGCGTCGATTCATGACGTCGGCCTCCCCGCATTCGATTTTGAGGATGTTCGCAAGTGAGCCTGGAAGACGTGAAGACGGAAACGGAATGGGTGGGGCTTTTGAACCTCGACAAGCCCCCCGGCAAGACCTCGCGCGACGTGGTGAATCAGGTCGCCCGGCTTCTGCCTCGAAAGGTCAAGGCGGGGCACGCCGGCACGCTCGACCCCTTGGCCGTGGGCGTTTTGGTCGTTTGCGTCGGCTCCGCCACCCGGCTGATCGAAAACGTTCAGCGCATGGGCAAAACCTATCGAACGACGATCCGCCTCGGCGCCCGCAGCGACACCCACGACCGCGACGGCGCCATCGTCGAGACGAGTAATCCGAGCGTCCCGACCCTGGAGGAGATCGACCAGGCGCTTGAATCCCAACGCGGGAAGATCCTCCAGCAACCCCCCGAGCATTCGGCCCTCAAGGTCGCCGGTCGCCGGGCCTACGATCTCGCCCGCGCCGGGCTTCCCGTCGAGCTCGCGGCCCGTCCCGTCCGAGTTGATCGGATCGAAATATTGTCGTATTCTTGGCCGTGGCTTGAGCTGGAGATCGACTGCGGAAGCGGGACCTACATTCGGTCCATCGCGCGCGACCTGGGCAACGCGCTCGGCTGCGGCGCTCTGATGGAGACTCTCGTCCGAACGCGGATCGGCCGGTTCCCCCGCGAATGCGCCATCGCCCCCGACCAACTCACCCGCGAGAACCTGGCCGATCATCTTCGCCCCGCGCTTGAAGCCGTCGCCGACCTCCCCCGGATCGCGCTCGACGATTCGCTCCTGGCCGATATCCAACAGGGGAAAGCCCTCGCCGCCCCGCGCCTTCCCGGCGTCGCCATTCCCCCCGGCGAAGTCGCCCTTGTCACCGAATCCGGCCGCCTGGCCGCCCTGGGCGAGGGCGATCCGCGCCAGGGCGTCGTTCGGCCGCGAAAAGTGCTGGTGGTTTGATGTGTTCAGTTGGCGCCACTCTCCGCCTCCCCCGGGAGCAGGCGGTCCGCTGGGTCGCATGAGGTTCGCCGGGTTTGCGGATGAAGCGCTGGGATGGGGGCCCGGGCGGGGCTCGCTCCAAAGCGGCTTTCCGCCGCCCGCCACCCATCATCACCGCTTACTTCCGAGCGAACGCCAATCCCTTGTCGTCGTCGCCCGCGCCGATCAGTTTGAACGTGAAGTGGTCGTCGTCGGTCCAGGAGACCCGGCCGACCATCGGGGGTTGGGGGGCGTCGCCGTCGCGGACGAGCGTCAGGAGGCCGTTGCCGGTGGCCCGGACTCCCTCAAATTGCCTCGATTCGCCCCGGCCGTCGACCTTCCAGGCGAACTTGCCGTCCTTGGTCAGGTCGAGGGTGATGGTGGAGTCGTCCGAGGGCTTGGCCGTCCAGGTTCCCTCCAGCTTCCCTTCGCGAGCGGCGACGACGGGCTCGGCGTCGGCGTCGGCGTCGCCGGGGGCCTCGGCCGCCGGGGCGACCGCCGGAGCCTCGGCGAGAGGCGCGGCCAGCGGGTCGCCGCGCTTGGCCAGCGCCTCGCCCTTGGCCTTCTCCAACTGCTTGAGCAACTGGGCCGAGAGCTTGTCGTCGGGCTTTAGTTTGGTCACGGCTCGAACCTGCCCGAGCGCCGCGTCGCCGTGCCCCTGGGTCAGGTAGTGGTACCCGAGCAGGAAATGCGCCTGGGCCGACTCCGGATTGGCCCGGACGAAGTCCTCCAGCGCCCGGATTTGCTCGGTGTAGGCTTTCGTGGAGTTGTCGTAAAAGCCGATGAGCGTCGGCCAGTCCCAGCCGGGACCGATGGAGAGGACCGGGTACAGGGCCGTCGCGGCCTCGTCGTACCGCTTCAGGGCGAATAGGGCCAAGGCCCGGAATTCGTGGAGTGTCGGGTCGTCGGGACGCTTCTCGACGGCCTGGTCGGCGTATTCAAGCGCCGCGGTGTACAGGCCCCCCTCGAACGCCACCCGCGCCTTCTCAAACAGGTCGGCGGCGGGGCCGGCGGCCTTCGCGGCGATCGCCGGGTTGAGCGGCCGGGTGTAGTCGTAGACCGAAATCGGCCCCAAATAATAGGGGTTGAAGTAGCTCGAAAATCCCCAGTCGTAGAGCATCGGCCCATAACTCCACGAAGGGATCCCGAACCCGCCCAGCCCCCAACCGAGGCCGCCATATCCCCAGCCGCCATACCCCCAGCCGGGATACCCCCAGCCATATCCGCCGAACCCCCAGCCGGGATAGCCCCACCATCCCAGGCTGCTCACTCCCAATCCAAGCCCGCCAATTCCCCAGCCCAGTCCGCCGATTCCCCAGCCCAATCCGCCGAACCCCCAACCCGGCCAGCCGAAATGGAACCTCGTCGATCCGAATCGACCCGCTCCCCAGCCGAACCCGGGGCCTCCCCAGCCGCCGCGACCCCGCCAAGCGCCGGCGGGACCGACGAAATTGCCGCCCCAGCCCGGGATTCGGTTTCCAAAATGGCCGTGGACACTCGGTATCCCCGACGCGCCGCCGACCCCGATCCATCCCGGCCGCGCCCCGTGGCCTCTCGGCAACCCCGGATTGCCGAACCGAACCCCGCCGGGAAGGGCGGTGTGCCCGCCAATCCGGCCTCCACCCACCCCGCCTGGTCCAATCCATTGGCCGCCGAGGTGGCCCATTCCACTCCCGCCCATGCCGCCCGGCAGCCCTCGGTGGACTCCTCCCACCCCGCCGAACCCGCCGCCCAGCCCGCCGGGGACGCCCCGATTGATGCCGCTCATGCCGCTGAATCCGCCCATGCCGCCCATGTGGCCGCCGAAACCGCCCATGTGGCCGCCGCCCATATGGCCACCGAAACCGCCCATGTGGCCGCCGCCCATGTGACCACCGCCGCGCTGCGCCAGGGCCGCGCCGCCGATCGGGAAGGCCAGGGCCAGCAGCGCCGCGAGGCCCGTTGTCGCCAGAAGTCCAGGTAGTCGTCTCATGGTCCACCTTCATCCCGCCGTTTGAAACTAGCGCGGAGAACTCAATCGAATTCTATGCGCCGGGGGAAAGCGGTTCTTGACGCGACTTATTTTTTCCCGTTCGCGACCGATATTTTAATCGATGCATCCATGTTGACTGTGGGGCGGCGGCGCGTTTGAATCGAATGAAGCCGATCGGTTTTGCGTCTAGTTGTATAATGATCCGGCATGGTCGAGGGCGATGGCGTCCCCGCTTGGGAATTCGGAACCGAGACGGGAGGAGGCGGTCATGATTTCCGCACTGGTGTTGGGTTGCGCGGTGGGGATCGTCGGCGACGCGGCGGCGGAGACGGCGACGCCCTCGGCGGCCGATCTGGCCGCCTACCAGGCCGCCCGGGCCACAATCGGCCGCGACGCCGACGCCCATGTGATGCTGGCGCTTTGGTGCGAGAGCCGAGGCATGGCCGCCGAGCGGACCGCCCTCCTGACCCGCGCCGTGCTGCTGGACCCCGACAACGCCAGGGCGAGGGGGCTTCTCGGCTTCGTCGAGCACGAGGGCAAATGGCTGCGGCCCGAGGAAGTGGCCAAAGCGGTCGAGGACTCCCCCGAGCGGCAGGCCGTTTTCCAGGAATACCTGCAGCGCAGGACGAAAGCCCGCGACAAGGCCGACGACCTGTACAAGCTGGCGCTCTGGTGCGAGGAGAAGGGCCTAACCCAGCAGATGACGGCCCATCTGCATCGGGTCGTCGAGCTGGATCCGGGCCGTGACGGCGCCTGGCGCCGGCTTGGCTTCAAGAAGGTCTCCGGCCGCTGGGTCAACCCGGAGTTCGAGGCGGCGGTCCAGTCCGAGCGCGAGGCCCAAAACAAGGCCGACAAGCTCTGGGGACCGAAGCTGGAGAAGCTCAAGGCGGCGCTTTCCGGCCGCGACAAGGCGAAGAAGGCCGAAGCGATCGAGGAGCTTGCGACGATCAACGACCCCCGCGCCACGCCGTCGATCTGGCGGGTCTTCGCCCGGGGGAACGAGGGGAGCCAGCGGGTGGCCGCCGAGGTTCTGGGTCGGATCGAGGGCTCGGGGGCGTCGCGGGCGTTGTCGATGCTGGCGGTGTTCAGCCCGTTCCCCGGCGTCCGCGGCGACGCCGCGCAACTTCTCAGCCGCCGCGACCCGCGCGAGTTCGCCGGTCTCTTGGCCGGGTTAATTCGCGACGAGGTGAAGTACAAGAAGAAGGACGTTAACGGCCCCGGCTCGCAGGGGGAGTTGTTCGTCGAAGGGAAGGAGGCCAACGTCCAGCGGTTTTACACGCCGCTACGGCCCCCGTCCTCTCGAGACTTGATGCCCGGCGATCAGGTGAGAGTCGATGAGTTTGGGATGACGTACGTCGAACGTCCCTTGGGTGGAGCGCACGGTCCCAGAACGCCAACAACCAGCTTTGTCGGTACTCTTCCCTATTTCGGGGCGCAACCGGGCTTTTTGGGGGGCCTTCCTCAAACTGGAATTTTCTCGTCGCTACCTCCGGGGAGGATCCAGACGGGGGCCGCCACGATTTTTCAAGAAGCGGGCCTGAATCCCCAGCTCAGTCAGCGGGTCGCCGAGCAACTGGAGCCTAGGCGGGTCGATTTGACGCCGACCGCCGGCCTGAACGCCACGCCGATTTATGAACGGTCGTTGCGAATTCCCGTCGGCCGGATGCTGGCGGAGGCGGATGCGTCCGCCCGGATCGCGCAACAGCAACTCGCCCAGGACGTTCAGCGGATCGAGGAGCACAACGCGCCGATCCGCGAAATCAACGACCGCGCCACGGCGATCCTCAGGAACGTCAGCGGAATTGACCAGGGCGACGATCGCGGCAAGTGGATGGAATGGGTCTACGACCTGAACGGCTACGGTTTTCCCCAAAAGTACGAGACCCCGGAGCCTCCCACGATCTACACGGACGTTCCCATCGCGTTCCAGCCCCAAGCCGCGCCATTTCTCACTCAACGGCTCGTCGCGTTGGCCAATATCGGCCCCTCCTGCTTCGCCGGGGGGACCTTGGTGCGCGCCTTGCGCGGGGATCGGCCGATCGAGGAGATTGAAGTCGGCGACCAGCTTTTGACCCAGGACACGACCACCGGCAAGCTCGAATACCGGGCGGTCGTCGCCGTCTTCCACAACCCGCCCAATTGGACTTACAAGATCAACATGGGCAACGAGGTGGTTCGCCCGACGGGCATCCACCGATTCTGGAAGGCGGGTCAGGGCTGGATCATGGCGCGCGACGTGAAGGCCGGCGACCGACTGCGAACCGTCGGCGGGACCGTTGAGGTTGTCTCCGCCGAGAAGAACGAGGTGGAGCCGGTGTTCAACCTGCTTCTGGAGGGGGGCGACAACTACTTCGTCGGCTCGACGGGCCTGCTGGCCCACGACAACGGCTTCGTCGAGCCCGTCGCCGAGCCCTTCGACGGCGTCCCCGCCCTGGCGGACCTGGGGACGGCGGCGAAGCCCTGAGAAGGGCGCGGGATCCCGGAACAAGTTCGGGAGCCTCGCCCTCCCGACCCGACCCCATTGCGTAGCTTCTTCCGTAAACCCCGCGCCCCTCATCCGGCCTGCGGCCACCTTCTCCCGCGAGGGGAGAAGGATGATTGGCCGGGGCCGTTTTGATGAGACCTTCGCGTCAGGCGTAAACCCGCTCCTCGACCGGGCGGATCGCCGCGCCTTGTTCGCGGAGGAAGTCGAGGCTGCGGCGGGGGACGCGGCAATGGATGATGACCCGTCCGCGCTCGTCGTCAAAGGTTTGGCCGTGAACATGGGCGTGCTGGGCGAGGTACGCTTGCGTCCGGCCGTCGGCCATGTCGACTTCCACGTCGGCGTCGAGCGCCCGATTCAACAGGGCGGCTCGGACGGCCAGTTCCAGGTTGTCGAGTCCCTCGCCCGTGGCGGCGCTGATGGAGACCGAGTCGCGATAATGGGCCCGCAGCACGTCGAGGAACGAGCGGTCGGGAACCTTGTCGGTCTTGTTCAGCACCAGGAGCGTCGGGTGGTCCTTCAACCCCAGTTCGTCGAGCACCTCGGCGACGGCCGACACCTGCGCTTCGGCTTCGGGGCTTGAGGCGTCGACGACGTGCAGGAGCAGGTCGGCTTGCCGGGCCTCCTCCAGCGTCGCCTTGAACGAGGCAACGAGCGCGTGGGGCAGGTTCCGGATGAACCCGACGGTGTCCGACAAAAGCGCCACGCCGCCGCCGCGAAACCGCCACTGGCGGGTTCGGGTGTCGAGGGTCGCGAACAGCTTGTCCTCAACCAAAACCCCGGCCTCGGTCAGGGCGTTCATCAGCGTGCTCTTGCCGGCGTTGGTGTAGCCGACCAGCGAGACGGTCGGAAACTCGCTCCGGCCGGCGACCTCGCGCTCCTTCCGCGCCTGGATCTTGCCGAGCTTCGCCTTCAGGTCGCGAATCCGGTTCGCCACCAGCCGGCGGTCCTCTTCAAGCTGCTTTTCACCAGGACCGCGCACGCCGATGCCGCCCTTGTAGCGCGACAAGTGCGTCCACATCCGCTTCAGCCGCGGCATGGCGTATTCCAGCTGCGCCAGCTCCACCTGAAGATGGGCCTCGTGGGTCTGGGCCCGCGTGGCGAAGATGTCGAGGATGACCTCGGTGCGGTCAATGACCTTCACCTCCAGCGCCTTTTCGAGGTTCCGCGTTTGCGCGGGGCCAAGGTCGTTGTCAAAGACGACCAGATCGGCCTCCTGGGCCGAGGCGAGCTCCTTCAGCTCCTCAACCTTGCCGGAGCCGATGTAGGTGGCGATGTCCACCTGATGCCGCTTTTGCAGCATCGTCCCGACCACCTCCAGGCCGGCGGTCTTGGCCAGTCCGCGAATCTCGTCCAGGGGATCGTCGATGTTGAACTCGCCTCCCGGCAGGATGACCCCGACCAGGATCGCGCGCTCGGGACGCTCCAGACGCTCGGTGCGGCTTGTGTCGATCAAAATAGGTTTGAACCTCTCTTCCTGAAGACGGACGAACGACACGGGGTGGACGAAAGAACATGACGGTCGAATTGTAAGGGGCGAACCACGGGCCGTCAACGACGAACCGAGCCGGCCTTGGGGCTTCGGCCTCCTCACTCTATAGGACGTTGGCCGGCCGGCATTGGTTCGCGCGTGGCGGGGCTATCTCCTTGTCGCCTCGGCGCCCGGTTGCGCGGCCGTTTGGACCGGGGCCGCGGGGGCGACGCGCTCGTAGATGCGAATCTGTGTTTGCCCCGGCGCGGGCTCGCCGGGAATCGCGACGATGGGGGGGCGGTCGCCGATGAGGTTGTGGAGGGTCTCGGAATACGTCGAGGGATTATCAACCTGCTCGCCGAGCGCCACGACCCAGCGGACGTTCGGGTCCTCCGCGGCGGTGGGGAGGTCGGCGAAGTTCAGACCCTCGCGACGGCTGAAGTAGAGCGACCAGTCGGTCAGGTCGAGCGCCTTGGACTCCTTGGGCTCGGCTTGTGAGAGCCAGATGCCGGCGTCCCAGTAGACGTTGAACGGACCGGGAGTGCTGACGACGGGTTCGCCGAGCCGGGGGATCAGGATCAGGGGGACGACCGCCAGGGCCCAGACGGCCGCGCCGGGCTGAAGCCGCTCGCCGGGCAGGCCGACGAGCCGACCGTCGAACGAGACCGTCTTCATCAGCCAGTCGAGCCCCTTCGCCGCGGCCAGGATCAGCAGCATCCCCGGCACCAGGGCGTTGCGGGGCGAACAATAACCGGCCGTCGCGTGAAGGCGGACCAGGGCGAAGAGCGAGGCCGAAAAGACGATCCCCAGAAACAGCCGGGTCCGCGGCGGGATCGCGCCGTCACGCGCCGCGAACAATCCCAGAGCCGCCGCCGCCAGGAGGGCGAACGGCACGTTGGCGAAAAGCGTCTCCAGCGCCTGGCCGGCCGCGATCCGATACGTCTGGGCCGTCGTTTGACCGGCCGCCAAGGGCGTCTCGCGCTCCAGGGCGTTCGCCGCCGACTGGGCCTGTAGTCCCAAAACTCGGGCGATGCCGGGCCGGCTGACGAGGCTCCCATTCGCCGCCATGTACGGGCCGACCACCACGGCCGAGCCGATCGCCATGAAGCCGACCGCCGCCCACCACCGGGGCCAGTTGATCCGGGTCGCGCGATGGAGAGGCACAAGCGCCAACGTCGCCAGAACCGAGGCCGGCAAGAGCAACCCCTCGGGCCGCCCCAAGTAGGCCAGCGCGCCGCAGCCCAAAGCCAATGGGAGCCAGACGAACCGACCCTCGCGCAGATATTTCACGGCCGCCCAAAGGCCCCAGGTCCAGGCCGGAAGGAACGTCGACTCGCTGATCGCGTTGACCACCACCGACCCAATCACCGGGTTGGCCGGCAAGAGCGCGCAGGCGAGCCACGCGGCGCGGTCGCCCAGGAGCTCTCGACCAAGCAGGTAGACGGGGATCGTCAGCAAGACGATCGAGGCGAAGCCCAGGGCCACCGCCGCGCGCTGCCACCACTCGGGCCCCTCGCCGCCGATCAGCCCGTGGAAGGCGACGATCCCGAGCGGGTGCAGCGGGTGGTCGATCCCCCCAAAAAGCCCTTCGCGCCAGGAGCCCGCGTCGATCCGCTGGGCCAGCTCGATCGACCGAAGTCCGTCGCGTAGCTGGGCCTCGGAATGGCGGAGCGTCCAAAGCAAGACTCCGGCCGTGATCGCCATCCAGATCAAGACCCGCGCGACGTGATCCACCGTGGAAACGCCGTCGACCCCGCCGGTGGACTCGGGCCTGGAATTGGCGCCGGAGGTGGGGCCGGGCCGGTGCCTGGAAACGGAGTTGGTCGATGGTTTCAGGCGAGGCGATGCGACGTCCATGTCCGCGCTCCTCTGGTGTGTTGGCTCCCGGGAGGGCCATCCCCTCCCGCCGAGCCGGCGCCGGGCGAGGGGCTCGGCGGGAGCCTCGCCCTCTCAAAATCAGCCGCTTGTCGTTATTTCATCGCCGACTCGGGCGACGGCTCCGACCTGGCCAGGCCGGGTGAAAGCTTAAAAACATGGACCCGCGAGACCCCCTTGCGGCGCGTCTCGGGGAATGACCAGACCGGGGCGCGCCCGGCCGTGAGGTCGCGGACGGTTTGGCAATAATCCCACTCGCCGACCAGGAAGGCGTCGTGCGCGACGAGCCAGCCGAGCGCCGGGTCGCCGAGCGCCCGGCCGTAGTCGGCGAACGAGTAGCCGGGAAGGTCGCCGTAGTAGAGGGCCCACCCCTTGAGATCGAAGACGGTCTCGCCGGCGGAGGCGTGTTGCGCCAGCCATTCGCCGGCCCGGCGGTAGCCATTGTGGGCTCCGTTGATCGGAGCGAGGGTTTGTCCTCCCCAGAAGCCGCCGATGGCGAGTGGACACGCGGCGAGAGCCGTCGCTTGAACGAGCCGCCGGCGGGACTCGACCTCGCCCGTGAGCCGCCGCGCGAGGACTTCCGACAAACCAACCAGCCCGCGCGCCGCCGCGGCGATCAAGGGAAGCGCGGCGATCAGGGCGTGCCGGGGGGTGCAATAGCCCCCGGTCTCGTACAGTCGAACCAGGGCCAGGATCCAGGCCGCGCAGATGATCCCGAGGAACAGCTTGCCCCGCGCCCGGCCCGGGTCGGATTCGGCCGGCCGGAAAAACAGGCCGGCGGCGGCCAGAATGAGCAGGGGCGTCGTCGCGGCGCCTTGCAGGGCCCGAAACACGGCGCGGCAGGCGACGGCCAGCGACTTGAGGGCCGTTTGATCGGGGTCGAGGGGCCGCTCGCGCTCGATGGCCATCGTCGTCGACTTTGGCGCGGTGCCGAGCAGCCGGGCGACGGCCGGCTTGGTTCCGATTCCCCCCTTCATCGCGACGTAGGGCCCCATCACCAGCATCGGCCCGACCACGATCAGGGCCGTCGCGCGCGTCCAGGCGGGCCAACTCAGCCGGATGGAAGGGCGAAGGAGCATTAGCCCCAGCGTCGCCGCCAGCGCCGCGGGAAGCAAAAGCCCCTCGGGACGGGTCAGGAACGCCAGGCCCGCCGCGAGAACCATCGGCGCCAGCCAGAGGGCGCCCCCGCGCTTCAGGAACCGGAGGGCGAACCAGCATCCCCACGTCCAGAAGAGGAGAAAGAGTCCCTCGGAGAGCGCGTCGGCCAGCACGTGCCCGGTGTTAGGAACCAGGAAGGCCAACGCGCAGGCCAGCCAGGCGGCCGTCGGCCCGAAAAGCTCAAGGGCCACCAGGTAGAGCGGGACGACGAGCAAGACCCCCGCGACAACCGAAGCGACCTGGGCCGCCGTTTGCCAGTCCTGGGGAGAATCGCCCCCACCGAGCAGCCTGTGGACTCCGGCGATCGCCATCGGATAGGCCGGGTGATCGACGGCCCGAACGACCGACGTTTTCCAGTCGCCCCGATCAACCGCCCGGGCGCCGGCGACGTATCGCAGGCCGTCGGCGTACATGACCTCGGTGCGCGCGGCCAGCCAGCCGAGAAAAATCGCGACTGGGACCATCAGCGCCCCGATCCGCGCGGCGTGCTTCGCGGTGGTCAAGCGGTTCCATCCTTTCGAGGGGGGATCCAAACGTTTCGTGGCCGGCCTCAGTGAGGCCGGGGGCCCTCGGTTCACGCGCCGGGGGCGCGAACCCCGGTTACAACAACTTTGACGCCGCCTTCGATTCGCTCATCCGTTTGCGAAATCTCGCGCCCCGGGCTCGGCCCTTCGGACCTCCCTCCCCGGGCGGGAGAGGGGATGACGGGGGCTCGCTCTCCACGTCTTCGGCCAGGGCGAGCGCCTCGCGGCCTCGGGGGCCGCGGTCGCGCCGCATGGCGGCGGCCATCCGGCCGATCGTCCTCCAGGCCCGGCGCTCCGCCGGCCTCCTCAGCAGAGCCGCCCAGGCGCCCTTGAGGGCCGCCTCGGCCTCGATCACCCGCGCCAGGGCCAGAAACTGCCGCCGGGGCGCGTGCTTGAGGAAGTACAGGAGCTTGCCGTGCCGGATGACGACGCGCATCTTGGGCGAAATCGGCCGATCCTGCAAGGGATGTCGGTGGACGACCTGAACGCCCGGATCGTACTCGACCGCCCAACCTCGGTCGCGGGCGACCCGGCACAGGGCGACCTCCTCGTGGTAGAGGAAGAAATCCTCGTCCATCCCACCCACTTCGGCCATCATCCGGGCGTTGAGGAGCATGCAGGCGCCCGTCGCCCAGTCGACGGGACCGGGCCGGACGCGTCGGGGCGCGACGTACTTGCGGCGGCGGCGCGGGCGGAACTGCTCGCCGACGAACCGGGCGAAGCTCGGGAACCGGCCGATGGAGCCTTGGGGCGTGCCGTCGAGGTTTCGAAGACCAAAGCCGACGACCCCGGGGCTCCCGTCCGGGCGGGACTCCAAGACGCCGATTCGGGCGATGATTCGGCCGAGCGTTCCGGGCTCGACGTCCACGTCGGGGTTGAGCAAAAGTAGCCAATCCCCGCGCGACTTGCGCCAACCCGCGTTGACACCGACGGCGAATCCGCCATTATCGGGTCGGAGCACGAGATCGACCCCAGGTTGCCGGAGGGCCCGGGAATTCGGCGCCGGTTCGCTCGACCCATTGTCCACCACGACGATCCGACAGACGCCCGAACGGATTTCGGGCTCCTCCACCAGCTTCCCGAGCAGGGCGAGAACGTCGGACCAGCCGTTGTAGTTGACGATGACGACCGTCAACCGGGGCGGGAGGCGATGCGGCGATTGGGTGCGGGATGCGTCCACGCGGTCGGCCTCGGCGAGGGTTCTCGAGCTTGCCCATTCCGATGACTTGATCGGATTCACTGGATGATTCCGTTCGGATGGGCCGATGGAAAAGCTTAAACCAAATCCGCTCGGGGCGGCGCATGCCAAGGATGGTACGGGGAACGGCGGGGATCCGCAAAGGCCAATCGGACGACCGAACGGCCGCGGCGGCGGCCCCGGGAGTTCGACCGATGGATCGGTGGCGTCTTATGAATGAGTCCCTGGAGATCGTCGGGGGAAAGAGCGTCGGCCGGGTCGTGGGGCGATCCCGCAAGCGGATCGTCCTGGTCGGCGCCCGCCGCGACGCGCGAAGACTTCTGCGCCACGTCGACGCCGAAACCGCGCCGATCGTCGGCTTCATCGACGCCGGACACGAGCGCAAGTCCGGCCCTCGCGTGAGAAGTCGGCATCTGGCCGTCAGCCCCCGAAGCAGTCCGCTGCCGATCCTGGGGAACATCAATCGAATCGACGAGATCGTCGACCAGGCCGGCGCCACCCATGTGCTGGTCGCCCTCCCCAGGAAACCCGGGCTTCGTCGGCGATTCCCGGCCCGGCTGACCGATTCCCGCGTGGTCGTGCGCTGGATTTCCGGCGGCGAGGGCCTGGACCTCAGCGACCTCGACCCGGTCGACGCGGGACCGGCCGGCGGGTCGATCCTCGGCGACTGGCGCAGGGCCTGGGCCGAGATCCGCAAGTGGTCGCGCGCCGACGGCGCCCGGCTCGCCAAGCGGCTGGCCGACATCGTCGTTTCGGCCCTGGTTCTGGTGGCGCTCGCGCCGCTGTTTCTGGTCATCGCCGCGGCGATCTTGCTGACCTCGGGCCGGCCGATCTTCTACAAGCAGGAGCGGGTCGGGCAGGGGGGCCGGCGCTTCCGGATCATCAAATTCCGAAGCATGAGAAGCGACGCCGAGAAGGAGACCGGGCCGATCTGGGCCTCCAACCACGACGCCCGCTGCACCCGGATCGGCGACTGGCTGCGGCAAACCAACATTGATGAGCTGCCTCAACTTTTCAACGTCCTCAAAGGGGAGATGAGCCTGGTCGGCCCCCGTCCCGAGCGCCCCATCTTCGTCGACCAGTTCTCAACCGCCATGCCCGATTACGACCTCCGCCACGCGGTCCCCGCCGGCATGACCGGCTGGGCGCAGGTCCACGGCTGGCGCGGGCGGACCTCGCTCCGCAAGCGGGTTCAGTACGACCTAGATTACATTGACCGCTGGTCCTTCTGGCTCGACTTCCGCATCCTGTTCATGACCATCCAGCACGTCGCCTGGGGAAAGACCTCGTGGAACCTCTCTCGAACGCCGAGGAAGCCGGAATCGTGAACCCGACTTCGCGTCGATCCTCCCGCGAGCGCGCCGGCCGCCCCGTTTGCTCGGTGGTGATTCCCACCTACAACGGCCGGAGACTCCTGGAGACGTGCCTCCCCAGCATCCTCCGCAACCTCCCGCGCGACCCGGCCATCGCCTGCGAGGTGATCGTCGTCGACAACGGCTCGACCGACGGAACCCGGGAATGGATCGACCAGACGCATCCCTGGGTCCGGGTGATTCGGCTTGAGCCGAACCGGGGCTTTTGCGTGGCGGCCAACGTCGGCATCGCGGCGGCCCGGGGACGGTTCATCCAGGTGCTCAACGACGACACCGAGGTCACCCCCGGCTGGATCGAGGCGGCCCTCGAACCGTTCGCCGATCCGACCGTCGGCGCGGTGACTCCCCTGGTTTTGGTCCGCTCGACCCCCGAGCGCGTCGACTCGGCCGGCGACTCCTACAGCTTGGCCGGCTGGCCGACCAAGCGGGGCCACGGCCAGCCCGTCGAGCGCTGGGGCTCTCGACCGGTCGAGGAGGTTTTCGCCGCCAGTGGCTCCAGCTCGTTCTTCCGGGCCGAGGCCCTGAAGCGCGTCGGCGGCGGCTTCGACCCGTCGTTGGTTTCGTATTATGAGGACATCGACCTTGGCTTTCGGCTCCGTTGGGCTGGATATCGGGTGATGTTCACGCCTAACTGTCGAATTCTGCACGACATCTCGGCGACCAACGATCACCGCCGACCCGAGCTTCAGCGCCGGATCGCCCGCAACGCCGAGCTGGTCTTCTGGATGAACCTCCCGGCCCGCAAGCTGGCCCTGGCGCTCTTGCCCCACGTCGGCCTGCTGCTGGCCCAAAGCGTCTGGAAGCTGCTCCGCCTGCGGTTCGTCCCCTTCTTCCTCGGCAAGGTCGACGCCGCCCGCGAGCTTCCCGGCCTCCTCGCCCGCCGCAAGCTCCGCGCCGACCTCGCCCGCCGCGCCGTCCACCGCCCTCACTTCCCCATGAGCCTCGGCTCGCTGGAGGACGTCGTCAACCACCTCCGCCGCCCGCCGGAAACGTCGGCCTTGGTGGAGCAAAAGGCGGCTCGACGCCCACGCGCCTCGTAGGGCGGGCATCGTCCACCGAGGATGGCCGACGGTTTCGAGCGGGTCCTTTACTCGCCAAGGCTTGGCCACCCGTCATCCATCGGCCGTCGCTAGCACATTCAGCTGCTCTGAAAATGCGTCCGATTCAATTGCCTCGTCGCCGTCGAATCCTCGATTTCAACGGCTGGAGGGCCGCGTTCGGAGGGTCCGAGGACCCGGCCATTGGCCCCTACGGGGCTTGCCGGACACCCTCTGATTCGTTCCACCTCTCGACCGGCTGATCCGAGGACGACCCGCGCCAGCCTTGGGCGTTCCGACACTCCGGAGCGTGTTCCATGCAACCGTTCACCGCTCCAGCGTGGCCGCGATGGCGAAACTCGTCAGAGCCTCCTCACGTCGCCGCGGGCTGGCCGGCGCCGAAGGGGGAGCGGGGCTTGGTCATCTCGTCGAGGATCGTGGGGTGGTCGGGGCCGCCTTTGAAGGTGCCGTGGCATTCGACGACCAGGCGTTCGTAGTCCTTCTGGTTGGCCTTGAGCAGTTCGTGAAGCTCGGCCAGGCGGTAGTGGGGGACGGTCGGGTACAGGTGGTGGGGGATGTGCATGTCCTGGCCGTAGACGAAGACGGCCCATCGAGTGAAAGGGTCGGCGAAGAAGACCCGCGAGTTGGTAAGCCGGCCCGAGTCGGCGTTGGAGTGCTGGTACACGTCGCGCAGCAGCATGTAGAACGGGAAGGTCGTGACCAGCGGGACAAACCAAAGCAGAAGCACGTAGGCCATCGACTTGCCGTCGGTCTGATGCCGTAGAACCGCCAGGACCGCCAGAACGGCCGTGAAGAACCAGAGCCGCAGCCCGGCCGCGAACCGCGTCGAATAGACCTGGCGGAATGGCGACTGAAACACGGCCCGATCCGGCAGCAGGCGGAGGATGGCCGTCGCCGCGACGCCCGCCAACAGACCCGTCGGGACGATCCAACCCACGAGGCCGGTCGACCGCAACCAGCCGAACAAGAGGCTGAGCCCGACCACGTACAGGAACCCCAGGGCCGTCGCCAGCCAGGGGAGGTGGACGGCCAGGCCGCGGCCCTTGGCGGTGCCGTTGTAGACGCTCCGGCCTCGGCCCAGCGCGTTGACCGTCATGTACGCGAATTGGTACTCGATGAACCGGATCGGCGCGACGACCACGCAGAAGTACACGACCGCGATGAACCGGCCCCGCGACATCGGAAACTCGAACGCCCGCTTCCCCCGCCCCAGGTTCAGCAGGTCGGGATCCTTCTCGGGATCGTTGGTGTGCTGATGGTGCGCCATGTGGAAGAGGCGGTAGAAATGCACCGAGGTGAAGATCGGGAACATGCAAAAGAGGTCGGGTATCAGGTCGTTGGCGAACCTGTTCTTCAGGAACGTATAGTGCGACGCCTCGTGCCCCAGCCCCGCCAGCCGATGCTGCAAGCCCCCCACGAGCGCGATCGCCGCCGCGAAGACCGGCAAATTCCAGAGCCAAGAGAGCCCCCAGCCCGCCCGCGACTCCGCGAATCCCACCGCGCCACCGATCACCAACGCCAGACACGCGTACTCGCGCGCCAGGTACAGCAGGTTCGTCCGATTATCGGGCCGCCGCAATTGCATGATCCGCCGCTGCAGGCCCCCGCCATCGGACGCGGGGCGAACGGTTTCCGAGACGCTCATGGTCGCTCCTCTCCGGCCCACGGACCCGGGCCTCGACATCGAAACCCGACCAGACGCCGAAAGCCCACTCCTTTCTTATCGGCATCCCACTTCTCCGCCCCACATCGGCGATTCGCGTTTCGTGGTTTGTTTATTTTGCCTGATCTATTCATTTTACGCAAAGCGATTCCTGTCGGCGTCCCCCTCGCGGAGGAAGCAAAGCGCGTTCCATCCAGCGTCGGAGCGCCGACGCCGGACGGCGATCCCGCGCGGGGGATTTTGGGTTCGTTCGGCGCGGGCCGAGGTCGGTGGGAGAGCCTCAAGCCTTTGATAAAGAAAGAGTTGTGTCGAATTTACGGCGTCCGAGATTGGCTTCGTTCGCGCTTTTTTTTGCGATTTTCGCCGCGTTGAGCCTTCCGAATTGTCAAAGATGCGGGTCTCAAGCGAGACCATCCCACCTCATACGATCCGCTTTTCGGAGCCCCGCGTTTCATGTTTTTGGAAAGCACCGGCAGGGGGATGGTCGCC
>Ga0180216_1001279_pt1 | contig 22841 bp, 16 predicted proteins | sample eDN3rd37CBELigMG_FD_128879 | JGI IMG/M metagenome (GOLD analysis project Ga0180216, IMG submission 128879) | Enriched Miracle-Growth compost microbial communities from Emeryville, California, USA - eDNA 3rd pass 37_C BE-Lig MG (version 2)... ...
ACCCGACGTGCTGACGGCCGGCCCGCCGACGTGCCTCGCGCGCGGGCGCGCGCCGCGCTATCGCAGCTCGCGATGATGACCAACCTGGCGCGCGAGTGGCTGCTCTTCATCAGCGGCGCGTACGCCATGACAAACCCGAACGACTCGGCGTCGCTGTGCCTGGTCCAGAAGTGGGCGCACCGAGGTGCGGCCTCAGGCCAATGGGCATGAGCGGAGGGCGTCCGAACACACGCGCCTGACGCCTGCCCTAGCCATGCTGGGCTCGATTGTGCAACCCCCGCGCAGCCGTGGAGTTTGCGACGACGGGCGCCGTGCAGGAGGCCGTGCTGCGTCTGCCAGAGGACCGCTACTTTTTGTACGCCCGCCGATGGCCTAGGCCGCGGCCTCCTCGCGCACGCCGCTCCCCCCACCGACTCATGGGCGTTCGCCAGCGACGCGTCCACGGCTTTTCTCGAAACAGGTTTGAAGAGGCGCTCAAGACGTGCACGGAGACGATGCTGCGCAACATTGCGTACGACTGCGCGGACGACGACGAGGACGGCATGCTGCGCGCGCCGTCGCGCTTCGTGGCGCAGCGCCTGCCGAGCGCCGGCGACGACGACGACGACCTGTCGGTGTCCACGGCGCCGCCGTCGCGCAAGGAGAGCATTACGGCGGCGACGTTCGCGGCCGCGGCCGCGGTGTTGCCCCCGACGGTCTGCATCTCGTGCCCACCGGGCGTGCCCAACAGCCCCACGGCCGCCACGGCCGCGGCCCTGGCAGGGGCTGCCGGTGCCCTCCCGGTGCCCGTGAACGCCGGCGCGACGGTGCGCCTGTCGCTGCCGGGCGTGGCCGCGGCCGACGACGACGGCGACCTCGCGCCGGACGCGTCCACGGACACGGCGTTCACGTCGGCCGCGGCCTCGGCCGCCTCGGGCGGGCAGCCCGCGTCGTCGCACCCGGCGACGGATCTGCGGCGCTACAGCATCACGAGCACGGCGTCCGGCGCCACCACGAGCGCGCACGGCGGCGCCGAGGGCTCGCTGGTCGTCGACGTCAACACGCTCCTGTCGCAGCCGCTGCACAAGCTGGCGGCGCGGCTGGTGCGCACGCGCGTCGCCAACGACACGCCGCAGGCCGCGCGCGAGCGCCTGCTCAACGCCGTCGAGGAGGTGCTGCACAAGCGGCGCCAGGTCCAGCACCTCGTCGGCCGCGTGCTCCAAGCCGAGGAGCTTTCCAACAGCGGCGTCGCCGACCTCGCCGCCGCGTCGACCAACATCACCATGCGCTGGACGCAGGTACGCGCCGTGTGCCGGCCGGCGCGCCGCGCCACGCGGCGTTGGGCCTTGCTGATCCGTCGCGCCTGCGCCGAGGTTTTTTTGGGGGCGAGCAGCTCCGCGAGCTGGGCCGCGGCTCGTTCGGCCGGGTGTACCAGGCGATCAACTTGGACCAGGGCACGCTCATCGCCGTCAAGGTCGTCACGCTGACCAAGACCAACGCGACGCCCAAGCTCATCAAGTCCATCAGGTGCGGCCGCAAAGCTAGGCCACAAGGCACACCAAGCGGGGGCGCGCCAGAGCCGCTCATGCAGCGCGCGGTTGCACATGACCCTGCCTTGACACCGCAGCGACGAGATCGGCGCGCTGCAGCAGCTGCACCACCCAAACATCATCCAGTACTTTGGCATGGAGGTCCACACGACGGTGGTGTACATTTTCATGGAGTACTGCTCCGAGGGCTCGCTGGCCACCATGCTGCGGTCGCACAGCAGCATGGACGAGGCAACCGTGCGCGTCTACACGGCGCAGATCCTCCAAGGCCTGGCGTACCTGCACTCGCGCGGCATCATCCACCGCGACATCAAGCCGGACAACATCATGCGCGACTCGCGCGGCACCCTCAAGCTCGCGGACTTTGGCTCCAGCGAGCTCACCAAGGTGGGGCCCGCAGCGGCTGTGTGGCAAAAGCTCTGCGGCTCGTCGCTCACGGCGAGCGCCGCCGCCGCCGCCTTGCGTCGGATATCGCGCAGGCCTCCTACGTGGAGACGCTGGACGCCGGCCCCGCGACCGCGAGCTTGGTCTCGCCGGACGACGCCGACACGCTGGGCGAGATCGGCGATGGCGAGGCCGACTCGGTGGCGCTCACCACGGCCATGTCGCAGCTGACGCTCACGCCGGGGCCCCGGCCGGGCAGCACCCGGCGCGGCGGAAGCAGCGGCGCGGGCGAGACGCTGGGCGGCGGCGGCCGTGGGACACGCGGCGCCCACAAGAAGATGGTCGCGGCGACGCACCGCAAGTCGGTCGCGTTCAAGGGCACGCCCAACTACATGCCGCCCGAGGCGATCCGCAGCGAGGAGGTGGACACCTACAGCGACATCTGGTCGGTCGGGTGCACCGTCTGGGAGATGTTTACCGGCAAGCGGCCGTGGCATGTACGTTGTCACCTAGCTTTTCGAAGGGAGGCGGGCCAGCGGCACGGCGGAACTCACGGCGCACGGCAGCGAGAGGGGGTGCCCAACCGCGTGGCGCGTGGACCGCTCGCAGGGCATCGAGCAGGGCTCGGTCATCTACATGGTCGGCAGCGGCAAGGCGCCGCCGGTGCCGCCGCCCGGCGTGGAGCTCTCAGACGAGGCCATCTCGTTCCTCTCAGTGCGTAGCGGTGCCGAGCCACTGCGCGACGGTACGCGCGCGCGTTCTAACGTGGGTTGTCCTTCACGTCGCACCCTTCACCCACGTGCCCCCAGCTCTGCCTGCAGCTGGACTACCGCCGTCGGCCGTCGGCGCAGGACCTGCTGCAGCACCCGTTCGTGGCGCGCAAGCTCGACACGGCGACGTCCAGCCCGTTCCTGTCGCGCACGCCGACCATCACGGGACTGTTCCGATGATGGCGCCGGCGGTGGGCCGAGTGTGTAAATGTGTACTATGTAGAGGGCCGCCCGACTACGAGGGAGGCGGCCAACCTGTACAAATGTGCTGCTCGCTGACTGTACATCGTGCGCGTGCTGCGTATGCAATGAACTCGAACCAGAAGCGTCAGGACGTGCTCGTGTCAGCGGCGGCGGCAGCGGCAGCAGCGTCCTCCTCCTTGCACCAGTCTGGCAGCTCTGGGACGACGGTGCCGGGCGTCCACCCGCACTGGTCGCACAGCTTGCGCACCTGCGCGTGGTCCACCTGGCACGCGTGCATTCGGCGCGCGACCCGGAGCGGGAGGTCCCAATCTGCAGGCGACGAGGCGCACCGTGTCGCGACCCGACGCGGGCGGTGAGTTCAGCAGGCAATGCGGCGGACCCACGCGGCACGCGCGTACGGGAGCCGTCGCAGTACGGCGGCCGCTCCGTGTACTTGCACGAGCAGATTGGGTACAGCGTCTGCGGCACCTCCGGGCACACCCACTTGAGCGGCGCAAACTTGGTGCCCTTGTGGCCCTCTGTGGCCGCTCGCCAGGGAACCACCGGCGGGCGCGACCGTGAGTCGGGCACGGGGGACGGGGCGTGGACGGGCGGGCGACGCACCGTCGTCGCACCAGGGCTCGGTCTTGGTGAGCCCGCAGGTGCACCACTTGTACGTCTTGCCCGGCACGAGGTTCCGCGCGTTCGTTGGGCCGTACTGCAGGAAACGCACCGCGCTGAGCACCTTAGTTGGGCGCCGTCAGCCATTCGCGTCGTGCACTACTGAGGGGGTACCACGCGCCCTGGGAACGGCCTGTTCGGAACAACGCTAGGTGGCTTGCCAAGCGCCCGCTCCGCGAGGACGCCGCCACACCCAGAGCGGCCACCTCCGTATGACGCGTCGTTCACTGCTCGTTCGCACCGTGTGGGCCAACGGAGCCTGTGCGGGCTGCACCCGCGGGCAGCGGCGCCGCAGAGAACCCGGCCGACCACGCCATGTGCGGGAGATCGTGCGCCTGCTTGGCGGGACGCCAGCTCCACGGCCACTCCACCAATCCCAACGTAGCTACCACCGTTCGGCGCGTCGTCCCCTGCTCTATTCCGCTGTGGCAACCCTCGTGGCACGTACGAACTGCACCCGCGGGCAGCGGCGCCGCAGAGAACCCGGCCGACCACGCCATGTGCGGGAGATCGTGCGCCTGCTTGGCGGGACGCCAGCTCCACGGCTACTCCACCAATCCCAACGTAACTACCACCGTTCGGCGCGTCGTCCCCTGCTCTATTCCGCTGTGGCAACCCCCGTGGCACGTACGAACTGCACCCGCGGGCAGCGGCGCCGCGGCGCGCCGAGGTCCTCCACGTCCTCCACGTCCGACGCCGCCATGATGACGTCATAGGTCACGTGGAGTATAGTCATGTGATGCCCAGCGCAGAAGGTTCCAGAAGGTTCTGGAGTGTTCTGTATGTGCGTTCGCCGCGGCGCGGATGCAGAGCAGGAGAGTAGACAGAGGGGCGGCGGCGGTGGCAGCCGTGCTGTCCCGAGCTGTCCTCGCCCCGCTCCTCATTCCTACGTCGCCCTTGCGTGGGCCCTCTCCCGCCCGTACCACCTACGTGCATGCCTTCATCCCACCCAGGCGCATGTTTTCGCCTCCAGCGGATTCCGAGGCGTGCGACTCGTCCTCGTCGGCCGCCCGCCGCCCCGACGCCGCCCACCGGCACCCATCACCCTCAGCGGACTCTGCCACCGGCGTGGCGCTCGCCCCGCCGCCCCGTTCCAAGCGCCGGCCTGGCCATGCCGCGGCGCAGTTGCGGCAGCCAACAGCGAATGTTCTCGAATGTTCCAGAACGTTCTGAGTCATTTCAAAACACACCGCGTTGTCTTCCGCCGCCGCCGCCGCCGCCGCCGCCGCCGCCGCCGCTGCCGCCGCCCGCCCGCCCGCCCGCCACACAGCGGACGCAGCAGCAGGGCACCCCCGCCCGCGCAGGACCAGGACCACGCGACCGCATTTTGCCAGCGCCATCCCAGTACGGCGCATCATGCGGTTGCATAGGGTCGCGGCCGCCGCCGTCAGCGCTGACATGCGCGCACCACGTCGGCGGCGCGGACCGCGGCCGCTGACAGGCCACCCCCGCGCGGCCTGCCGCAGGAGGCACGAACCGGCAGCGCCGACACGCGCGCCATACCACTCCTCCGCGTCAGTGCGCCTCGCGCCGACGCCATCCCCGCCTAGGAGGGGCCCCGGCACGGCAGCGCTTTGCCGCCGCTGACGACGACACTCCGCGACAACGACGACGCACCCCGACGGCGACAGCGAGGCATCCGCGCGGCGGCGCACACACACGCGCACGTGGCCTGCAGCGGTGGTGGACCCTGCACGGTGGTGCGGCCTGCGCCTGGGCCGCGCGCGGGCGAGCGGACTTGATCCGAACGCGTGGCCCTGGTGTCCCCTGGGACACGCCGTCGCTGCGCACAGGTCGGACGTCCACGCGGCCGCCCCGCACCAGCGACGCGTCGCCCTCTGCCTGCTGGCAGCGGTGCAACAGCGTGTCCGGCTCGACCCCCGCCGCCAACCACGCGTGCTGTGGTCCGTCCGGCGCCCTGCCCGCCGCGGCTTCCTGGCTCCGCGTGGCGCTAATAGGCGCCGCACACCCGATCGTGCGCGCTCCTCCAGGAGCGCGCGCGCGCTGGAGCGCTCACCGCGACCATGGACCGCTACGTCAAGCTGGAGAAGCTCGGCGAGGGCACCTACGCCACCGTGTTCAAGGGCAAGGCCAAGAACAGCGAGCAGTGCGTCGCGCTCAAGGAGATTGCCCTGGACTCGGAGGAGGGCGCGCCGTCGACGGCCATCCGCGAGATCTCGCTCATGAAGGAGCTCCGCCACGAGAACATCGTGCGGCTCTACGACGTCATCCACACCGAGAACAAGCTCATGCTCGTGTTCGAGTACATGGACCAGGACCTGAAAAAGTTTATGGACACGCACGGCGGCGCCCTCGCGCCGGACCTCATCCGCACCTTCATGGTGCGTGGCAGGGCGCACGCGCGGGGCGGGGGGGTCACGACCGCCGCCGCGCGCCGCCGCTGATGTGGGCGAGGCGCCTGGGCCACACCCTCCTCCCTCCGTGCAGTACCAACTGCTCAAGGGCATCGAGTTTTGCCACGACCAGCGCGTGCTCCACCGCGACCTGAAACCGCAGAACCTGCTCATTAGCAAGCGCTACGAGCTCAAGCTCGCCGACTTTGGCCTCGCCCGCGCCTACGGCATCCCCGTGTACACTTTCTCCAACGAGGCACGCGCGCGCGACCGCCGGCGCAGCGTACGGCCGGCCCGCCCCTCGCTTGCTCACCCGGCTGGCCCCGGCCTGCGCTGCGGCCCGCGCGCGGCACCAGGTCGTCACGCTCTGGTACCGCGCGCCGGACGTCCTGCTGGGCTCGCGAAACTACTCGACGTCGATCGACATGTGGTCTGTCGGCTGCATCTTTGCCGAGATGACCACCGGGAAACCACTCTTCCCGGGCAAGAACAACGACGACCAGCTGCACAAGATCTTTGCCCTGCTCGGCACGCCCAACGAGCAGACCTGGCCGCGGTACAGCAGCGCTTGCGCGAGCCGTACCGAAGCGCTCGCCACCGCGCTCACGCGGGGTGCGGCGATCCGCTCTGCCTCGCCGCTCGGCCCAGCGTAACGGAGCTGCCCGAGTGGAAGCCCGATTTCCCGCAGTACCCCAGGACACCGCTGGCGAACAAGTTCCCCACCATGGACGCGGACGGTGCGCGTGCTTGGCGGCCAGCGTGTTGGCGGCCGGCGCGACCTCACGCCGTTTCTCCCGCCGGCGCGGTGGAGGAGGGCGGGGGTGGCCCATCCCAGCGCTGGATTTGCTGTCGCAGCTGCTGCAGTACGACCCGTCCAAACGCATCTCGGCCAAGGACGCGCTGCAGCACCGGTACTTTACGAACGCCAAGGTGCTGCTGCCCACGCCGTCCGGCGGCGCATAGATGAGCGGGCCCGGGCGGCCCCGTGCGAACGCTGCTTGTTTGTGTTGCGTGCCTTGCGTTGCTGTGCTCTGTACCTGCGGATACTGCTGCCAACCCCACCGCCCTCTGTTGAAGACTATTTGGCCGGCATGCCTCGACGGCGCCAGCGCCCACGTACATTCTTTCCTTGTAACTATAGCCTTTACAACTGTACTCCGCGCGATGCCTGTTGCAGACTATACATGACCCAGTGGAGGCGCGCGGCGATGCGTCTCTCTACAGCACGGACACTGGCCCGCGACGCTTCCTGTGCAGAACGGTTTACATGGCTTCGGCGCTCTGGCGGACCAGGGCCGCGAACGCCGAGTCGGGCCGGCCGAGCAGCACGTCGGGCGCGTCGCACTCGACGACGCGGCCGTGGTCGAGCACGAGCACGCGGTCGCAGGCGCGGACCGTGTCGAGGCGGTGCGCGATGATGACGACCGTCGCGTCGGCAAAGGCCTCGCGCACCTTGCTCTGCACGAGCGCGTCGGTGGCCAGGTCGACCGACGACGTCGCCTCGTCCAGCAGGAGCAGGCGCGTGCGCAGCAGGAGCGCGCGCGCGAGGCACAGCAGCTGGCGCTCGCCCGCGCTCAGGTTCGCGCCGCCCTGGACGACGGCGTGGTCCAGCCGGTGCGGCAGGGCGCGCACCGTGCCGTCGAGGGCGACGCGCTCCAGCGCCCACCAGAGCTCCTCCTCGGTGCGCGCCGACCAGGGGTCCAGGTTGGAGCGGATGGTGCCGCTGAACAGGAGGGGGTCCTGCGGCACGACGGCGAGGCGCGACCGGAGGTCCTTGAGGCCCAGCTGGCCCGGCCCCACGTTGAGCGCGTCGATCTCGATGCGGCCGGCGACGGGCTCCAGCAGGCGCGTCGCCGCCAGCAGGAGGGAGCTCTTGCCGGAGCCGGTGCGCCCGACGACGCCGAGCTTCTCGGCGGGGCGCAGCGCAAACGTCACGTCGCGCAGGACGAGGTCCAGCTCCGGCCGGTAGCGCGTCGCGTAGTCGGCAAAGGCGAGCGCGCCGCGCGACGGCCAGCCCAGCGGCGCGCGCCGGTCCGGCAGGATGGCGGGCGCCTCGTGCGGCACGTGGTTGTACTCGAGGATGCGTTCGACGGCGATGATGTGCGTCTCGGTCTCGACCCACGTGCGCGAGAGCACCGTCAGCACGCCCGTGATCTGCAGCGCGTACGAGACGGACAGGCCCGCGAGCGCCGCGTCGACGCTGCCCACCAGGCCGACGGCCAGCAGCGCGGCCAGCAGGACGACGATGGCGCCGAGCAGCTCGAGGCGCACGGCCAGCCAGCGGTTGCTGGTGATGCTGTAGTAGAAGGCGCGCTGGCTGTCGACGAGGCGCGCCAGGTGGCTCGCGGCGAAGCGCGCCTGGTGGCCGTACGCGCGGATCGTCGCGACGCCCTGGAGCACCTCGGCAAAGTGCGCGATGACGGGCCCGCGCAGCACCGAGTCGAGCCGCTTCAGGTCGCGCTTGGCCACGAGGAAGTAGCGCTGCAGGAGGACGACGGCGGCAAAGAGCGGGAGGATGGCGAGCGCAAACGCCGGCGTCGCGACGGCGATGGCGACCAGGATGCCGAGCACGGTGAACAGCGTGCGCAGCAGCGCGGTGATGGCGCGCGGCAGGTTCAGGTCCACTGAGTCGACGTCCTTGGAGAAGCGGTTGAGCGTGCGGCCGGTCGGCGTCGTGTCGAAAAACGCGAGCGTGCCGCGCAGCACGTTGTCGAGCAGGCCGTTGTAAAGCCGCCGCGCGGCGCCGAGGCCGACGACGATGCTGCCGACCGCGGTGCCGCCGGCCACCAGCGCGACCTGGAGCAGGCCGAGCGCGGCGTACACGCTCAGGTAGAGCGCCAGGCGGTCGTCGGCCTCGTCCTCGGGCTGCGTCGTCCAGTACTGCACCCACATCGACCCGCCGACCTGCGCCGCCTGCGCGGCGGCCAGCAGCGCCAGCAGGCTCACGGTCGCCGGCACGCCGGCCACGCGCGCGTAGTGCCGGTACACGTCCGAGGTGACGGCGCCCTGGCCGACGCGCTCGGCGTGCGTCAGTGCGCCCGCGCCGTCGTCCTCGTCATCGAGGGTCGGCGACGGTGGCGGCTTGGCGTGGCCCGCGTCCAGCAGGACGGCGCCCCTTTGCTGCGGTGGCACGGTGGGCGCCGCTGGCGGCACCTCCGACGCCGCCGCCGCGGCCAGGGGCAGGCGCGCCTCGTAGGCCGCCACGAGCGCGGCCACGCTGTCCAGCTGCTGTTGCGGCTGCGGCGGCGGCTGGGGCTGCGACGTCGGCGCCGCCGGCGCTGCCGCGGCGGCGGCCGCCTGCTCGGTGGCGGCGCGCGCCTGCAGGGCGGCCCACGTGCCCTGCGCGGCGACGCGGCCGCCGGCGGCGAGCAGCACGATCCAGTCGGCGGCCGGCAGCAGCGCGAGCTCGTGCGTGATGAGGACGCGCGTCGTGTGGGCGAGCAGGCCCTGCGGCCCGATCACGCGCTCAAAGAGGTGCCGGCTCACGTGCGCGTCGACGGCCGAGAGCGGGTCGTCCAGCAGGTAGACGTCGGCCTGCGCGTACACGGCGCGCGCGAGGCTGATGCGCTGCCGCTGGCCGCCGCTGAGGTTGATGCCGCGCTCGCCGATCTCGGTGCGGTCGCCGGCGGCGAGCACCGCGAGGTCCGGCTCCAGCGCGCACGCGCGCACGACCTCCCAGTAGCGCATGGGGTCGTACGGCGCGCCGAAGAGGATGTTGTCGCGCACCGACGCGTTGAGGATCCACGGCTGCTGCGCCGCGTACGCCACGCGCCCGACGACGGTCACGACGCCGCTGGCGCGGTGGATCTCGCCGAGGAACGCGGCCAGCAGCGCCGTCTTGCCACTGCCGACGCCGCCGACCACGGCGGTGAGGCCGCCGCGCGGCAGCTCCAGCGAGACGTCGTCGAGCGCCGGCGGCGCCAGGTACCGCGGCGGGCCGCCGGACGCCGGCCGGGCGGGCGGCTGCCAGTAGAACGTGCCGGCGTGGATGGCCACGCGGCCGACGGCCCCGCCGCCCCGGGCGGCGTCGTCGGCGCGCAGGTACGCGCCCGACGCCGACGCCCGCAGCAGCGGCTCGCCCGAGTCCAGCGCGCCGTAGGCCGTGGCGGCCGCCGCGCCACGCGCGCCCGCGTCGTGGTCGTCCTCCTCCTCCTCCCCCTCCTCGTCGTCCGCATCGTTGTCGCTGGCACCAGCGCTGCCGGCCGCGGGCAGGTCCCACGACGGCGGCGCCAGCTCGTGCTCCTCCGAGTCGAGGTACTTGGTCAGGCGCTTGGCCGCGACCGACGCGTCGAGCGCGGCGGCCACGGCGGTGGGCAGCGCGGTCAGCGGCGTTTGCAGCAGCGCAAAGAGCGACAGGCTCACAAAGGCGCGCGTGGGCGTGAGCGGCTCGTCGTACATGAGCACGAACGCGCCGAGGCTCAGCACCGACACGAGCACCGGCCCGCTCGCCCACAGCGCGGCCTGCAGCGTGAGCCGCACAAACTGCGCGCGCAGCGTCTGCAGCTCGGTGCCGCGCGCGGCGTCCAGGCGCACGCGCAGCACGTCCTCCCACGCGTACAGCTTGACCATCTTGATGCCCAGCAACAGCTCGTCGATCAGGCGCATGCGCGCGTCCTTGCGCTTCATGTGCACCTTTTGCCCGGCCTTGATCCGCCGCGCCAGCACGGCGTCCAGTGGCGTGAACAGCAGCAGCACGCCCACGCCCGCGAACACGGCGAGGCCCAGCTGCTGCGCCAGCAGCGCCAGCGCCACGACGACCTGCAGCGGGCTCACCCACAGGTCGTGGCCGCGATTGGCCATTTCGCTCATGCGCTGCGCGTCGATCGCCATAAAGTTGACCGTCTCGCCCACGGTGCGCCGCAGCCGCGCCGCGTTGGACTGGCGCAGCGCCTTGGCAAAGAGCAGGCCAATGATGCCGCCGCGGACGGCCACCGACGCCGCAAAGCACGCCTCGAGCACCTGCTGCGCCAGCAGCGCCTGCGCCACCGCGGTGGCGAACATGCCGACGGCGATCAGGTAGCCGCGCGCGGGCGGCGGCGCCGACGGCGCCGCGTCGCCGGCCTCGATGACCGCCATGAGCTGTTCCAGCAGCAGCGGCTGCATGAACGCCAGCGTCTCCTGCGCCAGCCGCAGCGGCGCCGCCCGCGCGAACGGCCGCCAGCCGGCGGCCCACGCCGCGCGCCACAGCGACGGGCGCTCGCGCACGGGGCCAGCGCTGGCGGGCGCGGCGGCAGCGGCCGCCTGGGCATCGACGCGCGCGACCTCGGCACGCCACGCCTCGGTCACGCGGCGCACGCTGCGCTCCGTCCGCAGGGACGTGGGGAGGCTCGGCACGTCGGGCAGGCGGATGACGCCCTGGCGCTTGCCGTGCGCGATGAGACCGCCGAGCCACGAGAACGTCAGGCGCGAGTAGATGTTGGCATAGTCCAGCGGCGACGGCCGGACCGCCGCGGCCACCGACGGGGCGCGCGGCCGGCCGGCCAGCAGCGGCGCCGTGGCGTCGGCGCCGCCTTCCAGCGCAGGCGTCGGCGCGTTAATCGCCAGCACCGTCGTCGTCGTCATCGTGGCGGCCTTGGTCACCGCCTCGCTCGCCGCCGCGGCGGGCGGCCGCGGCCGCGGCCAGGCCTCGGCCACCACGGCCGGCACGCCCAGCGCCCACGATGCCGTGAAGAGCGCCACCGGCGCGGCCGCCGCGCTGGCCAGCACGAGCGTGCGCGTCCGCAGCGCGCCCAGGAGGACCCACGCCGCCCAGAACAGGAGCAGCTCGGTCGGCCCGTACCGCTCGCGCGGGTCCCGCGCGCTGACGCCGTGCCGCGCCGCCGCCAGGACCAGCGCGATCGCCGCGACCCACGCCTCGGCCACCGCCTCGGGCGGCCCCACCGCGTCAACCGCCCACCACACGGCGTTTGCCAGCGCCGCCGCCGCCGCCAGCACAGCCGCCGCGAGCGCCACGGCCGCCCGCGGCGTCCAGCGGCGCGGCGGGCGGGCCGAGGCGACGCGCCACCGCGCGTACGTGGCGAGGTTCCATGCGCACGCCGCCGCGGCCACCGCCTGCAGCGGCAGCAGCAGCGCGGTGTCCAGGAAGCACAGCGACAGGTCGCCCGCGCGCGCGCTGCCGTCGTCCGGCGGCGGGTCCCACACGGACCACAGCGCGCCGCACCACGCCTCCATCAAGGCGGCCGAACCGGACGGCCACGCCGCAGGCGAGCGGCCGTCACCGGCAGTCTCCGTGCGTCGTTGCCCGTCGCACGGGGCTCCGACATGGGAGGTTGCAATTGACGACCGTCGTTGTTGCGCAATGCGGCCGCCGCCGCTGGCCCGCTGAGAGGCGTACTTTCCCCGCAGAGGAGCTTCGCGCTAGAGCCCGTTACCGCCACGGCGGCGCACCGCTGCTCCCCCAGACGGTTTGAGCCCAGGGCTTCGTGGCCGACCGTGACCTGCTGGTCCGGCGCCTTCCGTTCTGCCCAGACCGCGTCGACCTTGTGCGATGCTTGCCACCGCTCGCCGTGCACCCAGTCGCACCGTGCCCAACAACTTTCCGCCATCCATCTACACCAGCTTGTAGCCCTGCTTCTCCTCTACTATCCTAGTGCATGGGGGGCCCCGTGCAGGCGCTTTACACGGGACGTCGCCTAGGCCGTCCGCCGTCGCCCGCGTCCGTCCGCCGTCGCTTCCGTCGATCGCCTCCACCTTCTCTGCGGTGACGTCAGCACTGGAACGATGACGTCATCGATCGGAAGGGCGCTGCGGACGGCGCTGCGGAGGGCGCTGCGGACGGCGCTGCGGAGGGCGCTGCGGACGGCGCTGCGGACGGCGCTGCGGACGGCGCTGCGGAGGGCGCTAAGCCGTTGCAAACGGCGCTGTGGTAAAAGCTGCCAAGACGTTATCGATGTGGACGGCGCTTTGGGATGATCGAGTGGTGTCGGCTGGAAGGCGGCTTGCAGGTGCGGCGCGGAGAATCCCTTGGGATCGCGCGCTTCGCAAGGCCGGCTGCGCGCGGTTCCCTTCGCCATTCCGATTCCGGTTGAAGTTGTTCTATGCAATGCACTGGCCGTGTACAGTTCGCAAACACCGTTCCAATGAACGACCTTACGCCAGGTTGGCGGCCTGCATGGACTGCGTGTATCGGATCGCCACAGCCCGCGCAGTGGACCGTCGCCGTCAGCCCGCGCGTGTGCCGCCCCATCACCTCCACACGCTGCCGGCACGGCGCGCACCTTGAGGATGGTGGTGCCGAGCTTGGCCGGCGAGTCCGAGACAATGACGCCGGCGCTGGTGAGCGCCTTGATCTTGTCCTCGGCGCCGCCCTTGCCGCCCGAGATGATGGCGCCAGCGTGGCCTGCACGCGCCGCCGCCGTCGCCAGCCGCGCGACCGCAACGTTAGCGTCCGCCCCCGCATGCCCCGCCCCCCTGCACCGAACCTCCCGGGGGGACGTACCCATGCGGCGGCCCGGCGGGGCGGTCCGGCCGGCGATGAACGACACGACGGGCTTGGGCTTGGGCTTGGAGAAGTTGTGCTGCTTGAGGAACTCGGCGGCCTCCTCCTCGGCGGAGCCACCGATCTCGCCGATCATGATGATGCCCTCGGTCTGCGGGTCCTCCAGGAAGAGCTTGAGGCAGTCGATGAAGTTGGTGCCGTTGAACGGGTCGCCGCCGATGCCGACGCACAGCGTCTGGCCGAGGCCGACGGCGGTGGTCTGCGCGACGGCCTCGTAGGTGAGGGTGCCGGAGCGCGAGACGATGCCGATCTTGCCGGGCATGTGGATGTGGCCGGGCATGATGCCGATCTTGCACGCGCCGGGGCGGATGATGCCGGGGCAGTTCGGGCCGACCAGGCGGGTCTTGCTCTGCGTGAGCAGCGCCTGCTTCACGCGGACCATGTCCTGCTGCGGGATGCCCTCGGTGATGGCGACCACCAGCGGGATCTCGGCCTCGATGGCCTCCATGATCGCCGCGGCGGCGCCCGGCGGCGGCACGTAGATGACCGACGCCGTCGCGCCCGTGCTCTTCACGGCCTGGGGAGCGCTCCGCGGCACGCTTAGCTGGCAGCGACGGCGCGCGGTCAGCCATCGCTGCGTCCCACCGGCTGCACTCCGCCCCCATGAGGGGCGCGCAGGCCACGCACGTCCTTGACGGTCGCAAAGACGGGCAGGTCGAGGTGGGTCTGGCCGGCCTTGGACGGCGAGACACCGCCGACCATCTTGGTGCCGTACTCGATGGCCTGCTGGCTGTGGAAGGTACCCTGGACACGCGCCGGCGCGAAGGAGGAATAGGTCCCCTAGTGAGAGCCGCGGCTTTGCTGGCGCCCAAGCAGGCCACGCCACGCCGCTCCGCCGCACCTGCTTGCCGGTGAAGCCCTGGCAGATCACCTTGGTGTCCTTGGTGATGTTGAGGTTCTTCACCGTCGAGTCGTACGCCGCCGACGAGGTGGCGTACGGCCGCGCGCCTGCCGGGTCGGGCAGCGCGCCCGTTGCGAACCAGCGGGGTTAGCGCCAGCCTCCAGCGAGCCAACCACGACGCCTCAGCGGAGACGCTACGCGGGCGGCCCAGCCACACCGGTCCCAACGTCACCGCCCCACGCAACCAGTCCACATGTGGGCCCGTTCGTCGGCCTCTCCGGCAACGGCTGCAGCGGCCTGCCGGCCGGCCCAGCCGCACGCCCAGCAAGCGGTCCAACTCCCGGCGGCCCCTCCGTTCGTGGCCCATCTCCCCGTGGTCCCTCCGTTCGCGGCCCATCTCCTCCCGGCCCGTCAGATCGTAGCGCACCTCCTAGCGGCCCCTCCGATCGCGATCGCGGGGTCTACTCGCCGCTACGTGTTCTAGGGTCGAACAGGCAAACGCCTTCACGGCCTGCCGACAGCTCCCAGTGCGCCCGCCGACATCCCGGCAGCGGTGGCCCCAGCCGCCCAGCACGTCCTTCCTGATCTTGCGCGTCAGGTCCGCTCCTCCTGCACGCGCAGTTCGTAGCCAGGCCAACTCGCTGCCAGACCCCACGCACGCACGCACGCACTCCGTTTACAGCCAGCGCCGCAGTCACCACCCGTGAGCCGCGCGCCTGGGGGCGCGCACGGCGGCGCCCCACGCCGGCCCTTGCATTGGGCCGCGTGGTCCGCCCGTCCCCCCGCTCCTTCCCTCTCGCTTTCTCGCCCGGTTTTAAGAAAGGCCGTCACGCGCTCGTCCCCCGCTCTCCCGGCCTGCGTACCAGCGCGCACGGTGGCGCGGGCGGCGGCGGCGGCGGCGGCGGCGGCGCGGGCGACGCGGGCGCCCTCAGCGGCGCACCAGACGCCATGGTGATGACGTCATCGTGTTGTTTGCGCGATCGCCGATCGGCTAGTAGGCGGGACGCTAGTAGCGGTATTGGTATTGGTATTGGTATTGGTATTGGTATTGGTATATTGACGCTAAAGGAAACTCGAGCGCCATGCGCCACAGAATACAGGGTATTCCATCGACCAGCTGAGCGGTATTGGTATTGGTCTATTGACGCTAAAGGAAACGCGAGCGCCATGCGCCACAGAATACAGGGTTTGGGAAGGCGGCTCCCCATACCACTCCTACACTCCTGTACGCATGGGCACTCTAATGGGGCCTAGACTTCGTCGCGGAGTGCTGCGCATGCGCTAGCTGTGGGCTAGACATATCGTTTATAGTCAGGGAGTGCTGCACGCGGTGTGCATGCATAATAACCGGATCGAGGTGAACCCGCACCGCAAGGCGCCGCATCCAGTGGCGCGCTGGCCTCGAGCTGCAGCCCCGTAAGGGATTGTTTGCCAGATGGTCGATGGACGACCCTGTATTCTGTGGCGCACGGCGCGCTCGAGTTTCCTTTAGCGACAATGATATGCTAGAGAGTAGGAAAGGTGGTGTTTCAGCCCATTTTCCTACCCTACTCTCTATGCTAATACCATTACACGATTGTGCATCCTAACTCGAACGCGATCGCGATCCACGTACATGACATTGTACATGTCGCGCCATTCTACAGCGTGACGCTCACGATCGATAACGGGAAACGCCCCAACCACCATGCAGCCCCACGTTTGGGCCTCCTTTATTCTGTGCACAGTTTGGCTGCTGTTGTGGCGAAGTGAAGTTAGTACGTTCCGACGCGCCGTTCACCCGACCGTCCGCGGACACTTGGCCGCGCCGGTCGCTTGCCATGAATATCTCCCGTTTTCCCCAAATCAAGCTGTCCCATGCACGCATATATGGCTGTACGTGTCCCGCTCGTCCTGTTGCGCCTCCCATCCGTGCTCACTCTCTTCTGCGCTGCGTGCGTGCTTTGAGAACAGTGCAGGTGTAGCGCGGGCACCGCCGGCATGGACCTCATCGTTACTGGGCCGCCCTGCGGGCACCTTGCTGGTGTCATGCAGTTTGTATCTCGATCGCCCTGTGCTCCCAATCGAGTTCTCCTGGCTGCCTGGCGTGCACTGCACTGCACGGTGGCGCTACCCATGAATGCCGCATTGATTGGTAATGGTCGATTGACGCTAAAGAGAACTCGAGCGCCCTGCATGCGCAGGGCATTCCATCGACCAGCTGACATACAGTCCCTTGGTATTGGTCGATGGACGCTAAAGAGAGCTCGAGCGCCCTGCATGCGCAGGGTATTCCGTCGACCAGACGGCGGCCGGTTCACGCGATGTGACGTCACGACGATCTGGAACGGCTGAACGAGGCGCCGGTGATGCATCGCACCCACTCGTTGGCAGGGGTCGCACGGCCACTCCGCTATAAATGGTCAGGACGCCCGGCCACTCCGCTATAAATGGTCAGGACCGTCATGGGGGCGCCCTCTAGTTACCTTCAAGCGCTTTCATCGTCTTGTTCGTTGCTTTGCCGCGTCGGTCGCTTGTTAATTGCGCCATTGTCATAGATCGCCCGAGTGCGACGGCCTTGTCCGTTGCAGGGACGACAGCTGCGGTGCGCGTGGGGCGCCAGGACGACCCCACAGGAGGACGGGACGAGGCGGCAGGGTGGGGCGCACCCAGGCCGTTGGAGGCGGCATCGCGCAGTCGGCATCGAGCACACCAGGCAGGGGGGCACCGAACGCCAGCACCGAGCCGCAGCGCCTGCAGGGGCCAGGCAGGAGACGAACCGCACGCGGCGCTTTCCGGCAGCGTCGGCCACGTCGGCGTCGTGCACCGCGCCTGGCGGCTCCCCGCGGCACCCGTTGCGCCTTCAGCAGATGCAGCGGCGTCCGCCCGGTCGCCCGGTCGTCGTCGCGCGCCCCGAGCACCTTTGAGCGAGCGAGCGCCGCCTTCCGAGTGCCTAGGGCCCTACCGCAGGCGGCCGTCGACTGCGCCGCGGCGGCTTTTTCATACGCGACTCTGCATCATCGCCTTTGGCGCGTCGTCTTCAAGCCATAGAAGGCTTCTTTCCGGTCGGCCATCGCCGTCAGCGCCGCCTGCGCGGCCGCCGTCGCGCGTCTTCTCGGAGGGGTGCGTCCTTCATCCGCGCTCGCGCTCGTCCGCTGCGACGACGACTCCAACGAGCTCACTTTATTGCACGACGCGTCGCTCGCGGCGTCCTCGTGGGGTCCATAGTGACACGAGCGCCAACCGAGCGCGGGCGCGCGAGCGGCGACGAGGCGCGCTCTAGCACGGGCGCCGCAGCGGGGCGTGGAGCGAGCGGGGGCGTCGTGCGTCGGGGTGCGCTTGCGTGGGGGCGCGTGGGCCTGTGGCGTCTGCGGTCCCGACATCGGCATCGCGGCATCGCGGCATCGGCACCGCGGCGTCGACGCACCGGCGCACGGCGTGGCGGCTGGGGCACGTGCGTGGATCAGGCCGCCACCGCGACGGCGTGAGCGTACGGCGTGGAAGGGAGGGGAGAGAGACAGCGACGCCTGCAGTCGCGCGCGCGCCATCGGCGGGGCGCGGGGCGCGGGGCGCGGCGATTCCAAGGACCGTCGCGTAGCCAGTAGCGCGCGCATCGGCCTGTGGGCCTCATCCAGCAGCCCCAACGTTATGGCGACGCTGGCGTACGGCACCGTCGTGCCCAAGCTCGAGATGCCCGACGACGGCGGGAACGCCGCCGGTGGCAGCGCGGCGGCCGACTCGCTGCTCGTGCCGGCGCCGCAGCCCAGCTCGCCGACGCCGCTCGACGAGCGGCCCAACGAGACATTCGTGTACAAGCTCTTCCGGTACGTGTGCGGCGATGCGGGGCGTCGTCCAGCGGCGTCGGCCGACGCGCTGATCCCCGCGCACGCCCGGCCGCGTGCCGATGCCCGCCCCGCGTGCGCGTTTCCAGCATGGTCGACGACCCGGCGTACCAGCACCTCATGGCGTGGACGCCCAGCGGCCAGTCCTTCGTGATCGCCGACGCCAACGAGTTCTCGCGGGACATGCTGCCGCGCTACTTCAAGCACAGCAACTACTCGAGCTTTGTACGCCAGCTCAACCTGTACGCCGGCCGGCCGGCGGGCCGCGGGCGCTAGCGCGGGCGCGGCGCGCCAGGGGGGAGCGCTTACCCTTTTCCGGGTTCTAGCCCCGTGGTGCGGGGCGCCGCCTTCGTGCAGGTACGGCTTTCACAAGGTGAACGAGGCGAACCGCAGCCCCAAGCACGCGCCGGACAGCCCGCCACCTGCCTGGGAGTTCTCGCACCCGCGCTTCCTGCGCGGCCGCCCCGAGCTGCTCGCCGACATTCGCCGCCGTGTACGGGGCGCGCGCCGGCGGCGGCTTTTGCGGGCGCCGGGAGGAGCGGCGGCCCGCTGACCGGTCGGCCGCGCCGCCTTAATTGTCCGGTGGCGCCCGCCCGCAGACGGGCGTGAACAGCGGGTCGGCGTCGCCGTACAACCGGTCGCCGTCGCCGTCGGTGCTGGACGGCGACCACCTCTCGCCCATTCCGCACCAGTCGGCGATCCTGGCGTCGCTCCAGGGCGACCTCCTGCGCCAGGTGCACGACCTCCAGCAGAACATGAACAACGTCGTGCGCGAGCTGGCCGACGTGAAGCAGCGGCTCGCCGTCTACCAGCAGGCGACCCTCATGCTCGCCGACATCGCCATCAAGCAGCAGGGTGCGCACCGCCTCCGGCGCGTCCGCCGGCGCTCCGCACCCGCCCTCGCTCGCTCGTAGTTTACGCTGCGCCGGTCCCTGTCCGATTGCTGGGCGCCCCTCGTCCGCAGCGCAACTGCACCCGGGCGCGCCGCTCTTCGACCCCGCTATCTTTGACGCGCTGCGCGAGGACGCCCGCCGGCCCGAGCTGTTCTCGCCCACGATCTACGTGTCGTCGACGTCCGCCATCCCCCCGCACGTGCAAGAACCCGTCCGGATCCAGGGCATGCGGAGCGCCAGCATCGACGGCCTCTCGACCATGGGCCACCACACCCTGGACGGCTCCGGCCACGGCAGCCGCCTCGGCATGCCGTGGGCCGCGCTCAAGAGCAGCACCCTCACGCCGGTGCGCCGTGGGCGGCAGAGATGGGCAGCTCCGTATGCGCGTGCGCACGTGCCGTGCTGACCCGCGTCGCGGCGCTGTGGTTTTTTTTTTTGGCTTTTTCTTGCCCTTTGCCCAGGACAACGCGCGCCTGGGCCGCGCGTCGCCGCACCGGCGCACGCACTCGCACTCGTTCTCGTCGGGCTCGACGCCGCAGCCGGTGTCGCAGCTGGGGAACAGCTCGTCGCTCGGCCCCAACCCGCTGGGCCTCCGGTCCAGCGACTTGCAGCCGACGACGGCGTCGCAGGAATCGATGAACCTCGGCGACGACTACATGTCGGGCGTGCAGGTTACGGACGGCTGGCCCGAGATGTAACTGGCGCCAGTTACGGAGGTCGCGCACCGCGTGCTGCTGAGCGGCGGCGGCCCCGGCGGTCGGTTGAGCCGCCGCGCAGCAGCGTCAGCACGCACCGATCCACGGAAGCGCCTTGAGGGAGCGCACCCACCTTGCGTCATTTGTACCGTTACTGCTGCGTGCCGCACGTCTTTGCCCCACACCCGTTGTACTTTGTCGACACCCCCAGCATCCCCTGCGATATGCTGCCTGTACTTGTATGCGTATACACCCCTCGCTGCAGCTTTCCATTCGGTGCGTGACGACGGGCCCACAGCCCCCCGGGAGATCCAGGCAACGCCACCTTCCGGGCCGCGGCAGTTATTGGTGTGCGTATACGACGCGGCCTTCGCGGTCCCGCGCCGTCCAAGGCCACGACGAAGGTCGTCGGGCGGGCGGCCAACTATCCGATGACGTCATAGGCATGTGGTTCTTGAGGCTGGGGCCTTAATTGCAATGGACACGCTTCTATTAAGAACTTTCTAATGTAGGAAAGGACGTTCAGCGGACCACACCGACGACGTTGCCGCCCTGCCGCCCTTCGACGGCGCGCTGCTGCGGCGTCTGGACGGCAGAGGACGCCGTGGAGCGACCACAGGACCTTGCCAGGGCGTAGATCTCCTGTGGGGCGGCGACGTTTGTGTCTCGCGTGCGGCATCTCGGCGCGTCTTGGCCGCAGCGGACCCTGCAAGGATGGCGCCCGCCGCGTCGACCCCGACCCAGCAGCAACCCGCGGCCGCCCCGAGCGGCCTGTGGGCGGCGTACAACCATGCTCTGGCCACCAAGCCGCTCCTCACCAAGGCGCTGACCGCCATGGTCCTCAACGGCCTCGAGGAGTACATCTCGCAGTCGCTCGCGGCGCGCGCTCCGCCGCCGCCACCGCCGCCGCCGGGCGCCAAGACGATCGCCCTGAAGAAGGGCGTCGACTACGAGAAGGTCGTCAAGATGGCGCTCTACGGCTTGCTGGTCAACGGGCCGCTCGGCCACTACCTGTACCGCCTCGTCGACGTCGCCTTTGCCGGCCGCACGGGCGCCCTGGCCGCGATCGGCCAGCTCGTCGCCGTCAACGCCATCGCCATCCCCATCCAAAATTACGGTTCGGCCTTCCGCCGGCACGCCTGGCGCGGGCGGCAGGCAGGGGGGGCACGGCTAATCCCGACGCGGCCGCCTCCGGGGTCACCGTGCCCGCGCAGTCTACCTGCTGGCCATGGCGCTCATCGCCAACAAGCGCGGCGCCGCGGCGCGCGCGTACATCCAGGCCAACTTTTGGCCGATCACGCTCATCACCTGGAAGGCGTTCCCGCTCATCCAGCTCTTTGCGCTGCGCTTCCTGCCGGCACCGCTGTGGACGCCCTTCTTCAACCTCATCGGCTTCCTCTTTGGCATCTACGTCAACGTCAAGGCCAACTCGGCCGGCGGCGGCGGCAGCAGCCGCCAGAAGAAGTAGCGGCGTTGGACGAGCAGAGTCGAGTACTGTACAAGCGGGAGCCTCCGTTGCAATACATACACTTACGACGAGGATACACGGACGCCTTCGCGCGCCTCCAGCTCGGCCAACTTGCTCCGCATCTGCCGCCGCGTACGCTCCAACCTGCCCCTCTGCCACATGAGTTTCTCCTCGCCGACGCGGCCCCGACTTGGCCGGCAGGCCGCGCCGTACCAAGCTGGAGCGCGCGGACTGCAGCTGCCCGCGCTTGGCCTCGCGCAGGATGCGGTCGCTCTCGCGGCGCGCGGCGAGGAGGCGCGACGCCGCCAGCGGGTCCAGGGTCGGATCGGCCAGGTTGATCTGGGGCGGCGCCGCCGCTGCGCCGGCGAAGCGCGACGCCACCTCGTGCCGCTCCTTGGCCACCTCGGCGTCCAGCTCCTCGCGCCACTGCACCGCGGCGCGCCGTCGGCAACGCAACGCTCAGCCGGCCCGTCAGCGCGGCGCGGGGCCCAGCACGTAGCACCGTCCGCCCGAGGGCTTACCGCGCGCTGCGACTGGGCGGCCGCCTGCTGGCGGCGCCCCGCAGCCTCGACCCGCGCCTCGCTGTGCGCTTCCACGGCGCGCAGCGTGTCCAGCAGGGCCGTGTACGGCGCCGCGGTGCCGGCGGCGCTGGCGTCGGGCGCCCGCGGCAGCGTCGGCGGCGGGTGGGCCGGCCGGCCCAGCGCGGTCCGCGCAAAGTCGGCGTTGGCCAGCACCGCGTTGGCCGCTTCGCGGTCGATCGCCGCAGTGCGCGCCTCGGCCGCGGCACCGGACGAGCGGCGCGCCGCCAGGGCCGCGGCGTCCGACTCGATCTTGAGTTGGATCCTGTTGGGGGCACCGCGCACAGCACGGCGGCAGCGTCCGTGTCAGCGCGCGCCGGCGGCTTGCGCGTTTCAAGCGCGGCCCAGCCCTACTTGAGCACGCGAATGTCCGACTCGAGCTGCTCGACGGCCGCGGCGTGCTCGCGCTCGCGCGCCTCCGCCGCGGCGACGAGCGCCTTGTTCGTCTGCAGCAGCTGCTGGCGGTGCGCGTCCATCTCGCGGTAGGCGTCGCTCGCCTCGATCCTGGAGCCCGCGCGGGCGCGCCGCACGTGCCCGTTGTGCGCGTCAGGGCGGGCGGTCCTCCGCGCCAGAGCCCGCCGGCACCGGCCACGCACCGCTCGTTCTCGCGCTGGCGGTACGCGGCAAACTGCGCCTGGAGTTCGTCGTAGCGCGCCCGGTGCTCGTCGTCGCGCTGTGCAAGTGTCGCTTCCTGTTGCTTGCCAGAACCAACGGCCGCCCGGCTCATACACGCTTAGCAAGAACGGCGTTGCAAGTTGCACCACACGGCCCGGCGCGCTCCAACCGCACCAGCTCGGCGACGGTGGCGGTGAGCTGGGCGTTGGCCTCCTGCGCCTGCGCGAGCGCCTCGTCGACGCCCTTGAGCCGCGCGACCTCCTGCTCCAGCAGCTCCATGTCGGCCATAAAGTCGAGGCGTTCCTTGTCCCAGCTCTCCTCGGCCTCCTTCTGCTTCGCCTCCTGCGCCGCCAGCAGCGCCTTCTGCTCCGCGACGGCCGCCTCCTGCTCGGCGCGGAGGCGCGCGACCGTGCTGGCCAGCTGCTCGCTCAGCGAGCTGTTGGAGTTGGCGAGCTGCGCGCGGAGCTCGGCCTCGCTCGCCTCCAGCCGCTTCACCGTCGCCTGCAGCTCCGCCACCTGCGCCTCGGCGCG
>Ga0180216_1001280_pt1 | contig 22831 bp, 26 predicted proteins | sample eDN3rd37CBELigMG_FD_128879 | JGI IMG/M metagenome (GOLD analysis project Ga0180216, IMG submission 128879) | Enriched Miracle-Growth compost microbial communities from Emeryville, California, USA - eDNA 3rd pass 37_C BE-Lig MG (version 2)... ...
CACGTGACGTTCGGAAGTTGTGGCCACGTGGCTCGGAATCGGGCCGGCGCGGCAGCATCGGGTGAACCGGCGTTTGTGCTGGGCGCTCCATCGCATACAAGGAGCTAGCAATTAGAGCCCATATCACTTTTAGGGGCAGAATAGAAAATATGAGCGCATCCCGAAGCCATTCCGCCCCTGTCAGCGATATGCGCGCTTAGTATTGTGGGATAGCTATGAGCACAAGCGCCCCCGGCGCTTCTCGGTTCACCCAATTCGGCCGCCGGTCGACCGCGATAAGCCGTTCCTCCGTTTTCGTCTGCCACGATTCTGCCGGGATTCTCCCACCGTTCTGCCGCTGGTCTGCCGCGGAAGCCGACCCTCGTCTGCCACGATTCCGCCACTATTCTGCCGCGTTTCTCCGTTCTGCCGCTGTTCTGCCGTTGTTCTGCCGTTGTTCTCCCGGTCGCTGGGGCGTGTGGAGGCGCGTCAGAACGCGACTTTTTCCCGAACGGTCGACTTTTCTTTTTTTTCGAGGACGCGCACGCGCACGGCGCCTTTTGAACGGTACGGCCAGCGGACTGCGAAGGCGCATCAGGAGCGGCACTGGGCGAAGCACCAGGAGACGCATCAGACCAACGACGGCGCGAGGGGGTGACGACGTGCGGGGAAGGCGGGGGGAGGGGGCCGGGCCATCGCGAGCGGGCGCGGTGGCACACGTGGGCCACGGCGTAGCAACTCGAAGGCGCTGCCAGCCGGCGGAAGAGAGGCGCCAGGAGAGGCATGCGGAGAGGTACCGGCTAGACGTGGATAGTGGCGAGCGTTTGCGCCGTGGCGGGGAAACGACGGAGCGGAAGCGACGCGCGAGCGCACACGTGGCCGTCGCAGCAATTGGAGCGCGATGGCAAGGCGCGGTGCGGGGCGGGGCGGGGCGTAGGAGCGATGGCCGAGGGCACGGTCACTTATCGCGGGGGGCGGACGCGTTAACTAACGCAGGCAACCTGCTGCCGCCCCGGTGTGTGGGCGTGTACGCAGAAAATGACGTCGTTCCAGGACAAGGGCCCCAAGCCCGCCGTGGGCAACTACTATGGCTTCGACCACGTCGTCTGGTGGGTCGGCAACGCCAAGCAGGCCGCGGAGTGGTACTGCATCCGCTTCGGCTTCGAGCCCGTCGCGTACCGCGGCCTGGAGACCGGCCACCGCGAGGTCGTCTCGCACGTCGTGAAGCAGGTACGGAGCGGGAGCGGTTGGGCCGGGGGCCTCCAGGGCGCCCGCCAGGCTAACCCGCTTGCTCGCGCAGGGAGCACTGCTGGCGGTGAGCATGTTGCTGCTAGGGCGGCATCTTCTTTGTCTTCCAGTCGCCGCTGAACCCGGGCAACAAGGCCATGGGCGACCACATGATGCAGCACGGCGACGGTGTCCGCGATGGTGCGTTGCCGTGGCGATGCTTTTGAGAGAGCGCAGGCGTTTAGGCAGCATGCTAAGCGCACGACGCTGTATCCGCGCTCCGCTGCCCTGCACACAGTCGCGTTCACCGTGGACGACGCGCGCGCCATCTACGAGAAGGCCGTGTCGCGCGGCGCCAAGTCGATCCGCGAGCCGTGGGAGGAGAAGGACGAGCACGGCACCGTCGTCATGGCCACGGTCGCCACCGTACGTGGTCGATATTCGTCGGAGGCAGCACGCCGCACGGGCGCTAACGGACCGGCCGCTGCTCTCTTGCTGCGTCACGTACCCACCCACCTAGTACGGCGACACGCACCACACCTTTGTGCAGCGCAAGGACTACAAGGGCACCTTCCTGCCGGGCTACGCGCCCGCGCGCAAGGACCCGGTGCTGGCCGCTCTGTACGTGCGCCCCTCGTGTGCGACGAAGCAGCCGGCAGGCGGTGTTCGTGCGGTGGCTGACCTGTGGATGCGCGTGGCGCGCGTGTGTGTGGGTGGGAGCGCGGCGTGCGCTGGCAGGCCGGAGGTCGGCCTCGACTTCATCGACCACTGCGTCGGCAACCAGCCGGACAACGAGATGGAGCCCGTGTGCAAGTGGTACGAGAAGATGCTCGACTTCCACCGCTTCTGGTCGGTCGACGACAAGCAGATCATGACCGAGTACTCGGCGCTGCGCTCGGTCGTCATGACCGACTACGACGAGAAGGTCAAGATGCCGATCAACGAGCCCGCCGTCGGCAAGAAGAAGTCGCAGATCCAGGAGTACGTCGAGTTCTACGGCGGCGCCGGCGTCCAGCACATCGCGCTCAACACCAAGGACGTCCTCAAGGCCGTCGCGGCGCTGCGCGCCCGTGGCGTCGAGTTCCTGCCGGCGCCCAAGGCGTACTACGACAACCTGCGCCTGCGCTTGGCCGCCTCGCCGGTCAAGGTGAAGGAGGACCTCGCGGAGATTGAGAAGCTTAGCATCCTCGTCGACTACGACGACAACGGCTACCTCCTGCAGATCTTCACCAAGCCGCTGCAGGACCGCCCGACCGTCTTCATCGAGATCATCCAGCGCAACAACCACAACGGGTTCGGCGCCGGCAACTTCAAGGCGCTCTTCGAGGCCATCGAGGCCGAGCAGGCGCGCCGCGGCAACCTGTAAATGGGCCCCCCTTTTTGGCAGCGGGCCGCCGCCACCGCCGCGGACCCCGTCGTGCGTCAGTACCTGTCATCGTGGCCGCCTGTACACAAAGAAAGTGATTTTGTCGAGCCGGTGTGTTGGTGCATGTTCCCCCCGCCCCTTTCCTGTCCAGTCGGCAATGCCAAATAAAGACGCCTTAATCTACTCAATAGCAGTTCCGTCCGATTCTGTACAACGAGCGCATTCACTGCTGCTGCTGCTGCTGTTCAATGACTGTCACCCTCGAAGTCTCGGTCATGCGTCGTCGTAGGGCCCGCCAAACTCGCTCGCTGCCGCCGACGCCGCCGGCACTGGCGCCGGCTCCGTGAGCGTCGCGTACGTCGCGACGGGCGGCCGCGGCGTCGTGGTCGGCGGGAGGCCCGTCGTGGCCAGGTGCGGCGACGCCGCCGCGACGGCGCGCGCGCCGTAGCCCTCGACGTCCGCCGGCGTCGCGGGCGGCAGCAGGGGCGCCTTGACGTCGTCCGGCAGGCGCTCGGGGGTCTCGTCAAAGAGAGCGGCCTTGCTGTCGGCGAGGACGTCGCCGATCTGCATCGCGTTGGCGATCGCCTGGAAGGTGGTGAACTCGCGGCGGCGCCACACGCGCGTCGTCGAGTCGGCCGGCGTCGGGCTGCCGCCGGCCGGCGTGGCGTACTCCTTCCAGCTAAAGTAGTAGACGTGCGCGATGGAGGCGATCGCGAGCTCGATGCAGATGATGCACTGCTGCACCGTGGCGGCCGAGTACTCGGTTGTGGCCGGCTTGGCGAGGTAGAAGATGAAGCTGATGATAAAGTACTGCAGGAACGAGAGGAAGACGGTCGACTTGACGCACCAAAACTTGGCCTTGAGCTTGGCGTCCGGCGCGAGCCGCTCGATCTCGGGCGTCATGAGCGAGAGGAAGGCGTCGCTGGACATCATCGCGGTGAGCACGCTGACAATGTGGATGATGCTGATCCACATGAAGGCGCTGTCGAACGAGAACTCGTCCGAGTTGTACACCTCGAGCGCGGTGAGGATGATGGTGATGAGGCCGAGCGTCGGCATGACGAGGACGAACTGCATCGACCGGCGCTTGTACGAGAGGTAGATGTGGTACGGCTGGTCAAAGTGGCGGTCGTCCAGCTCCCAGAGGCACCAGCAGCGCCGGCCGCGCTTCATGGGCGGCTTCTGGCCGATGAGCCGCACGAGGCCCGCGCGGCCGCCCAGGCAGAGCTGCAGCAGGAGGAAGTAGTTGGCGAGCACAAAGCCCTGGTAGCAGCTCTGGATGAAGGCGAGGTACTGGGACGAGCTTGGGAAGAACAGCGAGAACCAGGCCACTGGGCAGGCGGAGGCGGAGGAGGCCCGGAAGTTCGGCGTGTTAACCGTGAACGCAGAGCGCATGTCGTCGCCAGGCCGCGCGTACCAAAGACGTAGACCGGAATCATCATGTGGATGCGCACCGCGTAGCTGGGGCGAGCAACACGGCGTGTACCCCGAACGGGGCGGGTCAGTAGACTCGCCTGGCGACCGCTTGTCGCGGCGTGGTGCGCGTACCGTTGGTAGTCGGGCTTGATGTAGTGCCGCAGGTTGCCGATCACGCCGTACATGGACACGCTGAAGGCGATAATGGCGAACGGCAGCGCGATCCACGCCAGCATGTAATTCGTCTCCGTCTGGGGCGCCATGGCTGCGTCCTCTCGCTGCGCCGTGTGCGGCCGCCAACGGGTGGGTTCGAGAAGAACGCGGCACCAACGCCCGCCGTTCGCCTGGCCACACAACGTCACAACGCGACCTGCGCCTATCCCGCGAGGTTCTTCGGCTCTTCGTGCAGGTCTCTGTGCCCGCTGCCGCCCGTGGCTGCGCCCGATGCGGCCGCCGTTTCCGGTCGGCGGCGTCGGCCGTTTGGGTCCGCGTGTCCAGCCTACGTCCAGGCGGCGTCTCGATGACGTCATCAGTGATGGCGGAGGCGGGCGGCCACGCGGAGGACGGCGCAGCGGACGGCGCAGCGGACCGGGCGCAGCGGACGGCGCAGAAGACGACGCAGCGGCACGACGCAGCGGCACGACGCAGCGGCACGACGCAGCGGACGACGCAGCGGCCGACAAGGACGCCGATGGGGTTGATAAGGGAGAGCAGCTGAGGACACGGGCTGTGCTGTGGACATAGAGGGAGGACGACGAGGACGACGGCAAGCGACCCGAGACCGCGCGCCAACGCCGGAAGAGGAACGCTCACCGGAGAGGTTGAGACGATTCGGACGGCGAACGCCGCCGGATCCCGCGATCTAGAAGCCATGGGTATGGCCAGCGCGGCCACGGCCGCCGCGGAGCACCAGAACATCTGGATTGCGGCCAGCGACGGCGACCTGGAGCTCGTCCGCAAGCTGCTGGACGAGGGCGTCAGTGTCAACGCCAAGGACGAGAACGGCTACAGCCCGCTGTAGGCGCGGCGGCCCAGCGCCGAGGCCGCACCGCTCGCGCGGAGCTAACGCGGCGCAAGTTCTCCTCGCGTGCTGCTTGTCCGCGGCCAGCGCGGCGGCGGTCAGCTACGGCCACCTGGAGATCGCCAAGCTCCTGCTGGAGCGCGGCGCCGACCCCAACATCACGGACAACGACAACGACACGCCGCTCCACGTGTGCGAGACCGTCGAGTGCGCCGAGCTCTTGCTAGCGGCCAACGCGCGCCTGGACGCCGTCAACAGCGCCGGCCAGCAGGTGCGTGGGCTCTTGATCGCCGGCGCGGCGATGGCTGATCATTTCTCACCCCCCCCAGGCCCACCTATGGCAGCCGGCTGGCCCGGGCTCCGCCAGCCGCACGAGACGGCGTACGAGGACGACCGGGTGGAGGTGGAGGCGCTGCTGAGGCAAAAGCTGGGCCTGCCGCCGTCCGAGCCCAAGGAGGACCGGGACATGTCCTTGCAGCGGCTGCTCGAGGCGCTCGAGCACGGCGGCGAGGACGTCAACCTCGCCGACTACGGGTTCGAGGTCGTCGACGCGGACGACGACGACCGCAGCCTCCCGGACGACGACAACGATGACGCCTCTAGTGTATAAAGTTAGCAAAAAATTACACCGAACATATGCCGTGGAGTAGTACATGCAGCTGCTGCGACGCCTATTCGCTGGGAGACGGACGATGTGGGCGGAGAGGTCCTGGGCGCCTACTCATGCGTCGGCCGGCCTGGGCTCGTCCGCTGGCGCGGCGGCGGGGGCCGCGTCCGGTGCTGCTGCGGGCGCGTCGGCCTTGTCAGCGGGCGGGTCGCCCACGGGCTCGGCCGGCGCGGGGGGGTCCCCGATTGGCTCGGTGGTCTCCACCGGCGGGTCCCCGACGGGCTCCGGCTTGTCGTCCGGCTTGTCCTCCGGCTTGTCCGCCTCGGGCTTGTTTGCCTCGGGCTTGTCATCGGGCTTGTCCGCGTCGTGAGGAGGTGGTGCCGGGGCGTCGTGCGGCGGTGGTGCGGGCGCCGCCGCTGCGGGCCCGTCTGGCAGCGGTGGCAGCGGCGCGTCGGTGCTGGCGGCCGGCGCGGGAGGCGCGGGCGCGGCATCCGTGGATGGCGGGGGCGGCGGGAGCGCCTTGTCCGCGGCGGGAGGCGCGTCGGCGGCTCCGTCGACGCCGGCGGCGGGGGCGGCGGCCGCCGTGCTGGCGCCAGCCGTGGCCGTCGTCGCGGCAGACCCGGCGCTGGCGCCTGCAGCGGCCGAGGCGCTGCCCTCCGACTTCAAGGACGCCGTGATGGACGCCATCTGCTTCCGCAGGGCCTCGGTCTGGTGAGCCGCGTCCGAGCGAAACACACACACGCACACACACACACAAACACTTGCCGCGGCACCGGTCAGCGGCGCGGCCCTGCCAAGCCACATAGCCGGCAGCGCTTCGCAAGCACGTACGTCCACGCCCTTCGTCAGGTCGCCCTTGCCGATGTGCGTCGTGTGCTGTTGGCAAGTCATAATCACAGGCGTCGGGGAGCGGTCAGGGTTTGGACGAATGCCGTACCAGCCGGCGGCTAGACGGGCGTACCACAAAGTTGGTCGGGTTGCCGATCGATGACCGGTCGATCTTGACCCGCTTCGGCTTGCTCTTGCCGGTCAGCTTGCCCAAGGACTGACCCATGGCGCCGACAGGATTCGGCGCGCCAGCGGTGGCGCGCACTCCACGCTAGCCAGCAAGGCGCTCTTGTGAAGGCCTGTCGAGCAAACGAGGCAGCGGGCGGCGCAGGCCACATTGGAGCGAAAACCAACGCAATTAGGCCCTATGCTTCGTGGCACGACAGGTACAGGACCGGAGCGCTGCGCACCAACAGAGTAGAAGGACAAGGGCAGCCACGCGGGTACTGCAGTCATCAGCTCATAGAACACAGTACTTCCAGACTAGCGTTGTCACACAAATGTCTGGACGGACGCGAAACGAATCACGCGACAGGCGGGTGCTCCGGTGATTAGTACCGTGCGTCTCACAGTTCTGGCTGTGGCGGCCAGGGGTTTCTCCGCTCGTCTCGCAGGTCCGTATGATCCGTCCATCCACATCGTCCGCCTCTCGCGGCCCGCCAGCCGCGTGCGGGGTTATTCCCTTTCCGAGCTTTTGCGTCAACAGAGACCAGCCTACGCAGTCCATTTGCCTCGCTCTTCGCCGCCGCTCAGAAGGTCGCTGCCGAGTCGAGTCGACTTTGCCTGCCGGGCGGTCGCCCGGCCGGCGTGTAGAACGTGTGCGTCCAAGGCGATGCACGCTCCGTTCCTTGAACGTTGCCGCTGCCATCCCCTGTTCTCTGCCTCTTTGCGGTCGTTGCCCGCCTCCGCCTACCATCGCCGCCACCGCTGCAGCCGCTTCTTCCGCCGCGCCGTCCGGTTCCGTGCTGGGCGCCCACCCACCGGGTACTGTCCGGCTTCTTCCTCTCAAGACAATGACGCTCACACAAAAGCACGCCTGCTGCTTGTTCTCTACCACCGGTTCGCCCGGAGCCGCTCTGCACCGCCCCTGCCGCCCGTTGTCCTCCTCCTCCTTCGTCGCCGTCGTCGCCGCCGTCGGCCGCCGCAACGCACCGTTTTTTTTTCTCTCGAAAGCCGCATGACCCGTGTCAGAACACTGTCAGAACACTGTCAGAACTCTGTCAGAAAAAGGTTGGATTCCACCATGAAAAGGGTTCTCAGACCGTGGTCTTCGTAAGCAGGCCAGGGCCTGCATGGCCGAGTCAGAAAGTGTCAGGATTGAGTCAGAAACCGTTGCATCATCCGAGTCCACGGCGGCACAGAGGACGCCGTTGGTCCCCGCGCGCCTAACAAGAGCGTCCTAGACCAGGTCCGCCTTTTTGAGCTATGTGGCGCGCAGCGCTGGCCGCGACAGATGTACGGGTTGGGGTCGATGGCAGCTGACGGCTGTGTTGGTTGGGTGGTCTGGTGGCAACGCGGAGTAGCTGCCTGGTGTGCTGGCTGCGACGGCGACGACGTGGCCGACGGCTGGCCACGAGGAACGCAGCAATGGCACCGCCGCGGATTGCCGTCGTCTGCGCCAGCAACCAGAACCGCAGCATGGAGGCCCACTACGTGCTGAGGTGCGGCAGGCTCAGCGAGCGTGACCATGCATGGGGAGTGCGGCCCACTGAGAGTATGGTCGCTTCCTCCCGCGCGGGCCGGCCGGGCCTTCCCCAGCCAGAACGGCTTCCAGGTCAAGTCCTACGGGACGGGCTCGCAGGTGAAGCTGCCCGGCCCGTCGGCTGACCGCCCGAACGTCTACCCGTTCGGAACGCCCTACGACGTCATCTACGAAGACCTCAAGGCGCAGGACGCCCGCCTGTACGGCCCGCGCACCGGCGCTGCCACGAGGCCCGGCGCGCCAGCGGACTGACCTGGGCTGGCTGCCCTGAGCGAACCGGAGCGCTCGCCAGGTATACGCGAAACGGCGTGCTGAAGATGCTGGAGCGGAACCGCACCGTGAAGCGTGCGCCGGAGCGGTTCCGCGACGCCAAGGACAAGTTTGACGTGATTATCTGCTGCGAGGAGCGGTGCTTTGACCAGGTGCTCGAGGGTACGGCGCTCGGGCCACAAGGGGGCCCGGGGTTGCCGCCCGCCGGCTGGCTGACCGATGTCTGGCGGACGAACCCGGGTTGACGGCCGCTAGACCTGGGCTCGCGCGAGGCGGACGACGGCACGCCGGTGCACATTCTCAACTTGGACATTCGCGATAACCACGCCGACGCGTCCGTGGGCGCCCAGCACATCCTGCACCTCTGTAAACTGGTGCGAGCCGCCGCTGCTGCGCGGGCGGCCGGGGCGCTGGACCGATCGCCTGACCGCAATCTCCCGCGTTTGCCCGTGTGGTCGCGCCGCACAGCTGTACAGCACCGACGACCTGGAGAACGACATCCAGGACAAGGTGGAAGAGTTCGAGCGGCTCACGAACGTGCCGTGCCTGCACACGGTTGCGTTCTATTAGGCGCCAAACGAAGCACCTGCCGCGCGGCGCGCATGTACATTGTGTGGGACTATAGCTGTACAATACAAGGCGAATTTCGACGATGGACAAAGACAAATGCGCTATGTACAGGGACGTCTATACAGCGGACAAACACGGGCAGCCCGGTCTTGCACGCACGCCGACGGCCGAGCGTCGCCCCTGGCGCACGATCAGCTGGCGTCGTCCTTGTACCACGACTGCTTCATGAGCTCCTCCGCGTAGGCCGCGTCGCGCTGGTACCGCCGCTCGTCGACGCCGTAGTTGTAGGGCGTCACGACGCGTTTCTTGAACACGGACGGATCCAGCTCGGTCGACTTGACCGGCGTCGACATGGACATGAACGGCGGGTCTGGTGGCCGCTCCGTGTTCCGCGGCGACGCGAGCGCCGCCGTCAACAGGCTGCTGGCGCTGCCGCCCTGCGTCGGCGCGGCGGCGCCGAGGCCCGGGTTGGGCGCCGTCGACGCCATGTCCGGCGCCGCCGCGGTCGTTGCGGTCGCCCACGTTCGTCGCCTTTGGTACGCCCGGAGGAACTCTTTCGACTCCTCCAGCGCCCGGCGGTCCGGTGCGCCCTCCAGCGCGCCCGGCCCGAGTCCTTGCTCTGAGGTCGCACAAACGGAACAGGGGCAGGAGGGACGCACGGCTACGGTCAGTTAACCGGCCCTCTCGCAGCTGGGGCGGTCCAGCGGGGGCCCCGGCGGGCCCCCACACGCGCCGGCGGGCCCCGGAGCGCACCTTTGAGGGCCTTCTTCTTTTTGAGCTCGCTGAGCTTGGGGATGGGCTCGTTCGGTTTTGTGCCGTCCAAGTGCCGCTCGTTCGCCTCGGCAAAGTCGTTCCTGGCCACGGCCGGCCCCCCTCCACCCCATGCCGCCGCGCAGTCCACGCGGTTAGCTGTGCCTGCCCGCGGCGCCTGCCGGCTGCAGGGCGCGCGCTCCTCCTCCAAGCGTCGTACAGCGCGAGGCTCGAGTCGTGCATGCTGAACGTGGGCGCGTCGGCGCGGGCGGCGTCGGCGGCGGCGCAGACGTCGCTGCAGTAGAGGCGGTCATCTTGGACGCGCTTGCCGCAAAAGGCGCACCAGTCTATGTCCATGGTGGGCGGCGGCGCGCGGGCTGCTCGGCGCCTGCTCGCCTCCGGCGGCAGCGGCGGCGCTCGCCCAGGCTCCGACGGTCGCACACTTCCTCCAAAATGGCGGAACCACGGCAGAACCGCGGCAGAACCGCGGCAGAAACCGCCGACGTTGATTGAATGACGTCACAGGACACTAGGCCTAGCCCTACGACCAGATGTCGCTCGCCGCCGGGGGTGCCCATGTCGACGGTGGTCCGCCTTGTCTTCTTGCCGCCCTGCAATGGTACGAGTCACAATCTCTTTATTCAGCTGCAGGGCTGGTATGTACACGCTCTCAGGCTCAGACGGTATGGTACAGAAATACAGTGTGGGACTGGAGGGATCACCCGACAATGTCGTCGCGCGCCTTGACGTGTGTGGACAGGATCTTGTTCATCTTGAACATGTCGACGCGGTCGCGGTTGAAGACGGCCCGCAGCTTGTCGTCGCAGATGATGCTGCGCTTGTCCGTCGGATCCTGCAGGTTGTGCTCCTTGATGTACTCCCACAGCCGCTTGACCACCTGCGGGCGCGACATCTGTGCGGCAACCGCGTGGGAAGTAGGATCCCGCCACGCAGCGGGCCCGTTAGCGCCGACCACACGCGCGCCGCCCATCGCGACGTGCGGAGCACACCTCGGTCTGGCCCATCAGCTCAGCCAGCGCCGGCGACAGCACCATCTCGGCCGAGATGCCGGCGCCCGGCCGCTTGGGCGAGCTGCGCTCCTTGCCCGCGGCGCTGCTGCTGCTCTTCTTGAACGGCTTGCTCTCGGCCAGCTTGGACTTGCGCGACGACGCGACCGCCGCGGCGCGCCGCGGCCGCATCTCCTCCATCTGCAGGCGCCGCGCCAGCGCCTCATCCGACTCGGGCTCCGACGACGACGCTGGCGACGCCCCCGCCGCGTCCTTCTTGCCGGCGCGCCGGCGCCCGTTGCGGCCGTAGCCGTCGTCCAGGTCCACCGGCTCGTCCACGTTGTCGTCGTCGTCCCCGTTCGCGGGCGCTTCGGCGGCCACCGCGGCGGCGGCCGCGGCTGGCGCCGCCACCGTGCTCTCGGACGCGGCGGCGGCCGTGGCGGCCTCGAGGGCGCGCAGGACCATGGCGTCAATGTCCTGCTTCCGGTCCGTCAGGTCCAGGCCAAGCTCGGCCTCCAGCTGCAGCCGGATGCGCTTGGTCGATAGCGTTTGGAGGTCGCCCGTCCGGACGATCTCTGTTGGGGGGCGGGCCGAGGCACGGCAGCCAAGCTGACTGTGGCCGTCAGTGGGCCAAGGTCAAGCGCGGCAGCGAGAGAGGCAGCCGGCGTGGGCGTACCGATCACACGGCGCTCCAGCTCCTCGTTCGACACCGTCTTGGGCGCCTCTGGCGCGGCGGCTGGCGCCGCCGGCTCGGCAGCCGCCGGGGCCGTCTGGGCGGCGTCCGCCATGGCGGCTCGGTTGCGCACCAACTGCGTCAGGGCCGACCGCTGCGATGGTGTGATGACGAAACGCGCTCAATCTAGCGCGTGATGCGCCGTCGCAGCGTGTCCGCCAGCGAAAGCAGCGGGGCGGTGGGCGCTTTCGTGAAGCGGGCGGGCAGGCACGCCGCAGAAGGCGCAAAGGTTGGCGCCCGTCGAGGACTACCGAGTGCCGCGGCGCGGCGAATGCGGCGGAGAGCGCTCGGAGGGGCGTTGTGTCTGGCATTCGTAGTAATCCGGAGCATCCATTTCCTGAGACAATTCCGCGGCAGAAGCGGGTGAGGACGTCCGGCCGAGGAAGAAGAATGGCGCACCACGGGGCGATGCCGCGCGCGACCGTGAAGCAGGCTGGCGATGAAAGAGGACGACGAGCGTCCGTGCTACCGCGGCATCTGCGTGACGAAGCCAGGCTGGCATGCGTCGATCGACTTGGGAGTGTTGTCTGCACTTTGCGAGACTTGGTGGGGCGATGCCTTGTTATTCGCTACCCATTCAACTACCACGACCTGCTCCGCCAAGCAAGGCGACACAAGTGACTGCAACGAGTCCTCATGCCAGCATGGACGCAGCACCAAAAGGTGGCCATCCGCGCAACTTCACCGTGTGGCTCAATGGTCCCCAGCGCGGCACAGGGAGAGGGTTATTCCGCCTTGCCATCCGCAATAAAAGATGACCCCCCAGCAAATCCGCTCCTGCGTCGTTCGCCACGCGTGGCAGGTCTGGCTGCGACGTGCAGCGGCGTCTGTGCTGTCCTCTGTGCGTCCTTGCGCTGTGGCTCGGACGGCCATGTGTCCTGGCGCGGCGGCGTCCCGGGGCGCTGCGGGGTTCCAACGACGTTGGACCGCTTTCCAGCAGCCGCAGCGCGGCGCAGAAGACCGTTTTTCACGCCAGACGGATGACGTCATCGGAGCTGCAGCGGGGACGACGTCGAGGAGGCGGTCGAGGAGGTGGAGGCGGCCGAGGGGGGCCGAGGAGAGCGAGGACGAGGACGGGGCGGACGTGGTGACGGTGCCAAAGGACGGTTGGAGACGGCGTGGCAGCGAAAGCAGCGCTGTGGACAACGGTTCGCACCTTAACTGGTCCGCCGTGTGGCTGCCGGTACACGGTCGCCGGCCGCGCAGGGCTTGCAGCATCGCCTGCGACGCAGCTCGCCAGCGGTGCCGCCGCCGTCATGCAGGCGCGTCCCGACGATCATAGATAGCGACCCCTTTCGCGCCGGAACCATGGCGCTTCCGTCGCCACCGCCCGAAGCGTCGCCGCGCGAGCTGACGGCGCTGGAGAGCGCCACGTGCGGCGGCGTCGCCGGCCTGGTCTCGCGCCTGGTGATCGCGCCGCTGGACATTGTCAAGATCCGGCTCCAGGTACGGACACCGCTCGGCCGGGCCAGTTCCGCCTCACGCGGCTCGGCGCCTGATCGGTCGCTCCGTCCCACATGTCCTGCCGCCTTGGGTCGGCAGACGCAAAGCCACGTCGACGCCTCTGGCCGGCCGGTGGCGCCCAAGTACCGCGGCGTGGCGCACGCCTTCCACCGCATTCTGAAAGACGAAGGCCTGACGGTAGGCGGCGCCGTGCGGCTCGCTGTCTCCGCAAGCGCAATGCTTATCCCTGCGCCGCGCCAGCACGGCTTCCTTGCTGTGCACTCCAGGCGTTTTGGAAGGGCAACGGCATGGCCATCATCCTCTACGTCACGTATGGCGCCGTTCAGTTCGGCACCTACTACGAGCTGAAGAAGCTCTACGGCGGCTACGTACGCTGCGCGAGGATCGTTCTCGCCTTGTTTAGTGCATCCACTTCCTACTCACTCGCTGCTGCGCACACGCTTACCGTGTGGGCCGGCAGTCGGCCGACCGGCCACTGACCACGGGGCCGCTCGCGTTTCTGTCGGGCGCCGCCGCGGGCGTGCTGGGCACGGCGGTGACGTACCCGTTCGACCTGCTGCGGACCCGCTTTGCGCTCCTCGCGCGGTCGGCGGTAAGGGCGGTACTCCACCCAGTCTAGGCCGAGTTACGGAGCTGACAGCAGCCAGCCTTGACCATTGTTGTTGTCACTCTTTTCAGGGACCCGGCGCGATGCTGCGCACGGTCCGGGCCATCGTGGCCGCCGAAGGCCTCCGCGGCCTCTACCACGGCGCCGGGCCGACGTTGCTGCAGATTCTGCCGTACACGGGCCTGATGTACTACAGCTACGAGGTGGCCAAGAGCACCCTCCGCGCTCTGCCCTTGGTACCGTGGGGGGGGGGCGCCAGCCTGACATGCCGCGTCTCGTACTCACCGTCTCGTTTCCGTCGCGCGGCGCGGTGCATTGGGGCAGAGCGCGCCGACGGACGCGCCGGCGTGGTGGATTCCGCGCGACGTGGAAAAGCTCGCGTGTGGCGCGTTTGCGGGCTTTGTGAGCAAAGCGGGCACCATGCCCTTTGACGTGGTGCGGCGCCGTCTCCAGGTACAGTCTGTTGCCCGCGGGCGCAGCAAGGACGTCGTCGGGCCGTAAGTCTGATCTGGGCCCTGCTCACCCGGGCTGCCTGTTTCCAGGCGCCCGCGGCGGGCTCGCCGGGAGCCGCCGGCGCGGTGGTCGTGGCGCCCGCGGTGCCGTACGCGGGGGTGCGCGACTGCGTCGTCCGAACCTACCGGAGCGAGGTACGCGCGCGAGCCCAAACGTGAACTGGCGGGCAGCTCCTTCCTTGTCTCATGCCGCCGTGTCAGTGTTGGGATTGCCTGAGAGCCCAGGGCTGGCGCGGTTTCTACCGCGGGTTTCTGCCGTCGTTGATCAAGACGGCGCCGGCGTCGGCCGTCACGTTCTTGGTGTTTGACAAGACGCGCGAGCTCATCCTCCGCTACCGGCCATAGAAACACAAGTGTACTATGCCGTACAGGTTGCACGCATTTTCGGCACACGCTAGATGTACAGAAAACTATCAACAGTTACTTGCCGGCGCCCTCAGTGGTGCGCGGGCGGCACGGAGTGCAGGCGGAGGACATCGACCGCGCGGTCGCGCAGGATAAACTTTTGGATCTTGCCCGTGACCGTCAGCGGGAACTCGTCCGTGAAGATAAAGTACCGCGGCACCTTGTAGTGCGCGGTGCGCTCGCGGCAAAACTGTTGCAGCTCGCGCGCCAGATCCGACGCGGCGTCGCCCTCCTTGGCCGGCTGGGTGCAGTCGTCGTGGCTGTCCACCGGCGGCCGCTGTGCAGTGTCACCGCCCGGAGAGCGGGGAGACCACGACGTTAGGACGCACGGCCGTTGGCAGCGGGCGGCCGGTTCGGCGTACCGTCTGGCCGGGCGCCTTCTTGGTGATGATCCAGGCGGCCACGGCCTCGCCGTAGCTGGGTGATTCAAGCATGGGCAAGTGGCGGACGCGCACACGTCAGAACGGAGCGCCGTCAGAAGGCGCGCGCGGGAAAGTGCACGAACGTACAAAGGGTCCGGCACGCCGACGACGGCCACGTTGGTGACGCGGTCGTGCGTGAACAAAAGGTCCTCGATCTCGCGCGGCGAGATGTTCTCGCCGCCGCGGATGATCAGGTCCTTGATGCGGCCGACGATGCGGCAGTAGCCGTGCTCATCAATGGTGGCCTGCAGCGAGCCGTCCAATTGGCCGTCAGCGTGGAAGTGGCTCAGCGCAAAACGATAACTCTGTTCCGAAAGTGGGGCCGGGCGTACCTGGTCGCCGGTGTGCATCCAGGCGTCCCTGATCGCCTCGCGCGTCTTGTGCTCGTCGCCCCAGTAGCCTGTGCAGCGAGGCACCGCGACCGTGCTGGCCGCGTCAGTATGAGCCCGTTCTAAATATGCCCCAGCCGCGGGCTGGACTCACCAAGCATGACCGAGTAGCCCTTGGTCAGCAGCTCGCCGGGCGTGTTGACAGGCACGGTGCGGCCGTGCTCATCGACGACGCGGCACGAGACGTGCGGATGGCACTTGCCCACCGTCTCTGCGCGTGCCCGGTGTAGCCAGCGAGGGGGGCGTTCCCGTAAGCCTCAGAACTAACCTCACGATGCGACCTGATGCGCCGCCGTACCGACGCGCAGCTGGATGGGGTCGTCGAGCAGCGTTTGGAACGAGACTGCCGGCGCCACCAGCACGGTGATGAAGGGGACGGCGGCCACGGTCAGGTGCCCGTCGACAGACCACCACTGACCTTCCCGTCGCGACCGTACCAGGCGACGTCTCGGTCATGCCGTAGCAGATGGTCATGTCGCGCAGGTGCATCCGCGTCATCACCTGGCATGCGACGCGCGTGCGTACTCAGAGGCCGGGCGCCGTAAACAAGAGCCTGACCCATGCGTTGCGGAGGTGGGGTTGGCGTACCGCCCGCATCGTCTCCATGGGGCAGACACTGCCCGCCATGATGCCGGTGCGCAGCGTCGAGAGATCAAAGGTGTTGAACTGCGGATGCGTGAGCTCGGCGATGAACATGGTCGGCACGCCGTAGAGCACCGTGCATTTCTGAGGCGGCGTACGCGGTCAGCCAGCTGTCGAGTGACCCCCGGTGAGGCCCACCCCGCTGACGCGCCGGACGCATCCGTCCACGTACGTGCTCCTGCACGGCCTGCAGCGTCTTGGCCGGGTCAAAGCTCGCGGCCGGGTACACCATGGCGGCGCCGTGCGTCATCGCCGCTAGGTTGCCCATCACCAGGCCGAAGCAGTGGTAGAGCGGCACCGGAATGCAGATCGCGTCCTCCTTGGCCAGCGCCAGGCCGCGGCCGACAAAGTAGCCGTTGTTGAGGATGTTGCGGTGCGAGAGCGTCGCCGCCTTGGGGTTGCCCGTCGTGCCCGAGGTGAACTGGATGTTGATCGGGTCGTCCGGCTGGAGCAGCAGGTCGCCCAGCTCCTCCTGGCGGCCCGCCCATCACCGAGGCAAGGGCGGCGACGGAGGTCAGATAGCACGCCGCGGCAGGTTTCTTTTTCGTGCTTCTACTGCACCTGCAGCGGGGTGGTGCGGCGCACGAGCAGGTCGTTGAACGCCAGCATGCCCGGCGCCGGCTGGTCGGCAATGGAGATGATGTACTCGAGGTCGGGCAGATTCTGGGCGTTCAGCCGAGAGGTCGGCGTGTGCTGTTGGGCGCCGCGCCGCCGCGCAAAAGGCAACCCTTCCTTTACGTCAGCGGCAGCACGCCACAAGCGCGCGCCGCTAGCCACGCACCTGCGGCAGCTCGGGGATGAGCTCGTTGAGAATGGCCACATAGTCGCTCGACTTGACCTTGGGCGTGATCAGCACCGCCTTGACGCCGACCAGACTGAGCGGTGCACCATTCGTTTGCTTCAGACTCCGGGCCATGTCAGGTCCGGGCTCCCCCCCCGCCGGGATCAATCGAGCGTTCCTCGGGCTGGAACGTACTGCAGGGCGTACTCCGCCTCGCTGGCGCGGTAGCCCGGGTTGACGGTGACGAGGATGACGCCCAGCTTGGCGGCGGCGACCTGGGCAACGGTGTACTGCCACGTGTTGGGAAGCCACACGCCGAGGCGGTCGCCCTTTTGCAGGCCCAGCTGGCGCAGGCCGCGCGCAAACTGCGTAGAGAGCACGTCCAGGTCGCTGTACGTCGCGTGGAACTGGCCGGCGGCGCCGCCGGGCGGGTACTGCGGCTGGTCCGACGAGATCAACGCGGGCCGCTGGCCGTGCCGCGCCACCTGGTTCCGGGAGAACGGGACGACGAACGGTTCTGCTGCTTGTCGTCAGTCGTTTGGCCGCGCCCGCGCCCGGCCCAAGGCGCGCGTGTACCGTCTTGGCGAACTCTTCGGCGATCGTGGTCTGCAGCAGCGGCACGTCGATCGGCCCCGCGACGGCGGCCAGCTTCTGCTTGGGGCCCCGCAGCCCGCGCGGCGCATGGTGGCCGGCGCCGTTGGCAGCCGTTGCAAATGTCTTGGCGGGCGCACGGCGGCCGGCGAGCCGGAGCAGCTGGGCCGAGCGGACTGCGACCGCCATGGTTGCGGGGTGTCGGCGTGCGAGCGCCTTGCGCTGGCGTGCAGCGGTGTCCCAATTTAAAGTGACCGGCTGCAGGCGTTGCCGTAGATCTCCCGACAGGTTACCAGGCCGACAACGCGCCCGTGGGGGGTCCCAGCGCGCCGGTAACCGCCGCGCGGCGCGTGGGCGTGCGTCCCGCGCGTCCCGGCGTCGGGATCTGGCTTCCAGGGCCGGAAACGCGCAAATCTACGCGCAACGTCTCACCGCCACGCTCGCGTCGCTCCTACCACTGGCACACCTGGCGTAAGCTTGCCTTGCGACGGCGTCCTGGGCGTCGCGGCTGCGTCGCGTTCCCCGCAGCCACGGCCGCCGCGTGCCGTTGCGTCCGGCTGCGCGCGTCGGGCGTGATTCCACCCCGATCCTTCGCCGATTCCGCGCCCTGCACTGCGTTACCTGCACCGCCCGACGCCCTCACCGGTCTCCCAGCGCTCTTCGCGTGCCCAGAGCAGCCCAGCCGCCGGCACGCCGCCCTGAAACGCGACGCGGACATGCGGATCCGCCGCCGCCTGTCCCGCCATAGGTGACGTCATCGCTCCACGGATGACGTCATCAGAGTGAGGTTGAAGCGCGGGCCGCCGCGGACGAGGGACGTCGCACGAGGCGCCGCCACGGACCCCGCGGGAGATGCTAAGGCGAGCGGCCCCGCGCGTGCTTGTGTGGACGGCGGTGAACGGCGTGTACGGACGGCAGTGAAAAAGCGAGGTGGGGAGGAGTCTTTGTTAGACGCAGCCTGGTATCGCGGCCAGCGAGTCGTGCTCGACCGCCCGCGATCCTTCGCAACGACGACCATGGCGGCGCTCATCGGCTCGCCCGCGCTCGGGCACACCAACGTCGCGCCGGTCGCGCCGTCGGTGATCACCGTCTTTGGCGCCGGCTCATTCGGCACGGCCATGGCCGTCGTGGCCGCGCGCAAGGGCCACGCGGTGCGGATCCTCGCCCGCGACCCCGTGCAGGTCGAGTCGATCAACAAGCAGCACCGCAACTCAAAGCGCCTCAGCGACTTTGTGCTGCCGGACAACGTCACCGCCACCACCGACCCGGTCGAGGCACTCAAGGACTCCACGCTCATCATCCACGCGATTCCCATGCAGCGGTCGCTCGACTTTCTCGGTACGTCCATTAGCGGCGGAGCGGCGGCCTCCTAGGAGACCGAGCGGCGTGCTGAGCATGGCTTACCTCTGCAGGACGTGGGCCGATGGTCGCGTGCGGCAGCTGCGCTCAAGGACATCATTTCGCCGACCGTGCCCATCCTCTCGACGACCAAGGGCATCCACGTGGAGACGGAGAAGCTCATGTACGACGTGATCCCCGAGGCGCTCGGGCGGACGCAGCCGGCGGCGTTCCTCTCCGGGCCGTCCTTCGCCAAGGAGATGATGCAAAACTTCCCGACCACCGTCGTTATCGCCAGCGACAACGCCGACGTGGCCAAGGAGATCCAGCACAAGCTCTCGCAGACCACGTTCCGCGTCTACACCACCAACGACGTCATCGGCCTGGAGATCGGTACCGCGCGCACCGCAGCGGCCCCCCCGCCCCCCTCCGCCGCGAACAAAGGCGAACGAGACTAACGCACGAAACTGCTATGGCCGGCTGACGCCTGGCGTGCTCGGCAGGCGGCGCTCTGAAGAACCCGCTGGCCATTGCGGCCGGCATCGTGGAGGGCATGGGCTTTGGCTACAACACCACGGCGGCGCTGATCACGCGCGGCTGCTCCGAGATGCGGCGGCTAGCCATGGCTATGGGCGGCCGGCCAGAGACGCTGGGTACGTGGAGAAGTGCCGCGCGCGCGATGTGTCTGCGGAGGCGGCGGTGCTCATCAGCGCTATTCGTTGAGCGCTTGCGCGACACGCGTGCAGCGGGCCTGTCGGGCATCGGCGACCTGATGCTCACCGCCTTTGGCTCGCTCTCGCGGAACCGCCAGGTCGGCGTGCGGCTGGGCAAGGGCGAAAAGGTCGAGGATATCCTCGCGAGCATGGGCGAGGTCGCCGAAGGCGTACGCGCCCCGCCCCCCCGCCCTGCGGCGCGGCCGCCCGATACCGGCTGACCTCGTGACAGCGCGGGTCCCTCTGTTCCGCGCGCTCGCCGCAGGTCCCGACCGCCAGCGTGGTGGTCAAGCTGGCGAAGCGGTACGGCCTCGAGCTGCCCATCTTCCAGGCGATCGATGCACTGCTGGAAGGCAAGATCACTCTGAAGGACGGCATGCCGCTCATCATGGACCGCCCCCTGCACGACGAGGACTAGACGGCAACGTCAGGAGCCCCATGGCGGCACCTGCACCGGCATTGTAACTGCACTACTCCCATACGATAGTAATCATAGTAATAATAGCACCTGACGAACCAGCTTGAGCAGGGTGTGGCCAAGCGTTACCGGGGGACCAGGGCCGCGTATTGACGAAGGCGAGTCAAAAAGGTCGCTTGGCCGAAGCCTGACGGTCAAAGCGACGGTAACATGGACACAACGCCAGCATGCGGGGTGAATCGACGCCCATTTAGTTCCTTCACCCCTGAGCACTTTCGTCTTGTCCCCGTTCGATAGCATTCTGTTGAGGCGGCCTTTATACGACGTACGGCGACGGGGAGGTCCAGAGGGGCGTGAGATATGCCGGCATCCGCCCAAGCTGAACCAAGACGCCGGCTGGCCGGCCCGGTCATCAAATGACGTAATCGCCAGCGCCCCACTCGGCGGAGCAGCTGCCCATGAGCGTGTGAGCGGCGCAGCGTCGGGGCCGTGCATGCTGCCTGGCTTCCTTCCAGTGCCGCGCCACCAGACGACCAGCGACTGCACGGTAGCGTACGGGCGAGCTGTTGCTGGTTTCCTGGTACGGTTCGCGCGGCGGGTGTATTCAGAGGCAACGCATCGCGATGCGGCACGTGGCACGCTGAGCCCAGGAGAGGGATCCTCCGAGCCTGCGCCGCGCCGCCGCAGCACCGGTCCGCACACGCAGCGGAGCGAAGCACCCCGCGGGCTGCGGGACGGGAGCAGCGGACGCCAGCATGGCGAGCGCCAAGGCCGCCGCGCCGGTCCGCAAGGACGCCGGCGCCAAGTGGTACAACCCCAAGTCGCTGCTGAGCCAGCGCGTGCCCGTCGGCTTTGCGGTGCACATGGGCTTCATGTACGTCCTGCGGCACCACCGCATCTTCGCCGAGCTAACGGTCATCCCGCTCATCTGGTGGGAAGTCCGTGGGCGCGCCGTGCACCGCGCATCCGCGCCGATGAGACGCCCGCCGCCTCGCTCACCGCTCGCGCTTCGCCCCTGGCCCCCCACTGTGCCCGTGGCCGCTCCAGCTGGCGCGCGAGTTCCCCAACCGGCGGAAACGCGTCATGGCGCTCCTGTGCGCACTGACCCTCTTGGACATTTACCGGCTGGAGCTCATGGGCACCTACCCGCCGCCGGCCGCCCTCGTGCCGTTCCTCCACTCGCTTTCGCACGTCCAGGTACGCGGCGCACCGCGGCGGGCCCGCGCGGGCGCGAGCGCGGCGCCGGCTCACTGGCACGCGCCGTGCTCGCCCGCCCCACCGCGCTCTGGGGGCCGCGCCCGCCGCAGTTCTACGCGGCGCGGCTGGCCGTGTTTGCTAGCCTAGGCGCGGCGACCGGCGTCAAGGCCGTGGACAACATCACGCTCAACTACCTCGTCATCGGGCTGACCTGCGTCCTCTTCCTGCTGAGCCACTTCCCCATCGAGCTGATGATGGCCATCAGCATGGCGGTCGCCGGCAGCGACGGGTTCCAGTACTTTGCCGGCAAGATGTTTGGCCGCACCAAGATCGTGCCCAAGATCTCGCCCAACAAGTCGCTGGAGGGCTACGTGATCGCGGTGGCCATCTGCAACGCCGTCTACTTTGGCTACCTCGGCAAGTACGACGTCCTCACGCCGCCCGAGGCCGCCGTCTTCGTCAACGGCATGCTGCTGGCCGGCATCCTCGGCGACCTGTCGATCTCGTGGTGGAAGCGCAACCACATGATCAAGGACACCTCGAGCCTGCTGATGGCGCACGGCGGCCTGCTCGACCGGCTCGACTCGCACATCGGCGCGTGGGTGTGGACCGTCGCCTACTGGGCGTACAAGGGCTTCCCGGTGGGGGTCAACTTTATCGGCATGGACTACGACAAGATCGTCGTGCTCATCACGATCACCTGGACGGTGGTGTGGGCGCACTTCATCCTCTCCCGGCTCTTCTGAGCGCGGGCGCATCGCTCTGGGCTCGCACCCCCGCCAGCTCCCGGGCATCATAATTGCATGCTCTCATGCCTGCCACTCGCCTTTGTAAACCATTCTTCTTCCTCTTGCACGGTGACAAGATACATGATTGTGCGTCGTACACTTATAATAACGTTGCGGTCGTCTAGGACCACGGCGTCATGACCTTCTTTTTGCTCTCCTCGGGCTTGACCGACGTGAACCAGTGCGCCTCCTCCTCCTGCAGCCCGCCCGCCTGCCAAAGGGACGCTCACACGGAGCGGTGAGCGCGTGGGATCCGCCGCGCTGGCGAGGTCCCGGCCGGCGACCGCACCAGGATCCGGTTCGCCTCGTTGTAGATGCGGTCGGCCTTGTTGCCGTAGGCCAGGTCCACCTGGTAGGCCATGAGGTACGGGATCACCACAATCGGCACGAACGCCACCGTCGGCACAGACTTGGTCTTAATGTACCGGGCCGTGACGCCCAGGACGAGGAACGCTGGAGGCGCGGTGGCAAAGGCTCGAGCGTCGGGGTGGTTACTCCGGCGCCCACGAGCCCCCGTGCCGATCGCGGCGCATAGAGCCGTACACCAAAAGCCGGCCTGCCACTGGAGCGTCTCGCGGGTCGACGCCATGCGCATGGCCATCTGGCGCTTCATCTGGTTCTCCATGGCCTGGCGCTGAAACTCGCGTTGCATAGCCATGGTCTCCTTCTGGCGCTCGGCCATATTGGACGAGAAGGCATCGCCCGCCGCCGCGAGCGGCGACGACAGGTAGGCACCCATGGTGGTGGCGGCGTGCTGCGTGGCAGCGTCTGCTCGAGCGACGGCCCGCGCGGGGGGAGGCCGCCGGCGTCCGCAGCCCACTGCGTTCGTGAACGGATGTTGACCCCCCTCCCCCTGCCCGTGCCAAGCCGCGCCCGTCCGGCGTACCTTGAACAAAACAAGCAAGCAGGGTGTGCTCCAGACACTCTGCCGGCAGTGGCTGGCGGTGGAGGCGGGTTGCAGCAGGCAGGCAGCGCAGCAGGCAGGCAGGCTGGCAGGCAGGCAGGCTGGCAGGCAGGCAGGCAGGGAGGCAGGCGGTGGACGGCGGTGGGCGGCGTCCGCGCCGACAAAAAAGCGCTGCTTGTTCGCG
>Ga0180216_1001282_pt1 | contig 22804 bp, 32 predicted proteins | sample eDN3rd37CBELigMG_FD_128879 | JGI IMG/M metagenome (GOLD analysis project Ga0180216, IMG submission 128879) | Enriched Miracle-Growth compost microbial communities from Emeryville, California, USA - eDNA 3rd pass 37_C BE-Lig MG (version 2)... ...
GCCGAGCTCGCGGCGGCCGCGGGTGCCACCGACGCCTTGACGCCGGAAGAAAAGGCCATGATCGAGCAAGCCATGGCTGGCTGAACTGCATGGATACGTAGACGCATGTAAAGCAATCCTGGGTGCATCGAATATGTACAGCAAACGGAACCTTAGCGCACGCCCGCACGCGCATGCCGCGCCGCATGCGTGATGGCCCGCCACGCGTCCCCGGCGGCGTGCATGCGCCGCTGACGACACGTGGACAACGCGCCAGGGGGGTACCGTGCCCCGCGAGTTGAACGGCAGAAGGCGGCAGAGCGGCGCGGGGCGGCAGTGGCGCGTCTGCGGGCGAGTCCCCCGTCTGCCGCCATTCTGCCGCTGTTCTGCCGGGATGATAAGGCAGGGTGGAATCGCGGCAGAATGGCGCGTGTCGCGCGGCGGCGGCGCTGCGGCGGCCGGCGATTCTGCCGCGGTTCTGCCGGCTGTTCCGCCGCTGTGGGGGGAACAGAAAACGGCGGCGGCGGCTGGCCACTTTTCTCGTTTCTTTCTCGCAACGGAAAAACGCGCGTCGTCCGGCTGCCGGCGACGCAGCGCCGCCGCCGCCGCTGTGCGCGTCATCCCGCGCTGCGACCGGCCGCCAGCCCCGCACAGCAGGCACGGCAAGGCCGGACCGCCGTTGGAAGCGAGAAAATCGAGCGGCACCCACGGTGTATGGTCGACCGACACACGCGACCGCGATAGTGCCAGCGCCCCAGCCGGCTCCAGCGATTGCGGGCGGCAGCGCTGCACCGTCGCCGACGCACGGGACAGCCTTGGAAGTGGGAAAGGGCGCCGCTGGAGACAGCCACGACGGCACCCGCAAGCTCGGGACGCAGGGGACCTACGTGACGGGCTTGGCCCCCGCGTCGGCGAGCGGCCAGCGGACGTGTGGGCGACGACGACGTGGACACTTGCCAGTGTATGCGCCACACCCCCGTCCGCACGCCACCGTGTCCATGAGCGGCCGCCGTCCCCAACAGGTGCGACGCCGTGCGCCCGACGCTGCACCCGCGCACGCTCGGGACTGACGTAGAGCGCGCGCGCGCGCGCGTTCTATCGGTGGACGCGGCGCGAGGGTGTCCAGCTGCGCTCGCACGTGCGTCGCCGCGCTTCGGCGTAGGCCGCTGCACGCCGCTCGTTTGGAGACAGCGTCCGCAGCTGAGGCGTGCGGCATGCAGCCGACGCCGTCCATGGCCGTTGGAGAACGTACGTGGGCGCGTGCGTGCAGTACCGCGCAATCCCACGCAGAGCCGGGATTCGCTGACGTTGGGCCGCCCGCGCGCCCGCTCGACCCTTGGCGTGCTCGCCCACCCAGCCATGACGCCGCACGCGGTTCTGGAGTCTTCCGGCCTCGCCCCGAGCGGCGGGCCCGACGGCGGCGGCGATGCTCCGCCCGCCGCCGCGCCCGCGTCGCCCGTCAAGGGTAGCGGCAGCGGCGACGACACGACCGCGGCGCCGCCAGCGCTGGTCGCAGTGACGACTCCAGCCGTGCCGCTGGCCAAGCCCGCGCCAACCGCCGCCACCGCCGCTGGTATCGCCGCACCAGCGCCCAAGCCGGCCAAGCCGGCCAAAGAGGAGCCCGGAGGGAAGAGCGCGCCCAGCGCGCCCGCGACGCCGAGCCCCGCGCCCAAGCGCAAACGCAACCGCGAACGCCAGGGTGAGCGCAGTCGGCGGAGCAGCGACGCCACGCCCAAGGCCGAGCGGTACGGCGCTGGCGCAAGTGGCTGTCGAGCCCGCACCGCGCTAGCAGGGTTCCTAAGTGGCTGCATCCGTGCGCTTCGAAGCGCGTTGGGAACGCGCGCACAGGTCGACGGCGGCCAAGGGCGACAAGGACGACGATGACGAGGCGGACGAGGACGAGGAGGGCGAGATTCACTGCATCTGCGACTACACCGACGAGGACGGCGCGTCGACGGTGCAGTGCGAAAAGTGCCTGGTCTGGCAGCACATCATCTGCCTCGGCTTCAACGAGAACTCGGTGCCGGAGCACTACTTTTGCCACGAATGCGAGCCCCGCGCGGTCGACCGCAAGGCCGCCAACGCGCTCCAGCGCGCCCACCGCGCCAAGAACAGCAAGGGCCGCGGCGGCCGGGGCGGCACGCCGCGCTCGCGGCTCGCCAGCGCAGCGGGCGGCGACGACGACGACTCGGATGGCAGCGGGCCCGTGGACCCCGGCACCGAGGCGCCGTCCGCGTCGACGCCCGGGGGCGCCACGGCGAGCGCGGCCCGGAGCCGGCACGCGTCGCGCGACGACGGTGGCAGCGGCGACGGCGCGGCGAACGTCTTTGGCTTTGACGACCACCAGACCAAGCCGCAGCAGCCGCTGTCGCGCGAGCAGCGCAAGATGATGCACCTGTGGGAGACGATCCAGCGCATGGAGGAGCGCGAGCGGCGCAACAGCCGGCCCCGGTCGGACGAGGGCGCCAACAACGCCGGCGGCGACGGCAACGGCGCGGCGGGTGCCGGCGCCCCCGGCACGCCGAGCGGTCCCGGCGCTGGCGGCGCCAGCCCCGCGGGGACGCAGTCCGCCAAGAAGCGCAAGGCGCCCGAGCCGTCGGGGGGGTCGACCACGGCGGCGAACGCGGCCCAGGCGCAGGCGGCCAGCAACGCCGCGGGCAAGCGGTCGCGATCGGCGTCGCCGCACCCGGACCCGTCTGCGCCGCTCACCCGGCGACCGAGCGCCTCGAACGTGACGACGACGGCGGCCGCGGCCACGAGCGCAGGCGGAGCAGGGGGGACCGCGGGCGCGTCTGCGGCAGGAGGGAGCGCCGGTGCCAACGGCGCCGCGGGCGCCGCGGGCGCCAAGCGCGCCAAGCCGCTGCTGGCACGTGTGCGCATCGACGACGCATACCTCGCCTACACCGGCGGGGCCGACCCGTACGCTGCGCTGTCGTCGCCGAACGGCGCCACCAGCCCCGTGTTTGGCATCGGGGCCGTGCAGCGGGCCGCCTCGTCGTCTGGCGCCGAGCCGACGAGCCCGTCAGTGGCGGGCCCGCCGCTGATCAAGGGCAAGAAGCTGTGGGCGCAGTCGTTTGCGCAGGGCGACGCGCTCACGCCGCCGCAGAGCCCGCTGCGCGACGGTGGCGGCGCGGCTGCCACGACGCCGCTGCCGCTCAAGAAGAAGCACGTGTCGTTCGACCTGTCCAACCTCTCGGACGGCGGGCGAGACGGCGGCGCGCCCAGCGGCAGCGCATCGCCGCAGGTCACCGACGACGCTAGCACCAGCCACGGCGGCAACGGGCCAAGCGCGGCGGCGCCGTCGGCGGCGCCCCCAGCCGCGAGCCGCAAGCCCGCGCTCAAGGACGAGTTTTCGGACATTCTGGCGCTGGTCGCGCTCGCCGACAACCTTCCGCCCGAGTCCGTGCCGTCGCCCGTGCCCGCGGTGTCGCCCGGGCCGAACGCGCAGGGTCCCGCGGCCGTCGCCGAGCCGCCCGCGCCCGCCGTTGCCGCGGCCGCGCCGCCGCGGCGGCCCACCCCGCCGACGCCGGCGTTCGTCGCGGCGTCCGCGTGGTCGCAGGGCGGGGCGGCGGCCGAGGCGGTGGCCGCGCCGGCCCCTGCGCCCGCGGCGGCCGTGGATTTGGGCGCCCTGCTCTTCCCGAACGCCGTGCCCGTCTCCGGCCCCGCACCTGCCCCGGCACCCGTCGCCGCCGCCGTGCCGATCTCGCCGGTCGTCGCGCCGATGCCCGTGGCGCCTGCAGCACCCGCACCAGCGCCCACGGCTGCGGCGCCCGCACCCGCAGTCGCGCTCACGGCGCCGGCGCCGGCGCCGGCGACCGATTCGAGCGCCGCCATGGCCGTGGACGACGTCGCGGCGAGCAAAACCAAGGTGTCATTGGCCGACTACCGCAACAAGAAGAAGGTCACGCCCAAGGTCGAGACGCCGGCGCCGATCAGCGTCGTCGCGCCGGGCCTCAACGGCGCCGCGGTGGAGCCGATCAGCCCGCCCGCGGGCCCGCCGGCCAAGGGCACGCTCGGCGAGGGCGGCGCGCCGGACTACTTTTCGCTGCCGCCCGCGGAGCCAGTCTCGCCCGTGGAGGTGCCGTTCAAGGCGGCCGTCGTGCCGACGTTCGAGTCCATCAGCCCGACGACGAGCCCGCGGCTCGTGCCCAAGTCGGCGTGGGCGCCCGGCAACGCGTGAGCGTGATGCGGACATGCGACGACTGCTTTCCCTGTCTGCTGTGAACCACCGTGAGGACCGTTCCGACCCGTACCGAGTGGACTTGTATGTGTTTTTAATGGGCCACTACGCATGGCCCTTCGCGTTGTACAGATTTTTTCCCCGACGAGGCGGTTGCCCGAACGCGCCGCATGTACTGTACAGAACCGGAAACTGCGGCGCCATATTCATCATTATGCTGAGCGAGCGTGTTCGGTGTTGGCAACCTGCGCCGGGTCAAGGTGGGCGGCCCGTCGGAACGGGAATCGCGCCGGGAGCACCGGGATGGGGCGCCGGCCGCCACATGCCATGCCCGCGCCACCCGCCAAACTGCCCCCTCCACATCCCTCCCGTGCGCATGTCCAGCAGCGTGGGTGCTTGCTATCCGTAGGCCGCGCGCCCGCCTGAATGCAGGCGGAGCGCGTCGCACGGAGCGGGCGCGAGGGCGCCGTTGCGCGACCCCAAGCGTTGGGGTGTGACGTCATTCTCTTTTTGTGGCCACGCGGCGGCGGCGGCGGCGGCGACGGGACACCGCGACGGCCCCCCCACGCGCACACGCGCACACGGGCACACGGGCACACCGCACGGGGGCGGCAGACGCTGCTGGACACCGGCGCCGCTTTCCGACGACGCCGACCGAAGCGCACGTTGCGCGTAACGCGTCCCCAGCCATGGCGGCCACGGCCACCGGCGCCGCCGGCACGCCGACGCTCCGGCAGCGCCGCCTCGCGCCCACCACCACGCTGCAGCACGCCACGGCCGCGGACGACGCCGCCGACGTCGACGCCATCTCGCCCACCACCGCGCGCACGCTGCTCATGCAGGCGGCCGGCAGCACGGCCGACCCCGAGCACTCGCGCCTGCCCAGCGACCCGCCGGGCCCGCTGCCGCCGCTCGACCCGGTCGCCGTGCTCTTCCACCTCGGCCTCGTGGCCGCCATCGCGTACGGCGTCGCCACGACGCCGCTGCGGACGCCCACCGCCGTCTGGGCCGTGATCTACTACCTAATTTGCGGCTTCAGCTACACTGCCGGCTACCACCGCCACTACGCGCACAAGTCGTTCCAGGTGCGTGCGCCACGCCGGGGCCCTCTAGCGCGGTGCGCTGGGGGGATGCCAGCGCTAACCCGCCCACCCCTGTGAGCGCGGCGTTCCGATGATGCGCGGCTGCGCAGGCGACGTGGCCGCTGCGGCTGTACTTCACCCTGTTCGGCGCGGGCAACTTTTTGGGCTCGCTGCTGACGTGGTGCCGCGACCACCGCGCGCACCACCGCAATGCGGACACCCCCAAGGACCCCTTCAACCGGCAGCAGGGCTTTGCCTACGCCTACCTCGGCTGCCGCCTGCGCCGCATCCACCAGATCGGCGAAGCCGACGTGCGCGACCTCGAGGCGAGCAAGCTCGTCGCCGTGCAGCGCCGGCTGTACCCGCTCTTCGCCGTGGCCTTTGGGTGGGTCCTGCCCGCCGTCGTCGCCAACGCGTGGAACGACTGGCAGGTCGGCCCCACCTCGGCCCGCGGTGCCAGGCGCGCTGGAACCGCGTCGCTGACGCCCGGTGCTGGTCGCGGTCCTCCGGCGCGCGTGCTCTTCGGCAGGGCGGCCTCGTGTACGCCGGCCTGCTGCGCACGGGCCTGTTCCTGCACGGGCAGTACCTGCTGTGGGCGCTGGGCCACACCTACGGCCACCAGCCGTACGCGACCAACCACACCGGCCGGAACAACACGCTCCTGTCCATCCTGTCGCTGGGTGAGGGCTACCTCAACTTCCACCGCGAGTTCCCCGGTGACTACCGCATGGGCTGCTTCTACTACCACATGGACGCCACCAAGTGGTTCCTGCGCCTGCTGTCGCTCTTCCGGCTCGGTACGCGGCGCCACGCCCGGCGACGCGGTGGCGGCGACAGGTGAGCTCACCCCACGCTGGCAGTCCTGCGGCCCCGGCGGGGGCGGGACGATGCAGCCTACGGCTTCCAGAAGACGCCGTACAACCAGATCCTGCTGGTGCGCGTGCAGAAGCAGCTGAGCGACCTGGAGAAGCTCGAGACCAAGATCAACTACGGGCCCTCGCCGCAGGTGCGCCTCCTCGCCGGCGCTCTGCAGCGGCGCGGCCGCCGCAGGCCGGCGTCTGACACGGGCACCGTGTCGCTGCTGGCGCGCGACCGCAGGCCCTGCCCGAGTGGACGATTGAAGAGTTTGAGCAGGAGGTCGCCAAGGGCCGCAAGCTTATGATCCTCGACTCGATCGCGCACGACGTGGGCGACTTTTTGCACGACCACCCCGGCGGCGCCGAGGTCCTGGAGTCCAAGATGGGCAAGGACGCGACGCTGGCCTTCAACGGCGGCGTCCAGCGCCACTCCAAGGCCGCGCGCAACCTCGCCGCGCTCATGCGCGTCGCCGTCGTCAAGGGCGCCGCCGAGCGCCGCAAGACGCTGCGGCAAAGGGAGCGCAAGCCCACCTCGCCCAAGGCGTGAGGTGGGGGAGCGACCCAGACTCTCCGTGGCGCCCGTACTGAACTGTCTTCGTGATAAGAATATGGTTTCTTTCTCCCTTGTTTTTTCCATGCTGAGGGTCCTGGACCCCGCCCGGTGTCTCGCCGCCAACGTACATGGCCACCCAACTGTACAGTGCACGCCGATCATCGAAAACAACCTATACAACCCCACCCGTCCTTTACAAGGGTCTGCGGCGTCAGTGCGGCGCCGCGCCGCGGCCGGCTCCCGGTGCGACGCTGCCCCGCGGCGTCGCCACCGACGGCGTCGGCAGCGGCGGCGTGCCGCTCGTGCCCGGTGGCCCCGGCGCCGGCGGCGCGCGCGGCCCGACGTGCACGGCGTGCGCGGCCTGCACGAGGCGGTCCATGAGGGCCGTCGCCGCCGCCGCCTGCGGGCCCGAAAAGACGTCCAGCGACGCCATGCTCTCGCGGTAGTACGACAGGTCCGCGTGCAGCCTGCCCCGGGACCGGCCGCGCCAACAGTGCGCGGGGGCCAGCGCAGCGGTCAGCGATGCGGACGATCCGCCCACGAACGACGTGGGGGGTGGGCCGTACCGCGTCTTGCCGATCTCCTTCTCGACCTCCAGGCGGCGGATCTCGTCCTCCAGGCGCTTGCTGATCGCCACAAACACGTTGTGCAGTATGGCCTATCGCGGGGTGCGAGCGTTGGCGCCGGAGCAAGCCGACGTGAATGCTCTGCTAGCCGCCACCCCCGCCGTGCGCGTGAGGCGTACCGGCGTCACGGACTCTTGGATGTACCGCTGCAGGATCTTGTACAGCGCGCGGACGTCGCGCACGATGAGCTTGACGTACTCGGACGGTGTCGTTTCCGGCGTCAGCGGCTCCGACCAGTTCGTCGCCGTCTGCAACAAACGCGTTGCCTCCCCCCGCTCTCGCCGGGTCCGCCCTCAATTAGAAATGGATGAACATGCACCTCCGTGCCCATCTTACCGCCTTGTGTAAAGGGCCGCACCTTCATCTGGCGCATATAGTGTGCGACGCGGTTCTCCATAATAAGCACAAACTTGGCCCAGATCTCGCGCTGGTGCTCGCGCAGGTCCTGGCGCCATGCGGACCCGCCCCGCGGTACATCATCCAACTCGTGTCAGCGCGCGCTAGCAGCAACGGCATCATAACCACTTGGCGCTTGCCTCGGCACGCACCCGCAGGACGCGGTCAAACTCGGACAGGAACACCTCCTGCTTGGCGTTCAGCTGGCTGCCGATGGCGTCGCGCACGCGCGGCGTCAGGGCCATCATCACTTCCAGCGCTTGCGACGCCAGGCCTAGGGGACGACGCCACGGAACAGCTTCAGGAGGCAAGTGCTGTGAGCATGCACCCGGCCCCGCGGCTGTCCCGAGAACCCCCGGTCCTGGCACGGACCGAGGTGCTTGGACGTGATGTTCTTGAGGCCCGCGGTGGCAATGGCGCCGGCGCCGAGAATCACTTGGCACGTGCGCGAGTTGAACACCTGGCCAGCCCACCGCCACCGTTTCGCCGAGGCTCGGTCGCCTTAGCGGGCGCCGTCCCATGCCGCGACCCGCGCCCGCCGCGACGTTACCTGGAGGAACTCGACGGTCCGCTGGACCACGTCGACGACCACGGACGGCACGCTGACCGCGATGGCGACGTACTCGACGAGGAACTTGACGGCCATGAGCACCGCCGACACCACGTAGCAGCGCTCGTTGCCCACGAGCAGCGTCTCGGAGGGCGGCGCCGCGGGCGCGCCGTTGCTGCCGTCGCCCGCAGCCGACCCGCCGGCGTGGGTGGTCTGCGCCGCGAGCGCGGCGGCGGCCACGGTGGTCGGGCTGGCCAGCGTGTCGACCATGGCCTGGAACTCGCGCGGCACGACGGCGACCTCCCACTGCTCGTTCTCCAGCAGCATGCTCATCACCGTGATCTTGTCGGTGTGGAACGCGTGCAGAAAGCTCTTGCACTGTGCCGCCAGCGCGCCGCGCAGCGTCGCAATGTGCCGCGTGTTGTACTGCTCCAGCTTGGTGATGAACTCGACCGTGATGTGGTAGAGCGAGAAAAAGTCCTTGGGCGCCATCTTGGCCAGCGACTGCGGAGGTGGCGGGCAGCACCGCGCAACACAGCCGGTGCGCGGCGTGAGCACGCTGCGACGCCCCACCCTAGCGTGCGGGGCCAGCATCGGGCGCACCTCTTTCCGAATGGCCAACAGGCGCGCCACCCGCATGTGCGCCATGTCGCACACGGCCTGGATAATGTCCTCCGAGTCGAGCTGCAGCTGCGGGTCCAGCGGCGCCGCGGAGCGCGCCCACTCCACCAGGGACACGTCCACCGCCAGCAGCTCGCGCTGCTCTTCCGCCAGCAGGCCGGGCACGGGCGCCGCGGCCGCGGCACCGCCACCGGCGTCCGTGGTGGCGGCGGCCGTCGGCCCGCCGTCTTCAAGGCCGGCCCCATCCGGTGCAGCGACCACCGGCACGAGGCGAGGCGCGGCAAGCAGCTCGGCGCGCGCGGCGGCGTAGTTGGCCATGGCATCGGTCAGGTAGGCGTGCGTCGACACGGTGCGCTCGATGAGGACGAGGAGCAAGTCCAGCACGTTCAGGAGCGTCTCGCTGTACCGCTCCGTCGTCAGGTCGCGCAGCTGCTGGGACAGCTGCGTGTTCGGCGCCGGCGGCGGCGGCGGCTCCGTGCCCTCTGTGGTGCGGCGGGCCCAGTGCGGCACCGGGTCAGGTGAGCAAGTGCCTTTTCCCCCGCTGTTTCCACGTCCAGAAGGGGCTTTCCTCGCTACCTTCGATGGCCCGGGCGGTAAACGCGGCCAGCTGGCCCTCGACGCTCTCGCGGACGAGGCCCTTTAAGATGCGCAGGAGCCGCTCGCGGTACGCTTGGAGCGCGGCGGGCAGCAGGCCGCGGCGCAGCACGTCGGTCAGCAGCCCGCCAGCGGCCTCGTCCAGCAGGGCCGCGTGGTCGCCAATGGTCGGCAGCAGCGCCACGCCGTGAAGCATGTGCGATGGCGCCGCGGGCGGCGGCGCGGGCCGCTCGGCGTCGCCGGTGCCGTCTGCGGCGGCCGCGGCGTCGTCCGCGCGGTCCCAGCCCTCGCGCGTGGCCAGCACGCCCTTCAGAGGAATCGGCGGCGTCACCGGGGCCAGCAGCGCCATCACCAAATCGTCCACCAGATGGTGCTCCACCTCGGCCCGCTGAGGAGTGCCGCCGGACTGGACAACGCGGTGCGCGCCATGAGAAGGCCGCTGCCATGTAACGCTTGTGGCTCCCCCTTTGAGGTTCAACGTACCGCGTCCTCCAGTCCGGCCGCGAGCCCGCGCAGCACTTGGACGCCGCGCAGCTCGCCAGTCAGCGAGTCCTGTACGGCGGCAATCGCGTCCAGCGCGTCGGCGTATGCGCCAGCGGCCACGAGCTCGTGCACCGCGGCCACCCGCTGGCCGGCCGCCTTGATCTGCTCCGTCTGTGCCCGCTCGACAGGTAAAGAGGGGCGCGAAAACCCGGCGATCAGTACCGCCGCTGGTCCACGCGTGAGCGCAAGCGCGACACGGCGCCGCACCAGGCGAATGACGGCCTGAAGCCGCTGCCTCCTCCGGCTCTTGCGGGTGACCTGGAGCGGGCGCTCCGTCAGGACGTGCTCCACCTGGGGATGGCAGCGTTGGGGCGGGCAGAGGCGCAGCAGCGTTAAGATTCACTCGTCAACGATCCGCGTCCGCGCCCTGCCGGCGCCGAACCGTTTGGATCGCGCCCCGCAGCCGGCGGAGGTGCTCGCAGGCGCCCAGGATCTCCTGATGCACGTCTTCCACCAAGCCGAGCGCGTGGAAGAACTCGTCCGACCGCTTGGAGATCTGCTCCAGGATCTTGACCTCGACCTGACGGCCGTCCGCACAGCGAGCATGCCCTGCCAGCCTGGTCAGCCACGCCAGCTGTGGCGGTGGACTGCAGGCGCGCGCGGCGCGACCGTGCCTCGTCCAGGTAGTGCACGAGCCGCTCCTGGAGGACGAGGCTGTCCAGCCGCGCGTCGGTGCCGTAGATGATCTCAAAATCTCGCGCGGTCGTCAAGTCAAAGTCGGGCCGGAAGAAGATGTCGGGGATGTCGGGGAACGCGGCGGCGGTCACCTCCCTAGCCAAGCGCGGCAAACAGCGCGCCCGGCACCGCCCGTGAGACAGTGCTTGCGTCGCCGTGCGGCCCCACCGGAGAGAACGTACCCCTGCTCCTCGAGCGCGGCGGTGCGGCTGGCCTCGCGCCGCTCGTCGCTGCGCAGCCGGGCGAAGCCAGCGTAGACGCCCTGGATGACGCGCAGGTAGGGGACAAAGTCGGCCGGCGCCACGGGGGCCACCGGCGTCAGCGGGATGGGCGGCAGGTTTTGGCTGATCCGCAGCTCTGGATAGCGGCCCGTGGGGTCGTTAGTCACCGCCGAAATGCTGGGATAAGGTTCGGTGCGACGCGCCGACGGCGTGTGCGTCAGCGCGCCGCCGCGCGCGCGGGCGGCGGGGCACCCGGCAAGCGTACAAGTTCAAGCCGATCCGCTCGACGGTGAACGGCTCTTCCTCGGCCGGCTCCTGCGGCGGCTGGGTGCCGCGTCCGGACGGCGGCGGGCGCCATACCCCGGCGGCCGGCGCGAGCGGGGCAAGGCGCAGCCGCCGCGCGCCTGGCCCGGTGCCGTCGCTGGCGGCGCTGCTGGGCGGGGCGTTTGCGGCGGCCGCGGCCTTGCCCAACCCACCGGGCGTGTAGCCCGTGCGTTCGGCGGTGGCCATGGCGGCCTCGCTGGGCCCCCCGCAGGCGTCACCTGGCGGCCTGCCGCGGGCGCTCCTGGGGTGCGGGCGGGCGGGCGTCCGCGTCGGCCGCCTCGCCGCGGTCCGCTGACACCGGTTTCGTGTGATGACGTCATCGCATCGTCGGCTGCTGGCGGGGCACTTTTGTTCTTGGGCGGGCGCACCCCCCGTCGACAGCGGTTGGCCGCGCCCCGGCCCGCGAGCGGCACGGACCATGATTCGCTTCTTTATCCTGGCCAACAAGCTTGGCCAGACACGCCTGTCGCGCTACTATGAGTACATTCCGGTACGTGCGCGTGTGCGCGCCGACGGCGAGCGGCTGGGCGTGGCGCTGACCAGGAGCGCGGGCCCACGGCGTCGCCTGCGGACCGACCGCGGACAGGTCGAGGAGCGCGTCGTGACGGAGGCGGAGATTGTCCGCAAGTGCCTCTCCCGGATCGACGCCCAGGCACGTCGCCGTGCCGGTGAGAACGGCGGGGTAGCCGGCGAGCTGGTGCCAATGTGTGTTTGTCCAGTGGGTCTGCTGCGGGGAGTGGCGGCCGACCGCAGTGCTCCTTCTTGGAGTACCGCAACTACAAGATTGTGTACCGCCGCTATGCCTCCCTGTTCTTCATTGTGGGCATTGACAGCCAAGAGGTCCGCGGCGGCACCGCGGCGGCGCGCGCCAGGCGTGTGGTCCCTCACCGCCGGAGAGGCCGCAGGGCGGGTCGGGCACGGGCGACAGAACGAGCTGGGCATCTTGGAGCTGATCCACACCTACGTCGAGACGCTCGACAGCCAGTTCCAGAATGTGGTACGTCGTGCGCCGCACCTGTAGTAGAAGGGGGCTGTGCTGGTTGTGTGTGCTCACGTCCATGTCTTGGGCTGTCGGCGACACGGACACGGTCCCGCGCGCGCGCACGCAGTGTGAGCTCGACGTACGTGCGCGGGCGCTTCGCTTGCACGCGCCCCGCGACAACGGCTGACGCGTCCGACCAGTTCGTTGGTGGGGCGTGCGCTTTCCACGCGGCAGATCATGTTCAACCTCGAGAAGTGCCACATCCTCCTCGACGAGATGATTATGAACGGGCAGATCGTCGACACGAACCGGAACAACATTGTCTACCCGCTGGCGCTAATGGAGAAGGCCGGCCCGTAGCGCGGGCGCTCTACTTTTTCCTTGCCTGGAAGAAAGACGTGTACAGCTATGAATCACCTGTAATCTTACCAAAGTCGCGGCGCCCAGCCCAACAGCGTCTGTTCCTGCCAATCCGTCTACGTCCGCTTTTGTGCCATCTGCTCTACCTCTGCCTATGCCCCAATCCGCTCTTCTCTGTGTGCTGTGCCTGCCTGCGCTCTTTACGAAGCGCGTTAGGAATCTGTAGACTCTGTAGACGGTGTGCGCATGTCGGTGCTTCGCGGGCCGCATTTTTTTCTTTCTGATCAACAAAAATTAGAACGACGTTCTTGTTCTGCTGCCGCCGCCGCAGCCGCAGCCGCCGCCTCCTACGCCGCCGCAGCCGCAGCAGCAGCCGCCGCAGCCGCCTCCTACGCCGCCGCCGCAGCCACACCGCAACGCCGCTTTCCCTCCCACACAACAACCAGCAGCCACGCGCGCGGGGGCTATACGGCAAGGGCGGCCGCAACGTACCGCACAGCCGTACGCCAGCGCAACGGCGTGCGACACAAGCACGCAAACAGGCGGCCGCCCGGGACGCTCACGCGAAGGACGGCGAAGCGGCGCGGTGGGCGGCGGCGACGCAGGCGAGTCCCCGGAGGGGTCGACGCTGCTTGCAGTGCGTGGACAGACGCGGAGGCAGCGGCACCCACGCAAGTGCGCCCGCCATCCAAGGACAAACAGCGCCGCTACCCTCAACGGCCACCGTGGCGGCTGACGGCCAGGCAGCGGCGGACCGCACACAGCCAGACGCGGGTGTCTGCTGGAGGAACCGCGGCGCCCGCCGGCGCAACGCGACCGAGCGACCATGGACCGCTTCGGCTTCGCCTCGGCCAGCAGCGCCGGCGACGCAGCGCCGGCGGCCCAGCCCGAGTACACGCTGCCGGGCGTCATGCACTTCCTGCAGCAGGAGTGGCGCCGCTTCGAGACGGAGCGCAACGCCTGGGCCGTCGAGCGCGTGCAGTTGACGGTGCGGCGCGGCCCCGCGGTGGGGCCAGCCGAGCGAAGACCGGCGCCGCCCACTAACCGCGGCGACCGCGCGCAAGGCGTTTCGTCGAGGCTGCTAGGACCGGGTCGCCATGCTGGAGGGCGAACGGCGCAGCTTTGAGAACGTCAAGGCAGATCTCTTGCGGCGGATCAAGATGCTCGAATTTGCCCTGCGGCAGGAGCGGTGCGTGGGGCGCCGTGCAGGCCACGCGTAGTGCAGCCGATGTGTAACGCTTCCGGCGGGACGGGGCGTCCGTAGAGGCACTGCACCCTAGGGCCAAGCGCGGCGCCGCCGCCGCCGAGGACACCCAGACCGTCCACGTCCTGCCGCAGACGCAGGCGCAGGCGCAGACGCAGCCGACGGCGGCAACGGAACAACGGCCGGCGGCCGCCGGGGCCAAGGCGCCGGCGCTGCCCAGCGCCGCGGACGAGCCGATCGGGACGCCGAACAGCGGCAGCGATGGTACGCGCCCAGCGCTGCGCACGGAGGCTTCTGCCGCGAACGCTCATGGCGCACGGTCGCGATTCCGGCCCCTGCCATATTGCCAGACCCCACGGCCGCGTTCAACGTCTGGCCGTCGTCGCAGGGCAAGGGCAAGGCGTACACGGTGGCCGTCGGCCGCGGCCTGCGGGGCCGGCAGATTCTGCAGCAGTACCTGGAGCAGATTGGCCAGTCGCACTCGCTGCTGGCCGAGCTGCGGCAGCAGCGCGCCGCCAGCAGCGCCACGGCGGCTGCGGCGGTGGCCGCGCTGTCGACGGCCTCGCCGACGGGGCTGCCCGCCGCGAGCGCGGCGGGGGCCGACGGCGGCGCGGCGCCGGCAGCGGCCAAGGAGGCGGAGCCGCCCCTGGCCAGCGAGGAGCGGCCGTTCGCAGAGAGCCTGCGCGACATCAACCTGGAGACGACCGTGCCGCCGGGCCACCACGGGCCGGCGTCGCCGCAGCTGATCACCAAGGTCGCAGAGGCGCAGCGGCAGCACGCGCCGCTGCCGATCGCCGTCCTGACCGAGGGGCGCGACTCGCCGCAGCCGCCGGACGCCGCGACGTTGCCGGAGCCGGACGAGACGGCCGCGCCCGAGGTCGCTGCGCCGTTCGGCGCGGCCGGCGATACCGACACGGTGCGCCTGCCGGCCTCCGTGTCCGCCGCTGCCGCCGCGGCGCTCGCGGCCAAAACCGCGACCGGCCGGCCGGCCGAGAGCAGCGCTGCCGGCGACGACGACGACGAGAACGAGGTCCGCGCAGCTCCGCGAGGTGTAGCGGACAGGACGGTCGCCCGCCGAGGCTGATGCGCGCATGTACATGGGTGACGACGGTTGGCCCGCGAACCGCCAGGCCGACCGAAAGGCGCTCGAGGCGATGGGCATCTCGTCCGCCAAGCTCTCCAAACTGATGAAGAGCTACGACCCGAAAAAGAAGAACAAGCGCAAGGGCGCCGGGGACCTGTCGCACCTGTTTGAGGCCGGCAAGGCGACGAGCAGCCCAACGACGGCCACGGCGGCCGCGCCGTCGTCGAAGCAGGACGACCTGGCGGCGTTCGCGTCCGAGGACGACTTTGAGTTCCTCCCGCCGTCCACCGAGGTACCGTGGAGAGCGATCGCAGGACCCGCGCCGCCTTGTCGGATGGCCCCGCTCATTCAGGATGCGGCGGGGGGCGCGGATGTGACGATGGCGTGTTGGGGCAGGCGTCGCACGATGCGCTCCCCAACTTTAAGCCGTGGAAGCTGTGGCACAGCTTGCGGAGCCACCTGGACGTGGTCCGGTCGGTGGCGTTCACCAGCTCCGAGCGGTGGCTCGTGTCGGCCAGCGACGACGGCACCGTGAAGCTGTGGAACGTCCAGGCGCCACTCGCCAAGTCCAAGTGCGTGCGGCCCCTGGCTCCGTCCGCTGACGTTCGGCCGCATGCCCTGATGTGACACCGGTGCACTCGTCCGTCGTGCGTGTCGGCCGCGCAGACCGCACGGCGACGTTGAGCCGATGCGCACGTACCGCGGCCACACGGGCCCCGTCTTTGCCGTGGACGTGGCCAACGCCTCGCTCACGCTGGCCGACGGGACCGTGCCCATCTTCTCGGGCGGCCAAGACGAGGCCCTGCGCATGTGGTCCCTGCCGTCTTCGGGCCCGGTGGACCCGTACGCCTCTGTCAGTACGTGGCTGGTTGGTTGGCGCATTGCTGGGGGGCTCGGCGCATGCTCACGCCGTGCTCCCGCCGACCTGTCCGAGGGCTGCCATGCACAGCGCCCGCCGTGCTGAGCACGCCGCTGCAGGGCCACCGTGACTGCATCTGGGACGTCAAGGTGCACCCGCAGCGGCCGCTGGTGGCGTCGGCGTCCGCGGACGGCACCGTGCGCCTCTGGACGTTTGCCAGTGGCAAGAAACCCGCGACGGCTGTGACGCTGCCGGCGCTCGGCGGGGGCGTCGCACCCACGAGCGTGACGTTCGTGCCACACCGGCCCGAGCTCGTGGTGGTCGCGTACAACAACGCGAGCCTGCGCGCCTACGACGTCGAGTCTGGCGACGTCGTGCTCACGTTTGACACCGGCGACCACCAGGGTGCGCCGCCGTCGTCACCGCCGCCGCCGCCGCCGGGGCCGCCGAGACAGCGCTGACCCGCGCTCGCGACGGGGCGCCGCCGTTTTGGATGCCGATCGCCGCCGTTGCCAGAGGCCAACCCGGCGGCGCAGATCAACCGCGTCGCGGCGCATCCCACGGAGCCGGTGCTGGTCACTGCGCACGAGGACAAGCGCCTGCAGTTCTACGACCTGGGCACCGGTGCGGGCGCAAGCAGACGGCTGAATGGGCACGCCGCGGCAGTGACCTAAGCGTGCGCCTCCGCTGCTGCCGATGCCGTTTCCAAACCTGCAGGAAAATGCAACCATACGATGGTGGCGCACCAGGACGCCGTCGCGTGCGTGGCGGTTCACCCGAACGGCCAGACGGTGGTGACGGCGGGCCACGACTCGTCGCTGCGCGCGTGGGACATGCGGACGTACGCGTGTGTGCAGGAGACCGCCACGCACCGGCCCAAGTACCAGGAGGCGGTCATGGGCCTGGCGATCCACTCGAGCGGCACGCTGCTGGCGACGGGCGGCGGCGACTCCATCGTGCGGCTCTACACGCAATAGGCTGGCTGGGTGCATGTAGTTTACACGTTAGAGCGTTCCGTTCTGCTACTGTACAACTTGAACTCTGTTTGGGCCGGCAATGCACGACCACGTGTGAGCCGGCTCACAGCTCCTCGATGTCAAGCTCGGGGAAATCACCCACGGTCACCGCCGTCGGACGCACGAACACGCCGCGCTTCGGCCCCGCGGTCTGGAAGTACCGCTCGCCGTCCACCCTGCGCGCGCGTGCTAACGCAGCGCGGGCAAAGACCGGTGTTAGCGCTCACGCGGTTTTTAAGGCGACCCTGGTGGCAATCCGCGCCCGCACGATCCGTCGTTGCGGCCGACCGGCTCGTCCAGCTCCACGCCGACAAAGTAGCCCTGCTTGCCCTTGATCACCCCTATTAGAGCGGATGTGGCGCGGACGTCGTCCTCCGCGCGTCAGGCTGCGGTTTGCACGCCGGTCCACGTCGGGCAGCCGTCGCCCGCACCGACGTAGCGCACAGTGCCTCGGCTGGGCAGGTCGTCCACGAGGACCTCGCACCGCGAGCCCACGGACATGGCCTGCGCCTCGGCGGCAAAGTCGTACGCCTCCGCCTGCTCCGTGAAGCGGCCCAGCTTGTTGCGCTGCATGAAGGCACGGACCGAATCTTGCCATCCGGTGCCGCACACAGCCATCCCCACAGCGCTTCATTAGTCCGCGCGGTCGCAATCGGGGGCTCGGGGGCTACTCGCGTGCTCGACCTTGCCGCTTGCTGTACTCGTCGTCGGGCATCTCGTACTTGGCCACGTTGCTCAGGTCCGAGAACTCGTTCACCTTGCGGTAGGGGTCCACGTCGATCACCTGGGCCGTTTGGACCGCGTGGGCAGAGCGCGACTGGCGTGAGCACGTATCAGCGCGCGTCACCGGCTTCGACGCATTGTTGACGCACGTGGAGGGTCATGTAGTTCTCGACCGGGTAGTAGCCCAGCATGCGCGCGTCGTCATCCAGGTAGGCGACGGGGTTGCCCGCCTGGTCCAGCAGTTGCAGCCGCATCATGGACGGCTGCGAGCCGACGATGGGCTGCAGCTTGTCCTGGGCAGCGGCAGGTCGAAATATGATGCACGGTTCGCGGGTTAGGGCACGACGCGATGCGAGCCATGCCCGGTCGGCGCGGCGCACACACCTTGAGCGCCGCGATGGTGAGGCCCTTGTCGAAGCGTCGCTCGTTCGTGGCCATGCTCATCGCCTCCTTGGAGGAGGTGACAAAGAGCGTCACCACGGACATGGTCGACGGCCGCCCCTCCAGCGCCGCTTTGGCGCTGGTCCCACCCGATTCCAACGTGCGTGGCGCGTCCCGCGTGTCCCCCAGGGCCCTCGCCGTGCGACGTGCGTGGGGCGTCGGCGGCGTCGGCCGCAAGCAGCAGCGCCGACTCCCCGGGAAGAACGTGGCCAACAAAGGGTGCGTCGGCCCGCCGCCCTCGCCACCTCTGATGACGTCATTTATGACGTCATCGAGTCCACGCGCCCCAGCGCCGCCGCCGCCGCCGCCGCCGCCACGACGGCCGCCCACGCCACGGCCGCCGCCGCTGCTGCCGCCGCTGCCGCCGCCGCCGCCCGTGTCGCGGCTGCCGCTGCTGCGAAGGCCGCTGCTCCTGTTCGCACCGGCGCCGCCACCTGCTGGTCGCCGCTAAGGCACGGCCGCCGCCTCGTCGCCACCGTCCCCACCGGGATCGGAAACGTCCCGCACGCCCGCCGGCCCCGCAGCAGCGCCTGGCCCGGGATTGGGACGACGCGCCGGCACCTCTGCGACCAGGGCCACGCCGGAAGCGACCCGACGCTCCCCAGCGGCCAGAAGACCGACGCCGACGCGCTCGTGGCCTTGCTGGACAGTGGGCCCGCATCCCGCACGGCGGAGGAGACAGCCGGCAGGATGGCCAAGATCATCGACGGCAAAGAGATCGCCCAGTACGGCCGCACGTGCACCGCCGCAGCACAGCGCGCAGCGCGCCGCGGCGCTAACAAGGGTGTGCATGGCGTGCGACCGTGCGGCGCGCAGGCAAATCCGGGCCCGCCTCGCGGCGGAGATCGCCGGGTTCAAGCAGCAGTATGGCTTCGTGCCGGGCCTGACCATCATCCAGGTCGGCAACCGCGAGGACTCGAGCGTCTACGTCCGCATGAAGGAGAAGGCCGCCATCGAGGTGCCCGCAGGGTCAGGCGCAGTGGGCTCGGAGGTCCACGTGTACCGACCAGCGCCGCTGCCGTGTTGAACATGCTCGCTGGGGGTTGTCCACACAGGCCGGCATGCGGTTCAACCTCATCAAGCTGCCGGAGACGACTCGCCAGGCGCAGGTACGCTACCTAAAGGCGTCGACGGCGCGGCCGGGGCTGGCGCTGACGGCCTCGGCCTCCCCCCCTCCCCCCACCCCTACCCCCGGGCCCGTTTCGCGTTGGCTTGCTCCAGGTCCTGGCCACGATCCAGAAGCTCAATGAGGACCCGAGCGTGCACGGCATCCTTGTGCAGCTGCCGCTGCCGAAGGGCATGGACGAGCGCCTCGTGACCGAGTCGATCCACCCGCGCAAGGACGTCGATGGGTGCGGCCCCGTGGGAGTGGCCGCCAGCGAGGTGCAAGACGCTCCGAGCTGACGGAACCCCCTCTAACCAGCCGTTGGTCTGGCGACGGCGCAGCTTCCACTCGGAGAACGCCGGCAAGCTGGCGAAGCGCGACGAGGCGCCGCTGTTTGTGCCCTGCACGCCGAAAGGCATCATCGAGCTGCTCAAGCACAACGGTGGGCTCTCAAGTCGGATGCCTGCGGTGGCATGACGCAGGGCGCTGACGGCTCGAAATGCCACTCCCCCATGTGTGTCTGCCGCGATAGGCACCCCCATCGCTGGCAAGCACGCCGTGGTGATTGGCCGCAGCAATATTGTGGTACGGCCGTCGTTATCGGCTATGGCCGTCGCCCGGCCACGTGCTCAGCAAGGTCGGCCCGTCTGCATGCTTCGCGTCGGCTGCCACCCAGGGCCTCCCGGTGTCGCAGCTCCTGCTGCGCGAGAACGCCACGGTGACGACGTGCCACTCCAAGACGAGCAACCTGGAGGAAATTGTATGCTTGCTGCCCCCGGCAAAGCTTGCGCAGCCTCGCGGATTGTCTCTGACCACCCCCGCACGCGCTCTAGTTGGGGCTCCACCCATCGTAACAGGTGAAGACGGCCGACATCCTCGTGGCGGCCGTTGGCCACGCGCAGCTCGTACGCGGCAGCTGGATCAAGCCGGGCGCCGTCGTCATCGACGTCGGCACCAACTCGGTCAAGGGTGCGCTGAGCTACCAGCGCGCTCGGCCGGTGCATGCCGCGATCGCTCACGCTGGCCTCGTCCTAGCCCGCGGCACAGTCCCGCCCCTAGACGACACCAAGAAGTCCGGCGTCGCGTGGGTCGGTGACGTCCACTTTGACGAGGCCGTCAAGGTTGCGGGCGCGATCACGCCCGTGCCCGGCGGTGTGGGCCCTATGACCATCGCCATGCTCATGTCCAACACGCTGGACAGCGCCAAGGCGTTTGTCAACGCCAAGCTGCCGCCCATGGAGCTGCTAGAGCTGACCCTCAAGGACCCGGTGCCCAGGTACACACCGCGCGTGGCGCCCCGCCGGCGCGCGTTTGGCACCAGCGACTCAGCGGCGCCCTGCCGTGGGCCTGGCGCGGTACGCGGCCGGCCACAGCGACATTGAGATTTCCTCGAGCCAGATCCCGAAGCCGATCCGCAAGCTCGGCGACGAGCTCGGCCTGCTGGAGAGCGAGCTGGACCTGTTCGGCCGGTACAAGGCCAAGGTGTCGCTGGCGGTGCTGAACCGCCTGAGCCACCGCAAGGACGGCAATTACGTTGTCGTGACGGGCATCAACCCGACGCCGCTGGGCGAGGGCAAGAGCACCACCACCATCGGCCTGGCGCAGGCGCTCGGCGCCCACATGAAGCGCATGACCTTTGCCTGCGTGCGGCAGCCGTCGCAGGGCCCGACCTTTGGCATCAAGGGTGCGAAGTCCGCCAAAGGCGCACACGCTTGGAACCGGTCGGAAGGCTCACCTCCTCGTTGGCGCAGCGGCGTCGCGTCACGCATGGGCGGCGGCAGGCGGCGCCGCGGGCGGCGGCTACTCGCAGGTGATCCCCATGGCAGACTTTAACCTGCACCTGACGGGCGACATCCACGCCGTGACGGCCGCCAACAACCTGCTGGCCGCCGCGCTGGACGCGCGCATGTTCCACGAGGCCACGCAGACCGACCAGGCGCTGTACAACCGCCTCGTGCCGAGCAAGAAGGGCCGCCGCGAGTTCTCGCCGATCATGCTGCGCCGCCTGCAGGTCGGCTGCCGGAGCCGCGATGGCCTCATCGCGGAGAACGTTGCTCATCCCAGTCACGCTGTGCCGCGCGCGCTGGGCTCACGGCCGCCAGAAACTCGGCATGACCAAGACCAACCCGGACGAGCTGACGCCGGAGGAGGTCCACCGCTTCGTGCGCCTGGACATCGACCCGAAGACCATCACGTGGAACCGCGTCGTCGACACCAACGACCGCTTCCTGCGCCGCATCACCATCGGCCAGGCCGCTACCGAGAAGGGCCACTCGCGCGAGACCGGCTTCGACATTGCCGTCGCGTCCGAGATCATGGCCGTGCTCGCCCTCACGACGGGCCTGGCGGACATGCGCGAACGGTCCGTGTGACCTCTGCACCCGCCGTAGTCCGACGGCGCCGATGGGCCGCCACTGACCTGTGCATGCTCAGTTGTGGCGCTGTCCTTCGGTCGGCCCGCAGCTTTGGCAAGATGGTCGTCGCCAGCAGCAAGGCCGGCGAGCCCGTCACCGCCGACGACCTCGGCATCACGGGCGCGCTCACCGTGCTCATGCAGGACGCCATCCGGCCCAACCTGATGCAGACGCTCGAGGGCACGCCCGTCTTTGTGCACGCGGGCCCCTTCGCCAACATCGCCCACGGCAACTCGTCGATCCTGGCCGACCAGGTCGCGCTCAAGCTGGTCGGCGAGGACGGCTTTGTCATCACCGAGGCCGGGTGCGGCGGCAGGCAGCGCTCCGACATGCGAGATGCGCCATCGCAGGCTCACCACGAGTGTCCCAAGTTCGCTGCCGTGCACGGCGTCGGTGCAGGTTCGGTGCGGACATTGGCATGGAAAAGTTCTTCAACATCAAGTGCCGCTACTCGGGCCTGCGGCCCAACTGCGTCGTGCTGGTGGCGACCGTGCGCGCGCTCAAGATGCACGGCGGCGGCCCCGACGTACGTGGAACGCGGCCTCGCCAGTCGCCCCGTCGCGCATCAACCACGCAGGACCTAACGCCCAACTGCGCGTGCGCCGATGCGTCACGGACAGGTCGTTGCCGGCACGCCGCTGTCGGAGGAGTACACCAAGGAGAACCTTGCGCTGGTCGAGAAGGGCTGCGCGAACCTGCAGGTCCACGTGCGCAACGCCCGCAAGTTTGGCGTCCCCGTGGTCGTCGCCGTCAACGTCTTCAGGTGCGCAGCATCCCCCGCGTGGCAGAGGGCAGCCAAGCGCGTCACCAGGGACCAGCTGAGCGGGTGCTATGCGAGCGCGATGTCACTTTGCGCATGCAGCACCGACACGGAGAAGGAGATTGAGGTCGTGCGCCGCATGGCGATCGAGGCCGGCGCCGACGACGCCATCAAGTGCGAGCACTGGGCCAAGGGCGGTACGCGTGCCCAAACGCCCGCTCGCTACCCCGCCGCGTTGAACGCTATCTTATGCGATGGCGCTTTTATGTGGCGCTCTGCTGAGCGGGGTGCCGCCCCCAGGCGCGGGCGCGGTCGACCTCGCCAAGGCGGTGATTGCGGCGTGCGAGCGCCCGTCCAACTTCCAGTTCCTGTACGACCTCAACCTGACCATCGAGGAGAAGATCCGCAAGATCGCCCAGGACATCTACGGCGCGGACGACATCGAGCTCCTCCCCGCGGCGCAGGAGAAGGTGGCCATGTACACGAAGCAGGTTCGTACGCGCCGCCGTGGGAGTGCGCGAGGGCCGCACAGGGGGAGGCCTCATCGAGCAACGTCGTGTCGTTGAGGTCCGCCGTGGCCGCCGGCAGGGCTTTGGCAACCTGCCGATTTGCATGGCCAAGACCCAGTACAGCTTGTCCGCCGACCCGACCAAGA
>Ga0180216_1001283_pt1 | contig 22796 bp, 26 predicted proteins | sample eDN3rd37CBELigMG_FD_128879 | JGI IMG/M metagenome (GOLD analysis project Ga0180216, IMG submission 128879) | Enriched Miracle-Growth compost microbial communities from Emeryville, California, USA - eDNA 3rd pass 37_C BE-Lig MG (version 2)... ...
TTCACTGGGGTGTCTTCCAGCTCACCGACGAGCGCCGCGAGGAGCCGCCCGAACTGTTGCTCGACGGTCTGGCGCGGCGCGGAATTGCCGAAGGTCTATTTCCCGCCGGCGAGCCAGGACAGAGCTACGAGAAAGTTTGAGCCACATTGCCGCCAGCGCGGCAAAGCAATGCAGCGGCTACTCGATGCTGATCTTCGCCGCTTCGCAGGCGCGCTTCATGCGGTCGATCTCGCGGATCATGAGGGCGGCGAACGCCTCCGGCCTGCCGGGCATCACCCTCGCCTGCTGCTCGGCGAGCTTGTCGCGCACGACCGGATCGGCGAGCGCGTTGTTGAGCGCTTCGTTGAGCGCCGTGGTGATGATGGCCGGCGTCTTGATCGGCGCGACGAGGCCGAAGAACGCGGTCCAGCTCAGGTCGTCGATGCCGAGTTCGGCGAAGGTCGGCACGTCGGGCATCACCTCGAGCCGCTTTTTCGAGGACACCGCGAGCGGCCGCAGCTTGCCGGCCCGCACCATCGGCAGCGTCGTCGGCAGGTTGTCGAACATCACCAGGATCTGGCCCGCGACCGCGTCGCCCAGCGCCGGGCCGATGCCGCGATAAGGCACGTGCACGAGATCGGTGCCGGTCGCGCGCTTGAACTGTTCGCCCATCAGATGGCTGACGGAGCCGAGGCCCGACGAGCCGTAGGTGATGTGGCCGGGCCCCGCTTTCGCATAGACGATGAACGAGGCCATGTCGGTGACCGGCATGCCCGGATTGATCGCCATGATGTTCGGCACGTCGGCGATGGCGCCGATCGGCGTCAGGTCGGCGATCACGTCATAGGGCAAGGTCTTGTAGGCAGCCGGATTGATGGCGAGCGTCGAGGCCGTGCCCATGCCGATGGTGTAGCCGTCGGCCGGGGAGCGGGCGACGAGGCTGGTGCCGAGCGTGCCGCCGGCGCCGCCGCGGTTCTCCACCACCACCGGCACCTTGAGCTGGACGCGCATCGCGTCCGCGACCACGCGCGCGATGAAATCGGTCGAGCCGCCCGGCGGGAACGGCACGATCATCGTGATCGCCCGCGACGGATAGCGGTCCTCGGCGCGCGCCCGCGGCGCGAGGAGACTGGCGGCTAACCCGGCAAGGACGGAACGGCGGTGGGGCATAACCTGTCAACACCGGGCCGGCGTTTTGAGCGCCGAGCCACGGCGATCCCGATGAGTGGCTGGAGTGCCTACCCAAGCGGGATGGCACATGCAACTCGCCCTTGGCCGGCCGCGGCCAACCTATGCGCGGCAAGCCGGGCTCGCCCGGCTCGCCCCTCAAACGGACATGACGGAGCTGGAGTCGGCCCGGCGATCAGCCCAGATTGAGTTCCTTGAAGAAGTCGTTGCCCTTGTCGTCCATGACGATGAAGGCCGGGAAGTCGACGACGTCGATCTTCCAGATCGCTTCCATGCCGAGCTCGGGATATTCGACCACTTCGACCTTCTTGATGCAGTGCTCGGCCAAATTCGCCGCCGCGCCGCCGATCGAGCCGAGGTAGAAGCCGCCGTACTTCTTGCAGGCGTCGCGCACGGCCGCCGAGCGGTTGCCCTTGGCCAGCATCACCATGGAGCCGCCCGCCGCCTGGAACTGGTCGACGAAACTGTCCATGCGCCCCGCGGTGGTTGGGCCGAAGGCGCCGGAGGCGTAGCCGTCCGGGGTCTTGGCGGGACCCGCGTAATAGACCGGATGGTTCTTGAAGTAGTCCGGCAGGCCCTGCCCGCTCTCCAGGCGCTCGCGCAGCTTGGCATGCGCGAGATCGCGCGCGACGATCAGCGGCCCGGTGAGCGAGAGGCGCGTCTTCACCGGATATTGCGAGAGCTGCTTGCGGATCTCGTCCATCGGCTTCGTCAGGTCGATCTTGACCACCTCACCGCCGAGCGCGGCGCCGTCGACCTCCGGCAGATATTCCGCCGGATGCTGCTCGAGCTCCTCGAGATAGACGCCGTCCTTGGTGATCTTGCCGAGCGCCTGGCGGTCGGCCGAGCACGACACGCCGAGGCCGATCGGCAGCGAGGCGCCATGGCGCGGCAGGCGGATGACGCGCACGTCGTGGCAGAAATACTTGCCGCCGAACTGCGCGCCGACGCCGAGCGACTGCGTCAGCCTGTGCACTTCCGCTTCCATGTTGAGATCGCGGAAGGCGTGGCCGTCCTCGCCGCCTTCGGTCGGCAGCTCGTCGAGATATTTGGTGGAGGCGAGCTTCACCGTCTTCAGGTTCATCTCGGCCGAGGTGCCGCCGATGACGATGGCGAGGTGATAAGGCGGGCACGCCGCGGTGCCGAGCGTCAGGATCTTCTCCTTGAGGAACGCGATCATGCGCTCATGCGTGAGGATCGAGGGCGTTGCCTGGAACAGGAAGGTCTTGTTGGCCGAGCCGCCGCCCTTGGCGACGAACAGGAACTTGTAGGCGTCGTCACCCTCGGCGTAGATCTCGACCTGCGCCGGCATGTTGGAGCGCGTGTTCTTCTCCTCGAACATCGAGAGCGGCGCGAGCTGCGAATAGCGCAGGTTCTTTTTCAGGTACGCGTCGCGCGCGCCCTGCGCCAGCGCGGCCTCGTCCGAGCCGTCGGTCCAGACGCGCCGGCCCTTCTTGCCCATGATGATCGCGGTGCCGGTGTCCTGGCACATCGGCAGCACGCCGCCGGCGGCGATGTTGGCGTTCTTCAACAGATCGTAGGCGACGAACTTGTCGTTCGCGGTCGCCTCCGGATCGTCGAGGATAGAGCGCAGTTGGCGGAGATGCGCCGGGCGCAACAGGTGGTTGATGTCGATGAACGCGGCCTCCGCCAGCGCCCGGATCGCCTCGGCCGAGACGGTCACCACCTCCTCGCCCATGATCTTCTCGACCTTCACGCCGTCCGACGTGATCTTGCGGTATTTAGTCTTATCCGGGCCGAGCGGGAACAGGGGGGAGTGCTGGTACGGGGGCAGCGGGGATTTGGTGGGGGCGTTCATGGGGGGCAAGGCTCTATTGACCGTTATTACCGGGGTTCTCAGATAACCACCTACCAAGCGAGATGGCTTCATTCGGCGGAAACACGAAACCTAGCCAACCCAAACCAGAATGTCGCAGCCTTAGCAACACCCCGGGAATCGAAGGATGTGGGCTTGGATTTGTGCACCACCGCGGATTAATTTGGGCAGCGATCTTTCCCGCTTCCGGAAAATCAGCAGCTACCGGAGGCGATAGCTCGGCTCTCGCCTCGCCAAGCTTGAATATCAAGTCGTCTAGCTGCTCAGCACTTAGATCAAGATGTCCCACGCCATCTGCAACCGAAACCCGCACCGCATTCTTCTCGGCGGAAACGACGATGCCGACATCACTCGCCATCTGCGCTTGTCCTTTAGCCATCAGCATCTCTGCTTTTGAATCGAATGGTGTCGCCAGATTATGAACCGCCAATGAAATAGAATTCCCGTGATCCGCAATGACGCAGTTTATGTTTCCTTGCCTGTCTCGAAGAATCTTCAACTCCTTGACGGGCCCGGGCGGCTGGTCACCAACCCATAAATCAACCGGAACACCAAGAGCAAACGATGCAACCTGCTTAAACAGAGTCGGCCCACCGTAGAATGACTTGACGTCGTAGCCATCACCCGTCCGAACGAAAGTGCGCCCACTTTCGTTTTGCAGCCAGTAAACAGTCATCCCGTCAACATTGCCAATCTCTGAAACAGAGAGAGTGGAGCCGCCCTCTGCGGCAGTTCCATGAGGAACGACCGATCCCGACGTCAATCGATCGAACAACGGATCAGACACGCCGTAACAATATCCGCAAAAGTAGAGGCCATCTTTGTCGATTAAGTACGCAACTGGCCAGCCACCTACATCGTGTTCTTCCCTGGATGCAAACAAATCGATCATGCACCTTATCGTTTGCGCGCATTGCTCCGGCACGCCCACCCGAGCACCACACATGAATGTCTTCAGCGCTAACGGCGCATAAGGGGTTGCCTCTCCAAGACGAATCTTTTGCAACGATTCAAACGCCTGATGCACACCGAGGTGCAAGGTCTGAGTGGTCACCGCACTCCCATCTCGTATGTGAAATAGCATAGGACCGGACGGGCCGATGTGACCGAAAGCAAACTCCACTTCTGCGCCAACACTACCATTCGCGAGAAGTTCAATTGCCTTTGCTGGATCGCTCTGCGCAGCCGCTTGCCTAACAAGAGTTCGAGCCAATTCAGCGCCGCCAGCAAATCCAATCAAAGCGGTGCGCTGCTTTGAGGGCTCAATTTTCGGCAAGTATTCGCGCGACCGCAGATCGATTCGACCACCGGTGATTGCGGTATCGCCTATCATCCAAATTAAATCGCCTGATATGGCAGCCACCACTAATGTCACTTGCAACAATCCTTTAGCCTTAGAGGGATCAGATTAGATTCTACTCCCTCACCCCACCACCACGTCCATCTCCCCTTGCCGCTTCTTCGCCGGCTTCACGGTGATGCGCACGTCCTGGCCGAGGCGGTCAAAAACTCGAACAGTCGCCCGACCTCAACATTGCCGGCGCGGTTGCGAACGCTTTCCGCGCCGGACCCGTCACCCTGAGGCGCGAGCGTAGCGAGCCTCGAAGGGCGACGGCCCATGCCTCAATATCTTGGCCGTTCATCCTTCGAGGCTCGCCGCTGTCGCGGCTCGCACCTCAGGATGACGGAGAGAGGCTGTGCGGCGCTTCCCGGCGCTCCTCACCCCACCACCACTTCCATCTCGCCTTGCCGCTTCTTCGCCGGCTTCACGGTGATGCGCACGTCCTGGCCGAGCGCGGTCAAGAACGCCATCAGCCGTCCGACCGAGAACGTGCCGGCGCGGTTGCGCATCAGCGCCGAAACGTGCGGCTGCTTGATGCCGAGCACTTCACCTGCCTGCGCCTGCGTCAGCTTGCGTTCCTTGATGATCTTGTAGATTTGCAAAGTGAGCTGCGCCTTCAACAGCTCCTGCTCCGGGTTCGGCAGCCCGAGATCGGCAAAGACGTTGCTATTACCGACCTTCGGTTTCGTTCTCTTCGCCATCAGTTCTGCCTTTGCCTATAATCGCGCGCCGCGTCCATCAGACGCTGCCGGATCAGGTCGATCTCCTGTTTCGGCGTCGCGATTCCGTGCTTCGACTTCTTCTGGAACACATGCAGCACGTAGATCGTCTCCGCGAATTGCGCGGTGTAGACCGCCCGGTAAGCGCCGCCGCGATCGCGCTCGATAATCTCCATGACGCGCGTGCCGCCAAATCCCTTCAAGGCCTTGGCCGCCGGATCGGTGTTGCCCATTTGCGCCGCATAGAGCGCGTGGCCGAACGACCGCCTGACGTTGGACGGCATCGCCCGCATGTCGCGCAAGCTCGTGCCCATCCAGATAATGCCTTTGGCCAAACCGCTCATACAAATATACGTATAATCATATACACGTCAAGAACGCCGCCCTATCGTCGGCAACCTTCAGGTGTGCGTCAAGCTGACCATGGCGACGGCCGCTTGGACCGTGTTGCTTCGCGGGCACGACCGATCCAAACGTCCGCACCGACCCGCCTTTTTGATTTTCGCTCCTCGCGCGTCCCTGTTAAATCCACCGCCTCAATGGAGGAATTGCCGAGATGATTCTGAAAACGTCTCACATCGCCGTGCTCGGTCTCGTTTGCCTCAGCCTCGCCGGCTGCGCGTCCACCGGCCCGGCGGAGCCGCGCGTCTCGGTCATGCCCGGCAAGGGCAAGTCCTACGCCGCCTTCCAGCGCGACGATCAGTCTTGCCAGGCCTCGGCCCAGGCCGCGATCGGCTATCGCTCGCCCGGCGAAGAGGCGAACCAGGAGGCCGTCAGCAGCGCGGCCATCGGCACGGCGCTCGGCGCGCTCGGCGGCGCGGCCATCGGTTCGCTCTCGGGCAATGTCGGCGCGGGCGCGGCCATCGGCGCGGGCACCGGCCTTGCCGCCGGCGCGGTCGTCGGCTCGAACCGCGCGGCCGCCGCGGGCGGATCGATCCAGCAGCGCTACGACACCGTCTATGCCCAGTGCATGACGGCCAAGGGCAACGTGCTGCCGCCGCCGCCGACCGTGGTCGTGCAGGAGCCGACGACGGTCTATGTCGAGCGCCCCTATTATGGCCGGCGCTATTACGGCTGGTAAGGCGAGGCCCCTTTTTTTCTTAGCTAGGACTGTTGACCTTTCGGCGGTTGAGACCATAATCCTCAGGTCTCATCCACCGAAGGGCGTCGTCGCGAGGCGTTACGAGGACGGGGTGGGACGCGGCGCTCGCGGGCGGAGGACGTAACGCATCCTTCCGCGCTCGAGCGGCGGCGGACCCCGCCCGCGGGCACTAGGACCCGCTGCGAGGAGCTCGCTGACGCCGAGGCCATGTGCCTCCTGCGAAAGCGCGGCCCGCCGTTGGAAGACGCCGCCGCGGCGCGCCGAGAGGCGCCCGCGTTTCGCCACAAGCGGAGCGCGGCTCAGAGACGAAGACCGTCGCGCCGCTCGGCGCGCCGTCCCCTCGCGTGTGGTGGGGGGCAAGAGAATGCAAGAGACTGAAGGCGTACCCGGCGCCTGCCAAAGAACACGGGCGGCGGAGCTTTAGCGCTCGCTCGCCGCGCCCCCGGGCACCGCCGGGGAACGGACCTCCGAACCGCACGTTGAGTTCCCGCAACGCGAGGACCTCCCCATGACCGACAAAGCAGACGAGACATCCGGCTCCGCCACGCACGAGCCCTGGAAGAAGCCGGGCCAGACCAGCCAGGACCCGTCGCAGCAGCCGCTGCCGAAGGAGAAGGCGATCGAGCAGCAGAAGAACAAGAAGCAGGACAAATAGCCATGCGCCCGCTCCTCGCTCTCGCCGCTCTGTTCATCGCCGCCGGCGCCGTTCACGCCCAGCCCTACATCGTCGTCGAACCCGTCTACGTGGCGGAAGCGCGCTGGTGCACGGCGCAAGCCGTGTTCATCGACGTCCAATGGGACTGCCGCTATCCGACGCGCGCGATCTGTCAGGCCTATGCGCCGCATGACCGGCTGTGCCTCGAGAACCCGAACTGGAACCTGATGCGAGGCCACCGCCGATGACGCGTAAGAAGCCCGGCGACGAAACCGCGCCGGACAGCCAACAGAGCGGCGAAGCCATCTGCCCGACCTGCTCAGGACATGGCCGTGTGGAGGGCAAGGCGTGTCCCGCCTGCGAGGGCACCGGCGTCATCACCGCCATCGTCGGCGACGCCTGAGGCTCCGCGCACCATGCAAACCGAAGCCGCTCATGATGGGCAACGCGATCTACCGGTTGAACCTACGCGGCGCCTCGACGAAGCGGAGATCCGCGAGGAGCAACACTTCTGGAGCGCCGTCGCGCTCGTCGTCTTCGCGCTGCTCAGCGCGCTCGCGGTCGCGCTCATCGCGCACTACGGCGCCTTCGATCCCGCGGCGCTCACCTTTTTAGACCTGACATTGCTCGCCTTCGCCGCCTTCCGCGTCGTGCATTTGCTCACGTTCGACAAGATATTGGAAATGGTGCGCGCGGCCTTCATGGACCGCGACGGCGCGCGGCTGAAGACCGCCGAGCGCGGCTGGCGCCGGCTCGTGTGCGAATTCATGCAATGCATCTGGTGCACGGGCATGTGGTCGGGATTGATCGTCGCGACGATCTATTTCCTCGGCGTCTGGGGCCGCTTCGCGGTGATCGTGCTTGCGATCGCCGGCATCGGCTCGCTGCTGCAACTCGCATCGAAAGCGTTAGCCGCGCAGCAATCGTGACGATCGCGTCGCGTGACGATCGCGCGCATTTGAATCAAATGAACGAGGCGCGCCGCGAGCGCGCGCCTATTCGCGCGCAAGCAATACCGCCGTCACAAATACGCTGTCGCCGCGAAGCCACACCTCACGGCAAACCTTGTGGATGCCGCACCTCGTACCACCACGCGAGTCACACACGCTTCTAGCGTCGCGCATGGGACCCGGGGGGCTACTGGGGCTCGCGTGACATGAACAGACTCTGCCGTTCAGTTCGCGTATCGCGTATTGCGTCCATCGTCGCGGCCGTTGCCGCGTGCTTCGCACTCGCCAACTGCGCGGGCAACAATGTCGCCCAGCAGACGACACAGCAGTCGCAGGACGTCGCGGCCAGCGAACAGTCGCGCGCGGCGCCGGCCAAGCCGCCGAAGCGACAGGCGGCCGCCACGCCTTCGATCGTCAAGAGCGTCAACTACAGCGCCGTCGGCATTGCGTCATGGTACGGCGCCGATTTCCACGGCCGCCGCACCGCCAACGGCGAGACCTTCAATATGCATTCCCTTACCGCCGCGCATCGCACGCTGCCGCTGCAATGCACGGTGAAGGTGACGAACCTCGCCAACAACCGCTCGCTGTTCGTGCGCGTGAACGACCGCGGGCCTTTCACCGGCAACCGCCTCATCGACCTGTCGGCGCAGAGCGCCAAGCTGCTCGGCTTCTACGATCGCGGTCTCGCCAAAGTGAAGATCGAAGTGATCAATCCCACCGCGCCAAAGCAGCCCGAAGCGCCGCAGGTCACGGCCTCCGCCTTGTAAACGCGAAATCTCCGGCCGGCGCGTTCACACCGGCCGCACTTTGTTCGGTGCGCCCAATTCGCATTCGAGCAAAGCGCGATCCCAATGCCCGAGATCGGCCGCGGCCACGTAGGTCGATTGCAGGAAGGCCATCAACGCGGCTTCCGGATCGGCAGCTTGGCGCACGGCGTCATAGGGCAGAATGAATTCGCCGAGCTCCTTGGAGAAGAACGCTTGCGCCGGCTGCACCTCGGCGGCGGCAAAGCCTTCCGGCGCCGGATAGGCGTAAGAATAGAAGGCCGGATATTCGACCGGGCCGGTACTGCCCGGCCAGAAGCCCGCGCTCGACACTTCGTGCGAATAGGCTTCGCGCGCGACATCATCCGGCAAACCCGGCACGCCGCCCGGATGCAGAGGCGCCTTGCGTCCGGAAAAACGCGTCACGGCGAGATCGAACGAGCCCCAGAAGAAATTCACCGGGCTCACTTTGCCGAGGAAGGACGTGCGGAAGAGTTCGAACACCCTCTGGCTCGAGGCGAGCACGCGCCAGAAGCGATGGGCGTAGTCGGGATCGTAAGCCTGGTGCGCCGTGTCTTCATCGAAAGGCACGGCGCCCGGGATCTCGCTGGGCATGGGGTTGATGCGCACGTCGACACCGAGCGCGGCGAGCGCCGCCATCACCTCACCGTAGAACTCGGCGACCGGCATCGGCTTGAGCACGATCTGGCGGAAATGGCCCTCGCTGGTGCGCAGCCAGAGCACGTGGTCGATGAAGTCGAAATCGATCTGCGTCTCGCGCACGCCGCACGGCATGGGCCCGGTCGTCAGTCCGCGCGCGGTCACATAGAGCGCCACGTGCCATGAATGATTCAGCCAGGGCGTCAGCGCCAGGCGCACTTTGCCCACCACCTGCGTCCACAGATGCAGGGTGTCGCGCGTATCCTTCCAGGCGCCGTAGTCGAGTGAGGGCCAGCGGTCGCTCGTCATCCCATCGTCCTTCCTGACCGGCGGGAACACCGCCGCCCCTTGCGGATTTTCATTCTCGCGCACCAGGAGCTTCCCCATGAAACTCGGAATCATCGGCGCTGGCAATGTCGGCTGCGCCTGCGCCCTGGCCGCGGTAACGCGCGGCACCGCGCGCGAGATCGTCCTGGTCAACCGCACGCGCAAGACCGCGCAGGCGGTCGCGACCGACATCCGCTACGGCACGCCGCTCGGTCCGCGCGTCGACATCCGCGACGGCGACTATGACGATCTGGCCGGTTGCGGCGTGGTGATGATCACCTCCGGCATCAACGAAAAGACCGGCGGCGCCACCGACCGCAACGACAAGGAAGGCCGCCTGAAGCTGCTGGCGAAGAACGCCGACATCTACCGCGACATCGTACCGCGCATCGTCAAGGCGGCGCCGCAGGCCGTGCTGCTGACGGTGACCGATCCGCCCGATCCGCTGGCCGACATCGCGCGCGAGGCCGCCGGCCACGGCAAGGTGATCAGCGCCGGCACCTTCCTCGACAGCCAGCGCTTCCGCGTGCATCTGGCGGCGCATTTCGGCGTCGGCCCGATGGAGGTCGATGCCATGGTGCTGGGCGAGCACGGCACCTCGCAGGTTTTCGTCTGGTCGTCCGCGCGCGTCGGCGGCGTGCCGGTGGCCAAGCTGCTCAAGGACCGCGGCGAGGACGCAGCCGCGATGCACGCGCAGCTCGAGAAGGACGTGCGCTACGCCAACATCACCATCATCGAAGGCCATGACGCGAGCCAATACGGTATCGGCATCGTCTCGGCGCGCATCGCCGAGATGATCCTGCGCGACGAGCGCGCCGTGATCCCCATCGGCAGCCTGCAGAAGCCGTATGGCGTCACGCTGTCGCTGCCCTCGGTGGTCGGCCACGACGGCGTTGCGGCCGTGTTCACGCCGGAACTGTCGGCGGCGGAGCGCGAGGGCCTCGACAAAAGCGCCGAGAGCCTGCGGCAGGCGCTCGCCCGGGTCCAACGATGACGCCCGAGCGCGCGCCCATCCGCACGCTGATCCCCGCGCGCCTCGACCGCCTGCCCTGGACGCGCTTTCACAATTGGGTGGTGATCGCGCTCGGCGTCACCTGGATCCTCGACGGCCTCGAGGTCACGCTCAAGGGCGCGGTGTCGGGCGTCCTGCAGGAGCCGGGCACGCTCGGCCTCAGCGCGAGCGAGATCGGGCTCATCGCCTCGTGCTATCTCGCCGGCGCCGTGGTCGGCTCGCTGGTGTTCGGTTATCTGACGGACCGCTACGGCCGGCGTCTGTTCTTCTTCGTCACGCTCGTCACCTACCTCACCGGCGCTTTTCTCACCGCCTTCTCGTGGGACCTCACGAGCTTCATCGTCTTCCGCTTCATCACGGGCGCCGGCATCGGCGGCGAATACGCGGCCATCAATTCGGCCATCGACGAGATGATCCCGGCGCGGCTGCGCGGCCGCATCGATATCTACATCAACGGCTCCTACTGGCTCGGCGCCGCGCTGGGCTCTGGGGCAACGCTGATCTTTCTCGATCCGAACCTGTTCTCGGTCGACGTCGGCTGGCGCGTCGGCTTTGCCATCGGCGCGCTGCTCGGCCTCGCCATCCTGGCGATACGGCGCTTCGTGCCGGAAAGCCCGCGCTGGCTGGTCACGCACGGCTACCACCGTGAGGCGGAAGCGGCCGTGGCCAATATCGAGGCGCTGGTCGATCCTGACACCCACGCCCGTATCGAAAAACTCGATCCGAACGACGCCATCACGGTGCATCCGCACCAGTCCTTCGGCTTCGGCGTCATCATCCGAACCATGTTCGGCCAGTATTGGCGCCGGGCCTTGGTCGGCTTCTCGCTGATGGTGTCGCAGGCCTTCCTCTACAACGCGATTTTCTTCACCTACGCGCTGGTGCTCACCCAGTTCTACAAGGTGCCGGCGCATACGACCGGGCTCTATCTCTTGCCCTTCGCCATCAGCAACTTCCTGGGCGTCGTCGTGCTCGGCCATTTTTTCGATACCATCGGCCGCAAGCAGATGATCGCCGCGACCTACACGATCTCGGCCGCGATCCTGATCGTGACGGGCCTCCTGTTCGCCCAAGGCCATTTGACGGTCGTCACCCAGACCGCCCTGTGGACGCTCATTTTCTTCATCGCCTCGCCCGCCGCGAGTTCGGCCTATCTCACGGTCAGCGAGATATTTCCGCTGGAAACCCGCGCTTTGGCCATCGCCTTCTTCTTCTCGCTGGGCACCGGGGCCGGCGGCATCATCGCGCCCTGGCTGTTCGGCACCTTGATCGGCACCGGCTCGGCCTGGGCCGTGTTCTACGGCTATCTCGCCGCAGCCCTGTTGATGCTGGCCGCCGCCATCATCGAAATGGTGTTCGGCATCGCCGCCGAAAGGCAGTCATTGGAGAAGATCGCGGCGCCGCTATCGGCCCGCGAGCGGTAATTGCCCATTTATCCCCTGTTTTAATTGACGTTGCCGCCGCTATCTGGCATTTGCGCCCCCTTGCCGGCAATGAAACGTCAATAATCCATGGCACCTCGACCTTTCCGCCTCGGCCGCGCGCGCACCGGCCTCGGCCTGTTCGCGACCCGACCGATCAAGAAGCGCAAGCGCGTGGCCGAATACAAAGGGCCGCGGCTGAATGTAAAGGATGCACTGAAGGCGGAAGCCCGGGGCAACCGTTACCTATTCGAGGTCAACAGCCGCTGGACCATCGACGGCAAGGCGCGCAGCAACATCGCGCGCTATTTCAACCATTCCTGCAACCCGAACATCGACTGCACGATCCGCAGCGGCCGGGTCTTTTTCTACACCCTGCGCAATATCAAGCCGGGCGAGGAACTGACCTTCCACTACGGCAACGACTACCTCAAGAACGTCATCGGCAAGTCGAACTGCAAGTGCACGCGCTGCCTCAAGCGCAAGGCCAAGCGCGCCCGTGAGCTGCGCGAGGCGCGCAAGCGCAAGGTCGCCCGCGCGGCCGCGAAAAAGCGGCGCAAGGCCGGCTGACGCGATGGCGAAGGCCGCAAAGCCCTACCGGGTCGGCCGCGCACGCACGGGCCTCGGCCTCTTCGCCACCGCGCCGATCGCCGAGCGCACGCTCGTGATCGAGTACAAGGGCCGCCGCATCGCGACCAAGCTCGCGCAGGAAATCGAGAAGCGCCGCGCCAACAAGTATCTGTTCGAGATCAACAGCCGCTGGACCATCGACGGCTCGTCGCGGCGCAACCTCGCCCGCTACGTCAACCATGCCTGCGATCCCAACACCGAAGCCGAATTGATCCGCGGCCGCATGATGTTTCGCGCCGTGAAAGCGATCGCGCCCGGCGAGGAGATCACGATCGACTACGGCGAGGAATATGTCGATCTCTACTTCGGCAAGACCGGCTGCCTCTGCGCCACCTGCAAGCCACAAGCGCGCGCGCCGCGGGCAAAAGCCGCGAAATAAGCTTGCTGCGCGCGGCCTGGCGCACCATGCTGCCGGCCCTTGCACAGCCGCGCCCCGCCCGTGACCACCGACAGCCTCGACCCGCCGCGCCCGACCCGCATCGACCGTATACCGCTCGGCATCGCTTTCATGCTCGGCGCGACGGTGCTGTTCGCGCTCTCGAGCGCGCTGTCGAAAGCGCAGGTCGCCGAGTTCTCGTTCGCGGAGGTGCTGTTCTTCCGCTCCTTCGCCTCGTTGATCACCTGCGCGATCATCATCCTGCCGCGCACGGGCCTGACCGTGTTCCGCACCAAGCGGCTGCGCGACCACGCCGGCCGCAGCGTCACGCAGACCATCGCCCAGTCCTGCATCGTCATCGCCTTCGGCCTGATGCCGCTCGGCGGCGCGGTCGCGATCAACTTCGCCTCGCCTTTGTTCGCCACCTTGTTCGCGGCGCTGTGGCTGAAGGAGAAGGTCGGCTTGGTGCGCGGCCTCGCCCTCGTGGTCGGCTTCATCGGCGTGGTGCTGGTGGCCACGCCGGGCGCCGACAGCTTCCGCGCGGGCGCGCTGTTCGCCCTCGTGAATGCTGTGCTCTATGGCAGCGTCACCGCGGCGGTGCGCGGCATGACCAGGACCGAGTCGGCCGAGACGCTGACCATGTACCAGATGGTCTTCCTCACGGCCTTCTTCGCGCTGTCTCTGCCCTTCTTCGGTTTTGTCTGGCCGAGCAACTGGGATCTCGGCGCCCTGCTCGTCAACGGCGTGCTCAACGCCATCGGCCAGTATTGGTGGACGCGCGCGCTCACCATGGCGCCGCCGGCGGCGGTCGGGCCTTTCTATTATTTCTCGCTGGTGTGGGCGATGTTGCTCGGCTTCGCCTTCTGGGGCGATGTGCCGACGCTCGGCCTGCTCGCGGGCTCCGCCGTGGTGGTCGGTTCGGGCCTCTTTCTTCTCTGGCACGAAAGCGGCAAAAAGCGGGTCCGTGAATCGACTTGAAAGCAAGGAGTAGAACGATGGATGTGAGAAAGCTGCGCCGGGTGGTCACCGGTCACGACGCGGAAGGCCGTGCCAAGGTGCTGATCGACGAGACCGTGACCAATGCCGCCGAGACGCGCCCCGGCGCGGTCGCGACCGTGATCTGGTCGAGCGAAGGCTTTCCGGTCGACAACGACGGCAGCGAGGATCCGTCGAACAAGAAGATCGGCACCACCATTCCGGGCGGCACCGTGTTCCGCGTCGTCAGCTTCGGCCCCGGCGTCGCGCCGCGCAACCACCGCACCGACTCGATCGACTATGCCGTCGTGATGTCCGGTGAGCTCGACATGGTGCTCGACACCGAGACCGTGCACCTGAAGGCCGGCGACGTCCTGGTCCAGCGCGGCACGGTGCACAACTGGATCAACAACGGCACCGAGCCCTGCGTCATCGCCTTCACGCTGGTGTCGGCCAAGCCGGTCACCGCCGGCGGCAAGACCCTCTCGGCGCACGGCTGATGCTTGCTTATCCCTCCCCCGCTTGCGGGGGAGGGTGACGCGCGCCCGATCGCGCAACCGCGCGATCGACCCTCCCTTTTCAGGGCAGGCATAGAAGCGTCAGCGGTCCAACTCCGGATAGTGCCGGAATATCCCATCCTCGTTGAACGGGATGCGGCGCTCGGAGGCGAGATAAGCCCGGATACGCGGGCGCTGCGCGACGCGGTCGTGCACGCCGACGAGCCCTGGAATATCGCTCTCGATGCGCGCCATGCCCTTGGGGAAGGCGTAACGCAGGCCCTCGACCACCTGGAAGATCGACAGGTCGATGGTGCTGAACTTGCGGCCGAGCAGCCATGGACCGCCGCTCTTCTTCAGCACGCGTTCGAAATAGCCGAGATATTTCGGCGCGCGCTCTTCCAGGAAACCTTTGGCGTAGCGCTTGGCCTCCGGCTTCTGGTCTTCGTAATAGAGCCCCGTCCCGACCGGATGATGCGTGTCGTGCACTTCCTTGACGAGGTCCGTCACCGTCAACTGCAACTGATGAAGCCATAGCCGGCCCGCCTCGTCGCGCGGCGCGAGCTTCAGCTTCGGCCCGAGGTAGAACAGGATCTCCGCGACCTGGGCGATCGTCAGCTTGCCGGCGCGCAGGAACGGCGGCGCGAAAGGCGGCCGCTTCTCGCGGGCGCCAGCCATGATCGCCAACATGCGTTCCGTGCCGCCGCGCTTGCGGGCGACATCGTCGTATTTGGCGCCAGCGTCTTCCAACGCGAGGCGCACGAACTCGCCGCGCCCCTGAATCTCGGCCCAATAGAAGAACTGGTAGCGCATGAGGCCTCCTTTGCGACGCGGCGGCGCGCTCGGCGCGCCCCAGGACTAATTACGTCCATCACCTCGAACGCGTTCCCGGGGCCTCGCGGCGGTAAGAGCAAACCAAAAGGCTTCGCATTCCGGTGGGACGCTCCTGGAGAGCGTCAGCCGACCAGCCGGACGGATCCATCGCCTGGCAAAATGCGCTCGCCGACGATGCGATTGCGGCCGGCGGCCTTGGCTTGATAGAGGCGCTTATCGGCGATTTCGAACAAGGTGTCGTAGTCGGTCGCGTCACGCGGGCATGTCGATACGCCGATGCTGACGGTGAGCCGCCCTTCCCCCTCGCCGGTGCCGGCGATACGGCGCCGGATGCGCTCGGCAAGCGCCATCGCATCCTCCCCGTTGACACCGTCGCCGATGACGACGAACTCCTCGCCGCCGAAGCGGTAGGTGAAATCGGAAACGCGCGCCGCCGCCATGATCTCGAGCGCGATGCGCTTGAGCGCCTTGTCGCCGGCGGCGTGGCCGAAGCGATCGTTGAACGCCTTGAAGTGATCGATATCGATCAGCACCAAGGCCAGCGGCCGTCCCGCCGCGGCGGCGTGCTCGACCGAACGGCGGCCGTGCGCCTCGAGCGAATGACGATCGAGCGCTCCGGTCAGCGCGTCGCAGCCGGTGCGCGCCAGAAGATCCTCATAGCGCTCGCGATAAGTCAGCGTGTCGAAGATATCCCAGATCTTGGGCGTGTCCGTGCGCCGCCCGGCCGTCCGCTCGAAATAGATCAGGTAGATGCTCACCATCACGCTGTAGAGCGCGACGGCTCCCATTTTGGCCGCCCAGCCGCCAACGAGCACACGCCAGCCGGCGCCGGTGAGCATGTGCAGGCCGGTGAAGAACGCCATCTGATCGAAGGTCATCACCAGCACGCCGCAGACGAAGACGCGCGGGACGACGCGATCGCCGAACCAGGCACGCGAGCGTTCGTAGAGCAGAATGATGATGATGCAGTCGAAGAACAGGATCGCCGTTCCCCACACCATCAAGGCGCCCATCTCGTTGAGGAAGGCGAAGTCGGCGGCGCGGCTCGGTGCGATCGTCACCAGCCCGTGCTGTCGCATGATGAAAGCGAGCACGAACAGCAGCACGTTGCCGAACAGCAGCCCGTAGATCGGCTGGCGCACCACCACCGCATCCTCGCGGATGTAGAGCAGGAGCAGCATCATCAGCTTGCCGGTGAACAGCACGGTCGAGCCGGGCGAGGTGATGATGCCGAAAGGCAGCGAGACGTAGAGGATGCTGGCCAGATAGGTCTCGAGGAAATGCATCACCCCGAGAGCACAGAAAAAGGCGCCGAGACCGATGCGGCTGCGTGAACGCAGGAGCGCGGCCAGCGCGACGAAGTAGACGATTGCGTCTACCGCGAGCAGAAAGACGTTCAGAATCTCAGCCATTGCGCTGCTGGCTCGCCCCCCGGCGAAACCGAGCCCCCACCCGGATCAACCGCACCATGCCGCCGAAACGGCTAACAACACGTAGCAGGAATTGACGAATCGCAGGAATGATTCGCTGCACCTGCGAAAAGCCGCTGGCGACGCGAAGCCCCGACACCCCGCGCCGCCAGGCGCAACCTTAGTTTGTAGCAAAGCAGTAAAGCAAGCCGTCACCGCCGGTTGAGCGCAGGTCAGCCTGGCTGCAGCCGCCCTCCGGCCCGCGCGAGGGATGCGATGAGTTCCAGGACCTGGAGGGTGCGTCGTCCTGCAGGCCGCGCCGGTCGGCATGGCCGAGCATGGCCGCGCCCTGCGTGCTCGAGGTCCAGTTGCGGCAGGTCCGATCGTCGGCGCCGCTGAAGGCCGTGCCGTCCGCCTGCGAGCCCGTCAGAATGTCGTGCCGGTTGGGCGTGTCGCCGCGGCCGTTGATGACCTCGCCCTTCTCCGAGAGCGCCGTCTGCTTGGTCAGGTTGTTCTCGCCATGGAGCTCGGCGACGCTCTTGGCGATCACCACTCCCTTGGCATTGGTCCAGGGGCCCGCGCCGATGCGGTCCTTGGCATTCACGGCGCCGCTGCCTTGCGTCGACAGATAAGCGCGCCAGGTCTTGCCCCCCGCGCCCGCCGCCTGCGCGAGCTGCTGGCAATGCGCATCCGCGCCGGCAAGCCCGCCGAGATCGCCGCCTTTACCCAGACCCACGCTCGTCACGAAGAACGACATCGTCGACTGCTGGGCCAAAGCAGCAGGGCCAGCACACAGGAGCGCGAGGCAGGCGAGCGGCGCGGCTTTGCGAAGAATGGTCATTGGAACTCCTCCCTGGTCGGCACGGCTCGATCACGTGCCTTGAAAGGAGCAAACACTGCAGAGCGCGCGCCTATTCCATCGCCGGAACAAATGCGTCGGCACGGCGACATTGCGTGTCGCGCGCAAGGGCGGCCTTTCACGCAAATAAAAAGCCCGGCGTCGCCGCCGGGCTCGAGCATTCAGCGAAGTTCTAAAGACCTCAGGCCGGCTGCAGATTGCCGGCGGCCTGCTTGCCGCGCTCAGTCACGATGTCGTAGCTGATCTTCTGGCCTTCGACCAGCGAGCGCATGCCGGCGCGCTCAACGGCCGTGATGTGCACGAACACATCCTTCGAGCCGTCATCCGGCTGAATGAAGCCATAGCCTTTTTGAGTGTTGAAGAACTTCACAGTTCCGACGGGCATCAATAGTTCCTTTCACGCGTCTCTCGTTGAACGACCCCGCAACCTAACGCAGGGGCGGCAACAATCAGTTTTGGGGGGTCACTTGAGGCGCAGTCCAAGACTGGAGCGTGGCAGCAAGGTGAGGCCGAAAACCAGGTTGCAGTTCGGCAAATAAACGGAATTCGCCACTTGGTCAACGGGAGCCGGACCAAGAGACACAAATAGAATTTTATGAATTGGTAACGGCGTCCCTCATATAGTCCCGACCGCTCCGAGGCAAGCCCAAACCGCCGGTGAATCGCTTCGCGCGCCGCTCCTCACCAATAAAAACGATGCACAAAGAGCAGAGAAAGTCGCGCCGCCGACCGGTTCGCTACATGGCATGGCTCGCGCTCTCACCCGGTGAATTATACGGCTGCGCGCTGTCAGATATCTCGAACACCGGCGCGCGCATCGACGTCGACAACTCCGAACGGGTGCCGAACGAATTCGCCCTGTGGCTCGCCAGCAACGGTTCGGCGCGGCGTCACTGCCGAGTCGTGTGGCGCACCGCGACGCAAGTGGGCGTGCGCTTCCAGGGCCGGCTCGTCACCGGCGAGCGCGCCGCGCTGTCGCCCTATCAGCCGGCCTGAGCCAAGAGCGCCGCGCTCAAAAGAAAACGGCGGCGCCCTTGGGCGCCGCCGTATCGATTGCGTTGGATCGCGTCTGCGAGCCGGCCTATTGCGATCAGGCCTGCTGAATGGCCGACAGCAGCCAGTCACCGCCCCGCGCGCGCTTGAAGGTCCACAGCTCGGTCGCCTCGCTCGGGCTGCCGCCTTCGACCGTACGGCCGCTGGCGCGCTCGACCATGCGGTCGGTGAGCGCGAAGCGCATCGCCACGGTGGCGTAGTCCGAGTTGCCCTCGCTCCAGGCTTCCGACAGATCGCCTTGCAGCAGCTTCACGTCGCTGACCTCGTTGACGAGACCGCGGCTGGCGTTGTCGTCGAGATCCTCGGTGAAGTAGGACAGCATCTCCGGCGTCACGAGACGGCGCAGCGCGTTCAAGTCTTCCGCCGAATAGGCGGCCTGCACGTCGCCGAGCAGACGCTCGAAGGCGTCGTAGTCTTCCTTCTCGATGGAGATCGGCTCGCCGGCCGGCTTGTTGCCACCGAACATGCCGCCACCAAGACCACCACCAAGACCGCCACCGAGCGCGCTGCCGAGACCGCCGCCCGTGCCGGTATAGGCATGGTTGGTCGGGCCACCCGGCGCGGCGCCGGACGGCGTCGCCGCGGCGTAAGCCGGCGCGTTGCGACGCTGCCACCAGGTGAAGAGCAGACGGCCGACGATCACGACCAGCGCGACCTGCAGCAGCAGGCCGATGATCGAGGCAAAGCCGGCCATGCCGCCGAACAGGCCATGACCGAACAGGAGGCCGAACAGGCCGGCGCCGAGGAAGCCGGCGGCGAGACCGCCGAGCAGCCCGCGTCCGAACATGCCACCGAACATGCCGGGGCGCGCCGCGGCCGTCGCACCGGCGGCGGTCGCCTGACCCGGCTGGGTCATCGAACGCTGCATGGGCGCTGCCGTCGAGGGCGCGGTCTGCGTCGGCGCGGGAGTGGAATAGGTCCGCATGCCGCGGCTGCCAGCGGAGGATCCGCGGCCGGCGCGCGCATCGGCATAGTCCGCGGCGGCAACGACGAGCGCGGTCGCAATCGCGGCAATCGCAATCACGAGGCGGTGGCGAGTCATGGTTCTGTCTCCCGGGCCAAGATTAGTGCCGAGAGAATATGTGCGCGCTGTCCGATTTGTAAGTGCCGGAGGGCCGCCTGCGTCCCCGAGTCGCGGCCGAAAAATGCCGTTTTGAAGCCACGGGAATGTCACCCCGGACCCAGGAACTGCGCCCGCCACTTAGCAATTGCACAAGCATCCGGCGTTAAGCAGGAGGGCGATGATCATGCCCCACGTTATCATAGCGCTACTCACGTTCGGCGCGGTTACCCTCGGTGCTGCGGCGGCGCAGGCCAAGCCGGCGCCCGTCGAGCCTGTGCGCCTCACCCATGCGACGGAAGAAACCGCGATGACCACCGGCCCGGTCGGCGCGATGCTCGAATCCGATTATTTCCGCGCGCCCAAGCGCCCGCTCACGGCCGAACGCAGTTTGCCGTGCCGGCTGGAGATCTTCGACAAGGTGAAGCTCGCGCAGTCCTGCCACTGAGGGAACCCGCGCGATTACCGGCCGTTATTGCCCTAGTCAGCGTGAACTTACGTAGGCTACGGGCCATGTCCGTGCCGCGAAACCGATGGGGCACAACATGTTGGGCACTGTTCTCGTTATTCTTCTGATCCTGATGCTGATCGGCGCCGTTCCGCGCTGGGGCTATTCCAGCGGCTGGGGATACGGGCCGTCCGGCATCGTCGGCGTTCTGTTGATCGTCGTTCTGGTGCTGGCGTTGACCGGCCGCGTGTAAGGATCGGCGCGTCATCCGGCCAATGTCTGCTTCACCTCGGCGACGAGCTGCTTGAGCGTGAACGGCTTCGCCAAGAACGCGTACTGCTCGTCTTCGGGCAGGTTCTTGGCGAAGGCTTCTTCGGCGTAGCCCGAGACGAAGATGATCTTAACCTTCGGGTCGCGCCGGCGAAGTTCTTTCAAAAGCGTCGGACCATCCATCTCCGGCATCACCACGTCGGAGACGACGAGATCGACCGGCCCTTCGTGTTCGATCACTTCGATCGCTTCAACGCCGTTGCTCGCCTCGATCACGGTGTAGCCGCGTGAGGTGAGACCGCGGGCGTTGAGCGCGCGCAAACCTTCCTCGTCTTCGACTAGCAGGATCTTGCCGTGGCCGGTAAGATCGGCCGCGGCGGCCTTCACCGTCTCGACCGCCGCCGTGGCGCCGGCAATGGCCGGCGCTTCCGCGGTCGCCGCCGGGGCGAGTTCCTCGGCGCCCGGCACGTGCCGCGGCAAGAATATGCGGAACGAGGTGCGGCCCGGCTCGCTGTCGGCGTAGATGAAGCCGCCGGTCTGCTTGACGATGCCGTAGACGGTCGAAAGGCCGAGGCCCGTGCCCTTGCCCACTTCCTTGGTGGTGAAGAACGGCTCGAAGATCTTGTCGATGATGTCGGGCGGGATGCCGGTGCCGCTATCGCTCACTTCCACCATCACGTAGTCGCCGCTCGGCATACCCTTGGCGCCGAGACTGCCGATGTCCCTCGCCTCGACATTCGCCGTGCGTACCGCGAGCCGGCCGCCATCCGGCATGGCGTCGCGCGCATTGACCGCGAGGTTCACGATCACCTGCTCGAACTGCGAGATGTCGACCTTCACCGGCCACAGGTCGCGGCCCGGGATCACCTCGAGCTGCACCTTCTCGCCGATCAGGCGCTTCAACAGCATGCCGATGTCGCTGAGCACCTCGCGCAGGTCGAGCACCTGCGGGCGCAGCGTCTGCTTGCGCGAGAACGCCAGGAGCTGGCGCACGAGCGCCGCCGCGCGGTTGGCGTTCTGCTTGATGGACATGATGTCCTTGAAGGACGGGTCCGTCGGCCGGTGCGCGTTGAGCAGGAAATCCGTCGCCATCATGATGGCGGAGAGCACGTTGTTGAAGTCGTGCGCGATGCCGCCGGCCAGTTGGCCGACCGAGTCCATCTTCTGCTGCTGGTTGATGCGGTTTTCCAGCGTGCGCTGCGCCGTGGTCTCGAGCGCGTAGATGATCGCCGCCTCGCTGTCGCGCTCCTTCTCTTCGACCGCGGAGACGAAGAAGTTGGCGTAGCGCTCGCCGTTCCCGGCAAGCGCGGCCTCGACCGGCGCGATCTCGCCCTGCCCTTCGGCGGCTTTGCGGATCGCCGCCTCGAGCGCGCCCCGGTCGCGCTCGTTGACCACCGCCAGGATCGAGCGCAGGTCGCCCTTGAGCGCCGCCTCGAAGGCGGAAGCAAAGCGCGCATTCGAACGCACGATGCGGCCGGCCTTGTCGACGGTGGCGATCGCCATCGGCGTGTTCTGGAAGAAGCGCATGAAGCGCACTTCGGCGGCGCGCTGCGGGTCGTGGCCTTCGTCGACCGCGCGGTTGAGCACCAAGGTGCGCGAGGCGCCCGGCCGTCCGTCGACGCCATAGGCAACCTTATGGAACAGGCGCACCGGCACCGGCCGCCCGCCGCGCGCGCGCAGATCGAGGTCGAGCACCTCGGTCTTCACCTCGCCCGGCGCCGGCGGCAGCGTCGTCAAAAGCGCCGCGCCCTCGCCGGCCACGATGTCGGTCAGCTTGAGCGAGCCCAGCCCCACCTCGGCCAAGTCCTGGTCGAGCCAGTTGGCGAGCGTCGCGTTCAGATAGACGACGTCGCCGTCGGCATCGACGGAGAAGAAGCCGGCCGGCGCATGGTCGAGATAGTCGATGGCGTGCTGCAGTTCCTGGAAGACGTTTTCCTGCCGCTCGCGCTCGCGCGTGACGTCGGCGATCGACCAGACCGTCATCCGCGCGTCGCGTTTGGAGCTGCCGAGCGGACGCACGCGCATGCGCAGCCAGCGGGCCGGCGCGCCGGCGGGCGCGGGAATGCGCGCCTCCTCCTGCAAGCGGCGGCCCTCGCGGCCGGCCTTGAGCAGGCGATAGATCGCTTCGGACACGCCCGGATCGCCGACGAAGACCCGCTCGATCGGCCGCACGTCATTGGTGTCCGTGGCGCCGATCAGGTCGAGATAGACGGCGTTCGCGTAGAACACGCGCCCGGCCTGGTCGGTCACGACGATGCCTTCGAAGGCGCTGTCGACCACCGCCTTCAGCAGCGGATTGCCCTGGTCGCGGCCGGCGAACCGCATGATGCCGGACGCCAGCGCGAACAGCGCGAAGACGCCGACGGTGCCCAGCGCCGCCAGCAGCGTCAGGATGTAGATCTCGGCATAGCCGCGGCCGACATAAA
>Ga0180216_1001284_pt1 | contig 22793 bp, 18 predicted proteins | sample eDN3rd37CBELigMG_FD_128879 | JGI IMG/M metagenome (GOLD analysis project Ga0180216, IMG submission 128879) | Enriched Miracle-Growth compost microbial communities from Emeryville, California, USA - eDNA 3rd pass 37_C BE-Lig MG (version 2)... ...
CCACGCACACAGTCGAAATCCCTGCCGCCAAAACCCGGTGCCCGCATGGCGCAGGGATCATCGGGCGGCAAGGTCCACCAGCGCGGCATGCGGATCGAGAACTGCCCATTCTCGATCACGACGCGCCCCTCCTGATCGGCCGCCGCGACCACCGATGCCCAAGGCACACGCTGGCCGCCGCAATCGACGTCGAACCGATGGATAGTCCACTTGCGGCAGGCGGACGGATCGGCGGGCGAGCAGGCCGTGAACTCGCGCTGCTCGCGTCGCGAGAGGATTCGATGGGCTTCGTCAGGGGATGGCCTCAAGACTACGTGACCGCCTCTGACCGAGCAGGTGTATGGCATCACCAACAGCTCGTCGGCGCGCGTATCCGGGGCGTCAATCACGAGAAAGACGGCTGCAAGCAGACAGACGCTAGCTCGTAAAAGAGTTCGCATTGTCGTTATCCAGATCAGATATGGCATTGAGGAGCCGGCGCCACAACGGACCGTATCTCTCCCCAAATCGTCCCTTACCTTGGCAGCTTTGTGGCCACGTCAAGCTTTGATGAACACATAAATCTTTGCGAGAACCTGTTTTTATTGAGCGGCTCTGCGATCAACACGACGTTGAACTAAACCACGATCGACGTGTTTGCTGGCTGATCTTGTCTGCTCTACGCCCAACTCGGGACTGATCCTCAACAATCGAGAGTATGCTGCCGCTCCCACTCAGTCAGCTGTCGGGAATAAGCATCCCATTCACTGCTGCGCAGCTTCGTGTAGGCGGTCATGAACTCCGCGCCAAAAGCCTCGCGGACAAACCGGGAGTTGTTCATCGCGCGCAAGGCATCCAGCAGGTTCGATGGCAGGCGCTTGACACCTTCAAGAAGGTGGCCGTCCGTGTACATGTTGAAATCGCAGCGTTCCCCGGGATCACGTTCGTTCCGTATCCCGTCCAGACCAGCGGCAACGATCGCTGCCTGCAACAGGTATGGATTCGCCGCACCGTCAGCCAGGCGAAATTCAAACCTGCCAGGGGCGGGAATACGGATCATGTGAGACCGGTTGTTGCCTGTATAGGTCACGGAGTTGGGAGCCCAGGTCGAACCGGAGTTCGGGCGCGGCGCGTTGAGGCGTTTGTAGGAGTTCACCGTCGGGTTGGTGATCGCGCAGATGGCATCGGAATGATAGATCAGGCCGCCGATGAAATGATAGGCAAGCTTCGATAACCCGAGTTCGTCTGCGTCATCAGCAAACACGTTCCTGCCATCCCGCCAGAGCGAGATGTGAACATGGCAGCCATTCCCCGTGAGATGGGCGAAGGGCTTCGGCATGAATGTCGCGCGCAGGCCGTGCTTTTCTGCGATCGATTTGACCATGAACTTGAAGAAGACGTGGCGATCCGCTGTCTTGAGCGCATTGTCGTATTGCCAGTTCATCTCAAACTGGCCGTTCGCGTCCTCGTGATCGTTCTGATAGGGCTTCCAGCCCATGGCCAACATGGCATTACAGACTTCGGTCACCACGTCATAGCGGCGCATCAATGCCATCTGATCGTAGCACGGCTTATCGTTGACATCGCTGTTGTCGGCGACAACCGCTCCGTCCGGGCTTACGACAAAGAATTCACACTCAACCCCCGTCTTGATCTGAAATCCTGCGTCCTGCGCTTCATCAAGCAGCCTGCACAGGATATTCCGGGGGCCCTGCTCGACCGGCTTATCATTCATGCGGAGGTTGGCAGCCAACCAGCCAACCTGGGGTTTCCAGGGCAGTTGAATGAGTGTCGAGGGATCGGGAAGGGCAAAGAGATCCGCGTCTGCCGGGCTCATATCCAGCCAGGTGGCGAAGCCCGCAAAACCCGCACCGGATTTCGCCATCTGGTCTATCGCTGCGGCGGGTACCAATTTGGCGCGCTGGGCGCCGAACAGATCTGTGAAGGAAAGTAAAAAATATTCGATGCCGAGGAACTCGGCCTTTTCCGATAGGAGTGCCATGTCGGACAAAGACTGGGAGGGCTTGCCGGCTAGCGTGTGCAGCATCTCGATATTCTCCAAGCCAGATCCGATCCGGATGACCTTTCGCTGCTTCCTTGAAAGTGCGATCCGATCGTCAAAATGCCGGCACGATATACCTCAAAACATTCATTCACAGCTTGGCCCCAAGTAACCGAGCCGGTGCGATGCAGAATGGAATGGTTCTGACCTACCATCATACCGGTTAATCTACCGGATATCGACCTAAGCGGTACGGCAGCCAGTTGCAGCTGCCTCACGGGGAACAAAGAGTATGCGCAAAGCATGTTTTCTCAAGGCGATCTTGGCAGCCAACTGTTTCCACAATAGGGCTCTCGAACGAGAGCTGATGATATTACACCCGTGTAGAGGCTCAATCCCCCAATAAATCGCCTTGGCATCTTTGTTAAGCGAATTAAAGCGGAGCGGCCGGGGGAGCTCCGGATCTCGAACCGCAAAATCAGCACGGGCTGTCCTTATGGCACGATCGCCTCTCGGGACCTTGCCGCCTCACGCCCTGCAAAGAGATTTCGATTTTCTGATCAGACCGCATTGGCGCCTTCCGGCCGCGCTCGGCCGGTCATGGCTGCAAACCCGGAAGCTCAGGCCAACGGGTTTGCGTACCCGAGCCCTTCCTTCACACTCCGGTCGCCAAGGAACCGTTGGTCCCGTGCTCCGGCCCGGTTAACGGCGATTATAGATGATGATGGAAAGATAGGTAATATCCGGGGCGAGCAGATCCTCGGGACCATGCAGCGCGCCGGAATCGAAGAGGATCGAGTCACCCGGTTTCAGGTGATAGGAGCGGCCGGCGTGGTAGTAGATCACTTCACCGGTGAGCATGTAGATGAACTCGACCCCCTCATGCTCAAAGCCGGTGTACGGTTCTGCTCCGCCACTCAGACGGATGAAATACGGTTCCACCACAATATCGCCCGCCGGGGAACGACCCAGCAGCTCATAATGATGGCCGATCTTCGTCCCGCGCCGCTGGATTGCCACTCCCTTGCCTGCCTGTACAAACGAGCATTCGCTTTGCTCGTCGTGTGTCGCGAACAGAGAGGACAGGGGTATGTTCAAGGCATTCGTGATCGATTGCAAAGACGACAGGGAGGGCGAAATCTGACCGTTCTCGATTTTTGACAGCATCCCCGTCGAAATTCCGGCGGCACTCGACAGCTCGGCGACGGTCAGGTCAGCAATCTTGCGATGACGGCGAACCTGGCGGCCGATGGACTTTTCAAGCGTCCGGGTCGACTGCGTCGGAGCACCCGATGCCGTTTTCAGGTCTTCAGGCTCCAGCGCCTCCACCGTGGAACGGCCACGAATGCTTTCCGTTGTTTTCAGTGTGTGTTTTACTTTCGCCATTGACCCTGCCCGATGAGAACAATCCCGGTACGATTGGTTAGGTCAACCAACGCCATTTCGCAAGCATAATAGCCTAATCTTTATGCATAATAGACGCGCCTTTCTTAATGGAGATAGTCAAGAACTTTCGAGCGCCGTGTTTGCCCCGAAATCACGCGTAGGTTTTCCGCATGTTGAAGTGCCTGATTTTCAGGCAGGAAGTTGATCGAACCGGTCCGGACGCGCCATATCCCAAGCCTCGCGAAATCTTGGATCACTGGTTCCCTCCAACAACTCGCCCGGCTGCAACTGCGGGTAGAGTTCGGCAAACGTGATGAACTCACGTTGCGACACGCGCCGATGAAAGTGCTTCGGGCTGAGCTGTCGGGGGTGGCTCAGGCCAGCGGCGCCTATCAATTCGGCGAGGGCCTTTACGGTCGCATCGTGAAATTGCGAAACTCGCTGGGCCTTGTCGGGCACGACAATGGCCCGCCAGCGTGCCGGGTCCTGGCTGGTCACACCAACGGGGCAGCGATCCGTATGGCAGGCCTGTGCCTGAATGCAGCCGACCGCGAACATGAAGCCACGCGCGGCATTGCACCAGTCCGCCCCCAGCGCCATGACCCGCGCCATATCGAAGCCCGTGATAATCCTGCCGCTCGCCGCCAGTTTCACACGTTCGCGCAGGCCCACGCCGATCAACGCATTGTGGGCAAAGGACAGGCCGTCACGCAAGGGCATGCCGATGTGATCTACAAACTCCAGCGGCGCAGCGCCTGTGCCTCCCTCCTTGCCATCGACAACGATGAAGTCCGGAGTCGACGCCGTTTCCAGCATGGCCTTGACGAGGGCCAGGAACTCCCACGGATGCCCGAGGCAAAGTTTCAGACCTACCGGTTTGCCGCCGGACAGCCGCCGCAGCTCGGCCAGGAACAGCATCAGTTCGATAGGAGTCGAGAAAGCACTGTGTTTCGCAGGTGAGATACAATCAGCTCCCATCGGAACCCCGCGGGCCCGAGCGATTTCCTCGCTGACCTTGGCCGCAGGCAGAACCCCGCCGTGGCCGGGCTTTGCTCCCTGACTGAGCTTGACCTCAATCATCCTGACCTGGTCCAGGCCAGCCGTCGCAGCAAAACGGTCGGGACAGAAGCCGCCATGCTCGTTGCGGCAACCGAAGTAGCCCGACCCGATCTGCCAGACCAGATCACCACCATATTCGCGGTGATAGCAGCTGACGGAGCCTTCGCCTGTCGTGTGGGAGAAGTTGCCGAGTGCCGCGCCCTTGTTCAGTGCGCGTATCGCGTTGGGGCTCAAGGCCCCGAAGCTCATTCCCGAGATGTTCAGGACCGACGATGAATATGGCTTCTCGCATTCCGGCCCGCCGACAAGAACGCGGAGCGACTCCTTGCTGACACTCCTCGGCGCCATCGAATGCGTCAGCCATTCGTAGCTGTCCTGATAGACGTCGTACTGCGTTCCGAATGGGCGCTTGTCGAGAGTGCTTTTTGCGCGCTGATAAACGATCGCCCGCTGATCGCGGCTGAAGGGAAGACCGTCCTTTTCGCCCTCGAAAAAGTATTGCCTCATCTCCGGCCGGATTTCCTCGAAGAGGAAGCGCAGGTGCGCGACGAGCGGATAATTCCGCAGAATGGCATGACGGCTCTGGATGATGTCGCGCAATCCGATCAACGAAAGGCCCGCAAATGCCACAAGTGGCAACACGAGGAACATATCGACATCTGCAGAGGAAATGACCAGCGCGGCGAACACTGTAGTCAGCAGAAGCGTTACCGTGAGCAACATGTAGCGCGGCTCAAAGGGCAGCCGCAGGAGATAACCGTATTCAGACAATGGGTTTCCCCTCCGGAAGCGAGACGCATTAGCCTCAGGCGGCTTCTGTGACGGGCGGTCCTGAACTTGCCTATCCAACGACTTCTCCTTTAGCCGGTGCCTAAGTTTCGGACGGTGGGTTCATTCCATAGCATGGGACATTTCCCCCGGCCTGACCTCACTGGCAGCAATTATACCGAGGACCAGCCATGCGATTTCCCGGAATCTTCCTTATCGGTTGGCACCGCACAGGACATACTTCTGTCGAAGCCGTGGAGGCCGCACACGGGCGCATACCGATGGTCGTTGTAACGGGCGGTTCAGAAGGTATCGGCCTTGCCGTCGCGAAACGGTTCGCAAAGGCCGGGCACCGCGTTGCGATCGTAGCCCGAAGAGAGCAGGAGCTGGTGCGCGCAGCGGCCGAGATCGAACAGCTGACGGGGCAACGACCGTTGACCATTGCGCAGGATGTCAGCGAAGAGGATGCCGGTTTGCGGATTGATGGGGCGCTCGCGAACGCCGGCGCCTACATGGATATTCTCATCAACAACGCCGCCATGGGGCTTGCCGGCCGCTTCATGGATGAGGACATCAGGAACATCGACCAACTCGTCGCGGTCAACGTCATGGCGGTGACACGGCTCACGCGCCACGCATTGACCGGGATGGTCGGGCGTGGACGCGGCGGGATCGTTAACGTTGCATCTCTCGCGGGATTGATCCCCGGCCCCTACCAGGCCGCCTACTACGCCAGCAAGGCGTATGTCATATCGCTGACCCAGTCGCTTGCCGAAGAGGAACGTGGCAAGGGCGTGCGAATCGTTGCGGCGGCCCCGGGGCCGGTTAACACCGACTTCCACGCCGAAATGGGGGCGGAGGCTGCTCTCTACCGGATCTTGCCGCTCTCGATGTCACCGGAGGCTGTCGCCGCAAGCATCTATCGCGGCTATTGGCTGGGCCAGCGCCTGATTGTGCCAGGGCTCTTCAACAGACTGCTGGCCACGATTGTCGGCATCTTCCCCTATCGTCTCATCGCACCGGTCATGAGCTGGCTGTTGTGGCCGGGCGAACCCTCTCCTGAACTTCAAGATGCGAACGACGCAAAACAGACGTCGGCCAAACGGCATGTCGAAGGGAAGCTGGACGGCCGGAATTTGCACAATTGAAAGCTTTGTTGCTTATGATCGTTACGCACCGTGAATCCGGTATTGCGTATCCGGTGCAAGACGAATGAAGCATGTGCCGCCGGATTCTTGCGGCATTGCTGACGTCCCGTTTCCGTACAAAGGCCGCCTGTCCGGCGGCCTTTGTGGTGCTTCGGGGAAGGCGATCAAACGTTCGAAGCGGGACGTAGTTCGTCAGAACTTGTATTTGAACCCGGTCCAGATCGTCCGGCCCATTCCCGGCTTCAAGCCATCCTCACGGTCGGTGATGTAGAGCTTGTCCAGCAGATTATCGCCGGCGATGAAGATGCTTGCACCCGTGTCGCCGATTCGCAGGTTGGCTCTGGCGGAGAGGATCCAGGCATCGGGAACCTCACCAACTTCGCCTTCAGGATCGCTACCGTACGGGCTGTTCAGCTCATCGGTATAGAAGTTGCCGCGATAGGTGTAGGTGGCGCTTGCATCCCAATGCCAGCCGGCCCGATTTTCAACACCGAGAGTTAGAGCGGCGACGTGCATCGGAACTTCCGGCACGCGATTGCCTGACACGTCAATGATCGTTCCGTCATCGTCGATCGTACCCTTATGGATGATCGAACGGGCATAGGTGTAGTTGGCTTCGGCGAAGAAGTTCAGATGGCCGCCGGTGAATGGCTGGCTGTCGAGGCGACCATACATTTCCACGCCATTGATGTGGACTTCGTCAGCGCGATTGTAAACCTTGTCGGCACCGGTTGCGGAGAAGGCCTGCTTGATCTGGAAATCCTCCAGGCGATGGTGGAAGGCGGCTACATCAAAGGTCAGTCCGCGCAGTGCCGTCGACCGGATGCCCAGCTGGAAATTGTTGCCGATCTCATCTGGCGCAGGAAACGTTTCGTTACGGAGAACGGCCGTCGAAAGGCCACGGTGATAGCCGCCGTAGATCGTTGAACGGTAAAGGCCCGTATAGGAGAGGGCGATCCCCGGCAGGACGTGGAAGCGCTGGTAGTCCTCGCTGAAGCGGTCGCGATGGATCCCTTCAAGAATGAGGCATTCGTCCTCACCGATGGCCTCCTCGCATGCGGCTTCGTCGGCGGGCGTTTCGGCTTCCTCCGCTTCGCCCTCTTCCTCAGCCACGACAAAGGAGTCGCGGTTGATGTGGTAGTATTCGAAGCGAACACCGGGAACGACCTTGAGGTCCGGCGCTGCATTGATCGAGGTCTGCAGGAAGGCCGACACCGTATTGGCCCGCAGGTTGCGCTCGAAGATTGTCAGACCTTCCTCGTCACCATCTTCAAGAACCTGCCCGGACAGGCCCAGGAAGTTGCGGTTCTTGAAATCCTGATACTCGTATCGGATGCCGGTCTGGATATCTTGCGACAAGCCGGCGAAGAACGGACGGTTGGCAAACTCCGCGCGAACTTCACTGCCGATGCTGCGGAAGGTGCGGAGACGCCCGAACATGGAATCTTCCGGGATGTAAACGGCATCTTCCTCTGAGCCACCTGGCCCATCAATCCCGAATGCCGGCGCCAGTCCCGGATCGTCCGCATCCGACGGATCATCCTCCAGTGTCACGATCTGATAGCGGTCACGGCGATGGCGGGACGCATACAGGCGCGACGTTATGGTTGTATCGTCGTCAACGTAGTAGTTATGGGTGATCTGGGCCCGCGTGATGTCACCCGCATAGGTGTTGAAGATTGCGCCCGGGGCGAAGCAGGTCTTGCAATGGCCAAACCCGAAGAATGCTGCCTCGGGCTCACCGGGGCTGCTGTCATCTTCTTCCAGCTCGAGGTTTGACTCATCGTAGTTGTCGCGCTGGCGCGCATGCACCATGGACACTACCAGATCCTGATCGACGCCCTTCCAGCCGATCGCGCCATAGAAGTCGTTGTGGCGCAACCGCTCGGTGTCCCATGCGCCGTCTGCATCGGCACCGGAGTAGGACGCCACCACGCCGACGTTGTCGAATGACTGGCGGGTATGCACGTGGCGCTTGTTGGAGAGACCATAGAGATCAGCCCCGTTATTCTTGATCCAGCCGATTGCCCCGCTGATGACGGTCTCGTCGGGGCCGAAGGGTGACAGGTTGCGGATGTTGATGACACCGAAGTTGTTGTTGGGGCCGTGTGTGATAACCGTGCCGCGTATGACTTCGACACTCTCGATCCGGTCTTCAGGTGCGAAATAATGAACCGAGGGGTCGAGCCAGAGAGCCAAGTTTACCGACTGGCCGTCTTCCATCACAAGTATCTTCCGCGACCGCCGCGGTGGTGCGCCACGTATGCCGATACCGCCGTGATGGGCGAGGCCATCGTCATTCACGACTATGGCACCCGGCACCCGCGTAAAGATTTCATTGGTTGTGCGCGGCTGCTGCTCTGTCAGTTGCTCAAGGGAAATATGCGTGGCAGCACTGGAAAACTCCTCGAGGCTCCGGGGCAATATGCTGCGCGGATTGATCGGGGTCTGTGCCGAGATTTCTGCGCGCGCTGCGGCGCCGCCACTCGCTGCCGCTCCATAGATGGGGTTTTCGACGACGGGACCGATCTCCTGCGGGAAGAGATCTTCTGACGGAGGAACGGGGTCTGGTGAAACGACCTGAACGGGAGGCGGTTGCTGTTTCGGAGTTGTCTGCTTGGCTGTCGCCTGCTTGGTTGGGGCCTGTTTCGGAGCTGCCTGTTTGGGCGCTGTCTTTTTCTTGGGTGCTGCCTTGGGCTCAGCGGCCTGCGGCGCTGGCGTGGGCTGTTGCTGAATGACGTCAACCGATGGAAGCTGGGGTTCTTCAGACGTAGCTTGCGGCGCCTGCGCCCATGTTGCACCCGACACCAAGAAAATCGATGCCGATGCCAGCAAACCGATCTTAAGCAATTCAAATCGCATGCAATTTTCCCCCGGCCATGAAATAGTAAGTCGACATCAAGAAAATGGAGCCGACAATATCCGATATTGAATATCGGACGTTTAGTGCAGGTCGATGTCAACAGAAGATGAAGGCATCCGGGGATGCGTGTTTCGGCTTGCACAATGGGTGTTGCGAAGATGTCCCAACAAATCGGGAAAAATTCCCGATTGCCATATGGATGTTCTCCCAGCACTCTCCCAAGCAATGAAAGTTGATTGGTGAACCGGACTCTTTCAGCTCAGGAATTATACTAATCGGGATGTGCGTTGTTCTTTTTGGATATCCCGTCCAGTTGCTGCCGGGAAACAGCCGGAATGGCGTTTTCATCATACGTGAACGCCAAACGTCGATTCATGCAAACTCGTCTTCAATCGGGACAGGCTTACAATCCGGTCCGATTATCGTTGTCCAGGTCAGCGCCGGGGCTGTATGCGCCTGAGCGCACAGCACAATGTCTGATTCAGGAGTGTACGGATATAGCCGCTATCTATGTTGCATTTGATCAAGCATACAGGCTATCCAAGGGTCTGCGATCACAGAGGATCAGCGGCCCCAGGTTCGCAAGACGATAACGTGTGACGGCGCGCTCCCAGGCGGGCCAAGGGAGGATCAGAGTGAACTACGACCTGCTTCAGCAAACTCGTTTCAAACATGATCGTGTCGCCGGGCGGTTCTGGCGGCGCGCGATCCTTCCATTCGTCGCGGGCCTTATGGCAATGCAGCTCGCTTCCGGGGTGATGGCCCAGGAGCAGGAGGAGGTCACGGAAGCCCCCGGCCAGGAGACGGAACAGATCGGCGTCGAACTCAACAAGCTTGAAACGATTGAAAACGGATGCCGGATTTACGTTGTCGTAGACAACAAGTCAGAGACAGATTTCAAAACACTGAAACTTGACCTGGTACTTTTCCGTACGGACGGAATTGTTGATCAGAGATTCTTTGTCGATCTCGCCCCTCTTCGAAACCAGAAGCGGATCGTCAAGCTGTTCGAACTCAACAAGGTTGCCTGCGATGATATTGGCAGCTTCCTCGTCAATGACGTTGTGGAATGCCGGAGCGAAACCGAAAACATCGACGGATGTTTAGCGCGCATGTCGGTCTCTTCACTCGCTAAAGCAGCACTGACCAAGTAACGCGTCGAGAGAGGAAAACCTGGTGGGAGAAGAAACCTTAGGCGCCGCTCACGATCTTTCGATCCTCGGGCTCGTGCTGAACGCTGACCCCGTCGTCCAGGCGGTGATGGCCGGACTGGTCCTGGCATCCGTCGCCTGCTGGGCGATAATTCTTGAAAAGATCATCCGGATGATCTCGCTGCGACGGGCCCGCCGCGAAATCGACCTCGCCAGTCAGGGTCAAGGCTTCAGCGGACAGGAACGCAGCCGTCTGGCCAAGGCGGTGTATGCTGCTGCCTATGCCGAAGCGACCGAGGGCGCAGCCCCCGACGAAACCCAGAATGACCGCCGCGCAAGACTTGAACGCGCCATGCGGACCGCCATGAAGAGCGAGTTGAAACGACTCGAGAGCGGCCTGCCGTTTCTGGCAACGCTTGGATCAGCCGCCCCGTTCATCGGACTTTTCGGCACGGTCTGGGGCATCATGAACAGCTTCACGGCCATCGCCAGCCAGAAAGACACGAGCCTTGCGGTGGTGGCGCCCGGCATTGCTGAAGCACTGTTCGCAACGGCGCTCGGCCTGGCAGCAGCGATACCCGCCGTCATTGCCTATAACCAGTTTGCGGTTCGGCTTGGCTCCGCCTCAGAGAAGCTGAGCGTATCCATTGCAGCCCTCGCCAAGAAGATGGCGCGTCGAGGACAGAGGCCCGGAGCGCGGGAGGAAGCAGCCTGATGGGCGTCTCGGTCAACCCGATGCAGGGTGATGATGACGAGGCGAGCTACAAGCCGCTCGCCGAGATCAACATCACGCCGTTCGTCGACGTAATGCTTGTACTGCTGATCATCTTCATGGTTGCAGCTCCGCTCATGGTCGCTGGCGTGCCTGTTGATCTTCCAAATACGTCGGCAGCGCGCTTGAGCCAACCGAAAACGCCGATGATCGTGACGCTTGCTGCAGACGGCGGAATCTATATCCGGGAAGATCAGGTCCCGGCCGACAGCCTCGTCAGCAGGCTGGCCGAGATGCGGGCAATGGAAGGCGACACCGTCGTTTATGTCCGCGCGGACAAGACACGGCCTTATGGGGACGTGATGCAGCTTCTGGGCCGTGTCGGGGAAAGTGGCTATCAGCGCGTGTCGCTGCTGTCACAGCCCTCACCATCGACCGGAAGCCGCGTCCTGGATGTGCCTGACAACGTCCCCGGTGCCGGCTTCGCGCCGCGCAATTGAGATTGGGTTGATGACCGGACTAAGAGTAGTGATGTTCATGGTCTCGGCCCTGCTGCACGCAGCACTGGCCGCGCCGTTCGTCATTAACGCAAGCAGCGATCCTTCCGCCTTCGATGCGGGACCCGGGGCCGATCTCCTGAAGATCGAACAGGGTCTCGCCCTTGAGGGTGTTGCGACCACGGGCGTCGACGCGCAGAACGTGGACGCGATCGAAGGACAGCTCGCGGCCGCAGCGGAAGCCGTTCCGCAAACCATCGAGGAACAGCTGCCCGAAGAGATTCGGCTGGAGGAACCTCCTCCGGACAAGCGGGAGGTGCAGGAGGTCCAGGAACTCCGCGACGTGATTACCGCCAAGGCGGAAGCGGTCGAGGAGTCGGTTGTCACCGAGGAGGTTCCACCCGAGCCAATTCGGGAGGTTGTCCCTCAGCAAGTCGCCACCGCGCCCAGCGTCGAGGAAATTGCGGTCAAGGAGCTCAGGGCCTCCGCCCAGAAACAGGATGGTGGCGACAGCACGATGCGTACGGCCTATCTCGGCAAGCTGCAACGTCACATCGCCTCTTACAAGGTGAACCCCCGCACCAATCGTCAGGGCACCGTTATCGTGCGGTTTACAGTGTCCGCTTCCGGGCAATTGCTCTCACGCGAGATCGCCAAGAGCTCAGGCTCACCCAAGCTTGATGAAGCGGCTCTCGCAGCCCTCGATCGTGCTGCTCCCTTCCCGCCTTTCCCGAAAGGTGTGGTGAACGATCAGCTGGCGGTTTCCGTGCCGTTCCGGTTCCTCGTTCGTTAGCCTGATCGGTCCTCCCACGTTTGCTCCATCCTCACGGCCGGACTGCAAGCCAGGCCTCAAATATCTGAGGCGGCCTCGGCTTGGGCTTGTGCGATGAAATGCCGCTCTATAGGGTGTCCTCGCACATAATGGTGCAGGATAGTGCAGGGAGGACGCACGATGAACGAACAGCCCCAGGGAAAACAATTTTTCGGTGGCTGCCCGCACGATTGTCCCGACACTTGTGCGATGATCTATGAGGTCGTCAATGACCGCCTCATCAACGTGCGTGGAAACAAGAGGCACCCGATGACGCGGGGTGGCCTGTGCGTCAAGCTCAAGGATTATCACGACCATCATTATAACCCTGATCGCGTGCTCTATCCCCTGCGCCGGACGGGACCAAAAGGGTCCGGGCAGTACGAACGGATTTCGTGGGAGGAAGCCCTCAGCGAAATCAAATCCCGATGGAACGACATCATCGCCAAGTACGGATCACAAGCGATCCTGCCCTACAGCTATCTCGGCAATGAAGGTCTGGTCCAGGGCCTGACCTCGGGTGACGCATTCTTCAACCGGCTGGGCACCAGCGTCTGCGAAAAGACCTTTTGTGCATCCGGTTCGTCGACAGCCTGGCTGCTGACGGTGGGGCCGACCGGTGGCGTCGATCCGGAAAGCTTCGTCCATGCCAGGTATATCGTGATCTGGGCGTGCAATTCGATCTCGACCAATCTGCACCACTGGCCGTTCGTGCTGGAAGCACGGGAGAAGGGCGCCAAGGTCGTCGTTATCGATTCCTACCGGTCGCGGACGGCCAAGGCTGCCGACTGGCACATCAGCCCGAAACCCGGCACCGACGGAGCGCTGGCCATGGGCATCATCAATTCGATGATCGCGCAGGGTCTCGTTGATCAGGACTGGGTCGACAAGCACACCGTCGGCTTCACTGAGCTGAAGGATCGGGCCAGCGATTTCACGCCCGAGTACGTCGAGAAGGTCACTGGCGTTGCGGCGGAAGACGTTGCCACCTTTGCAAGGGAATTTGCGACAGCCCAACCATCGGTGATCCGCCTCGGCGTTGCTCTGGAGAGGCATCGCGGCGGCGGGCAAACCGTTCGAGCCGTTTGTGCGATACCGGCACTTGCCGGCTCATGGCGGCACGTCGGGGGCGGGCTATTGCAGATGCCGCTGTGGGAGTTTCCGGTGCATTGGGACCGCGTGTGCCGTCCCGACTGGATCCGGCCCAATACCCAGGTCATCAACAACCTGCGACTGGGACGGGCGCTGACCGGCGAACTGCCGCTCGAAACGCCGATCATGAGCTTCTTCTGTTACAACACCAATCCTGTCAGCCAGGCACCCGAGACCAACAAAATCGTCAAGGGCTTGCAGCGAGAGGATCTCTTCACGGTCGTCTCGGAGCACTTCATCACCGATACCGCGAAGTATGCCGACATCATTCTGCCCGCGACGATGGCAGGCGAGCACGACGACATGATGTTTTCGTGGGGGCACTTCTATTTCACACTCAACCAGAAGGCGATCGAGCCGCGCGGCGAAGCCATTTCAAATTCCGAACTGTTCCGGCGACTGGCAGCAACGATGGGATTTACCGACGAACGGCTGCAAATGTCCGACGCCGAACAGATCGAGCACTTTATCGACTGGTCGGCATCGGCAATGGGCGGCATCGGCATGGATTACTTCCGGGAGCACGGCTATTTCCACCTCGCGGTCGGAACGCCGGATGACCGGCTGCCGCACGCGGAAGGGAACTTCCCGACGGAATCCGGCAAGGTGCAGTTCCTCGTCGAGGGTGCCACAAACTTCGTTGCTCCACCCTTCCGGCATATGTATGAGGAGAACCAAAGCGGCGAAGATGTCGACCCGCTGCCCGGTTATCTGCCGCCGCGGGAAGCACCGGAAACCGCACCGGAGCTGGCCAGACGCTATCCGCTCAATATCCTCACGCCGAAGAGCCACTGGTTCCTCAACTCCTGTTATGCGAATGAGCCCCACAAGTTGAAGGGGCAGGGCGAACAGTTCGTTCTCATCAGTGCGGAGGACGCGGCGGTGCGCCAGATCCGGGAAGGCGACCCGGTGCGCGTCTTCAACAGCCGTGGCGATTTTGAAGGGTATGCGCGCATAACGGATGACGTCCGGCCGGGGATCGTCGTTTCGACGCTCGGCTACTGGCGGTCGCTCAACCGGACTGATGGATCAGTCAATTCAATCTCATCGGACGCGCACTGCAATCTCGGCAATGCACCGACCTTCTCCGACAATCTCGTCGAAGTCGTTCGCGTCAACTGAGGCGGTGTTTGTCATCTGTCTGGAGCCACCCTCAGGAGGGCTGTAGATCAGACCAGCATGACGGGGCTGCCGGAGCAGCGGCGCCTCGTCTTTCACCGGAGGCTCGCGCGGACTGCAAAAGACAGACACCAAGTCCGGGAACGAACGCCTATCCCCGGCCCTCGTAGGGCATCGCAGTCGCTTTCAGGGTCATGAACAGCACGTTCGCATCAAGCGGGAGATTGGCCATGTACAGCACTGCGTTGGCGACATGCTCCACATCCATCCGCGGCTCCGGCCGCTTCTGCCCATCCGGCTGAATGATGCCTTCCGCAAACGAGTCGGTCATTTCCGTCGCTGCGTTGCCGATATCGATTTGCGAACACGCGATGTTATGGGCGCGCCCGTCGAGCGCTATGGCCTTTGTCAACCCACTGATCGCATGCTTGGTCGCGGTGTAAGGCGCAGACATCGGCCGCGGCGTATGCGCGGAAATCGAACCGTTGTTGATAATCCGGCCGCCCTTCGGAACCTGGGTTTTCATCAGCCGGATTGCCTCCTGACAACAGTAGAAGACACCCGAAAGATTGATATCGACGACCCTCTGCCACTGCTCCGTGGTCACATCCTCCATCGGGACCGCCGGAGCGCTGACGCCGGCGTTGTTGAACAGAACGTCGAGGCGGCCGAAGGCCTGATTTACCGTCTTGAAGAGGGCCCGCACATCGAGCGGATCGGAGACGTCGGTGGGCACAACGATCATGGTTTCGTCGCTGGCCCGGGCGAGTGCCAGCGTTTCCTCCAGCGGCGCCTTGCGGCGGCCTGCGAGAGCAACCCGATACCCCGCGCCATGGAACGCCCGGGCGACGGCCCGGCCAATTCCCGAACCAGCCCCGGTTACTATGGCGACCTTGCCTTTCTCAGCCATGTCATTGCTCTTCCTGACATCTGCACCGGGCCACGTTGCGCCGGTCGCTACATACACATGCTTGCACAGCAACGCCCCGCAGACGACCTGTGTCATCTCGGGCGCTTACAATATTCCTTGAAGGTTTCCGGGATCTTTACCGTGTGGGGACGGGAGATTCGCCGCGATAGTCGTAGAAACCGCGCTTTGTCTTGCGGCCCAGCCAGCCGGCCTCGACGTACTTCACCAGCAGCGGGCATGGACGATACTTGGAATCGGCCAGGCCCTCGTAGAGCACCTGCATGACCGACAGGCAGGTATCCAGTCCGATGAAGTCAGCAAGTTCCAGCGGACCCATCGGGTGGTTGGCGCCCAGCTTCATGGCCTTGTCGATCGACTCGACCGTTCCAACACCCTCATACAGCGTGTAGACGGCCTCGTTGATCATCGGGAGAAGAATGCGGTTGACGATGAACGCGGGGAAATCCTCGGAAACCGCAATCGTCTTGCCCAGCGAGTGCACGAATTCCCGGGAGATCCGGAATGTTTCGTCCTCAGTGGCGATGCCGCGGATAAGCTCGACCAGCTCCATGAGCGGAACCGGATTCATGAAATGCATCCCGATAAAACGCTCCGGGCGGTCGGTGGCTGCCGCCAGGCGCGTTATCGAGATGGACGAGGTGTTGCTGGCGATGATCGCATCAGGATTGACAGCCGGACAGAGCGTCGAAAGGATCTTCCGCTTGACCCCCTCGTCCTCGGTTGCAGCCTCAATGATGAGGTCACAATCCGACAGATCATTCAGGCTCGCAGCGAAGTCTATCCGCTTGATCGCGACGTTCCTGATGTCTTCAGTGATGATGCCCTTGGCAACCTGACGATCCAGGTTGCGCTCGATGGTAGCGTGGGCCGTGTCGTAGGCTGCACGTTCTATGTCGTTGAGCAGCACGTCATAGCCAGCAACCGCGGCCACATGGGCAATACCATTGCCCATCTGGCCAGCGCCGATGATTCCGACCTTTCGAATACGAGTTCTGATGGACTTGTCTTCGGCGCTCTCAACAAGCGGTTTACTTTTCGATGTCAACGCGGCGTCCATGCTGGCTAATTCCTTGGCTCAAGGCAACCTTCGCTCGATCCGCTCAACCAGCCAACTTCTTGAGCTCGCTTTCAAGCTCTGGCAACGCTGTGAACAGATCGGCGACAAGGCCGTAATCCGCTACCTGGAATATCGGCGCCTCTTCATCCTTGTTGATGGCGACGATCACTTTGGAATCCTTCATACCCGCAAGATGCTGAATGGCACCTGAAATGCCAACGGCAATATAAAGATCAGGGGCCACTACCTTGCCAGTCTGGCCGACTTGCATGTCGTTGGGGACGAAGCCTGCATCAACCGCGGCGCGGCTGGCGCCAACAGCAGCCCCCAGCTGATCGGCCACCGGCTCAAGCAGCTTGCTGAAGTTATCGCCAGACTGCATACCCCGTCCACCCGATATGACGATGCGGGCGGAAGCAAGTTCCGGGCGATATGATTTTGTCAGTTCGGCGCCTTCGAAAGTTGAAAGACCAACAGCTGCGGGCACCGTGATACTTTCAACCGGAGCCGACCCCCCTTCGCCGACAGCTGCGAACGCGGAACTGCGTACGGTGATGACCTTTTTGGGATCGGTAGATCTTACCGTCTGAATGGCATTACCCGCATAGATCGGGCGCTCGAACGTGTCGGGCGAAATCACCTTCGTGATCTCGGAAACCTGCATGACGTCGAGGCTTGCTGCGACACGCGGAAGGACGTTCTTGCCAACGGCTGTCGCTGGCGCCAGAAGAGCGTCATAGTCTGCCATAAGCGGGACGATCAGTGCCGACATTTCTTCGGCCAGATGGGCCTTGAGGTGAGGCGCCTCGGCGAGCAGGACCTTGCTCACACCTTCGAGTCTTGCCGCTTCATTGGCCACGGCGGCGCAGTTCTCTCCTGCGACCAGCACGTGGATTTCGCCACCGATTGCCCCGGCGGCCGTCAGCGTCTTCGCAGTCGAAGCATTCAAGGCAGCGTTGTTATGGTCGGCCAAAACGAGAATCGCCATATTACAGCACCCCTGCTTCATTCTTCAGTTTCGCAACAAGCTCGGATACATCGCTGACCATGACACCAGCGGTCCGGGCAGGCGGTTCAGTCGTCTTCAGGACCTCCAGCCGAGCTGCGATGTCAACGCCCAGATCTTCCGGCTTCTTGACGTCCAGAGGCTTCTTCTTGGCCTTCATAATGTTTGGCAAAGAGGGGTAGCGGGGCTCATTAAGGCGCAGGTCCGTGGTGATCACGGCAGGCAACTTGAGACGAAGGGTTTCCAGGCCACCATCCACTTCCCGGGTGACAGTTGTGGCGCCTTCGGACAACTCGATCTTCGAGGCGAACGTTGCCTGTCCCCAGCCCAGCAATGCCGCAAGCATCTGGCCGGTCTGGTTACTGTCGTCATCGATAGCCTGCTTGCCCATGATGACGAGTTCAGGCGCTTCAGCATCCACGACGGATTTCAGCAGCTTGGCGACGGCCAGGGGTTCAACGGGCTGATCTGTCTCAATCAGGATTGCGCGATCAGCGCCGATGGCAAGCGCCGTGCGAAGGACATCCTGAGACTTCGACGGGCCAATCGATACAACCACGATTTCAGTTGCCGCGCCGCGTTCCTTGAGGCGAACGGCTTCCTCAACCGCGATCTCGTCGAACGGATTCATCGACATTTTCACATTGGCGAGTTCCACTCCGGAACCGTCCGATTTAACACGGATGCGCACGTTGAAATCGACCACGCGCTTGACCGGCACAAGTATCTTCATGCGCCCAAGTTGCTCCCCAATTTGATGCAATCCATTGTTTCTTTCCGCATACGCGACAATTGATTGATGTCACCATGCGGTGATTAATGCATTAGCCGTCGGCCGAGATTTCAAAGATTGCCGCCCCCGGGGAACCCTGAAAAAACAGCACGTCTCGCACTTGCGAAGGACAAACCTAAATGTTGCCCGGAAACTAGTCAATCGACACGAATCACAAACGATTGTGCACCGCCAAAGCCGCTTGCCCGCGCCTGATTTCATTTCAATGTGCCCAGATTCCGGTCAAACAGCGGTACGCCCGGGCGACGCAGGAAGATGATCAGAACCGCGCCGGTGATCATTCCGCCAATGTGCGCCCACCAGGCCACGGGGCCCACGTCAGGCACCATAACCATGACAACCTGCGTGAGGACCCACGCACCAAGGACTATCGCGGCCGAGATTCGCAGCGGAATAACCTTGAAAGCCAGCACCCAGACAAGTACGCGGGGATGCAGCATCAAATAGGCCGCTATGACGCCGCCGACGGCTCCGCTGGCACCGATCAGAGGCACATCCGCATCGATCGTGCCTGTCATGATCACTGCGTGCAGCAACGCGGCGCCAATCCCACAGGCAAGATAGAAGAACAAAAACTTCACGTGGCCGACGGCGTCCTCGACGTTATCGCCGAACACCCACAGAAACACCATGTTGCCGGCCAAATGCCAGATGTCGGCGTGGAAGAACATATAGGTGATCAGCGTATACGCTTCCGGCATCGGCACTGCGTTCCGGCCGTCGTCAGCGTCCGACAGCATCCGCGCGTGAAAAAGCTCGTCCGGCACAACGGCAAAGTCCGCGATCATGCGGGAATCGAGGTCGACGAAGGTCAACAAAAAGACCACGATATTGAGGATGATCAAGCCGACCGTTACGACCTGAAAAGGTATGACCTTGAGCGGGTTGTCGTCGGCTAACGGTATGAACACGGGGCTTCGAACTTCCTTGCACTACCGGTTCTGGCCAGGAACCCAAAGAACGTCGGCGCGTCCCTTGTCATTAACATACCGGCCCGCAACAAAGAGAAAATCCGACAGTCTGTTTATATATTGAAGCGCTGCCTTGCCGACCGGCTCGTCAGGGTTCTTGGCCAGCGTCACCATCAGGCGCTCGGCGCGGCGGCTGACAGTGCGCGCCAGATGCAGGTAGGCAGATGCTGCAGACCCGCCCGGCAAGATGAACGATTTGAGGGGCTGCAGTTCGGCATTGAGCTGGTCAATCTCCCGCTCGAGACGCTCTACCTGCGCCGGCAGTATCCGCAATGGCTCATAGGGCAGGATCTCACCGCGATCGGGAACACAGAGATCTGCGCCGAGATCGAACAGATCGTTCTGAATCCGCGCCAGCATGGCATCAATGTCCTCGCTGCCGGGAGGGAGGTGCAATCGAGCCAGGCCTATGACCGAGTTTGTTTCATCGACGGTACCGTATGCAGCGATACGAGGGTCATCCTTATCGACCCTTGCTCCGGTTCCCAGCCCGGTGGTACCGGCATCACCCGTGCGCGTGTAGATTTTGTTGAGCTTGACCATGTCTCGCGCCGCCTTTGCTGAAATGCCGGGATCAGGAAATGAGGTAACGTATTGGTGTTGGCGTGAGGGTCAAGTGACCTGAAGGGCTATCAATGGTTGAGCCACAGGAAGATCGCTGCCAGTACGATGGCGAGCAGCTGCAGGCTGACCCGCCAGCGCATCAATCGCTGGCTGAGATTGGAACTGTTCTTACGCAATAACGTGGAGAGACCGGCAATCAGCACCGCCAGAACAGCAAGGCTCGCTATGGTAATCAGATGGTAGAGGACAAAGTCCATAATGGGGTTTCCTGTTAGGTGAGCCTGAAAGCCAGGCTGATGTGCTCCGGGCTCCGTTGCAGTCGTCGGCGCCTGCCGCCGACCACAAAATGGCGCAGATTACTCTCGTCTTTAAGCGCCGGTGCCGGCTTGCGACGGCGATCGCGCACCTCCCGCGGCACAATGTTGCAACAGTGAAGGCGGACAAACTGACGCGACTGCCTCAGTTTGGCAATTGCACCGCATTATAATTGCCGCAATTGTTGGTCTCTAAGAACGCCGACCGATTCGATCGAATGGTCAATAATGGCCTATGTTTGTGTATGTCGAGGGCTGACGACTTGCGCTTCACGCGCCATAAAAAACCTGTAGCTGCGCTCGCCTTTTGCGTCTCGCTTGGCTGCGCCGTGATGGCGACGGCCACTGCTCAAACTCGCGAGGACGTCCGATCCAAACTCGATGTTCAAACCAAAGAGTTGGAGAGTACACGCGATCGACAGCGCGCCCTGGAATCTGATGTTGCCGCGATCGACAAGGAGCGCGAGCGCATCAATGCGCGGCTTCTCGAAACTGCTGACCTCATCCAGAAGAGCGAAGCGCGTCTTAACGAAATAGAAGCACGTCTCGGTGAGCTCGGGGAACAAGAACGGGTTGTTCGTGGTTCGCTCAACGAGCGTCAGGATAATATAGCGCAGCTATTGGCGGTGTTACAGAGAATGGGGCGCAATCCCCCGCCCGTAATGATCACAAAGCGTGAAGACGCACTCGAGATGGTTCGTAGCGCCATGCTGCTGTCCGCAGCATTTCCAGGCCTGCGCAGCCAGGCCACCGAGCTCGTGGGCAGACTTGAAGAGCTGGTACGTGTCACGAACGAGGTGCGGACCGAACGCGAACGGCTCAAGTCTGAAACGCAGGAACTGAACGATGCGCGCACGCGCCTCTCGGGCCTGATGGCGGAGAAGAAGGCGTCCCTTGCGGAACGTCAGGCTGAACTTGCCAAAGTGCGGAGCGCGACGATTGAAATCTCGAAATCGGTCGACAATCTAAGGGCGCTGATAGCCAGCGCTGACCGCGCGGCTTCTCAGGTGAACGCCAAGATTGACGAACACAATGCCAAACTGGAGGCTGCTGCCCATCAGGCAGCGGCGGAGAGTGCCAACCGGGAAGCTTCCGCCGTTCTGGAGCCCGTTCCCGGTGATGGCGGGGCCAGCGATGATCAGATGGAGGTGGCAGTCCTTGCACCGTCTGCGGCAGGGTTCGGTAAAGCAAGTACCGGCCGCATAGAACCCGCAATCCCGTTTCATCTTGCCAAGGCCAAGCTGCCGCGCCCCACTTCAGGCAGGAACATTCTGTCGTTCGGGCAGCAGACCGAATACGGCGGACCATCGAAAGGCATGGTGTTCGAAACCCGGTTTTCCGCCCAGATTACGTCGCCTTGCGACGGATGGATTGTATATGCTGGTGAATTTAGAAGTTACGGCCAACTCTTGATAATCAACGCTGGCGGCGGATATCATGTATTGCTTGCGGGTCTATCTCGTATTGATGTAGAGCCGGGACAATTCGTCCTCGCGGCGGAACCGGTGGGCACCATGGGCGAGGCCCCCAGGGTACAGCGGGGCGCCGAAGGCGCCAAACCCGTCCTTTATGTAGAGTTTCGCAAGGACGGACGACCTATTGATCCCGACCCATGGTGGGTCAAGGATCCTGAGAAGGTGCAAGGATGATGCGCAAGACGGATTTCGCGTTCTGGACGTTCCTTTTGATGACGGTGCTGGCCGGCGCGACAACCGTCCTCAACGTGAGCCGAACTTACTCCGCGACCTCACCGAATACGGATCTCTACAAGCAGCTCGATCTCTTCGGTGATGTTCTGGAACGGGTTCGCTCCGACTATGTCGAGAAACCCGACGATACCAAACTCATTGAATCCGCGATCAACGGAATGTTGAGCGCCCTTGATCCGCACTCGGCTTATCTGTCACGCAAGAACTTCCGTGACATGCAGGTCCAGACACGCGGCGAGTTCGGTGGACTTGGCATCGAAGTGACGATGGAAAACCAGGTCGTCAAGGTCATCGCCCCGATGGATGACACGCCGGCGGCGCGGGCCGGTATCCAGGCCAATGATCTCATCACGCATCTTGACGACGAGCAGATCGTCGGCCTTTCGCTTGAAGAGGCCGTCGAGAAGATGCGCGGGCCCGTCAACACCCCCATCAAACTTACAATCGTGCGCAAGGGCGTTGATGAGCCTCTCGAGTTCAAGATCACACGCGACATCATCCGCATCAGCGCCGTCAAGGCACGTGTCGAGGACGATATCGGTTATGTGAAGGTCTCTACCTTCAACGAGCAGACTCATGTCAACCTCGTCAAAGCCATTGAGGAGATGAAGACGAAGATCGGACCGAAGCTCAAGGGTTACATCATCGATCTGCGTAACAACCCTGGCGGGCTTCTGGATCAGGCGATTGCGGTTTCGGACGATTTCCTCGAGCGTGGCGCTATCGTCATCACGAAGGGTCGTAATAACGAGGAAACGCAGCGCAGCCAGGCTCGGCCCGGAGACATTGCCGATGGCAAGA
>Ga0180216_1001286_pt1 | contig 22779 bp, 19 predicted proteins | sample eDN3rd37CBELigMG_FD_128879 | JGI IMG/M metagenome (GOLD analysis project Ga0180216, IMG submission 128879) | Enriched Miracle-Growth compost microbial communities from Emeryville, California, USA - eDNA 3rd pass 37_C BE-Lig MG (version 2)... ...
CGCGCGAAATAGCCGCGCCGCCGCATCCTCGCCGCCGCCGGACCGCGCGGACACATCCGCCCTCCCGCCACCACAGCCCATTGTCATCCGGGGCTTGAACCGGGCTGCCGATGGATGGGCGCAAGAGGCGGATTGAACCACGCCGTGCTCCTGCGAAAGCAGGAGTCCAGGGCAGAAAGGAACCGCTCATGCGCCCCTGGGCTCCTGCTTTCTCAGGAGCACCGAGGCCCTCTCATACAGCCGAACTCAAGGGCGCAGCCCCGCCAGCGCACAGCTTCCCCACACCGAGCCGCTCAAGCCCGGTATGCACCCTTGATCACCTCACCGGGCAGTCACCGCCGCACCGCAAAAAAGCCCCGCAACAGCTCGGCGGCGGCCCCCTCCCCGATACCGGAAAACAGCTCCGGCCGGTGGTGGCATTGCGGCTGGGCAAAGACCCGCGCACCATGGTCGACGCCGCCGCCCTTGGGATCGGGCGCGCCGTAATAGAGCCGGGCGATGCGGGCGTGGGCGATGGCGCCGGCGCACATGGCGCACGGCTCCAGCGTCACCCACAGGTCGCAGCCGGTCAGCCGCTCCTGCCCGAGCGCGGCGCAGGCGGCGCGAATCGCGACGATCTCGGCATGGGCGGTGGGGTCGCGGTCGCGGCGGTTGCGATTCTCGCCCATCGCGATCACCGCGCCCGCACGGGTGACGACCGCGCCGATCGGCACCTCTCCGGCGTCCCCGGCCGCAATGGCGGCGGCGAGCGCGAGGCGCATCGGCTCGGGCAGGGGGAAGGGGTCGGCCATCGCGCAGCCCTAGAGGATTGCCCGGCGGTTGAGAACCGGCCATGGAGGGCGGCCGGCGGGCGCGGTTCCACCGGGAAAGCGCCTTGACGATCCGGCCGCGAACCGCTATCCGCGCCGCTTTCCGAACCTATACAAGATCAGGATCGAACAGCATGTCGCGCATCTGCGAGTTGACCGGCCGGGGCCGCCAAGTGGGCCACAACGTGTCCCACGCCAACAACAAGACCAAGCGGGTCTTTCTGCCCAACCTGCAAAATGTGACGCTGATCTCCGATTCGCTGGAGCGCAGCGTGCGCCTGCGCGTGTCGACGCACGGCCTGCGCTCGGTCGAGCATGTCGGCGGGCTGGACAACTGGCTGCTCAAGACGGCCGACACCAAGCTCTCGCTGCGCGCCCGCCGCCTGAAGCGCGAGATCGCCAGGAAGGCCGCCGGCGCGCAAGCCGCCTGAGCGCCCCATCGGCGAAAATGACGAAAGGCGGTCCATTTCGGGCCGCCTTTTTCATAAGTTGCTGATATCAAAGGAATAACCTCAAAATCCCGCCCTCGGAAAAACACCGAATCGTTGACTAGAAGTTTCCACTCCACTCAACCGGCAGCGCAAAGCGCAGCAGCAGCGAGCGCTGGAGGAACAGGTGGTTGTCGTCCGATGCCATCCACAGGATCGGCCGCCCTTCCCCATCGCGCGAGAGGGCCAGCGCCTCGAAATTGTCGGCGAAACCGGGCGGCGCGAAACGCGCGATCACCCGCCCTTCAAGCCGCGCCCCGGCCTCCAGCGGCGGCAGGCGCACCAGCGCGAGCCGGGCGGTGAAGCCCTCCGCCAGCGTCAGCCGGCGGTTGAGCACGAGCAGCCGGTCGCCACCCAGCCACACGGCATCGGTCGGCCGGTAGCCCGGCGGTGGTCGATAGCCGAGATGCGCCGGCGGCGGCGTGCCCGGATCGACCGGATCCCCGCGCCAGAGCAGCACGTCATGCGCGCCCCCCGCGCGCCGCCCCATTTCCGAGATCGCGAGGAACCGCCCGTCGCCCAGCCGCACCAGCGATTCGAGGCTGCCGGTGAGCGGCCAGCGCTGCACCGCCGCCGGCCGCGCGCACCCCTCCCGCCGCGCAAACCCCGGCGCATAGCGGCAGATCATCTGGAGATGCTCGAAGCCGACCCAGATGCGCCCCGATGCGGGATCACGCGTCATGCTCTCCGAATCCCATTTCCAGCGCGGCACCTCTCGCTCCGCCGCCGGGCGCGGCAGCGGCCTGACCTCGCCCCGCCCGGCACGCGCCAGACCAAAGGTAAACAGCTCGCCGGTATCGTTGAGCGCGATGATGCCGCCGCCTTCATCCACGAGCAGCGACGAGAAGCCGCCGAACGCCGGGTGCGGGCCGGTGAGATGCCAGGCGCCGAGCAATCGCAGCGGGCCGAACCGCGCCGGATCGCCCGCCTCCTCCGGCGGCAGCGCGCGCGCCGTCACCGCGATTCGGCCGGCCACCGCCGGCGGCGCGGCGCCGTCATGCTGTCCGTTCATCAGCAGCACGAACAGCAACAGGATGAGCACGATCCGCTGCATGGCCCGCGCATAGAGTCAGTCCCGGCGGGATGGAAGCGCCGCGTTTGGCGGGCAAGAGGCGCGCATCCTGAACGCCGCCTAACGGCACCATTCAGCTTCGGCTCAAGCGGGCCGCGCTAAAAGGGCCTCATGACGGACAGGGCGTGGCCGCAATGCCACGAACGGTTCGCCGGAACGAAGGAGCAAGACCATGACCCCATTCAAGTTCATGAGCCTCGCGGCCGCCGCTACCATGGTCGTGACCTCCCTGGGCGTCGCCGCACCGGCGGCCGCGCGCGACCACGGCTATCATCGCTACGACAACAGCCGCTACGACCGCAATTACCGCGACTATCGCTCGCGCGACTACCGCGCCTACAACAGCAATTATTATCGCGGCAATTATCGCAACGACTACCGCTATCGCTGCCGTGACAACGGCACCGGCGGCACGATCCTCGGCGCCATCGCCGGCGGCCTGATCGGCAACGAGGTGGCCGGCCGCCGCGGCGACAAGACCGCCGGCGTGCTGATCGGCGGCGCAGTCGGCGCCGTTGCGGGCCGCGCGATCGACAAGAGCGACAGCCGCTGCTGATCCGGTCGGCGCTCGAGCGCCGGCTGACCTCTCTCTCCCCTGGCTGGCCGGTGCTTCCCTTGCGCACCGGCCTTTTTTTTATTCGGGTAAAAAGCTTGGGAAGAGGGAGCCGGTGGAGCGCTCGGGGATTGTCGCCCTTCCTCAGTGGACGAAGCGCGCCACCACGTCGCGATAGGAACGGCTCACCTTCACCTGGCTGCCCGATTCGAGCACGAGGAAGCATTCGCCGTTGGTGTGGGGCTTCACCTGCCGGACCTGGCTCAGATTGACGATGGTCGAGCGGTGGATACGCTGGAAGTTGCGCGGATCGAGGCGCTTTTCCAGGTCCTTCATCGTCTCGCGCAGGATCAGCGAATTGTCGGCGGTGTAGATGCACATATAATCGCCGGCCGCGTCGATGCGCTCGATCGTATCGACGTCGATACGGAAGATCTGGCCGCGATCCTTGATGTTGATGAGCTTCTCGTAGCGGCTCGACGCCGGCACGTCCGCATCCGCCGCCATGTCCGGCACCGCCTCGGGCGCGACTTCGGCCAGCACCTCGCGCAGCCGCTCCGCCTCGGCGCCCTGGCGCTTCTCGTGCAGGCGTTGGCGGGCGCGGTCGAGCGCATCGGCGAGCCGCTGCTCGTCGACCGGCTTGACCAGATAGTCGATCGCCTGCGCCTCGAACGCGCGCACGGCATGGTCCGAATAGGCCGTCACGAAGATGAACAGCGGCGGCTCCACCTCCATCACGCCCTGGACGACGGAGAAGCCATCGAACCCCGGCATCTGGATATCGAGAAAGACGAGATCGGGCTTGTGCGTCTTGATGGCGCGGATCGCCTCGCGCCCGTTGGTGCAGGTTTCCACGATCTCCACGTCGGGATGCGCCTCCAGCCTGAGCTTGAGACCCTGGATGGCAAGGCTTTCATCGTCGACGAGAATGGTGCGAATGGTCATGCGGCTACCCTTGATGGTTCGGCAGAAACAAGCGGCATCTCGATGATGACGCTATAGCCCCCCTCGGGCGGAGAACGCGTTTCCATGCTCTGGCGTTCCCCAAACGCCTGAACGAGCCGGTCACGAATGTTGGTCTGTCCAACTCCCGTGCCCTTGGTCATGCGCTGATCGGCGGCATGCAAGCCGGGGCCGGTATCCGACACGACGATCCGGACGTTTTCGCCGACAGGCTGCGCGGTCACCACGATATCGGCGCCCTCCTCCTGCGGCGTGACGGCATATTTGATGGCGTTCTCGACCAGTGGCTGGAGCAGCAGCGAGGGCAGCCGGGCGTTGGCGACCGCCGGGTGGATATCGAACACTGGCCGCAGCCGATCCTCGAACCGCATCTTCTCGATCTCCAGATAGAGCTTGAGCGTCTCCACTTCCTGCTCCAGCGTCACCTGCGCGGTCGGCTCGTTGATGAGCGTATAGCGCAGGAAAGCGGAGAGGCGCGAGAGCATGGCGTTGGCGCGGTCGGTCTGCTTCAGCAGCACCAGCGTCGAGATGCTGTTCAGCGTGTTGAACAGGAAGTGCGGATTGAGCTGATAGCGCAGCATGGCAAGCTGCGCGGCGCTGGCCTGGTTCTCCAGCCGCATGAGCTGGTCCGCCTGTTCCTCCACGGTGAGATAGAAGTTGATCGCGTAATAGAGCGCTGACCAGGCGCCGAGCAGGGTGAAATCGAGATAGAGATAGCCCAGGAACAGCTTGAGGCTGGCGCCGGTGCCGACCGGGTTGAGCGTCGTGAACATCCATGCGTCGATGAATGCCGAGGTCGCGCCCGCGACGATGGCGACGAGGATCGACATGGTCCAGGTGACGATCGGCTTCTGCTTGAGCAGGAAGCGATAGCCCACCGCCATGAGCAGCGTGATCGAATAGCCGGTGACGGTGGAGATGAGCACCGGCACCAGCGAGGGGATGGACTGGCCGTTGGCGATGCCCGAAACGGCGCGCAGCAGGAAGGCGCCGCTCCACCCCAGCCCCTGCAAGATCCAGAAGGCGCGGTTCTTGTCCTCGAAAAATGGCTCCGCGCGGAACGGCATGGCCGGCACCGGATCGCTCACTCCTTGCCGCCCCCGGCCCGCGCGGTCGGCGCGGGCGGCGCGCCGCCGCAGGGCGCGCGCGCGCTGCGCCGTTCGGCGCCGGGCGAGCTGTCCCGGTCGATCCAGCACAGGTCCTGATAGCTGAGCGGACGACCATCGGCGGCTTGCAGCGTCACCGGGCGGATCGGCGCCCCGTCACGCAGGTCGCACAGCTCGCGGCCGCCCGGCGGACGGCCGCTCCACTTCTCGCCCCACTGGCGCAGCGCGATCATCACCGGCACCAGCCCGGCGCCTTTCTCGGTGAGGCGATAGGCAATGCGGCGCTTGTCGCTCGCCACCGGCTCGCGCGAGAGGATGCCGTTGGCGACCAGCTTGCCCAGCCGGTTGGAAAGGATGTTGCGGGCGATGCCGAGCGTCGCCTGGAAGTCCTCGAAATAGACGATGCCGTCGAACGCGGCGCGCAGGATGAGGAAGGACCAGCGCTCCCCCATCGCTTCCAACGCAGCGGGCAACGCGCATCCCCCGAAGGCATCGAGACATTTGCGATCGTTCATCAGCCCTACGCTAGCGCATTCCGCGCGCCGGACCAATCACCCAAATGCCGGAACCGGGGCGGGCTGGCACGGGACCGCACACCGCCTTCCCGCTCCGCTTTACACGCCCGCATCATTATTTTGTTGCACGGCCCCGCCGCCCGACCACATCTTGGGACGAGATGTTGCGCCAATATGAACTTGTCGAGCGAGTGAAGGCCTATGCCCCGGAGGCGGACGAGGCCCTCATCAACCGCGCCTATGTGTTTTCCGTCGCCAAGCATGGCAGCCAGAAGCGGGCGAGCGGCGATCCCTATTTCAGCCACCCGATCGAGGTGGCGGGCATCCTCACCGAGCTGTTCCTCGACGACCGGACGATCGTCACCGCGCTGCTGCACGACACCATCGAGGACACGCTGACCACCACCGAGGAGATCGCCCGGCTGTTCGGCGAGGACATCGCGCGGCTGGTCGACGGCGTCACCAAGCTCTCCAAGATCGAAGCACAGAGCGAGAGCCAGCGCGCGGCCGAGAATCTGCGCAAGTTCCTGCTCGCCATGTCCGACGACATCCGCGTGCTGCTGGTTAAGCTGGCCGACCGGCTGCACAACATGCGCACGCTGCACTTCATCAAGAACGAGCAGAAGCGCCGCCGCATCGCCCGCGAGACGATGGACATCTACGCGCCGCTCGCCGAGCGCATCGGCATGTATGAGTTCATGCGCGAGATGCAGATGCTCGCCTTCCAGCAGCTCGACCCGGAAGCCTATGACAGCGTCACTCGCCGCCTCGCCCATCTGAAGGAGGGCGGGCACGACAAGGTGGACCGTATCGCCAGCCAGCTCCAGGCGATGCTGACCTCCGCCGGGATGCACGTCACCGTCTCGGGCCGCGAGAAGCACCCCTATTCGATCTGGCGCAAGATGCAGGAGCGGCACATCAGCTTCGAGCAGCTCTCGGATATCATGGCGTTCCGCGTCATCACCGATAGCACCGACGATTGCTACCGCGCGCTCGGCCTCATCCACCAGCGCTTCAAGATGGTGCCCGGCCGGTTCAAGGATTACATCTCCACGCCCAAGCGCAACGGCTACCAGTCGCTCCACACCACGGTGATCCACGAGGAGAATGCGCGGATCGAGATCCAGATCCGCTCCGAACGGATGCATCAGGACAGCGAATTCGGCCTCGCCGCGCACTGGGCCTACAAGCAGGACCACGCCACACCGGACGGGCAGGCCGGGTGGCTGCGCGACCTTGTCGAGATTCTCGAACAGAGCCACGATGCGGACGAGCTGCTCGAGCATACCCGCATGGCGATGTATCAGGACCGCATCTTCGCCTTCACACCCAAGGGCGAGTTGCAGCAGCTTCCGAAGGGCTCCACCCCGGTCGACTTCGCCTATTCGGTCCACACCTCGCTCGGCAACCAGACGGTCGGCGCCAAGATCAATGGGCGGGTGATGCCGCTGCGCACCATCCTGGAAAATGGCGATCAGGTGGAGATCCTGAAATCCGACGCGCAGGAGCCGCAGCCCGGCTGGCTCTCCTTCGCCATCACCGGCAAGGCGCGCGCGGCGATCCGCCGGTTCATCCGCCAGAAGCAGCGCGCCGAGACCATCGTGCTGGGCGAGAAGCTCTACGAGGAGATCGTCGAGCGGCTGCCCGTCGAGATTGGCGACAAGGCGGAAAAGGCGGCGATCAAGCGGCTGAAGCTGGAGGATCGCGCGGCGCTGATGATCGCTATCGCCACCAACCGCATCTCGGATGCGGAGGTGATGAACGCGCTGGTGCCCGGCAGCGCCGAGGAAATACCGGGCGGCCGCAAGCGTGCCGAACAGACCCACGCCGTCTCCATCCTCGGCCTGACGCCGGGCATCGCCTTCACCCTCTCGGAATGCTGCCATCCGGTGCCGGGCGATCGCATCGTCGGCCTGCGCCGGCCGGGCGAGCCGATCGAGGTGCATACCATCGACTGCCTCGCGCTGGAGGCCGGGCAGGATGCGGACTGGGTGGACCTCTCCTGGAACAGCAAGGCGAGCGGCGGCACCGCGCGGCTTTCCATCATCGTCAAGAACCAACCCGGCGCGCTGGCGGCGGTCGCCAATATCTTCGGCGTCAACAAGGCCAACATCCTCAACCTCCAGCTCATCAACCGGGAGGGGCCGTTTCACACCGACCTGATCGACATCGAGGTGGAGGACGCCCAGCATGTCGCGCGGATCATCTCCGCCCTGCGCGCCATCGACCCGGTGGTGCAGGCGGACCGGGTCTGAAGGCAGCGGGCTTCACCCTCGATTCGCGACTTGAAACGTCCATCAGGCCAACGGACAACAGCCGACGCTCACCGGCGATGGAATTTCTGAATGCGCGGTCTGTGTGCGCTACGTTCCTACGTTTTGCTCAATATCAGAATACCGTAGGGTCATTTCGACATCAACGTGACGGGCGATCTGCGCAAACTGCCCCACAATGAAACAGATCCCAAGTCGCATGCAAAACATGCTTAATATGCTAGTTACAATTTGCCGGACGCGCTATGATTCGGGTTCGGTGATCGTTCGGCCGAGGTTCTGGAAACCTGCACCGTGCGTGACATGTGGGAAGGTAAGTGACATGCGGAAAATTTTAGTTTCTGCACTCCTCGCGGGTGCGGCAACCCTCCTCTCCATGCCTGCACAGGCTGCGGTCTTCGTGGACGGCTTCACGCTCGACACCGGTTCCTTCGGTGGGCAGAACGGTGTCCATTCGACCGGAACACAGGCGCCGAGCAGCACGCTGACCGGTTTTGTCAATATGGGTGGCGCGAATAATGGCGTCACGTTCAGCACAACCACCGGTTTGATGAGCATCACCGGAGGCGGCGAGGCTACGATCAGCGGCGAGCCGAAGATCGAGGATCTGACGGTTGTTTTCCAGAAAGGCTGGGACAAGGTTACCTTCAATTTCGAAGGAGAGAAGACCGACACCTTCACGCTGCTGGTCAATGGTAGCGCACTCTTCTCCGCCACGCCGAACCTGGGCGACGCCGCATGCAACATCTGCGTTCTCGGCAATAACGGCAAGTTCACGATTTCCGGAACGGGGATCACGAGCCTCGCCTTCACGTTCAATCCGGGAATCACCGCTGCAAAGCAATTCCGGGTTGAGGGCGTGAGCACCGCCCCCATCCCCGAGCCGGCGACGTGGGCGATGATGATCGGCGGCCTTGGCCTTGCCGGCGCCGCGCTGCGTCGGCGCGCGACGAAGGTTCAGTTCGCCTGATCGGCGGACAGAAGAGCGAAATCGGGAAAGGCACCGGTTCTCCGGCGCCTTTTTCTTTACGCCCCCCCCCGACGCTCCTCGGTCGCGGATAGATGGGCTCCGCTCAGTAGCTCGTCCCCCCGCAACTCACCGTGCCGCTCCCGGCATGGTTGACGATGCAAGCGCCCTTGCCGGCAATGGTCACGCTTCCGGGCCCAATTGTGACGATGCGCGCGGCGCGGTCCGCCCGCGCGGCGACACTCGCCGGCCCATCCAACCGCAGGTCGAGATCGGCGGCGGCGAGCGCGGCGGCGTCGAGTGAGCCGGCGCCGGAGACGCGCAGCACGACATTCCTGGCCTTGCCAGCGAGCACCAGTGAACCCGAGCCAAGCTGAGTGACGTCCAGCACGTCGCTGTCCACGCCCCCGATGGTGAGGCTGCCGCTGCCCGCGGCGAGGATCTCCGCCCGTCCGCGATCGAGCCCGGTGGCGCGCAGCGAGCCCGCGCCGGTGAGTTGGACGCGGCGCAGTCCCGGCACGGTGAGGCTGAGGCGCGCGCTGCCTGCGGCGGCACCCCTGCGTCCCTCATAAGCCGAGGGCTTGAGGCGAACAGTCAGCACGCGCGCCGAGACGGTAAGGTCGATCCGCTCCAGCACATCGCGATCGCCCTCGCCGCGCGCGGAAATGCCGCGCCCGGTCTCGACCGAGACGTCGATGGGTGCATCGACGCGCAAGCTATCGAAATCGGTGACGATGTAGCTGCGGGTGGCGGCCTGTGCATCGGCCGGCGCCAGCACCAGGGCGGCAGCGACCGCGCAACAGAGCGCCCCCGCCCCGCTCAGGCGCCGCAGCGGACAGCTCCCGAGCCGGTGCGGCTCACGGCACATGTCGCCGTGCCGGAGATGGTCGCATCGCCCGAGCCGACGATCGAAACACTGGCGCGATCGTCGACCCGCAACTGCGCATCGCCCGAGCCGACAAGCGACAGCTCGGCGGTCCGCGCGGCGAGGCCCGAAGCAGCGATGCCGCCCGAGCCGGTGACGGACAGATCCGCCTCGCGCACCTGCCCGCTGGCGGTGAGCGTGCCCGAGCCGGAGGTCTCCAGATCCACGCTGTCTGCCTGGATGCGGGCGATGACGAGGCCCCCCGAGCCGGTCACGCTCGCCTCGACCTCCCTGCCGGTGAGCTGGTCCACCCGCATGTCGCCCGAGCCGGCCAGCGTCGCCTCGCGCAACGCGGGCAGGGTGACGGTGATGGTCGCACCGCCGTCCTTGCCGGGCAAGATGCTGCGCCAGTCATGCTTGCGGCCGATCTCCAGCGTCTCGTCGCGCACCTTCATCTCCAGCCGGGCAAGCGCGCGTTCGTCGCCGGCGACCGTCACCGAGAAGGCCGCGCCCTGGCGAACGACGACATGGTCCGGCCCGGCAAGGGCGACCTTGGTGAAATCGCGCAGGCGGCTCAGCTCCTGCGGTGTGTTTCCTGGAGCGGTCGCATTGGAGCCGCAACTCACCAAGGCAAAAACGGCGGCGGCAAGCAGGCTGTGGCGGGCGACGGGCGGCATCCGGTCCTTCCTATGTGTATTGCCGGCATAATACAGATGCGAGTAAGGCCTGCCAAGCCGGAAATGGGAAATGCCGCCAGTGGCGGGGTTCTCCTCTCAAGACGAGCCTGAGGGACATGCTGCGTTTGCCTCCCGCTTCGTTTCCCATCGCCCCGGCCTTGTGGGTCCAGCCCGCCTCTCCGGCCGCAAGTTGCTGGGCCGAATATGAGTTCAGCATGACAATAAGGGCAACGGCGATGCCGGCTGGAGGCTGGCGGGGCGCCTGACGGGCCGGCGCGCAGTCGACCCAGAACGTCGAGGGGCGGCGCCGCCTGCCTCCCGGCAGAGCGGAACCGCCCCTTTCGTCACGTCACATCGAGGCGTGCCGTCAGTCGGCGCGCTCCTTGGCGTATTTCGGCGCGGCCTCGTTGAGAATGACGAGGATCTTCTTGAGCGCGGTGGCTTCGTCCACCTGCTCCATCGCGGCCAGCTCGCGGGCAAGGCGGCTGGAGGCGGCCTCGAAGATCTGACGCTCGGAATAGCTCTGCTCGGGCTGATCGTCGGCGCGGAACAGATCGCGAGTCACCTCGGCGATCGAGACGAGATCGCCCGAATTGATCTTCGCTTCATATTCCTGCGCGCGGCGCGACCACATGGTGCGCTTCACCTTGGGCTTGCCCTTGAGCGTCTCCAGCGCCTCGCCCAGCGTCTTGTCCGACGAGAGTTTGCGCATGCCTACGCTCTCCGCCTTGTTGGTCGGCACGCGGAGCGTCATGCGCTCCTTCTCGAAACGCAGCACATAGAGTTCCAGGTCGATACCCGCGATCTTCTGGCTTTGCAGCTCGATCACGCGGCCGACCCCGTGCTTGGGGTAAACAACATAATCGCCGACATCGAAGGACAGCGCTTTAGCGGCCATGCTTGCGAACCTTTCTTTTGCTCTGAATTGATCTGGCTGAATTGCGGCGCATCGTCATAGAGGGGTTAGGTCGATGCCAGCCATAGGCCATGCGCAATTACTCCCGAACGGCGCTGAACGCACCGCCACGAGAGCCAATTAACAGATTCGTCACAAAAAAGCTAGCCCACTAAGCATGATGACCGCCATCGGCCCCGCACGCCTCCAAAGAGGGCGCACAAGGGATAGCGATAGCCATGCGGCGCAAGACGCTGTGGGTTGTGGAGCGCCGGGGGTTCCCCGGCGGTGGAACCGTCAGGTTCCGGCGCCGGGCTCCGGCGAGAAATATTTCTCGAACTTGCCGCTCTCGCCCTTCATCGCGTCGGCATCGGCCGGGACGTCGCCCTTGCTGGTGATGTTGGGCCATTCCGCCGAATATTTGGAATTCAGCTCCAGCCACGGCTCCAGCCCGCTCTCGGTATCGGGCAGGATGGCCTCGGCGGGACATTCCGGCTCGCACACGCCGCAGTCGATGCACTCGTTGGGGTTGATGACGAGCATGTTCTCGCCCTCATAGAAGCAGTCCACGGGGCAGACTTCGACGCAGTCCATATATTTGCAGCGGATGCAGGCGTCGGTCACGACGTAGGTCATGGCAGGCTTTCCTTGGTTATTCTGGGGGCCGCGATATGCGCGCGCCCCCGGAGCGTCAACAGGCAAGCGGCTATGGCCCACCCTAGCTCAGCTTTGCGCCAATCCCTGTTGCGCAGGCGCAATGCCGGGCGTGATGGCGCTGTAGCAGAGTTGCGCCTCGCTCGCCGGGCCGCGCCGCGCCGGCAATTTTTCCACACGGACGACACGGATGACCGCGCCCTGCGGGAAGGTGATGAGATCGCCGACGCGCACCGGCGCGTGCGCCCGCTCGATGCGCCGGCCGTTGAGGCGCACGATGCCGCGCTCGGCCAGCGCCTGCGCGCTCGACCGGTTGGGGGCGAGGCGGGTGAACCATAGGAACTTGTCCAGACGCAGGCTGGGACCATGACCGGGCGCGCCGCCCGGCATACTCGGCTGCTCGCGCGCGCCCAGCGGCTACTCCTCGCGGCCGAGCAGCGCGCCGAGACCGGCGAGCGCCTTGCCCGTGGCGACGATGGGGCGTGAGCGCGGCTCGGAACGGTCGCGCTCACGGCCCTCGCGATCCGGCCGGCGTTCGCGCGGGGGCCCGCCCCGGTCCTTGCCGCGCGGGTCCTTGCCGCCACGCCCGGCGCCAGCCTGTTCGCCGTCCGCCTTGCTGGAACGGGGCGGACGGCGCTCGGCATGATGCCCGCGGCGTTCCCCCTGCGGGCGGGGACGCGGCCGGCCCCTGAAGGTCCAGTTGGGCGCGCCTTCGGCCGGCTCGACGACCGGGCGGAAGCCCGCCTGCCGCATGAGATCGAGGAAGCTCGCTTCCGGCAGACCGACCGAGACGATGGTGGGATCCTCCGGCCCATAAGGCTTGCCGGCGGCAATGGCCTCATGCGCGCCGCGCGCCAGTCGCTCGGCCATGTCGATGCGCAGCCATGCCTCGCCCAGCTTGCGGAAGCCGGCGATGTGCGCCCCGATCTCGTCCAGTTCCTCGCTGGCGGGCAGCAGCACGGCGCCAGCGGCCGGCAGCGCGACGAGCGGCTTGCCGCGTTTCAGGGCCAGCAGCGTCATCCGCCATTGCGCGGCGCCCGGCTTCATCAGGCCGGGATGGTAGAGGTCCATCACGCCGATCACCACGCCCGCCTTGCGCAGATGGGCGCGGTCCTCCTTGGCGACCTGGCCCAGCGCCTCGTCCAGCATGGCGCGCGGCACGATGCCGCCCGCGTCGGCGAGCTGCGCCAGCACCGCGCGCGCGGCCGGCGGCAGGGCAGGGTCGGTTGCGCCCGCCTCCATCTTGAGCAGCGCGGGAACGTGGCGCTCCAACTGGCCCTTCACCCACACGCCGAGCCGCTCGCGGATGCCCTGCTGGATCTCCGGCGCAAGGTTGGAGAGGCCGGCATCGAGCGCCAGTTCCGGCGCGAGCAGGCGCTGCCCGGCCTTGAGCGTGGCCACCGGATGGCCGTTCCAGATGATCTGCGCATCTCCGCCGGGAGGGCTGGCGAGGCTGAACGCCTTGTCGTCCACCGCCAGCAATGCCTGTGCCATCTCGTTCAAATGCGCACCCAGTCTCCGTTCGGCAGCGGCCAGCAGCAGCCGCTTCTCGCTTGCCCTCGCCGTGGGATCGACCGCGAAGCGGAAGCCCCGCATCGTCCCCAGCCTGTGTCCGTCGACTGTTACATTGCCTGCGCCGTCCACGTCCACTGCCAAAAATGCATCCGCCTCCCCGGCCCGCCGCAGCAATGCCGAGGTTCGCCGATCCACGAAGCGCTGGCGCAGCGCGCCGTGCAGCGCATCGGAGAGTCGCTCCTCCAGCGCGCGGGCGCGCGCGGCCATCTCGGCCGGATATGCCAGCCAGTCGTCGCGCTGGGCGACATAGGCCCAGATCCGCACCGCCGCGATGCGCCCGGCCAGCGCGTCGACATCGCCCTGGACATTGTCGAGCCGGGCAAGCTGGCCCGCGAACCAATCCTGCGGGATATGGCCGCTGCCCTGGCTCAGCCAATGCCAGAGGCGGTGGATGATGCGGGCATGATGCTCGATCCCCAGCTTCTGGAAATCCGGCACCGAGCAGGCCGCCCATAGGCGCGAGACCTGCGCGCGGCCGTGCGCCCGCGCGATCACGTCCGGCATGTCGGCCAGATATTTGAGCGCGGCGAGGTCGATCGCTTCCGGCGCGGCGCGCAGTCCGGGACGATCCGGGCGCTCCTCCAATGCCGCTATGAGCGCGGGCACGCTCTCCATCGGCAGATCCGCCTCGCGCCAGAAGATCTGCTCGATCGGATCGAAGCGATGCTCCTCGATCCGCTCGATCTCCTCGGCGGTGAAGGCGGGCGGCGCATCCGGCGAGCCGATATCGCCGAAGGTGCCGTCCTTCTGGTGGCGGCCGGCGCGCCCGGCGATCTGCGCCATTTCCGCTACGGTCAGCCGGCGGGTCCGCTGGCCGTCGAACTTGCGCAGCGAGGCGAAGGCGACATGGTCGACATCGAGGTTCAGCCCCATGCCGATGGCATCGGTGGCGACGAGATAATCGACCTCGCCCGCCTCGAACATGGCCACCTGGGCGTTGCGCGTCGCCGGGCTGAGCGCGCCCATCACCACCGCCGCGCCGCCGCGATGGCGCCGCAAAAGCTCGGCGACGCGATAGACCTCCTCTACCGAGAAGGCGACCACGGCCGAACGCTTGGGCAGCCGCGAAAGCTTGCGCGCGCCGGAATAACGCAGGGTGGAGAAACGCGGGCGCGAGACGATCTCCGTCCCCGGCAGCAGCGAACGGACCAGCGGCGCCATGCTGGCCGATCCGAGGAGCATCGTCTCCTCCCGGCCGCGCGCGTGCAGCAACCGGTCGGTGAAGATATGCCCGCGCTCGGGATCGGCGGCGAGCTGGATCTCGTCGACGCCGACGAAAGCGAAATCGGCGAGCGCGCCCAAGCCGCCGCGCGCCGGCATCGCCTCCGCCGTGGCCAGCACGTAGCGGGCATTGGGCGGCGCGATCCGCTCCTCGCCGGTGAGCAGCGCGACCTGCTCGGGGCCCTTGATGCGGCAGACCCGGTCATAGACCTCGCGAGCCAGCAGCCGCAGCGGAAAGCCCATGAGGCCGCTCGAATGGCCGCACATGCGCTCGATGGCGAGATGCGTCTTGCCGGTGTTGGTCGGCCCCAGCACCGCCTTGTCCGTCGATCGGGAGCTGACCATGATCCTGCGAGACATGGAGCGCGACGGGCGACGCGGCAAGGGCGTTTTCTCGTCTGCCGGCAATATTGGCGCCCGGTTCCGGCAGCCGGCCGACCGTGCCGCACGCCTCGCCGCAGCGCTTTAACCCGAACGAGCTGTTTAATTGACTTTAACCAGCCCGTTTTACAAGATTCCGGTGACGTCGGCGGATTTTCGATAACCGGCGAACGAAAGAGCCTTTCGGGGGCAGTCGACGGGTGTTTCAAAAGATCGAGTTCAGTCCCAGCCAGAGTGCAGGCGCGGCGGCATTGTGGCTGACCAGCCCGGCCCCGGCGCTCGCCCCCACGCCGGCATCTCGCGAGCCCTGGAAGGCGCGCGTCAGCGACTGGGCGCAGACCGTCGATCTCGTCCCCGACCTCGGCCGGAACATCGGCAGCCGCATCTGGTGGCGCGGCCTGGTCACCTGCCTCTCGCTGTGCGGCACGGCGCTGGCGATGGCGCCGGGCGTCATCGCGCTGCCGGCGGCGGTGCCGGCCCCGCTCAGCACCGCGCATCTCGATCAGTATCGCTCGCAGGCCACCAGCGCGCTGGCGCTGGGCGCCGACAGCGGCCTGCGCATGGGGCCGACCGACGCCGTCGCGCCGCTCGCCGAGACGCCCGAACGCCCGCAGATCGAGCTGGACGCCGCGCTCGGCACCGGCGACAGCTTCGCCCACAGCCTTTCGCGCGCCGGGGTGAGCGATGGGGACGCGAAGGCCGTGCTCACGCTCATCGGCCAGGCCGTGAACCCGGATGCGATCCCCGCCGGCACGCGCCTGCACATGGTGCTCGGCCGCCGCGCCAGCCGCTCGATGCCGCGCCCGCTCGACAGGCTGGCGGTGCGCGCGCGGCTGGACCTGGCGCTGGAAATCGATCGCGTCGATGGCGTGCTCGCGCTCACCCGCATCCCGATCGCGGTCGACGACACGCCGCTGCGCATCCGCGGGCGCGTGGGCGACAGCCTGTATCGCGCCGCACGCGCGGCCGGCGCGGATCCCGCCAGCATCCAGGCCTATCTGCGCGTGCTCGCCGGGCAGCTCAATGTCGGCACCGACATCCGCGCTGATGACACGTTCGACATCATCGTCGCCCATCGCCGCGCCGCGACCGGCGAGAGCGAAGTCGGCGCGCTGCTTTACGCCGGCCTGCACCGCGCGCGCGGCAAGGACCTCAACATGCTCAAATGGGCGCAGGATGGCCGCGAGCAATGGTTCGAGGCATCGGGCGTGGGCGAGCGGCGTGGCGTGCTCGCCGCCCCGGTTTCAGGCCGGATGAGTTCCAACTACGGCATGCGCTCGCACCCCATCCTCGGCTACAGGCGCATGCACGCTGGCATCGACTTCGCCGCCGCCTACGGCTCGCCCATCTATGCGGTGACGGATGGCCGCGTGACCTTCGCCGGCTGGCATGGCGGGCCCGGCAAATATGTGCGTTTGCAGCATGGTGGCAATATCGGCTCGGGCTACGGCCATATGAGCCGCATCGCGGTGAAGGCCGGGCAGCAGGTGCGGCGCGGACAGGTGATCGGCTATGTCGGCTCGACCGGCCTCTCGACCGGGCCGCATCTCCACTATGAGCTGTATCGCGGCGGCGCGACCATCAACCCGCGCTCGATCAAGTTCACCGAGACCGCCCAACTCTCCGGCAATGCCCTCGCCGCCTTCAAGGCGCGGCTGGCGGACTTGAAGCGGTTGCCGGTGGGGTTGAGCCGGGCGGCGGAAAGTGACGGGCAAGCTGCTGGCGGCGCTCTCGCCGCGGTGCGCTAAGAAAGGCATCCAGAAGCAAAATGGGTGGGCCGCAGGGATCGCTCACATCATCGCAGCAAGTCTTCACAGGCTGGATAAACATCCAAAAGCCGAACTATCGCTGTGGCACCCTTCACTAAAAGAAATCAAAATCTGGCTTTTCCTTTTGGTTGCCAACTGCCCACTCATATACTTCTAGCACTTGCTGCGCCTTGCTATCCCAAGTATACAAACTCGTTACTCTCTCTTTTGATCTCTGCGCCATATCCAGCAAATCAAATTTGCCATCCGCCATTTGGGAAAGAACATTGCGAATATTCTCTATGAGCTGCCCTCTGGATCCGACACCCAATTTGAAACCCGTTGCATCCGTTACGATTTCCCCTGGACCGCCATAATCCGCAACAATTGGAATGAGGCCCAATGCCATTGCCTCAATAACCGCTCCACCTCCGAATTCCCGTACACTCGGAAATAAGAATACCGATTTTTCGCGGGCAAGCTCGGCAACGCGAGCATGCTCAACCCAGCCTGTAAAGGTGATCGCCGATGCCACCCCGAGCCGTTCGGCAAGAGACCTCAGATCTGCAGCCATCGGCCCATCTCCAATGATGGTCAAATCTGCGGCACCGATTGCCAACAAATCCCGAGCAGCTTCAATAGCAATGTCTGGCCCTTTATAAGGCACTAGGCGGCCAATAAAACATAAGTTAAGGCGATTATACCGTTCTTCATTTATGGAAGAATCAAAAATATTTAAGTCGATGGCATTCTCTGGTATATAGATTACTTTATCTTTACTATGGGCCGGAATTTCAGAAGCTGTATGGCGCGATCCTGCGATTATTGCAGATGATTTGCGCCAAGTCTGCTGAATAGACCATCTTAACTTATATACCCCTCGCACATAGGAGAGCCATTCCTTTTCCTTGTGACGCTCACGCCTATATTCTTTAGGCCAAGGAACACCGCCATTTATCGGCCCTATGACGAACGGCACGCCTGCACGGACGCATCGGCGCGCAAGGGGGCTGGGCGAGGTTGGCGTAAGAGGGGTGATGCGATGGACAACATCGAATCCATGTGCTTTTATTTTTGAACCAAAATGATGCCAAATCTCCCGCTCGAAGAGTGGATAGAACAAGGATTGTATCGCAGAGACTGTTGTCCATCCTTTTCCCTGTCCACCCCGCACAGCAGTGGCAACCTTCCACAAGGGTCTCATCACCGCTTCATTATCAATTGCCGTGAAATCCAGACCCTCAATGAGGCCTGCTCGTTCAAGAGCTGCCTTATTTCGAATCTGGGTCACAATATGAACGTCCGCCACGGCTCGCAAAGCATTGGCCAGGGACCAACCCACGAGAGGAACGCTCACCCACTCGGGATTCGCCGCTTCTGCGATGAGCAAAACACGATAACGACGTCCCAAGGGTTTCTCCCAGCTTAACCTGATCAATCCATACTATGAGTGAACTGTATGAGGTTCACTTCGCTGCGATCTGATCGACTTAGCGGCGGAGTGCTCATTGCTGCAACCCTGTTACATGACCGCTGATCAACCTGAGCATCAATCAGGCAAAATGCAAAGGCTGAACGCTCTAGTCAGCAAAGTCAAACCACGGGATCAGGGCCGCTGATTTGAGAATTCCGTTCCTTCAATTTTTTTGAAGATAGGATTGGCGGAACAATTCCACGGCCTTTGCCTTGGGAGCCTCGCTTAGAGGTTGCCCCATATACTCCTGCATTCCCCAGCCGCCCCATTTGCTTACGGGACCCCACGCGCTGAACAGAACCATTAGATCCCCGATATTTCCGCGCCACTTGGTAAGATAGCGTGTGTAAAGGTCTCCCATACGGGTATCCCGCTGCATTTGTGTGAGCAGGGGAAGCGCAGCTGCACCATCTGCACCCAAGACATGTTGGCCGGCCTCATAAGCGATAAAACGCAAACCTTTGGCTGCTGCGGCTTTTTTATTTTCGATAGCGCTATCGAGCCGGAGGTCCATCTGATCAAGCAATATCCTGGAGTAGAAGTCTGCCGGAATCGCTTTCTCTTCCGCTTTGAAATTCCAATCAAAATAAGGTGCCGTCGCCAAAGCATCGACCTTGGACGCAGTATCCCTGTAATCAAGAACCGTTCGGGCTGCCCATGGCACCGCATTTTGGGTTGCAATCACCCGCACGAGACGCTTGGGTTGAGCGGCGAACACAGATTTCCAGATATCCATGACCTCGCCTGTGCGCTCCGCATATCGATAGAGAAGCGCCGTTCCATCATCGCTCGCAAGACTCTTGGCCTTCCCTTCGTCACGCGCCTGAGCGGTTACCCTGTAAAGCCAGTTCCAGACTTCATTGGAGTTCTCCACGTAAACTACAAGGTCACTATTCAGGTTATCCCGAACATATTCAGCAAATTTGCGAATATATTCTTCATCTGCATTCCATGGCATCGAAAACCAAGGGTTCACTTTTGCTAAATTGGCGATGGACACCATCATCTCTATAGGCACACCATCTATTGTATCTGAATATGTCGCAGATGTTGTCCTTGTCCTCCCCGCCCAAGTAACCGGTTCATTAGATTCAACAGCATTTTGCCACTTCATGAATCTTGCTGTATCGTATCGTGATACATATGAAATAAATTCTGGATCAAATACGACCCCCGGGTCCATATCTGCTTCGCGGCAGTCAATATTTCTTATAATATCTTTTTGATCCATATTACTAAATAATAGACGAGCACTTACTATTCCATCTGGAACAAAAGTAAACTTAGCTATATTGTTATTTATTTTAGGATTTTTAGCAGGCCCTAAAATTCTTAGATCAGCCTTACCTGACCATCGACAAATAATATCTACAGATTGCCCTCGAAGAGCTTTTGTAGGTGTCGTAATTAATTTAGTCGCAACTTCACCAGCTGCCAAGACCTTAACATTGTTATCACGATCTAACCTATCAGCGGGCATTTCCTTGGTGGCGCCATCCGGCGTCCCCAGCCACCAACCACTATTCAATGTCAAATTGGCGAACTCGCGGCCACCGCTATGATAAGCGGGTCCACCCAAATTGATCCCGATCTTCATCTTCGGAACGCCGCTGGCACCAGCTTGCGTACCAGCCGGCTTGACTGCAGGCTGCGTAACTGTGATAGTAGAAGGTGTCGGCGTTACTAGGCGTGATGCCCCGATTGTGCCGAAGCTGAGAGCCGTGATGATCGGCTTGAACCATTTGACGGCGGATGCATTGCTACCCAAAGCGCTACTCAATATGGTGAGAAAAAGGACGGCTCCCGATGCACCGCCAGCGATCATGACCGAACCGATCGCCGATGTCGAACCAAAAGCGGCAACACGCGCGGCACGCGCTCTGGGCGAGCGCCGGGCATTCTCATTCTGAATCATGACTGTCTGGCTCCCGCCGAGGCCGCTGGTCCAGCCTCTGGTTATTCCCGGCTGCGACTTTATGAAGCAGCTCAAAATTTAGCATTGCTTACTCTGGTAAATGAAGCGATAGGAAACGCATAAACAGAAGTTTGCACCACCGCGAAGCGCAAATGCAAACTGCCGCCAATCCGCGTTTCGAAAAGAAGGCTGCGCCCTGTCTTACCCCCTTCCAAATCGGCGCGCTGTGGCTGGCTGAGAGCTTCGGTCAACCCAAGAGGATTTCCGCGAGCTGGATTATATCTGCGATCGGTGGAAAAGCCAAGCGCCAGCGGGTCTCCCGCCCCCCTCTCGCGCGGCGGGTCATTCCGTGAGCAGGAGGTGCGCGCACCGTCGTACCGCCCCTCGCGCATACTTAATCGCGTCATATTGGCAAGCGCGCCGGCGATCAGCCACGTCAATGGCCGCAGCGACGAATTGGGGATCAGATCGAGAACATTAAGGAGATGCATGGTCAGCAGCGCCAAGGTTATCACCGGCAAAGCGCCTCTACGCAGCCGGAAACCCCGCAAGAATGGATAGCAAAGCAGACCGAAGCAGGAAATATAGCCGGCCCACCCGAATGTGCCTGCCACGATGATCCAAGTCCCGTCCGTCACCGTAAGATCGGTAAACCCTTCCCCCCAGCCCTGCTCGACGATGACGCGGTTACGCCCGTAGCTGCCCCAGCCGAAGACAGGCTTTTCCGCGGCGCGATTCAACAGCAGTGTCTCGTTCCTTACCCGAAATTCGAACGATTCCGCTCGTGCGGGACTGATCTGCCCGGCCGCGTTGATGATCGACTGGAGCGGCAGCAGGTTGGTGCCTCGCGCCAGCGGATAGGTTGCCACAACGGCCCCGATCAGAAAGATGGACGCCAGCAAGGTCCGCTGTCGGATGAAAAGCAGCGCAGGCACCAGCACCAGCACCAGCAATATGGCTCCCATTGTTTTGTTCAGCAATAGGACTATAGCGAGGTAGACGGCAAGCAGGACTGCCGACATCCCTACCAGCTTGACGCCTGCCTTCCATAGCCCGAGTGCGCCAAGGACGGCCATGGCGAGGAAGGTCGATATGAGCAGGCCGTGGCCCAGAAACACCATCGCCCGGAAACCGCTCCCACGTATCTGTTGAAGGAAGAACTCAACCGATCCGACGCCGTAGATCCACGTCTGGAGGATCGGACTGAGCCGGATTTCCGCCAGCACGGGGAGCGAATAGGCCAGCGCCGCCAGCACGACTGCCTTCACGATATCGCGGTGCCCCTGTTCGTGGGCGAGCAGCGCGGCACCGAGCAAAAACGGCACCAGTTCCAGCGCGTTGCCGATGGCCATCGAAAGCGCATCCCACCAACCCAGGCCGGGGCGCACGGACATCCCGACAATCAGCGGTTCGCCGTTATTCAGCATGGTGCCGATCGGCACCAGCACCCAGATGAGCATGAGCAGCTTCACGACGGGGCTTCTTGGCCACCTGAATTCGCCGCTACGCGCGAATAGCGGCGCCAATATGATAGCCACGAGATTGGGGATGGAGCTTTTGTCCATCGCCGGCACGCCGGGCAGATCGAAGCTGATCCCGACGGGGAGCAGGAGATAGCCCGCCAGGATCGTCCAGATGACTGCCCGGCCGGCAGGCAGGACCATGAACAGGACCAACGCGACCACCGGCCAGATAATGAGCGCGCCTTGCGCGATCAGGCTCTGCACGGCGCGTCCTCCAGCCTTACGTCGCACGGCGCGGCATGATTGGCCGGGGCCCTAATAGGCATTACGGTCCCACACCAGCCGGAACACCGTCTCCACGATGATCCTCAGGTCAAGCAGCGGCGACCAGTTCTCGATATAATAAACGTCATATTCCACGCGCTTCTTGGCCCGCTCGATCGTGTCGATCTCGCCGCGCAGACCGCGCACCTGCGCCAGCCCGGTGATTCCCGGCTTGACGCGATGGCGCGCCGGATAGCCCCGCACGGCCTCGTGGTAATATTCATCGCCGACGCGCATGGCCAGCGCGTGCGGCCGCGGGCCGACCAGCGACATCTCGCCGCGCAGCACGTTCCAGAGCTGGGGCAGTTCGTCGATGCTGGTGCGCCGGATGATCCGCCCGACCCGGGTGACGCGCGGATCGCCCTTGCGGGTGCGCTCGCCGCCGCTCTCGTCCTGCCGGTCGACATACATGGAGCGGAACTTGAGCACGTCGATTTCGAGATTGTTGAAGCCCAGCCGCCGCTGGCGGAACAGCACCGGCCCCTTGCTCTCCAGCTTGATGGCAATGGCGGTGAGCAGCAGCAGCGGCGAGAGCACGATGAGTCCGGCGAGCGCCAGCAGGCGGTCCTGGATCTCCTTGAGCACGCCGTCGAAATCGCGCACGGGCTGCTGCCAGACACTCAGCACCGGCAGCGAGCCGATATAGTTCACCCGATACCGATCGCGCAGCACCAGGAATTCGCGCGGCATGATGCAGATGTCGATGGCGCCGGCGCTCAGCTCCTCGATGATCGCATTGAGCCGGTCCTGGCTGACCAGGGGCAGGGCGACGATGATCTGGTCCAGCATGCCGGCGCGCGCCAGCGCCAATATGTCTTCGAAACCGCCGAGGAAGGGGAAG
>Ga0180216_1001287_pt1 | contig 22776 bp, 17 predicted proteins | sample eDN3rd37CBELigMG_FD_128879 | JGI IMG/M metagenome (GOLD analysis project Ga0180216, IMG submission 128879) | Enriched Miracle-Growth compost microbial communities from Emeryville, California, USA - eDNA 3rd pass 37_C BE-Lig MG (version 2)... ...
GGCGTTGGTCCGGTGTACGGCGGGGTCGGCTTATGAGAGGCGGGTGCGATCCTTCATAACCAGACGGGGAGGATGAACCGGCTCCTTTGGGGAGCAACCAAGCGCGATTGTACTTACCGCCGCCAAAATAGTTCAATGAATTTTGATGATTCCGCCATTTTGATTGAAAGCTCCCCCTCTTCATAAGGGATCACAGGCGTGTATCACTACACGATTTGGGGGGGGCATCCCGTTGTGAGCGGATAACCCGGTTATGAAACCGGTTATGAGAATGTCGTCACGCCGTTGAGATACGCGGCGCGTCAATATGAGACGGGACTCGTTGCAACCGGGAATGCCTGACTCCCCCCTTTTTGCTGAGGGGGCTTGATCCTCTGCGAAGAACCTTCGAAGCTAATCGCTTCAGCCGGCCGGTTTCGCCCCCCCGTCTCGGGAGGAGGCTGCCGCCTAAGAAGCACCGCAAGCACGCGGTCGCGGCAGGCCGGGTCGCACCATCCACGCCACGCGGATTTGGGAACTGCCACATGTCTGATCGCCTGACGTCGTACAACCGGGCCCTGGATTTTGCCCAGCAGCAGGTCCTCGCGACCATCAAGCGGACTCCGGACTACTTTCCCATCTATACCACCGGCGGCCGCTGGCACCACGACGGCGAGCTGTGGACCGATTGGACCGGCGGATTCTTCGCCGGCATGATGTGGAAGTTCCACCAGCGCACCGGCGACGCAACCTGGCGGCAGCATGCCGAGCATTACTCCAAGCTGCTGGAACATCGCCAGCACGATCGCAACGTTCACGATCTGGGCTTCATTTTTCTCAATACGTATCGCCCTTGGTATGAACTAACCGGCGATCAGGCGCTTCAGGATGTATTGATCCAGGCCGGCCGTACGCTGGCGATGCGATTCATCCCGGCGGGCAAGTACCTCCGCAGCTTCGTGGCGCCCGAATCGCTGTTCATCGACATTATGATGAACGTGCCGCTGATCTTTTATGCGGCCAACGCCACGGGCGACCAGGAGCTGCGCACCGTGGGAGTGGAACATTGCCGCACCACGCGCAAACGGCTGGTGCGTGGCGACGGCTCTACGGCTCACGAAGGTATTTTCGATCTCAACACCGGCGAGTTCCTCCGGCAGACCACCCACCAAGGCGCCCGGCACGATAGCTCGTGGGCCCGTGGCCTGGCCTGGTCGCTGTACGGCTACAGCCAGGTGTACACGCTCTCGCAGGATGAAGAAGCCCTGGCCACCGCGGAGCTGAACGCCGACTTCTGGCTGAAGAACCTGCCTGAGGACCGCGTGCCCTACTGGGACTTCGATGCCGATCTTTCGCAGCCGCTGCCGTGGGGGCCGCAGAAGGACAGCTCGGCAGGAGCGATTGCCGCCAGCGGGCTGTTGGACTTGGCCAAGCAGACCAAGTGCCCAAACCGGGCACAGGCCTACCGCGACACCGCCTTGGCGATGCTCGATGCCCTGGTACAGCCGGAGTACTTGGCCGTGAACGATGCCGGCTGGGAAGGCATCCTCAAGCACGGCGTGTATCACACCGCCAAAAACCTGGGCGTGGATGAATCGGTGATGTGGGGCGAGTTCTTCTTTGTGGAAGCCCTGCTGAAGGCGCTGGCGCTTGAGCCGCAATCGTAAGACCACGAACGCGGTGCACGTGCTTAGCGCAGATTGCACGCAGAGGGCCGTGGCACGTACGGACCGCTAACCAACTTGGCAGGCGTCCAGGCGAGCGCGGCTGACTTCCACGCCCAGGCCGATGCCCAGCGGCACGGCGAGCATGCCGTCCTGTGGTTGCAGCGGTTCTTCGAGAATCTGGTTGCTGGCGGTCAAATCGCCCAGGTCGTGTGCGGCCGCCAGCGATGGCGTGGCGGCGACCACGTGCAACAGCATCGCGGCAGCCAGGCCTGTTGAGCAAGGAACGGAAAGTGAGGCCGTGCAGCCGGCGGCATCGGCCACGGCCGCACCGCGCCGCACGCCTTGCCAGCCTTCGAGGTGGCGTTCCGGTGAAAGTACAAAATGCTCGCACGTGTCGAGAGCCCGAACCACGTCGGCCGGTTGCTGGATGGCTCGGCCCAGGGCCAGCGGCGACCGGGCAACGGCGTGCAACCGCTTGAGGTCGGCCAATTCGCTACTGGAGCAAAGATCCAGCAGGAAGCGGAAGCCATCGCGCGGCAACCCGGTCACAAAATCGACCGCGGCAGTCGGCGAAAACTGATTGCCGCCGTCGAAGCGGAGTTCTATGCCTTCGGTCAGGATCGCCCGCAGCGCATTGAGCCGCCGCAGGTTGAACTGCGGGTCGGTACCGACACAGGCCACCTGGAGTGCCCGGTATCCTTGTTCGGCCCACTCTCGGGCTCCTTGCACGAGCGAGGCCGCCGAGCCGTCGCCGTCCCGAGGCAGGCTGCGGCAGATGGGCACCCGGGCCCGGAAGCAGCCGCCCCACAGCCGGCAAAGCGGCAAATTGGCCGCTCGGGCTAACGCGTCCCAGCAGGCCATTTCGACGGCCGGCACCATTTGCAGCCGGGCAACGATCTCCAGGCTGATGATTTCTTCGATATCGGCCACGTGCCGTTCAGCCAGGGCCGAAGTCAGTAGTTGCCGGGCGCCAGCCAGTTCTTCCGAACGCAGCGAGGTGGGCACTTCGCCCCAACCTTCCCAGCCGGAATCGCACACAATGCGCACCAACAGCGACCGCCGCTCGCCCTCGGGGCAAGGCGTTTGGATCAAAAACAGCTCCAGGTCGCCAATTCTCATAGGAGTGGTTTGCAGTGCGAAATCAGGTGGCGCGCGGCGGAATCCCCAGCAGCTTGGCACCGAGGGGGCCACGTCATTCCAACCGATCAGGCTGCCGGAGCGCACGCCGATCCTTCGTCGCCAACGACAATGGGGAGGGGTTGCCCACGGTGCTAGCGACCGGCAAGCCCGCTAGCTAGCGACGGCCGCTGGGCTCAAACCGCTAGGGGGTTTTGGCCAGTGTGCGCAGTTCGCGGGGCAGGGAAAAGTGGACGTCCTCTTGGCGGACCATCCGCGTTTCCACGGTCGCCCCATATTTATCCTGCAACGCTGCGATGCATTCCTGGACAACTTTTTCTGGCGCACTGGCCCCGGCGGTGATCAACACCGTTTCATCCCCCTGGAACCAGTCGCTGCCGATCTCGCCCGCGTGGTCGATCAGATGTGCCGTAACTCCACGCTCCCGTGCGATTTCGGCCAAACGCTGGCTGTTGGAACTGTTTTGGCTGCCAAGCACCAGAACCACGTCGGCTTCCTCGGCCAGCTTGCGGACGGCCTCTTGCCGGTTCTGGGTGGCGTAGCAGATGTCTTCCTTGGGCGGGGCGGTAATCTGGGGGAACCGCTCCTTCAAGGCGGCGATGATCCGGTTGGCGTCGTCGACCGACAGCGTCGTCTGCGTGAGGTAGGCCAGCTTGGTCGGATCCTTAACCTCAAGCGTGGCGACATCTTCCGGCGTTTGCACCAGCACGATCGCCTCGGGGGCCTCGCCCATGGTGCCAATGACTTCGTCGTGCCCTTCGTGACCGATCAGCACAATCGTGAAGCCGGCCTTGGCGTACCGGATTGCCTCCAGGTGCACTTTGGTGACCAGGGGGCAGGTCGCATCGATGGCAAATAGCTTGCGTTCTTTGGCCACCTGCCGTACCTGGGGCGCCACGCCGTGCGCCGAGAACAGCAGCACGGAACCCTCGGGCACGAGATCCAATTCGTCGACAAAGACGACGCCGCGGCTCTTGAAATGCTCGACCACGATCTTGTTATGCACAATCTCGTGGTACACGTAGATCGGCGTGCCGAACCGCTCAATGGCAAGTTCAAGCGACTCGATCGCCATGTTGACGCCGGCACAAAAGCCGCGGGGGCTAGCCAGGATGATCTTCATTAGTTTGTGTCCTTCCTTCTGGCGCATCATAATACACGCCAGTAAGCTTGGGTACCCGACCGCATTCGCTACCGCGGCGGGGGGCTCGTGTCGATTGCGGCGAGCCCAGTTTTCCTCGTGCGCGCCCCGATTGCATGTCTGCCACGCCCTTTGCCTTAGAATTGCAGCGCTACGGCCCCGAAATGGGAACCGCAGACGCTGTCACTCTGGCAACGGCTCGGCGGTACTGCCGTAACCTGGCGGAAACGCATTACGAGAACTTTATCGTTGCCAGCCAATTGCTGCCGCGCGACCTTCGGCAGCACTTCTGCAACGTGTACGCTTACTGCCGCTGGGCCGATGACCTGGCCGACGAAGTGGCCAGCGGCGATGAAGGCCTCCGCCTGCTCGATTGGTGGGAGTCGTTGCTCAGTGCGATGTACGGGGGGCACACCTGGCACCCCGTATTCGTGGCCCTGGCTGAAACCGTCGAACGGTTCGAAATCCCCCAGCAGCCCTTTGCCGACTTGCTGATCGCGTTCCGGCAGGATCAAACCGTCAAGCGATATGAAACCTGGGACGACCTCTTAGGCTATTGCCGCTATTCGGCCAATCCGGTCGGACGGCTGGTGCTGTACCTGGCCCGGCAGCATCGCGAGGAATTGTTACCGCTCTCCGATGCGGTGTGCACCGGACTGCAGTTGGCCAACTTCTGGCAAGACCTGGGACGCGACCTGGATATCGGTCGCATCTACATTCCGCAAGAGGCAATGGAAGCCGCCGGAATGACCGAGGACGACTTCTGCACGCGGCAGGCTACGCCGCAGTTCCGCCGGATGATGGCCGAGCTGGTGGCTCGTGCCCGGGCCATGCTCAACACCGGCTGGCCGCTAGTGGGCGCGATGCCCGGCCGGCTGCGGATCGCGATGGCACTGTTCATCCAAGGCGGCCTGACGATCCTGGGGGCGATCGAAGCCCAGGATTATGACGTTTGGCAGCAACGGCCAACTGTAACCCGCGGACAGCAGTTGCGACTTTTGCTCGGCGCCGTCGCCGCGGCCTGTTTCCCAGGCCGGTATAGCAGCCCCAAACGCGTGGTGGCAGAACGATGAACGTATCGGTTGCTGCCAGTTATCGGGCTTGCCAACGGTTGGCGCGTCGCACCGCCAGCAACTTTTATTACCCGTTTGTGCTGCTTCCGCAGGCCAAGCGGCAGGCGATGTGCGCACTGTACGCCTTTTTGCGTCAGACCGACGACTTGGGCGATAGCCAACTGCCGGTCGAAGCCCGCCGGGCAGCCTTGGCCACGTGGCGCGAAGCCCTCGATGCGGCGCTCGCCGGCGATCATCGCAACGTGTACTTTCCGGCCCTGGCCGACACGGTGGCGCGGTTCAACATTCCCCCGAAGTATCTGCACCAGGCCATCGACGGCATGGAGATGGACCTGGAGGTGCGGCGGTACGAAACCTTCGAAGATCTGCGGCAATACTGCTACTGCGTGGCGTCGACCGTGGGCCTGGCCTGCATCCATATCTGGGGATTTCGCAGCGATGCCGCGTTACTACCTGCCGAGCAAGCAGGCGTGGCCTTTCAGCTCACGAACATCTTGCGCGACCTGACCGAAGACGCCGACCGCGGCCGTGTTTATCTGCCGCTGGAAGACCTGCGCCGCTTCGGATACCAGCCTGAGGAACTACAGCAGCGCGTGTACGATGACCGCTTCCGCCAGTTGATGCAGTTCGAGATCGAGCGAGCCGAACAGCTTTACGAAGCCAGCCGCGAACTGGAAGTGTGGCTGCATCGCGACGGCGTGGGCGTGTTCCGCGCCATGTCGGGCATTTACCGCGGCCTGCTCGATGAAATGCGCCGGCGACGGGGCGATGTGTTTTCAACCCGGGTTCGCCTGACCACCGCTCGCAAGCTCTGGATCGCCGCCTGGTGCATGGCCAAGCCGGCCGTGGAGCGTTACTTTGCCGGGGCGATGGGCCGATGAGCGCTGGCGGCGGCGACATGCCAACCGTGGCGATTGTCGGCGGGGGACTGGCAGGCCTGGCGGCTGCCGTGGCCTTGGTCCGCACCGGCGGGGTACGGGTGCGGCTGTATGAAGCGCGCCGCCGGTTGGGTGGCCGCGCGGCTTCATTCCGCGATCCGGCCCAGGACGAATGGGTGGACCATTGCCAGCACGTGAGCATGCGGTGCTGCACCAACCTGGCCGATTTCTGCCGTCACACCGGACTGGAATGCGCATTTGCCACGCATCGCGTGCTGCACTTCATCGGACCCGACGGACGACGATACGAGTTTGCCGGCAGCCGCGTCTTGCCGGCCCCGCTGCATCTGGCCGGGGCCCTGTGGCGACTCAAGTATCTTTCGCCCGGCGACCGCATCGGTATCGGCCGAGCTTTGATGAAGCTGGCGCGGCTGAACGACGGCCCACTGCTTCGCCGCACGACCACCGGCGATTGGCTGCGGCAGCAGCGGCAGTCGCCTCGCGCGGTCGAACAGTTCTGGGAGCTGGTGCTGCAAAGTGCCTTGGGCGAAAGCGTGGAACACGCCAGCCTGATGTACGCCCGCAAGGTCTTCGTCGACGGCTTCATGGCCGCCCGCGCCGCGTACGAAGTCGAGATCCCTACGCTGCCGCTGGGCGAACTGTACGGCACGCGGCTCCAGCATTGGCTCACGGAGCACGGCGTGGAACTGCGGCTGGGCACCGGCGTTCAGCAAGTCGTCGTGGAAGATAGCCGCGTAACCGCCGTGGCCGTACGCGCTGCCGAAGCGGCATCGCAGCAGCGGTCCCAAGCAACGGCTGCGCGTGTGGCTCATCCCACCGCCCAACCAACGGAAGCGTGGGAAACCGCAGTACCATGGCAGCTCGAAAACATTCGGCACGAACCGTGCGATTACGTCATCGTCGCCGCGCCGTGGCGGCACGTGCCAGGGCTGTTTGATGAGGCCACGCTAGAACGGCTGCCGGCCGTGGCACGGCTCACGCAAATCGAGTCGTCGCCCATTGCCGGGGTCCATCTGTGGTTCGACCGGCCGATCACCGACCTGCCCCACGCGGTGCTGGTTGGGCGATTGAGCCAATGGGTATTTCGCCGCCCGGTCGGTGAAGCGACTGCAGGAACCACGCCCGGCGACGGCGAGCCAGCGGCTGTCACAGGGAGCCCAGGTGTCCACTATTACCAGGTGGTGATTAGTGCCTCGCGGTCACTGCAAGGGCGTCCGCGCGAGGCTGTGGTGGCCGAAGTGGTGGCCGACTTGAAGGCCGCGTTTCCGCAGGCGGCCGACGCCTCGCTGCTCAAGGCAAGAGTGGTGAGCGATCCGCACGCGGTGTTTTCGGTGCGGCCGGGCATCGACGACTTGCGTCCCGCGCAACAAACGGAAATTCCCAATCTGCTGCTGGCCGGCGATTGGACCCAAACCACCTGGCCGGCCACGATGGAAGGCGCCGTGCGAAGCGGCTATCTGGCCGCCGAAGTGCTGCTGGCCGCACTCGGAAAGCCCACGCGCTGCCTGGTCGAGAACCAGCCCAGCGGTTGGCTGGCCCGTCGGCTGATTCGGCCGGTGCGAGGATAAATCAGCGGACGGCCATCCGACCGGGGGGCGAGCACTGGCCACCGGGAATTTTGCGGCGTACCATATGTTCGCCGCGGCCGCGAATCAGGCGAAGGCGCGCGGCCCAGGGACGGCGTAAGGGTTGCGCGTGCGTTGCTGCCCTAGGCGGCGAGTCGCGCGGCCCAAGTTACCTCCCTCTGGATCGATTCCGCCCGCCTTGTGCCAGGCTCCCGGGAGAGCAAGCGAACATGTGGAAGAAGCGGTTGGCGTTGGCCTTGGGTTTGGTGGCCGCCCTCTGGATGGGAAGCGATAGCGCCAAGCCGGCGGAAGCCGGTCCGGGCGTGCGCGTGTATACGCCATACGGCGTGTACTACGGCGGCTACTATCGGCCGTACTATTACCGGCCCTACTACTATTACACCTCGCCGGTGCCGGCTCCGTACCCGTACATCTACTACGCGCCCGGCACGATCCCGTACCAGACGTTCTACTTCCCGCAGTACGCGGTTCCCTATCCGTATTACTACTACTGGTAGTAACTGCGGCGAACGAGGCGGCTGGCGACGGTGCACATTCGCGTGCAGTTTGCTGCTGCGCGCGTGCGTGGCCGCATTTCGGCGCAAAAGCTAAGGCCCTGGGCGTTGCGAAGCGCCAGGGCCTTTTATTTTTGCAAACGTTGAAGCGGTATCCGGCAGCGAAGCCGCTACTGCGTCTTACGCGCTTGGCGCACCACTGCGGACCCGGCTGCACAGGTCCAGCAGGTCGCACAGTGCGGCTTCCAGCTCGATCAGGTCAGGTTCAGAGGTTGCCGCGTGTTCCACGCGCGCCGCCGCAGGTGTGATCTCGTCAAAACCATAACCGCCCGCCGAGCCCTTCAATTGATGGGCTAATCGATTCAACTCGTAATACTGGCCCAGGCGGAATAACTCTTTAAACCGTTCGATACGTGCCGGCATCTCTGCGACGTACAGCTCAACCAGCTCGGAGAAATCGGGATCTTCTCCTAGTGACGAATGGATAGCCTGATTGACCATCGCCATGACAACTCTCCGATTGATGCCCTAACAATCCCGCGGCACGGCGTACTCGCAGCCCGCCCTTGATTATTTCAACCATAGACTGCATTTCGTCATGCGTAGCTCCTACGAGCTACCTTTCTGAGGGAAATCCCTGCTGGTGTCAGCAGGCAGTACCGCCGGCGCGCATCCCTGGCAAGCGACTGCCGATAAGTGCCGGCCAGGTATGGGGGCTATATGTTCGCATCGCGTGAATCTAGGGGCGGAGCCATGGTGCACCGCAGCCGCAAGCTGCTGCATATCGACGACGACGAACCGTTTACCAGGCTTATGGCGCATCGGCTGGGCCAGCATGGCTACCAGCTCGACGCCTTTCACGATCCGATGCTCGCCCTGGCCGAGTTGGCCAACGACCAGCATCGCGTGGTGCTGCTCGACATCAACATGCCGGGCGTCAACGGCCTGGAACTGCTGCGGCAGATCAAACGTCGAGACGGCAGCATCCAGGTCATCATGCTGACGGCGCACGTCGGCGTCGACGTGATTCTGCAGTCGCTCCGCTGGGGCGCTGAAGGCTGCTTCTTCAAGCCGGTGACCGACATCCACCCGCTGCTCGAATGCCTGGACCTGACGTTCCGCAAGCTGGACCGCTGGCAAGAAGCGATCAGCGAGATGAATAGCGCGCCGGCAGCGAGTTCAACCGCGGGGCGAAATCTTCCCGATCGGGAATAAGCGTCTGCACGCGCGCCCCATCTTCTGGACTTTCGTTGAGCCCCCTCCCCAGTTGAGGTATCTTATCAACTGGGATTGATGCCCGCTTCGCGTGCGAAGCGGTGCGGCCATCCCCGCGTTGCACGCTGCCTTGCCGTAGCGTCCACAGCCCCGGCTTGCGCGTGCCGATGGCTCCCGTTACCCCGAATACGGCGATCATCGTCCCCCCGGGGGGAACGGACGACAGCCAGTTCTCGCTGCCGGGCTTCAGGCACATCACGGTTGGTCAAACTGAGGTTGCCGTATGTCGCTCCCGACGTTGCATGGCCGCAAGGTTCCCAGCTTGGGATGGGTTCGGGTTGGGCTAAGCGCGCTGCTCGCGTGGTACGCCGCACCGGCTTGGGCAGCAGAGCCGGCCGCCGACGATCAGATCATCTTCAGCCGCGATATCCGGCCGCTGCTGTCCGACAAGTGCTACGCCTGCCACGGCCCGGATGCCGCAAACCGGCCAACCGAGCTGCGGTTCGACCTCCGCGAAAGTGCCCTGGCCAAGCTGGAATCGGGGGCGCCGGCGATTGTGCCGGGCAATCCCGCCGGCAGCCAGCTTTATCAGCGGATCACCTCGCAAGACGACTCTATGCGGATGCCTCCGCCGGAGACCGGCAAAACACTCACGCCTGCCCAACAGGATTTGATCAAGCGGTGGATTGAACAGGGGGCCGCCTGGGGCGACCACTGGGCGTTTGAACCGATCCGCCGGCCGCCCGTGCCCCAGGTTTCTGGCAAATACCCCGTCCACAACCCGATTGATGCCTTCATCCAAGAGAAGCTGGCGTCGGCCGGTTTGGAACCGTCGCCACAGGCCGACAAAGAAACGCTCATTCGCCGGGTGACCTACGATCTGACCGGCCTTCCGCCGACGATCGCGGAGATTGACGCCTTTGTGGCCGACAACTCGCCCGATGCTTACGAACGCCTGGTCGATCGGCTGCTCAAGAGCCCGCACTACGGCGAGCATATGGCCCGGCACTGGCTGGACGCCGCCCGCTACGGCGACACCCACGGTTTGCACCTGGATAACGAGCGTTCGCTGTGGCCGTATCGCGATTGGGTGATCTCGGCATTCAACAACAACATGCCGTTCGACCAGTTCACGATCTGGCAGTTGGCGGGCGATCTGCTCGAAAATCCCACGCTCGAACAGCGTATCGCCACCGGCTTCAACCGCTGCAATGTGACCACCAGCGAAGGCGGCTCGATCGCCGAGGAATACCGCGTGCGGTACGCGGTCGATCGCGTTGAAACCACCGGCACGGTGTGGCTTGGCCTGACGTTAGGTTGCGCCGCCTGTCACGACCATAAGTTTGATCCCATCTCGCAGAAGGAGTTCTATGGGCTGTTCGCGTACTTCGCGAACCTGACCGAGAACCCGATGGACGGCAACGCCCTGCTGCCGCCGCCGATCGTACGGATGCCCAACGAGCAGCAGCAAAAGCAACTGACCGATCTACAGCAGCAACTGGCCCAGGCACAAGAACGTAAGAAGATGGCCGGCGATACGGCTGTGACCGAAGTGGCCTGGATCGACGACGACTTGCCGCCGGGCGCGCAGCCTTCGTCCAGCGGATCAGGCGGCGGCTGGCAATGGATCGCGGCCGAAGAGCAGCCCGTCACCTGCGGCAGCAAAGCTGCCCGTCGCACCAGCGAAGGCTTGGGCCAGCACTTCTTTACCGGTGCCCGGGAACCGCTCGTTATCGGCGCGGGCGACAAGCTGTTCGCCTACGTGTACCTCGATCCAGAGGCTCCGCCCAAGCAGATCATGCTCCAGTTCAACGACGGCAGTTGGGAGCATCGCGCGTACTGGGGTGAGAATCGCATCAACTGGGGTAAGGATAACTCACCCAGCCGTCGCCGTCTGGGCGACCTGCCGCCTGCCGGCCAATGGGTCCGGCTCGAAGTCGATCCGGCTCAGGTTGGGCTCAAGCCAGGCACCAAGCTCAACGGTTGGGCATTCACGCAATTCGACGGCACCGTGCTGTGGGACAAGGCGGGCCTGATCACCAACTCCATCGAGCAGGAGATCGCCCAGTTGCAGCAGCGGATCACTTCGCTGCAAAACACCATCCCGGCCACGATGGTGATGGAAGACGCCGCCAACAAAAAGCCCACCTACGTTCTCATCCGTGGCCAATACGATCAGCCCGACAAGAACCAACCGGTAGAGCCGGGCGTGCCGGCCGCGCTGTCGCCACTGCCCACCGATGCCCCGGCGAACCGGCTGGGGCTGGCGCGCTGGCTGGTCGCTCCGGAACATCCGCTAACGGCGCGCGTGATCGTCAATCGCGACTGGCAGCGGTACTTCGGGACCGGCATTGTCAAAACGGCCGAGGATTTCGGGTCGCAGGGCGAGTGGCCCAGCCATCCGGCCCTGCTCGATTGGCTGGCGGCCGAGTTCATGGAAAGCGGCTGGAACGTCAAGCACATGCAGAAGCTGATCGTGATGTCGGCCACCTACCGGCAATCCGCGCGTGTGCTGCCCAGCCACCTGGAGAAAGATCCGGATAACCGCCTGCTGGCCCGCGGTCCGCGGTTCCGGCTCGATGCCGAAGCCATTCGCGATACGGCCCTGGCCGTGAGTGGGCTGCTGGTGGATCGGCTAGGCGGCAAAAGCGTTCGGCCGTATCAGCCGGCGGGTCTTTGGGAAGCCGTGGGCTATACCAGCAGCAACACGGCCCGGTTCACGCAAGATCACGGCGAGGCCTTGTATCGCCGCAGCATGTACATTTTCTGGAAGCGGACGGCACCGCCGCCCACCATGGCCATCTTCGATGCGCCCAGCCGCGAGGCCTGCACCGTCCGCCGCTCGCGGACGAATACGCCGATGCAGGCCCTCGCCCTGATGAATGACGTACAGTTTATAGAAGCGGCCCGGCATCTGGCGGCGCGGGTGATGGGTGAAGGTGGCACATCGTTCGATGACCGGCTGAACTACGCCTATCGCCTGGTGACCGGCCGGCCGGTTAAACCGCACGAACGGGATATTTGTCGCAAACTGTACGACCAGAGCCTGGCACGTTACCGCGATGATCAGGAGGCCGCCCAGAAGCTGACCACCGCCGGCGAGTCGCCGCCCGCCACAGGGCTGGACACGGCGGAACACGCGGCCTGGACGGTGCTATCCAACCTGCTGCTGAATCTTAACGAAACCATCACGCGTGGCTGATATGCCGCCTGCGCCGTGCCGTTGGGGCCCGGATGCCCGCCGCTGCCGCCAGGCGGATGTTGCCCCCTGTACACGACTGCGATAGGCTGAAGAGTGGCCACACGCCCCGTAGGTACAGAACGAAGCCCGCTTGAGGCGCAGGCCAGAAGCCGTAAGTCAGCGCAGGCAAGGTGCGTTCGTCGCGAGCCCGCGCTTGCCCGGTGGCCGTCGGTCAGCTCATATCCTGCGACGTGCGCACAACGTAGCCGCACGTTGGCTGCATATCCAATATCCATTGTGGCTGTGCCGGGGACCTGCCTGGCGGCAACATGAAATCATCTCCTGCCCTGTTGTTGACCTTGGTACTGCTGGCGCTCGGCCTGGGGATGACCCTTGAGCTGGCCTGGCCGGCACTACGGGCAGCCTGGCTGCTATACCTGGTGGCGATTGTGGTCGCCGGCCAGAAAGGCGGCCGGACCGAGCCAGCCTGGGTGGTAGCCGCCCTGGCTTCGCTGATGGCGCTGGTTACCGTCGGCGTCTCGCCGCCGCCGATGGCCACCGCGGCCATCGTGGTCGAACGCGGTCTGGTGCTCGCAGCGATTTGGGCAACCGCCTGGCTAACCGTCACACTCAAGCGACAGGCGATCCAGCGACAACGCATCCAACAGGCCGCGGAGCAACAGATCGACGAGCTTGCCGCCCAGCTTTCACAGGCCGACGCCGAGTTCGAAGACGCCCAGCAAGCGCTCCGCGACGCCGAGGCTTCCTACACCTCGCTGGTCGAACACCTGCCTGTCCATGTGGTCCGCAAAGATTTGCACGGCCGGATCACCTTCGCCAACCGGACGCTGTGCGAACTGCTGGGCCGCCCGCTGGAAGATGTGCTGGGCCGCACCGATTTTGATTTCTTTCCGCCCCAGCTTGCCGAGAAGTATCGCCAGGACGACTTTCGGGTCATGCAGCGCCGCGAGGTCTTTCGCGACGTGGAGCAGTATCAGGGGCCCGACAACACGCTGCGGTACATGCAGGTGATGAAGTCGCCGGTGATCGATAGCGCTGGCGCCGTGGTCGGCGTGCAAGGCATCTTCTGGGATGTGAGCGAGAACAAGCGGCAGGAAGCCGAACTGCGCGAAAGCGAAGTTCGCAAGCGGGCCCTGTTCGAAGCCTCGATGGATGCCATTATCCTCAGTGACCACGAAGGCAAGATCATCGAGTTCAATCGGGCGGCCGAAAAACTGTTCGGCTACACGCGCCGCGAAGTAGCAGGGCAAGACCTGGTCGATCTGATCCTGCCGGCCGTCGCCCGGAATCGCCACCGCGACAACCTGCTGCGTTATGCGGGCGCCGGCGAGGTCGGTTCGCTCCTGGCCAAGCGGATCGAGGTGCCGGTGCGGCGCAAGTGTGGCGAGACCTTCGTGGCCGAGATGGCCACGCAGCCCATCCCGCTACAAGGCTCCGCCGCGTTTGCGATCTTCATCCGTGACATCACCAAACGGAAAGAAGCCGAAGCCGCGCTCCAGCAAAGCAAAGAAGCCGCCGAAGCCGCCAATCGGGCCAAGAGCCAGTTCGTGGCCAACATGAGCCACGAAATCCGCACACCGCTCAACGCCATCCTGGGCATGACCGATCTGCTGCTCAGCACTGAACTCAGCGCCGAGCAGCGTGAGTACCTGCAATTGCTGCAAGACTCCGGTGAATCGCTGTTGGCCGTTATCAACGACGTGCTCGACTTCTCCAAGATCGAAGCCGGCAAGCTCGACCTGGAAACGGCCCCGTTCGATCTTCGCGAACGGTTAGGCGATGCACTCAAATCGCTGGCCTTCCGCGCGCACAGCAAAGGGCTGGAACTGGTCTGCGATGTTGCGCCAGAAGTGCCGTCGATCGTGCTGGGCGATGCCCATCGGCTGCGGCAAGTGATCGTCAACCTGGTTGGCAACGCCATCAAGTTCACCGACCGCGGCGAGATCGTGGTGACGGTGCGCGTGCAAGACCGTAAAGCGCGCGAGGTCGTGCTGGAGTGCTCGGTGTGCGATACCGGCATCGGCATCCCACCGGACAAGCAGAAGCACATCTTCGACGCCTTCGAACAAGCCGACAACAGTATGAAGCGGCGGTTTGGCGGCACCGGGCTGGGGCTCGCCATCTCCACGCGGCTGGTCAAATTGATGGGCGGCAAGATCGGCGTGAAAAGCCGCGTCGGTTGCGGCAGCCGGTTCTATTTCACGTGCCGCTTTGGCCTGCCTGCCCAGCAACAAGGAACGGCCTTGCCGCCGGCCTCGCTGGAAAACCTGCGGGTGTTGGTGGTCGACGACAATGCTTCGTCGCGCCGTGTGCTGGCCCAGATGCTCGCCAACTGGCGATTCCAACCCACGCAGGCGGCCAATGGTGCCGAAGCGATCGAACTGGTGAAACAAGCCGAGGCGGCCGGCACCCCCTTTGGGCTGGCGATTGTCGATGCCCGCATGCCCGATGGCGACGGCCTCTGCCTGATCAGCCGTTTGCAACAGCATACGCAACGCGAGCTGCCGGCCATTGTCATGGTTTCCGCCTGTAACCCGGGCGACCTGCGGCAGTGCGAACGGCTGGGCATTGCCGGGCATTTGATCAAACCGGTCAAGCAGTCGGAACTGTTCGATACCATCGCCGTAGTGCTCGATGCCGGCTCGCTGCTCAGCATGGCGCAGCCAGCGCCGGCCACGTGCAGCCTGCGTCCGCTCAAGGTACTGCTGGCCGAAGATACGCTGGTGAACCAGAAACTGGCGGTTGGGCTGCTGCAACGGCAGGGGCATCAGGTGGTGGTCGCCAACAACGGCCGCGAGGCGCTTCAGGCACTGGAGTCGTCGCACTTCGACCTGGTGCTGATGGACGTGCAGATGCCCGACATGGACGGCCTGGAAGCCACCGAGATCATCCGGCAACAGGAGCAGGGCAGCGGGCGGCGCGTGCCCATCATCGCCATGACCGCCCACGCCATGAAGGGCGACCGCGAACGCTGTCTGGAAGCCGGCATGGATGGGTACCTGGCCAAGCCGATCCGGGCCACGGCCCTGTTTGAAACCATGGCCGAGGTGCTGGGCGAATCGCATCTGAGCCCGGCGGACGATCACAATGGCGAGGTATCCATTGTCGATTGGGGGACCGCACTCCAGGCGGTACAGCACGATCGCGACTTGCTGCGGATCATCGTCGAAGCGTTTCTTGAAGAGTACCCGCTGCTATTGCAGCGGCTGCGTGACGCGGTTGCCACGAGTTCGCCCGACTCGGTAGCCGCAGCAGCCCACGCCCTCAAGGGCTCCATACGCAACTTTGGTGAAACGCCGCCGTATCGCGCGGCGCTCGAGCTGGAAACGCAAGCCAGGGCAGGTTCCACCAACGGCGCGCAGCGACACCTGGCCACCATCGAAAGAGGGCTGGATCGCCTGGTGCCAGAGTTACAACGATTCATGACCACGGGCCTGGTGCCACAGCCGGCCCCCACTGTTTAGCGTCCTGGCATCGTTCTCTTACGTGGTCACATTCTTGCCGCCCGGGTTTCCATTACCCTGGCGTGCCTGCCAACAGGTTCCAGTTCGATACCTTGCCACGCGCAGCACCATAGCCCCCCTTCGGAAGGCAACCGCACGATCCCAAGACTGGCCGCTGGAAACGGGCGAGCCAATCAACCAAGATATGCGGTTGGACGCCGTCCCCGCTCGGGCCGGCGCGAGGGAACGTAGAGGATGCGTCGTATGCCCAAGATTCTGATCGTTGACGACCTGGCGACCGACCGGCGTCTCGCAGGCGGACTGATCGAAAAGGATGTCGACCTTACCGTCGAGTACGCGACCAACGGCGCCGAGGCGATCGCCCGCATTCAGGAACTACCGCCCGATCTGGTCGTTACCGATCTGGTCATGCCCGAGATGACGGGGCTGGAACTGGTAACGGCCATCCGCCGCAATTTTCCGCATATTCCCGTGATTCTGATGACCTCGGCCGGCAGCGAGGAAATTGCCGCCGAGGCCCTGCAAAAAGGCGCCGCCAGTTACGTCCCCAAGCGGCTGCTCTCGCAGTACCTGTTGGAAACGGTACAGCGGTTGTTGGCCGTGGCCGGGCAGCAGCGTAACCGGTTGCGTCTGCTGGGCTGCATGGCCACCAGCGAATGCAGCTTCGAACTGGAAACCGATCCGTCCCTGGTTTCGCTCCTGGTAGGCTACTTGTCCGAGAGCATCGAACACATTGGCCTGTTCGACGAGACCGCCCGGCTCCAGGTCAGCGTGGCTTTGGAAGAAGCCCTGGTGAATGCCCTGTATCACGGCAATCTGGAAGTCGGCTCCGAGCTGCGCGACACCGACGAAGAAGCCTACCGCCGCCTGGTGCAAACCCGGCTGGAAACCTCGCCGTACCGCGACCGCACGATCAGCATCAAAGCCCGGCTTACGCCGGAGATGGCCGAGTTCGTCATTCGCGACCAGGGGCCAGGCTTCGATATCCACAAGCTGCCCGACCCCACCGATCCCGAGAATCTCGAAAAATCCTATGGGCGCGGGGTGCTTCTCATGCAGGCATTCATGGACGACGTGATCTATAGCGCCGCCGGTAACGAAGTCACCATGCGCAAGCGCAATACCCGCGACGACATGTAAGCCGGTGCCGCGTGCCGCCGTGGGCTGGCTGCCTTGTCCGACCCAGCTTACGCCCCTATCGTTGAAGATAGAGGGCGAATGCGGCGGTGCGTTGAACCGCGGTTCGCCCCCAACACGTCTACTCACGCCCTTACAGCTTCTTGGGGTGCGCCAATGGCGTTCTACGTGCAACGGGGTGAGGTCCCGCGAAAGCGGCATACCATCTTCCGCCAACGAAGCGGCGAGTTGTACCGCGAGCACCTGATGGGAACCCTCGGATTCTCCGGGCCGGCTTCGCTGTTGTATCACGTTCATCCGCCAACCCGCGTGACCGGCACGCGGCTGATTGGCCGCGTTGAGCTCCAGCCCGAAGAAGATCCGCGGCTGCGGATGCGGCATTTCCGCCTGTCGGACTTGCCGGTAGGCGAGAGCCTGATCGTGGGCCGCACGCCGCTATTGTTCAATGCCGATCTGACCATCTCGTTGGCCTCGGCCAAGACTGACAGCGAACAGGCCGAGTTCTATCGCAACGCCCAGGCCGATGAGATCGTGTACGTCAGCGAAGGCAGCGGCACGCTCGAAAGCGAGTTTGGTGTGCTGCCGTTCCAAGCGGGCGATTACCTGGTGATTCCCCGCGGCATCTTGCACCGTTATCAGCCTGCAAGCGCTCACGAGCATTTGCGGCTGCTGGTGGTCGAAAGTGCCGGGCCGGTGACACCGCCGCGGCGCTACTGCAACGAGCGTGGCCAGTTCCTCGAACACAGCCCCTACTGCGAGCGCGACATTCGCGTGCCGCAGTTCGTGCCGCCGCGCGATGAAAAAGGCACGTTCGAACTGATTGTCAAACAGAACAATGTGCTGACGGCGATCGAACTCGACCATCATCCTTGGGACGTGGTCGGTTGGGACGGCTACTACTATCCCTGGGCTTTGTCGATCTACGACTTTGAGCCGATCACCGGCCGGCTGCATCAGCCGCCGCCGGTGCATCAGACCTTCCAAGGGCACGGCTTCGTGCTGTGCTCCTTCGTGCCTCGGCTGTTCGACTATCACCCCGAGGCGATCCCGGCTCCCTACAATCACTCCAACGTGATGTCCGATGAAGTCCTCTACTACGCCAATGAGGAATTCATGAGCCGCAAGGGCATCGGATATGGGTCGCTGACGTTGCACCCGGCCGGTTTGCCGCACGGGCCGCACCCGGGCAAGGCGGAAGATTCCATCGGCAAGCAGGAGACGCGCGAACTGGCCGTGATGGTCGATACCTTCCGGCCGTTGACCGTCGCCGCCGCGGCAACCAGCGTTGAGGATGCCGACTACGAACGTAGCTGGCTGGGGTAATAAGCCAGCGACACGCCGCCGGTTACGTTCACACGTTTAGCGCGGCAGGTTAGAACCGGCCGTGGATATGCACGTGCGGCCGCGGCCGATAGTAGCACGGCGGCGGAGGGGGCGGGGCGTAGTAGATCTCTTCGACCACGACCGCTGGCGGCGGACCGTACGACACCGGCTGAGCCACCGGCACGCGCGGCGGCTGCTGGGCCACCTGGATCACGCGGGGCGAAACGCCCGACTGCTGAAGGCGGATGATGTCGGCGGTGGTGAGCGGCCGCACCATGCCGTGGTACTGAATGTGCGTGGAGATCACATCTTCGGTGACGCCCGCCTGAGTCATCGCAATCACGTCTTCAACACTCACGCCGCCCGGCGGCAAGGCACGACCAAGTTGTGCCTGAATGCGGGCCTGATTGCGGGCGTCCACGTCGTCGATGGCGTTACCCACGGCCGCGCCGGTCAGGGCGCCCACGCCGGCGCCAATGATTGCGCCGCCGGCCGTGCTACCTAACTGGTTGCCAATTACTGCGCCGGTCACTGCGCCCACGCCGCCGCCCAATAGTGCGCCTTTGTCGGCGTAATACGGTGAACGGCAGCCCGAAGCCAGCATGGCGGCCAGGGCGATCACAGCCCAGCGGGCACGAACACCAGCGCGGTCGCGTGCCGCCCCGAGCAGCCGACGCGCCCGGTTGCGGCAAGCTCCAACAACCACCAATCGGACGTTCATCGAAATACCTCTTGGAGCATGGCGCTCGCGACCTAGCGCCCTGCGGTTCCTTTCAAGCGGGAAATGTTCGGCAAGTATGGGCAATGCGTATTGGCCACCAGCGCAACTGGTGAGCCAGGGGGCTAGTTCGCGGGAGGACGCCAGCGCAAGTTGGCCGTCGGGCCAGCCGACGACGGAACTGCGGCGGACCGCATCTGCTGCGACCGCCGCCACGGCGGCAGCGAGGACGGGTCAGAGGGCGGCTGTGCGTTGTATCCGCCGGCCTGGAAACTGCCCTGGTCCTGATACGAAGGCTGGCTCTGCGCCGCCGGTTGGTGGTAGCCCTCGGGCTGGCTGGAAAAGTGTTGCGGCATGCTCGGCTGCTGTTCCTTGCGCGTGGTCAGGCTTTGCGGCTGCTGAGCTTCTTTGAGCGCGGCCAGCTTGCGAAGGAACTGAGGCGAAACATCGTTCAGCACGAAACCGCGCCGCCCGTCGGCAATATCCGACGACGTGCGAATCTGGAACAGGATCTCCGTCTGCTGGGCTTCGATGGCCAGCAGGGCAGCTTCTTCGTCGCTGTTCAACTCGGCCGGTGGTTGAGCGTTGTAAACGTCGCTGCGGCGGCCAGGCACCACCGGCATCGAGGCGGGCATTTCCGGCGGCTTGCGGTCGGCCAAGGCATGAATGGGCGCGCCGGGCCGATCGTACACCTGCCGCATGTCATGCCGGTCGAGCTCGGCATGGATCGAAGCCAGGGCCGCATAGAGCCCCTCGTTGTACTCAGGATCCTTGGCGTTGCAGACGCCGATCACTTCGCCCTTGAGGTTGAACAGACCGCCGCCGCTGCGGCCCACCTCGGGCTGGCCGGCAACTTGCAGGTTGGGCGGTCCCATGTACTTGTCGATGGAGGTGATGCGGCTGACCTTGGCCGTAGCATCCTGGCCGTGGTCGCAGCCGATGTTGATGACCGTTTCATTCACCTGAGCGTTGTAGCCCACCGGGGCCACCGGGGCCGGCGTGATCGGCCGCTGCGGCCGGGCCACGATCAACCCAACGTCGCGGCGCAGGTCGTACCCGATCAGTTGGGCAGGGACGCCGCGCTCGCCGCCGGGACCGAAGAAGTCGACCGTAATCTGGCCTTTGCCTTCCGAATCGCGGAAGACGTGGCCGCAGGTGAGAATCAACGCCTCGCCTTGCTTGAAGTCGATCACCGTGCCGGAGCCGGTATCGAACGATTGGCCATTGGCGGTAACGCGAATCCGTGCGCTAGCCGCCATCAACCGATCGATCAGTGGCTGCAACTGCTGAGGCGTCACCGCGGCCGCGTGCTGACCGCCAGCCACGCCTTGGCCCGTCATGCCGTTATCCAACAGCGGCGAGCCGGTGGTTTGAGCAGGCAGCGCCCCCGAAACAGGCCGAGCCGGTGTTCCGCGGCCAGCAACGGCCCCTTGGGATGCGGCCGGGCGTGCTGCGGCACGCTGAAGCATCTGACGCAAGCGCTGGGGAGCCGTATGATCGGCGCCCACCATGCGATCCACTTCCTGGCCGTTTACCAGCATCACAAAGCAGGGGACGCTGGTCACGCCGAACCGAGCTGCCATCTGCGGCTCGGCTTGCACATCGACAATCCGAACCGGATAGCCCTCACGTTGAAGCTGCTGGACCGTCGGCAAGATTTGCTTGCAAGGACCGCAGTAGCGTGAGGTGAAGTCTAAGAGAACGGTCTCACCGTCGGCGGCATTGCCCAGGGTCGCTAGGGCAATGGCCAGTACATGCCATGAAGCCACGTTTCCCTCCTTGGAAGTGGGCTTCGAACCCAGTATGCGGGATGAAAATGCAAAAGTTACGCGGGCTTTTCCAATTTTTACAATTGGAGCGGGTGTGATGCGTCGGGCAGGGAGCGGCTGTTGTAACCCAAACCTTGAATCCGTCCAAGACTTGTGGTTTGCAGACCGCTCTCGTGCCGATACTGAGTTGTTTACCCTATGCAGGCCCTATGCCAGAAGAGCGATTTCATTTTCGCTGGAAGGCGGGAGATACGGTGAGCTGGTTCAGTTGCAAGGTCAGGCAAACTGCGCCAGATGTCAGGGAGGATGAACGGTTCTGAAAGCCGCACGGTCGATGTACTTAGAACCGGTACACACCGGCCGAGGTGGCCAGATGCCGCTTCATGTCTTACACGGTCGGCACCAATACCAGCAGTGCTTGCGCTAGCGGCGAACGAACCGGCTACGCCCACCGCCAACAAAAACCGGACGCAGGGAAGCGACCATGGACGGCGACTTCATGACCCTGGTGAACGAAGCCATGCATGACCTGCTGGTGTGGGTCGGCTTCGGCACGCTGGTCGGCCTCTCGGCCAAGGCGATCATGCCTGGCCGCGATCCCGGCGGCGCCGTGACCACGCTGCTGATGGGCATCGGCGGCAGCGTCATCGGCTGCGGGGTGCTGATGTACTTTATGGATACGTACCGGGTGACGCCGGTCAGCCCGCTGGGCTTTATCGTGGCCACCGGCGGGGCGTTCATCCTGCTGTTCTTCTACCGGCTGATGTCGGGCTCGGTCATCGTCGAGGCCGAAGACGGTTTTGGCCAGCCGCGGCGTCGCTTCACCATTCGCCGGCGCAAGAAGGCGTAACGCCAGTCCGTTGCCCCCCACGCGCGCGGCCTCAGCAAGAACCGCGCAGTCAGGTGATTTGGGCGCGGCCGAAGAGCGCGCACACTCACCGCAGCTTCAGCGGGCACAGGTCGTCAAAGGCGCTACATCAGCGTACAATGCAAGCGGGAATGGTCCGCAAAGTGGACCCTACAAAGAATTGGCCGCTTAGCCGATCTTGGTGATCTTCACCGTGGTGTAGGCCTGGCGGTGGCCAGTGCGGCGGCGGAAACCTTTGCGACGGCGGAACTTCTGCACGGTGAGCTTGGGGCCCTTGGTGAGCGGCTCGACCACCTCGGCGGTGACAGCCACACCATCCAGAACGGGGGCACCGAGCTTTAGACCGCTGGCATCGCGCAGGGCCAGCACGCGGTCGAAAGTCACCGTCGAACCGGCCTCAGCATCACGGTAATCGATCCGCACCTGCTGTCCTTCTTCCACTTTCAGTTGGCGGCCGCCTTCCGCGATGATGGCGTACATCGTTCTACCGTCTCTAGGGTTGCGTCTGAACTTAAATGAATCACCCGTGGCCCTGTTACCCAATCCCCGGGCCAAGCGGGAAGTCAGTCATTCTAGCCGCGCCGGGGCCAAGCGCCCAGTGGATGTCCCAGATTGTTACCATCCCGGCGGCTGGGTAGTGGGGGGGCGGCCAGGGCCGCCTCACTCCCAAGCCAGAAAGTCGTCAAGGGCGGCACGGCCCCTAGAACAAATCCTGGATCGGTTCGCCTTTTTCCAGCAGGTTGAACACCCGGCCGTTCTTGTCCGTGGCCGACAGGTCATGCACCCCCATCGCGTGGTACACCGTCTTGGTGATGTGTGCCGGGGTGACTGGGTTGGCGGCTGGGTACTCGCCGAGCCGATCACTGGAACCATAAGTCTGGCCGCCGCGAATGCCGCCACCGGCCAGCACGTTGCTTAGGCAGTACGTCCAATGGTCGCGGCCGGCACCGGCCACGCCGCCGCTGCGCGGGTCGCCAATCTTGGGCTTGCGGCCCATCTCGCTGGTGACCAGCACCAGCGTCTGGTCGAGCAGGCCGCGGTCGTGCAGGTCGGCCAACAGGGCCGAATAGGCCCGATCGAACATCGGCAGCAGATCTTCCTTCA
>Ga0180216_1001290_pt1 | contig 22753 bp, 22 predicted proteins | sample eDN3rd37CBELigMG_FD_128879 | JGI IMG/M metagenome (GOLD analysis project Ga0180216, IMG submission 128879) | Enriched Miracle-Growth compost microbial communities from Emeryville, California, USA - eDNA 3rd pass 37_C BE-Lig MG (version 2)... ...
CAACCACTCACGATCAGTCAATTCGTAACGGCGACGAGACATCAAAAGCCTCCCTTTCGAGAGGCCTTTGAATCATCAGCTCATTCAAATGCCAAGCAGTTTTATGAGTTTACGGCCTAATTCTCTATATGCGTTATTGATTTCCTGATCGGGGTTGATTCCGTTTTAATTATTCTAATGTGAGGTTTGAATGCGACTGATACTGGCTCTTCTTTTACCGTGGCTTCAGTTTTTCACTATCGGGCGACCCTTTGCTGGAATTGCTTGCCTGATATTGCAGATCACCATTATTGGCTGGATTCCAGCGGCTATATGGTCAGTATATTCGCTGAGCCAGTATAAAACGGACAAGAAGATTCAGAAGGCTTTGGCCAATCAGAACCGTTGAAGCATAATCAGCTCAACGTTCCAACGTCGAATGGTGTGGGCGCTTCAGACAGCTTCGCAGCTCTGAAAATCAGGGCAACGCCGGTAGAAATCCTTGTCTCATCCCGCGTTGCTATTATCTGTGCGTCCATGCAGCTTGCATATCGTATCAGCCAGCACCTGCGCTCTTTCATACAGGGTGTTGAGTTCTATGTATTCGTCCGCAGTATGCGCCTTGCCGCCTACCGGGCCGAGGCCGCAGAGCGTGGGAATCCCCAGACTTGAGGTGAAGCCGGAATCTGCGCAGCCGCCGGTAAATTCCCCGTCGATTTTCAGTCCGGCTTCCGTTGCGGACGACAGATACACATCCGCCAGCGCCTGATTTTCCGCTGTCTGAACCATTGGCAGAAATTCGCTTTTCAGCGTCAACTGCGCGCTGGTGCCGGCCACGGTGGTATTTTCGGCGATCTGCCGAATGGCGTCGATCAGATAATCGCGCTGATCATTTGTTATGAAACGAACGTCAATTCCGCATTCGGCGGACGGGGCGACCGTATTGGTGGATTGTCCGCCTTGTACAAGACCGACATTCACGGTGACGCCTTGCTCCAGGTCCGTCAATCGGCTCAAGGCGACGATTTTTCCGGCGATTTCCGTGATGGCGCTGGCACCATCGGTAAAATTTACGCCCGAATGCGCTGCCTTGCCTTCTACCCGCAAATTATAGGTCATGCCGCCTTTTCTGGCGATGACGATATTGCCGTTCGCCCGCCCCGGCTCCGAATTGAATACGGCGATTGCTTTGCGGGCTTCCTCCTCTATGTGCTTGCGGGAAACGCCGGAACCAATCTCCTCGTCGCTGGTGAAAAGCGCCGCCATGGGTATCTGCGGCGCGAACCGATTGAACGCGGCCAGCACAAAAGCATTGATAACCAGCCCGCCTTTCATATCCGCGACGCCGGGGCCATAGGCGCGGCCATTGTCGATCGTAAAGGGCCTTTTGGCGGCTTCGCCTTTTGGGAAAACCGTATCGCGATGTCCCATCAACATATAAAATTTGGAATTCGCATTCTCACGAATGCCGCCCGTATATGCCGTTATCACATCTCCGAAATCGGGATAGGCATGGACCTTCGTTTCAATATCGAACTCGGCAAGAAAGTCGCGAATTCTACGTCCGACCGCATCGACACCTTCCTTGTCGTAAGAACCTGAATCGATATTGACCAGATCTCTTAGAAGGGCCTGCATCGCGTCCCGCTGCATCGAAATCCAGTTCGATATTTCCTTAGAAATACCCTTGTTCATCATATTTCCTTTCGGCGGCGCATCTGGAGTGCCGCTTATATTTTACTTCTTTGCGGCGATGGCGGCGGACCATGGCGAGACGACATCGCTGCAACCGGAAGCGCCTGCTTCGTCGGCAATGACAAGATTGGGGCAGGCGAAATTGATGGGCAGAACGGAGTGTTCGACGACCGATACGCTGCCGGTTCCGCTCAACGCGGTCAATATGTCCTCGGATAATCGGCCGTCGGCGTTGACTTGGTCCGGTCCCGACACGTCGATGCGCGGCGTGTGGGCGGCATCGGAGACAGTCATGCCGAAATCCAGAACCCATGCCAGCGTCTGGTAGACGCTTGACAGGATGCGCCGCCCTCCAGAAGCTCCGGCGGCCAACCGCGGCCAGCTTCCATCGGCGGGTGTGACGATAACCGGACACATGTTGCAAAGCGGGCGTGCGCCGGGACGAATTGCATTGGCGCTGCCTGGACGCGGGTCGAACCACATGACGCCGTTGTTCATCAGCACGCCGGTGGACGGGAGGACGACGCGGCTACCCATCGAAGATAACAGGGTGGTTGTCACAGCAACGAGATTGCCGTGCCGGTCGACCACGGTCAGATGTGTGGTGCAAGTATCGCCGGGCTCTGTCGCCGTTTGTGCCGCGCCCAGTTTTTCAAGCCGGCTCGAATAGGCGTTTTTCAGAACATTGGCCAATGTTGTGAACCACTCCGGCCCCGGTTTCTCGCCATTGATCTGACAGGGTTCCATATCCCTTACGACCTGCTCGAGGGTTGGTGCTGCTGTCAGACCGCCCGCTGTATGAACGAGATGGGAATTTCGCCAGCGGATTGTCGGCGCGTCACGTATTTCCGCGCTGCAATTTTCCATATCCTTACGGTCAATGATGCCGCCAATATCGGCGATATCCCGGACCAGCCGGTCGGCGATTTCGCCCTTGTAAAAATCATCTGGTCCCGCTGTCGCCAGTTGCTCCAGTGTATTTGCCAGATTGCCGAGTTCAAAGAACTTGACGACCCCCTGATAGGGCGGCGGCGGGGGCAGGCCATCGGGCAGATATATCCGTGAACTTTCCTCATAAAGGCGCAGGATGGAGGCCGAAGAGGATATTTTGAGCGTGGTGTACCAGTCCTGAGGCAGGCCGCGCCGCGCTAGTCCAATGGCAGGACGCAACAGGTCATTGAACGGCATGCCGCTGCCGAAAGCCGTGTGTAATTTGGCATATCCTGCCACGGCGGATGGTATGCAAAAGGAAAGCGGGCCATGGATATTCCGGTCCTCTTCCACTTCGGGCCAGGTGAACAGATCCTGTTTCATTCGGCCTGTCAGAGGAAAGTCGGCGGGGTTCACCTTGCGCGGAGCGACCGGGCCGAAGTCGACGATTTTCGCCCGGCTTTCTCCCGCTGGCAACACAAGCGCAAAGCCTATGCCGCCAAGACCGCTGTTCCATGGTTCCGTTGCGGCCAATGCAAAGCAGGCTGCAACCGCCGCGTCAGCGGCATTGCCGCCTGCTTCGAGAATTTCCGCTCCGGCAATGGCCGCGTCGCGGCTTTGCGACACGACCATGCCATTCTTACTTTCCGCCGCCGGTTTCCGCAAAATCCAGTTCTGGGTTTCATAATACATGAGCGTGACCCCTTATGACTTTTTCAAAGCGCACCGCACGCATTCCCTGCTTGCAGCGCGCCATTTTCACTCAGGCGTTTTCCTTGGCATAGGCGGCGATTTCCGCATGGGTTGCGAACCAGACGTCGCCTTTGGCCTTGGCGTGACGGATCACCTCTTCGAGAATCCAGATGCGGGATCGCGGGGTAATGATATGCGGATGCATGGTAAGCTGGAACAGTCCTCCGGCTTCATATGCGGCGTCGAACTCCCGCAGGAAAATATCGAGGACGTCCTTCGGCGACGTATATGGCCGCAGAGACTGGAAACGATGCATCATGAAATAGACCGCATCATCGCGAATCCATTCCACCGGAACCTCAACGATACCCGTCGGCGTGCCTTCCATCACAAGCTCGTAGCAATCTTCGTCCGCCATGAGAGATGAATCGTAAAGCAGTTCGAGTTCCGTCTCGATACGCAGCGTGTTGGGGCTGAAGTCCCATGACGGGGTTCGCAGCCCGACGGGACGGATGCCGGTGATCTTTTCCAGTGCGTCGGCTGAACGGAACATCAGATCGCGTTCGGCTTCATAAGGCAGAACCGAGTTCAATTCGTGAATCCAGCCGTGAATACCGATTTCGTGTCCTTCGGCAATAACGCGGCGCTGTTCATCTGGATATAGAAGCGCCGTTACGGCGGGAACGTAGAAGCTGGCCCTGATATCATTGCGCTTCAGCAGATCGAGGACGCGGGGAATCCCAACGCGGTTGCCGTACTGTCCCCAGGACATACGACCGATGGATTTGCCGCCGTCGCGCAATTCATTCGTTTCGTGGTCGGAATCGAATGAGAGAGCGACAGCGCAGCGCGCGCCGTTCTTCCATTTGGCAGGAGCCAGACGCCGGCCGGCGCGTGTCTGGTCAACCAGCTTGCGCCAATGCGCTTCTTCCCACTGCCAGGGTTCGGTTTTCATCTCAGTCATCTGATCGATCCTTTCACATGAATATGTTACTTGCCGCCATCGACGGCGAGAACCTGTCCGTTTACAAAACTGGACAGATCGGAAGCGAAGAAAAGGACGCTCTTGGCAATTTCGTCGGCGGTGCCGAGCCGCTTCAATGCGATGCTTTCGACAAGGGCGTTCTGTCGGTCAGGGCCATACGAAGCCCATTGCCGTTCTGTCGCGGCATTGGTGCGTACAAAGCCGGGCGCAACACTGTTGACGCGTATGCCGTAAGGGCCAAGTTCATGCGCCAGTTGCCGGGTTAGGCCGAGAACGGCGTGCTTGGTTGCGCAATAGGCTTGAATGCCGGTCAGCGACGCCTGCAATGCCGCGCCCGAGGTGATCGTGATGATCGATCCGGCCTTCTGCCGCTTCATCCCCGGAGCAACAGCCCGGCAAAGAGCGAATGCGGCTCCAAGATTGATATCGACGATCCTGTCCCAGTTTTCATCGGTGACATCTTCAATGGCCTGCGGTGTCTGACCGGCGACACCACCAGCGTTGCAAATCAGTATGTCGATGCCACGTCCGGTTTTCGCTTCGATAGACGCGATCCAGTCCGCTGCCGCCTTGCGGTCGAGAAGATCGACCTGCGCCATGGCGATATTGCTCTGAGACGATGTTTCAGGCTGCAATATATCGCAGCCGAATACGGTGGCCCCGGCAGAAGCGAAACGTGATGCGATTGCCCGGCCAAAGCCAATGGCCGCGCCGCTGATCGCAACGGTTTTGTTTGTAAAATCGAGCATCATCCAATCTTTCTGCAGATAGTTTCAAATATCTGCTGACCCTAGAGCGGTTTCCGTTTTGACGGAATCGCTGGAACCGCTCTATCTATTTGTTTTTTCGCATTATCCGACGCAAAACCGCTGGGCAGTTTTGCTGGAAATGCTCTAGCTAGAGAGGGCTTTGGCCTGATACGCATCCCGGAAATATTGGATGTTTCCGGGATGCGCGTGCCGTCGTTTACGGGAGGCGACGGAGGCTGTTTCAGCCGATACCGTGCAGATCAATGCAACTCGTCATGCGCCGTTTCCCTGAGCGTCAGAATGACGATCGCGGAAATGATGGCAGCGAGGATCAGATAGTAGGTTGGCGAGATCGGCGAGCCTGTGGTGCTGATCAGCCATGTGGCGATAAACGGGGCGAAGCCGCCGAATATGCTGGTCGCGAGGCTGTATCCCGTCGACATCCACGTCGAGCGCGAATGCGTCGGAAAAATCTCCGCGATGGCCGCCGGTCCGGGACCGGAGAACATGGCGGTCATGAAGCCGAAGACCAACTGGATCAATATCACTGTCGGTAAGGATACGCCCGACAGCATGTAGGAGAACAGAGGATAGGTCAGGACCGCGAATGCCGCACAGCATCCAATCAGCAGCGGCTTGCGGCCGATCTTGTCGGAAAGAAGCCCCATGACTGGAATAGCGGCGACCAGAATTACCAGGCCGATCGTATTGGACCAGAGGGATTCGCTACGTGTAAGGCCGGCATATTTCGCGGTGAATGTCGGCATATAATACAGAATGATATAGTAGGAGACGGTCCAGAGAATGGTGAAGCCGAACGCCTTGGCCGCAAGTATCCATCCCGGCGTCTGCATCTGCGCGGGTAGCTCTTCCTGGGCTTTTCGGTAAACTGGGGTTTCCTCAATATTGCTGCGCATATACATGCCGACCGGCAGCAGAATGGCGCCGAGCAGGAACGGAATGCGCCAGCCCCAGGATTCCATCTGTTCCACAGACAGGATGGAACTGAACAGCGCGGCTATGGCAGAGCCAAGCAAAAGTCCGCCAGCCACGCTGGCCTGCTGGAAACTGCCGAAGAAGCCACGGCGATTTTTGGGTGCCCATTCCACGATGAATGCGGTCGCACCGCCCCATTCGCCGCCCGCTGCAAAGCCTTGCATGAGACGGCATAGAACCAGCAGGATCGGTGCCAATATGCCGATGGTTTCGTAGCCGGGGATCAAGCCGATGCCTACGGTTCCGACAGCCATGAGGAAAATGGTGAGGAGAAGTGCGGCTTTCCGGCCGACCGTGTCGCCCATTCTGCCAACGATGATGCCGCCAAGGGGGCGGGCGACAAAGCCAATTCCGAAAGTGGCAAATGTCGCGAGGAGCGCGGTTACGTCGTCACCGCTTGGAAAGAAGTTTCTGGCGATGATGGTGGCGACATAACCGTAAATGGCGAAGTCGTACCATTCCAGGATGTTGCCTACCACGGCGGCGCTTACCGCCCGCCAGCTTTCGGAATGTGTGTGATCGCCACCCTCATCCTGATGATCGGAGAGGCCATTGATGCTACGGCTCATGGAATGTTCCCTTGCTTTTTAATTTTTTATATTACATTGTAATATTATAAATTATATAGCAAGGATAAGTATTGTGTCAAATAATGTCTTTGAAGGGAACGATGCGCTTTATGTTGCATCCGTCGCAAAAGCGTTTCGCGTGCTTGAGGCGTTTGCCAATACGATCACCGATTTGAGTCTGGTCGAACTCGCCGAGCAGACAGGCATGGACAAAAGCGCATGCCAGCGTTTCGCACACACTTTATGGAAGCTGGGATATCTCGACAAAGATGAAAAAACCCGCCGCTTTCGGTTGGGAAAACCTATACTGGATCTGGCATTCTATTATCTGCGCTCCAACGCTCTGGTCGAATTGGCGACGCCTGCGCTGGTGGATTTGAGAAACTCATGCGGAGAGCGGGCAAATCTGTCGCTCTTCGACGGTACGACGACAATCTATGTCATTCGCCAGCAAACCAAGCGCGAATATTTCGACGGCTCCCTGATCGGTCGCCGTATTCCCGTGTTCTGCACAGCCGGCGGGCGCTCAATCCTGGCCCAGCTGCCTTCGGATGAGGTGAATTCCATCCTCGATCAATCCGATCTCCAACAGCGAACCCCCAGAACCATTACCGATAAGCAAGAGTTGCTGAAGGAAATCCGCAAAGCGGCGGAAAAAGGCTATGGTGTGGCCATTGAAGAAACCCATTTGGGGGAAATCACGGTCGGCGCGCCGATCATGGATGGCAATGGCCGCCCGGTGGCGGCTCTTCATATCGCGGCTTCGACGAGCGACTGGTCGGCCGAGGAATTTGAAAGGCGTTTCGCCCCCCTGGTCATGGAAACCGCGCAGACACTCAGCCGCTCGCAACGCCAGTTCGGGGGCAGGGGTCGAGGATAGCTCAGATCTAATCGGCAAGGCTCTCCTGCATGGCGCGCAGGATGATGACGGCGGAGGCTGCGCCGGGGTCGATATGGCCCAGAGAGCGTTCGCCGAGGCGTGCGGCGCGGCCGCGCGCCGCGATCATCGATTTGGTCGATTCAGCGCCCTGTTCGGCGGCTTCGAGAATGCGGCTCCACATTTCCGCGCCGGGGATGCCGCCGGTTTTCGCCTCGGTGGCGGCTTCCATGGCGGGAACCCATGCGTCGAGCATGGTTTTGTCGCCGCGCTGTCCCTTGCCGCGCTCCTGAATGTCGAGCGTGATGGCTTCGACAATCGCGGCCTGTCCCTCGAGGTCGAGGATTTCGCGGCCCTTCAGCGCTTTGGCGGCGTTGCGGAACGCTGTGGCATAAAGCGGGCCGGTGGATGCGCCGACGGCATCGAGGAAAGTCATGCCGGGCGCCTTTGTAATATCATCAAGCGCAGCAGAGATAAGGGCCGGATCGCCATCCTCGAAAGCTGCAATGACATAGGCAGAGATTTCTTCTTCGGTCTCGAGCTGTTCAGATGCATCCCAACATGGGATACGGCTATCTTTGGTGGACGCTGGGCCGCGAAGCCTTTGGCTCCGACGTTGTCCTTTTGCATCCGGTTATGGTGGGCAGGTTATTGCCATAGTGCCGTCAAATCGGCTGGTGGTAGTTCAGATCGGGACCTGGCTCGGAACGCGACGGGCGTGCGGACCAGCCATTTCGTCAAGCTGTTGCAGCAACTCGCCGCCGCTGCGCCGTGACTATCCATGAAGGAGATGAAAAGGGAGAAGGACAGGCTTGGCGCATGGAGCCTTGGTGCTTCCGCCGTTCTGCACATTTGGGCTTACGTCGCTATTGTGCTGCTGCCGGAGGGAAAGGACTCTTCGCCAAACTCGCTCGAAGTATGCCCCACATCGCGCTAGCACGCCTTCGTATTCTTAAGATAATCTTCGTCACCGCAGAAATTCTCTGTTCAAGATAGGGCGGCGCAGCGCCCGGTGTTGGGCGCTCCGGCCAGTATTACCTTGATAGTGTTTTCCGGCCATGCCTTCGTCGTGTCGCATTCCAACTTGCCAAGACGAAAGGACACGAAAATGAAGGCAACATGCATGAACCAACTTGAACTGGCAGTCCGCTGGAGGATCAGCCATCGCACACTTGAGCGGTGGCGTTGGACCGGCGAGGGGCCGAAGTTCGTGAAACTCGGCGGCCGGGTGGTGTACCGGCTATCAGATATTGAGGAATATGAGCAGACCATGCTGCGGACGTGTACGCCAGCGAACGAGAGGGCGCAGGCCCACGATTAAGAGTTGCTGCCGGACCCACATCGCGACTTGGATCGCCCGTCAGAGCCCAAAATGCAGTAGGCATTTCTACAGCAAATTTTGACATTGACAACAGGCTTGCGCACGCCTACCTTCTGTAGCGATAGTTACAGAGGATTTTCGATGCGCCTCGCTGACGCCTGCACCATCCACACCGGCTATACCGCTCGCGGCAGATTGGAGCCGACGACCGCCGGAGGTGTGCTCGCGATCCAGCTGCGCGACATTTCCTCTGACGGCCTCGTCGATCCAGAGCGCCTGACGCGAGTCCAGTTGGAGGACCTGGCGGACCGCTATTTCGTGCGCGCCGGTGACGTGGTGTTCCGCTCGCGGGGCGAACGAAACACGGCGTCTGCCCTGGACGAACGTCTGCGGGAACCAGCCCTCGCAGTGCTGCCCCTGATGGTTTTGCGTCCGAACCGCAACGTCGTGACGCCCGAGTATCTGGCATGGGCGATCAATCAGCCCCCGGCGCAGCGTCACTTCGACGTTGCGGCACGCGGCACGAACATCCGGATGATACCCCGATCCAGCCTCGACGACCTCGAACTCGACGTCCCGGACATTGAGACACAGAGAAGAATCGTCGCCGTCGATGCGCTGGCCGAAAGGGAGCGGGAGCTGTCCCAGCTCGCCGCCGAGGCACGAAGAAAGATGATGAGTCTGATCCTCGTCGAACGAACGAGCAAGATGCGCACCAGAACGAGGAAAGGAAAGACGCCCCAATGAACGACCAGCTTACCCAACAACAGGTCAACCAAACGGCATGGGCCGCTTGCGACACCTTCCGGGGCGTCGTCGATGCCGGACAGTACAAGGACTACATCCTCGTGATGTTGTTCCTGAAGTACATCTCCGACCATTGGAACGACCACCTCGAAAATTATCGCAAACAGTACGGCGGGGATGAAACGCGGATCCGTCGGCGGTTGGAGCGCGAGCGCTTCGTCCTTCCCGAAGGCGCCAGCTTCTACGACCTCTACGAGGCCCGGAACGAACCCAACATCGGCGAGCAGATCAACATCGCGCTGGAGCGGATCGAAGACGCCAATCGAGCCAAGCTGGAAGGCGTGTTCCGCAACATCGACTTCAACTCCGAAGCCAATCTCGGGCGCGTGAAGGACCGCAACCGGCGGCTCAAAAACCTGCTGGAGGACTTCGCCAAGCCTGCGCTCGACCTGCGCCCCAGCCGTGTGACCGAAGACATCATCGGCGAGTGCTACATCTATCTGATCTCACGCTTTGCCTCGGACGCAGGCAAGAAGGCCGGCGAGTTCTACACGCCGTCTGCCGTCTCCCGCCTGCTCGCCAAACTGGCGGCTCCCAAGCCGGGTGATACGATCTGCGACCCAGCCTGCGGCTCCGGATCGCTGCTGATCCAAGCAGCCGAGGAAGTCGGGTCCGAGAACTTCGCCCTCTATGGCCAGGAAGTGAACGGCGCGACCTGGGCGCTGGCGCGAATGAACATGTTCCTCCACGCCAAGGACGCCGCGCGGATCGAGTGGTGCGATACGCTCAACAGCCCCGCGCTGGTCGAGGGCGACCACCTGATGAAATTCGACGTAGTGGTGGCCAATCCCCCGTTCAGTCTCGACAAGTGGGGAGCGGAGAGTGCGGACACCGACCAGTTCAAGCGTTACTGGCGCGGCGTTCCGCCGAAGTCGAAGGGCGATTACGCCTTCATCACCCACATGATCGAGATCGCCAGGCGTCAGAACGGCCGAGTGGTCGTAATCGTTCCCCATGGCGTGCTGTTCCGGGGCGGGGCCGAGGGGCGTATCCGCAAAGCCTTGATCGAAGAGAACCTGCTCGACGCGGTGGTGGGCCTGCCCGCCAACCTGTTCACCACCACCGGCATTCCGGTGGCCATTCTGCTGTTCGACCGCTCTCGCGAACAGGGCGGTGCCAACGAGGACCGTCGCGATGTCCTATTCATCGACGCCAGCAAGGAATTCACGCCGGGCAAGACCCAGAACGTGATGGACGAGGCGCATATCAACAAGGTGCTGGAAACCTACGCTGTGCGGGCGGAGATCGAGAAGTACTCGCACCGCGCCAGCCCGGAGGAGATCGCCGAGAACGACTTCAACCTCAACATCCCCCGCTACGTCGACACCTTCGAGCCGGAGGAGGAAATCGACGTGGCCGCCTTACAGAAGCAGATCAACACCATCGAGGCCGAGCTGGCCGAGGTGCGGGGCAAGATGGCTGGCTACCTGAAGGAGCTGGGCGTCGATGTCTGAGGGAGAACTGATCCTTTACAGCACCGAGGACGGCGCCGCGACCATCGGCCTGCGGGCCGTAAACGGGTCTGTCTGGCTCACGCAGGCCCAGATGGCCGAACTTTTTCAGAGCACGCCTCAGGCGATTACCCAGCTTCTCCGGACCATTTATGCGGACGGTGAACTGGATCAGGAGGCAACGTGTAAGGAACTCTTACAAGTTCGCATCGAGGGCGGGCGGCAGGTTCAACGCTCGCTCAGACACTACAATCTGGACGCCATTCTGGCGGTGGGCTATCGCGTCCGTTCCCCGCGCGGCACCCAGTTCCGCCGCTGGGCCACCACCGTCCTGCGCGAATACCTGGTCAAGGGCTTCGCCATGGATGATGCCCGGCTGAAACAGGCCGAGCAATGGGACTATTTCGACGAGTGGCTTGCCCGCATCCGGGACATCCGCGCCTCGGAGAAGCGCTTCTACCAGAAGGTGCGTGACCTCTACGCAACCGCCATCGACTACGACAAGCACTCCGAGCAGGCGCAGGCCTTCTTCAAGAAGGTCCAGAACAAGATGCTCTGGGCGGTCACGGGCAAGACGGCTGCCGAACTGATCGAAAGCCGCAGCGACCCGGCGGCGCCCAACATGGGCCTGACCAGCTGGAAAGGCTCGGTCGTGCGCAAGGGCGACGTCGGCACCGCCAAGAACTACCTCAAGGCCGAGGAGGTCGAAGAACTCAACCGCATCGTCGTGATGTATCTCGACTATGCCGAGGATCAGGCGCGGCGGCGCCGGCCGGTGACCATGGCCGAATGGGCCGACAAGCTCGACGCCTTCCTGTCTTTCAACGAACGCGACGTGCTGACTCATGCCGGGCGGCTGCGGATGGACGTGGCCCAGAAGCTGGCCGCCGAGCGGTTCGAGGTGTTCGACGCGGGCCGCCGCGCCGCCGAGGCGCTGGCGGCGGATGAGGCCGATATCACCCAGCTGGAGGAGATGGAGAAGGCTGCGAAGAAAGGCCGAAAGAAGGGGGAGCGAGATGATTGATGGATGGAGGCACGCCGACTTCCGCGAGTGCGTCAAGGAAATCCGCTCCGGCAAGAGTGTAAACTCAATTGAAGAGCCGGCGAACCCGGATCAGATCGGCGTCCTGAAAACCAGCTGCGTCTACAATGGAAGATTCGACCCCCGAGAGAACAAGGTGGTTGTCCCCGAAGAGCACTCGTTGGTGAAATGTCCGGTGACGGCTGGGACCATTATTGTGAGTCGCATGAACACCGCCGACCTTGTCGGCGCGAGCGGCTATGTGGATCAGGATTATCCCAACATTTTTTTACCCGACCGCCTTTGGGCTATTTTTCCAAAGCATGGCGTGGACCCAGTTTGGTTATACTATGTCACGTCCTCACCTGAAATACGGGCGCGTCTCTCAGACAATGCCTCTGGCACCTCAGCGTCAATGAAGAACATATCTCAGGACGTTTTCCTGAGCATGCCGGCACGCATCCCCCCGCTCCCCGAACAGCGCAAGATCGCCGAGATCCTGCGGACATGGGACGAGGCCATCGAGAAGCTGGAGGCGCTCCGGGCGGTGAAGGAGCAGCAATTTAGAGGGTTGCAGCAAAAGTTAATCGATCAGGATTTCAAGTCCTATGGTGATACTCTCGAACAATATGCGCTTATTCCAAATCTTGAAAAGATTACCAGCGCCGATGGCCTGAAGTCGTTGACAGTCAAACTTCACTGCAAAGGGATTATGGCTAATGGGCGTAATGTACCAGTCACATTGTCGGACAAAGGACGACCGTATTACAGGAGAAAATCAGGCGATTTCCTGATTGGGCGCCAGAACTTTCACAATGGCGGTTTTGGCATAGTGCCGCAAGAACTCGACGGCTTCATCGCATCGAATGCAATTACGAGCCTAAGGGTCGATACTTCAAAAGCAGATGTTCATTATCTTTTCTACTTCTTTTCCAGAAAAGATTATTATCTGAGAATCGGCCACATAATGGATGGAACCGGCCAGAAAGAGCTTTCAGACAAGCAAATCAGGAAACTTCCCGTTTCGCTTCCAAGTCTCGAAAAACAGGTAGAGGTTGTTCAGATTCTCACCGCTGCTAACGAAGAAATCTTCCTAATCGATACGAAAATCGAAGCTCTTATCCGCCAAAAGCGCGGCCTGATGCAGAAGCTGCTGACGGGCGAATGGCGCGCGAAGGTTGATCATTCCGGAACCACCACCCAAGCAAAGGAGGCGCCAATGGCTGACGACAAGAATTACTGGACCCAGCAGCGCCCAGACGGGAAATGGGAAAGCAAACGCGAGGGCGGCGAACGCGCCTCCAAGGTTACGGAAAACCAAGCCGAGGCTTGGGATTATTCCAAATCCAAGGCGAAAGAGTCGGGCGGCGAAGCTTTCCTCAAAGGGCGCGATGGCAAAATCCGCGAGCGCAATACCTACGGCAAAGATCCGTATCCGCCGAAAGGGTGACGCATGGCCACGATCCTCACATTTGATGACGCGATCGAACACTCGGCGCGTTTCAAAAAGCGGCATCTGCTGCTTGGAAACGGGTTCAGCATCGCCTGCCGTCCGAAGATATTCACTTACGGTTCCCTCTTCGAGCAGGCCGACTTTTCGTCGGCCCCGAGGCTTCCGGCCGTATTTGATGCGGTCGGCACGACCGACTTCGAACACGTCATCAAGATGCTTGAGGATGCATCGCGCGTAGTTCCTGTCTATTCGAGTGAGGCGACTGAGGCGGCAGGGCGGATGGCAGCAGATGCGGAGGCGTTGAAAGATATTCTGATTCAGACCGTGGCCAACAATCACCCGAATATCCCCAACGAGATCGAGGATGAACAGTTCTGGGCGTGTCGCCGGTTCCTGTCTCATTTCCTCGGTGATGCCAATAAGGACGGCAAGGTATACACACTGAACTATGACCTACTGCTCTACTGGACCCTCATGCATGACGACATGGGATTCGATGACCCTATCGATTTGGCCGCCAACGACGGGTTCGGCAGGGATGAGGACACCGAGCCTGAATATGTGAACTGGATGGGCGAAAGCAGCGCGCATGGCCAGCGCGTTCACTACCTGCACGGTGCACTTCACTTGTTCGACGCGGGCGCGGAACTCCAAAAGTATACATGGGTGAATACGGGTAAACCGCTGCTGGAACAGGCGCGGGAAGCAATGGGAGCAGACAAGTTTCCGTTGTTCGTGGCCGAGGGCAAGAGCAATCAGAAGCTCGCGAAAATCAAGCACAGCGCATACCTGCACCATTCCTACAAGAGCTTCTCGGCGCAGATGGCGCAGCGCAATGACGCGCTTTTCATTTTCGGCCACAGCTTGGCGGCCAATGACCAACATATCCTAAAGAAGATCGCACGTGGCAAGATCGGGCAGATCTATGTCGGCCTCTATGGCGACCCCGAAAGCCTCGGAAACAAGCAGATCAGAAGCGCTGCGACTGCACTTGCACATTTGCGTGACGATAAGCTCCACCTGGAGGTCGCCTTCTTCGATGCTGCTTCTGCACAGGTTTGGGGGACGTCATGACTATCGAGAGTGGCTTTAACCCCGCCGAGAAGCATCAATCCCAGATCCCCGCTCTTCAGCTGCTGGTGGCACTGGGGTTCACGCCGCTGTCCCAGGCCGAAGCCGTGCGCCTGCGGGGCGGCCGCCTGCGCAACGTGGTGCTCGACGACGTTCTTGCGGACCAGCTCTTGAAGATCAACAGCTTTACTCATCGGGGGCGGGACTATCCGTTCGACCTCGAAGATGCGCATGAGGCCATTCGCCGGCTGAAGCCCACGCCCGACCGACAAAAGGGCCTGCGCGGCACCAACCAGGACATCTACGACACCCTCGTCCTCGGCACGACCATCACCAAGACGATCCAGGGGGACTCCAAGTCCTATTCTTTTCGCTACATCGATTGGGAGACCCCGTCGAATAACGTCTATCACGTGACGGCTGAGCTCTCCGTCGAACGGACAGCCAGCACCCAGACCAAGCGGTGCGACATCGTCGCTTACGTGAACGGCATCCCGTTTCTGGTGATCGAAAACAAGCGGCCGACCGAGAGCCTGAAAAAGGCCGGCAGCCAGCTGATCGGCTATCAGAACGAAGACAACATTCCGCAGCTGTTCCACTTTGCGCAGCTTCTCATGGTTATGAACCGTGTCGAGGCGCGATACGCTACCGTGGGAACTCCACGGCAGTTCTGGCAGACGTGGCGGGATGAGGAAGACCGGGACGAGATCATCGATTCGCTGGCCAATCGCCCTCTCACAGCGGCGGAGGCCGATGCGGTCTTCTCGGGCGATTTCGCCTTCGCGCGTGCCCATTTCCAGGCGGTGGCGGCTGAAGGCCCGCGCGCGATCACGGCGCAGGACCGTGCCATTCACGCGCTGTGTCGGCCGGAACGGCTGCTGGATCTGATCCGTCGTTTCACCGTGTTCGATGGCGGCGCACGCAAGGTCGCGCGCCACCAGCAGTTCTTCGGGATCCGCAAGGCTGTCGAACGCGTCCGTCAGTTCAATCTGGACGACCGCCGCAAGGGTGGCGTGATCTGGCACACCCAGGGATCGGGCAAGTCGCTGACCATGGTGATGCTGGGTCGGTCCCTCGCGCTCGATAAGGCCATTCCCAATCCGCGCATTCTGATCGTCACCGATCGCGACGATCTCGACAAGCAGATCAAGGACACGTTCAAGTCCTGTGAGCTCGAACCCGTACGGGCGACCAGCGGCGCCCATCTGATCGAGCTGATCCGAAACCGGACACCACTCGTGACGACCATCATCAACAAGTTCGATACAGCGGCCAAAGCTGCCGAGGACGTCGACGAGGATGCCAACGTTTTCGTCCTGGTCGACGAGAGCCATCGCTCGCAGACCGGCCGCTATGGCGGTCACAGCCAGTTCGCCACGCGGATGCGCCGACTGCTGCCGAAGGCTTGCTATCTCGGCTTCACCGGAACGCCGCTTTTGAAGAAGGAGAAGAATACGCTCTCGACCTTTGGCGGCCTCATCCACAAATACGCGATCGACGAGGCCGTCACTGACGGTGCCGTCGTGCCGCTCCTCTATGAGGGCCGCCTTGTCGAGCAGCAGGTCAATGGCGGCGTGATCGACAAATGGTTCGACAAGATCAGCGAGGGCTTGACCTCCAGCCAGAAGGCCGACCTGAAGCGCAAGTTTTCCCGCATGGACGCGCTCTCAAAGACGGGCCAGGCGATCCGGGCGAAAGCTTTCGATATCTCGGAGCACTTCCGCCAGCACTGGCAAGGCACGGGATTCAAGGCGCAGCTTGTGGCGCCGTCCAAGGCAGCGGCCGTCCGCTTCAAGGAGGTGCTCGACGAGATCGGGCACGTCACCAGCGAAATCGTCATCTCGCCGCCCGATGACAACGAAGGCAACGAGGAGGTCGACAAGGAATCGAAGGACCTCGTGCGCGGATTCTGGGCGCGGATGATGGCCCGGTACAAGACCGAGGACGAATACACCCGGCAGATCATCGATGCATTCAAGGGCTCGGGCGATCCGGAGATCCTCATCGTCGTGTCGAAGCTGCTGACCGGGTTCGATGCGCCGCGCAATACCGTGCTCTATGTGTGCAAGTCGCTGCGCGAACATAACCTGCTGCAGGCGATCGCCCGCGTGAATCGGCTCTACGAAGACGGCGTGACCGAGAAGCAGTTCGGCTTCATCATCGACTACGAGGGGCTGCTCGGAGAACTCGACACGGCGCTGACGACCTACAGCGCCTTCGAGGGCTTCGACGCCGCCGATCTCGCCGGCACGGTCCACGATGTGCGCGAGGAAATCCGGAAGCTGCCCCAGCTGCACGATCAGCTCTGGGACCTGTTCAAGCCGGTCAAGAACAAGAAGGACATGGAGCAGTTCGAACAGTTCCTGGCCGATGAGGCGATCCGGCAGGAGTTCTACGAACGACTGAAGGCGTTCAGCCGCTGCCTCCATATCTCGCTATCGTCGGACAAGCTCTTCGACGTCTTCGACGAGACGAAGATCGACGCCATGAAGCGGGACTGGAAGCAGTTTTCCGAACTGCGGCGCTCGGTTCAGCTGCGCTACCAGGAGACCATCGACGTCAAGGAGTTCGAGCCGAAGATCCAGAAGCTGCTCGACGACCATGTGGTTGCCATGCCGGCCGAAACGATCATCGAGATGGTCAATATCAACGACCCGGACGCGCTGAAAGCCGTGGTCGAGGAAACGGGTGTCTCCGAGGCGTCAAGGGCGGACCGGATCGCCAGCGCGACGCGGCGGACCATCACCGAAAAGATGGACGAGGACCCGACTTTCTACCGGAAATTCTCTGAGTTGCTGGAGGAGACCATCCGCGACTACCGAGCCAAACGGATTTCCGAACGGGACTACCTCAAGAACGTTGTCGATCTGGCGAGCAAGGTCGCGCGCAAGGACCGGGGGCGCGAGGTGCCGGATGCGATCAAGGGCAATGACGATGGGCAGGCGTTTTTCGGGATACTTGAAGGTGCTCTCGCGACCGATGATGGCAAACCAATCGAGGGGGACGAAGTTGCCGCCATAGCGCTCACGATCATCGACATCATCAAGTCCCATCACATCGTCGATGTCTGGTCCAACGACATCGCTCAGAACAAGATGCGCAACGCCATCGATGACTATTTCTTCGACGTCCTTCGCGACGAACGCGGCATCGAGTTGCCTGTCGAGGTGATGGACGACCTTGAACTCAAGATCATGGATCTCGCACGAGCGCGGTTTCCGGGATGAAAACCGAACGACACAGCGTCCAGTACGGTGAACACAGAATCGACTTCGCCATCGTGCGCCGTGAACGGACGACACTGGAAATAGCTGTCGAGCCGGATGCCTCCGTTGTCGTCGCTGCTCCGCAGGCTGCCTCGTTGGTGGTGATCGAAGAGAAGGTACGCAAGCGTGCAGCCTGGATCCGGCGTCAGCAGCGATACTTCATCCAGTTCCTTCCGCGCACCCCGGATCGCCAGTACGTGGCGGGCGAGACTCATCTCTACCTCGGACGCCAGTATCGGCTGAAGGTGGTGCCCCACGTCCAGGCGGGAGTAAAGCTCGTCCGTGGCTTCATCGTCGTCCAAACGCACCGACCCGAGCGAACCGAGGTCACCCGGGAGCTTGTCGAGCATTGGTATCGGCAGCGCGCTCACGCAAAATTTGCCGAGCGTCTGGAAGTCAATCTTTTGCGTTTCCCGACCCCTGAAGACTTTCGCCCCAAGGGCTTGATCGTCCGCCAACTTCGGCAGCGTTGGGGTTCGATGTCGCCGGCATCTCGCCTGCTGCTTAATCGCCGGCTGATCGAGGCGCCTATGGATGCCATCGACTACGTCATCACGCACGAGCTCTGCCACATCGCGGTGCCACATCACGGACCGGAGTTCTTCGAACTGCTCGACCGCGTCCTACCCGATTGGCCTAAGCGCAAGCACCGGCTTGAACTAAGAATGGCGTGAAAGAATGAGGTCTACTCGTGGCTCCATGGAGAAACTCCGCTATATCCATTCGCGACATCAAAATGCCGGAACAGAAAAACGAAAAATAGGTGGGGCTTAAACACCGCTTACAGATTTCTCCCGTAGGAGATCTGTGAAAACGGCTACGAGGACGGCAAGTGTGGCGATCTCGTACGCGCGATGCGGCCGAGCGACAGGATTGCGATCAAGTCATTTCGCAAGCGGGACCTGCCGTTCGACATCCGCGGAGCCACTGTCTCGGTGATGGCCATCAAGGCGGTCGGCGCAATCATTGCCAATCTCGACGACGGCAAGCGTGTTTAGGTCAACTGGACGCCCGTATCGCCGCCCCGCGAATGGTACTTCTACACAAACCGCGCCACGGTTTGGCGGGTCGCGCCGGGCGGCCGGATGGAGGATGGCCTGCTTGCCTTTGCGTTCGACGGCCAGCAGCAGGACATCGACCGGTTCAGGAATGAACCGTTCTGGGGTGAGCGGTTCGGCGACGCGAACGGCGAGCAGCGTTTCCGTTGGACATTTTTTTACAAGGCCGTTGCGGCAAAGATCCTGGACTACCGGGCAGACCGCAAACCCCTGATCGAAGGCCCCATGCAATCGCGCAAGAGATGGCGAGGCTATCAAACGTCATTACGGCCTCATCAGGAGATGAGGCCGTATAACAGTCTGGGCTGATCAGCCTACCGGTATGTAGAGGTCACCGCCCTCCCGGTATTTCTGCGCCATTGCAGCCATGCCCTCTTTCTGTGCTTCAGCACGGATGTCATGCGAAATTCGCATCGAGCAGAATTTCGGCCCGCACATTGAGCAGAAATGTGCGACTTTATGTGCCTCTTTTGGCAAGGTCTCGTCGTGAAAAGCTTGCGCTGTTTCAGGATCAAGAGACAAATTGAACTGGTCTTCCCAGCGGAACTCGAATCTGGCCCGAGAAAGGGCATCGTCACGAATTTTCGCGGCCGGATGCCCTTTGGCCAGATCTGCGGCATGAGCTGCAATCTTGTAGGTGATAACCCCAGTTTTCACATCGTCGCGATCAGGCAGGCCCAGATGCTCCTTGGGTGTAACATAGCAAAGCATCGCCGTGCCAAACCAGCCGATCATTGCAGCCCCGATGCCGCTGGTGATGTGATCATAGCCTGGTGCAATATCGGTTGTCAGCGGCCCAAGCGTATAAAACGGCGCCTCGCCGCAAACAGCAAGCTGCCTGTCCATATTCTCCTTGATCTTGTGCATCGGCACATGACCTGGCCCTTCGATGATGACCTGACAATCCTTCGCCCAGGCGATTTTAGTTAGCTCACCCAGGGTCTCCAGTTCGGCAAATTGTGCAGCGTCATTCGCATCGGCAATCGAGCCGGGACGCAAGCCGTCACCAAGGCTGAAGCTGACATCATAGGCGCGCATGATGTCACAAATGTCCTCGAAGTGTTCATAAAGGAAGCTTTCCCGGTGGTGATGGAGGCACCATTTTGCCATGATCGAGCCGCCACGTGACACGATGCCGGTCACGCGTTCAATCGTCAACGGGATCATATGCAGTCGCACCCCGGCATGGATCGTGAAATAGTCCACGCCCTGTTCGGCCTGCTCGATCAGCGTGTCGCGAAACACCTCCCAGGACAAGTTCTCGGCGATACCACCGACCTTCTCCAGTGCCTGGTAGATGGGGACGGTGCCAATCGGAACGGGCGAATTACGGATGATCCATTCGCGGATATTATGGATATTTCGCCCGGTAGACAGGTCCATCACCGTATCCGCACCCCAGCGTGTCGCCCAAACCATCTTCTCGACCTCATCAGCCATCGAAGATGTTACCGCCGAATTGCCGATATTGGCGTTGATCTTGACCAGAAAATTGCGGCCGATAATCATTGGTTCGGCCTCGGGATGATTGATGTTGGATGGGATGACCGCCCGTCCACGTGCCACTTCATCGCGCACGAATTCTGGCGTGACGAAATCGGGAATAGATGCACCAAAATCCTGACCGTCTCGCGCCAGTGCTTCCCGCTCAGCCTTGCGGCCAAGATTTTCACGGATAGCGATAAACTCCATCTCGGGTGTAACGATGCCTGCCCTGGCATAGGCAAGCTGAGTGACGGCCTTGCCACCAGATGCCCGCAAGGGCCGATGCCGGGTAGGGAATTCAGGTGCCAGCCGGTCGCCGGAAACAAAGCCGTTATCCTCGGGCTTGACCTGTCTCCCGTCGTAAGTTTCAACATCGCCTCGCGCCATGATCCAGCTTTCACGCAAACGCGGCAGGCCACGCTCAATAGCGATCTCGACACCGGGATCGGTATAAGGACCGGAGGAGTCATATACTGTCACCGGTGGTTCGCCGGCGCTGGGATGCAGGGCAATCTCGCGCATGGGCACGCGTATATCTGGATACAGCACACCGGGCTTGAAGACCTTAGACGAAGCAGGCAGCGGTCCGGTCGTAACTGTCGGGATTTGTTTGGACGTCATTTCGAGGTTCCTCGTGTCGTGGCTATGGAGACCAGCGCTGACGAGAGGAAATGCATGCCCGATTCCCGTATGCGGCCGAGAAGGCATCAGCACCGTCCCTACGCCAGCATGAACTGGATCAGGTTCATAGGGTCACTGCGCTGCCTTGCGGCCCAGCAGAATCTCAGCCCCTTGACGGGACACCCCTGGTGGAAATCTCAGACTACCCAACGCTGTCTGAGTCGTCAATTACACATGGTTCACTCGTTAACTGTGCGCATAAGCTATAAAAAGCCGGCTGTTTTGATATCATGCTGACTTTGTAAAATCGCATGACTCCAGGCACAGGGTCAGAGAGCTAACCTGAAAACAACCCCTCTCGCTGAAGCTCTTCGGCATTTGGATTCAAGTGAGTAAATAGAAAAACGAAATTAGCTTCGTAGAGTGTTAAGTCACCCCCTCAATCACCCTGCGTACATCTTTCACGGCACACACGATCTGGCGCCGCAACAGCAGCGCGATGGTGAGCCCTCCAAGGGCAAGTGCACTGATCGCGACGACGGTCTGCCAGTCCATGCCGGTGAGAGCTGCAAGGCCTGCACCACCCGAGCCAAAGATGGTGGTGATCCAACTCCACTGATCGGTGCGCTTGCGGATTTCAGCGTCGACGGTGATCGGCACGACCGGCTTGTCGATTTGCCGTTCCACCAGGATTTCACGGACAGGCTGGGTATCATGGTGGCGCTTCTTTACCTGAGCCAAGATCTGGCGCACCCGGTCTGGGTTCACAGCGGCGTTCTGGCCGGCATAAGCACCTTTGCCGGAGGTGGTCGGGAGCGAGGCCCACTCGCGTGCGAGATTGTTGATGAGTGTATCTTGGGAAAGTCGCCCTGCGAGATATTTGTCGATACCACGCAGGCCAAGGAGATAGCAGGCGCATCGATCCTGCATGGCGGCGTCGAACAGGGCGGACGTTGGTAGACCAAGCGTCTTGCGGATGGTGCGCAGCGTGGTGCGCACCATCTGATAGCGACCGAGGGCTGACGAGTTGAAGCGGTTCTTGGGATGCTTCAGCATGCGGGTCTGCAGAGCATCAATTTCTTGTAGTGTCATGGTGACGAGATTGACGTCGCCGCCAGTGAAGGCACCGTAGGCCAGCGTCTCGTTATAGCCACGCTTCCTGTCCGTGCCCTCGGCAAAGCCGATCAGATCGAGCAACGGACGATAGACATGATACTTGTCTGGTGCAGCCGGGATCGCCGCGCCGGAGAGCACGTTGGTGGTCATGATGATGATCCTTTCGCGAGATTGCCGAGCGATGACACAATGCGCGCGTCAGGTCGCCACGCCGGATTCGCACAGCATGGTGATGAAGCGACTGCGCCGCTCCATGTCGGCAACGGTGCGGATGTTGTAGGCGGTGCCCGAGCGGATTTCGATCAGCCGCCAGGCGGCGTTGATGGTTGTGGTCTCGACATCGTAACGCACGATGATCAGCGCCGGTTGGACGCTTTGCAGGCGCGCGGCAATGACGGTCTCGCCCCCCTTGGCGAGCAGGATGCAGGCGTCGCGCTCGAACTGTGGGACCCACTGGCCGTAGGTGTTGCCGTAGCCGTCATCGACTTCCTCGCGCTTTTCGAGGCGGACGCGGTCGCGCAGGGCATTGGCGGTGATCCTGGCCATCAGATCGGGCTTCTGCGATAGGGTGCGATCAGGGCATGGACGGTGCGGTCAATGGCAACATCGA